>CZKS01000194.1_pt1 | contig 19062 bp, 19 predicted proteins | sample 1122221 | NCBI WGS metagenome assembly CZKS01 (sample SAMEA3539301, study PRJEB10725) | soil metagenome | biome: tundra; feature: field; material: soil | place: USA | collected 2010-05 | depth 0.15 m
CCAAAGCAGTTCGGTAAATTCCTTGCAGCAACCACGCGCGAACCCCTGCCCTAATTGCAGGTGCGCTCCTCGATAGTGTGATTGAGAAAATCGTGTGGAATCAATGCGAACCCGATCAGACTCGTCGCTTGCCGCGACCAATGTAGTCGAAATTGTAGACATAGGTTCCTCAAAGTTCCACAGGTTTCAACAAGGTCTGTTTTCTAAGATGTTGAATCTAAAGATGCGCCTGAGGGTAGCGCACCTGCGCCCAAGGCGGATTCCGGCCTCGTGTAAAAATGCCCTATTTTCAGTAGCTTCTGTTTCAAGGAGATGCGGTCGGCTTGTTGAACCCTGTTGAGCTTTATTGAACTCTCGGCTTCTCGCGTCCTCAATTTTATCTACAGCGGTCTGGTCTAAACCACGTCCACAACTCGATAATGCTTTGGAGAATGTACCGGAGATCATACGGCACTTCGCGAGAAGTCCTGCTTCGGCGCAATGGAATGTCGCCAATTGTTTCTTTCCCGACGGAGGAGGCGGGGACATTAGGGGAAGACACAGTGTTGGGGTTCATTCGTGGGTCTTAAAGTGTCCCTTCGGGCAGGCCAACTCTATTGCGATTCGGGGAGTTCGTGACCGGTGAGGCCATAGTAGCTGAGTCCGGCTAGTCGTAGCTCAACAAAGCTTGCAGCCAAGAGAATACACCTGCAAAAGGCAAAATGCCGAGTCCGGTCCAACTCGTGATCTCTGCAACATCAGCCACGCAGTCCCAGTCCTCCCAGCCTCGATATACCAAGCGGAATGCCAGAACGCCGGCGAGCACCGAGGCAGTCCAGACAGCGAATACAATCAAGCCGGCGATGAGCGCTCCGGCACTATCCCCTTGACCCGCAATGCCGTGGCTGAAAACGATGGTGGACAGCAGAAACATCGGAGCTGGCGCGATGATGGTTAGCCACATCCGATCCTTGTGATGGAGCGCGTGCTTCACCCACGCCGCAAAGCGCCATTGAGCAATGTGTATCGCAAGGACCGTCACCCAGACCCAGGGCGAGCGCAGCAGCTCGATAGCGCGCTGCTCTGGGAGCGAATACGCGATTACCGTAACTCCCGGGAGGTACAGGGACATCAGGATGGCATAAAGAAGGAGCTTTCCTGGTACATGTTCCTGCTTTGATCCAAGGATGAAAACATCCCGAAGGAAGAACAGGCAAAGGACGCAGCTAGAGCAGATCACCAGACCCATGCGCGCCAAGTATATCCGAAAGTGGCACTGGAAGATCTCACGAACTTATGGACGGGCACCGTTGGGAGGTGAGCGGGCCACCCGCTGGCGAGCGCCAACATCACAATCATCCGCGAGCGGGCCGGGTCGCCGGAGCAGTAATTGGCCGAACGCGGGGGTGTGACAGCCAGCTAAAAATGGAAACCGACGGTCGCCGTCACGGTGCGCGGAGTGACATAGTGGGTTCCGCTAAACGTGGACAGGAAATTGTACAGGGCGTATTTGTCAGTGAGATTCACCACCGAGAGTCGTGCGCTCCATTTATATTTATCTCCGTGGAGAATGTTGTCATGGCCCACAGCGATATCGAAAAGATTACGTGCCCCGATGCGCGCCGGATTGTGGTCGGCATTATCGGTGCCGGGCGGCGGAATCTTGATCAGAGTCGAGCCGTACTGCGATGCTGGGCAGAGACCCGTGGGGCTGATCGGGGTAGTGATGGTCGCGTGGACGTCGCCGCAAAAGAGTCCAGCCTGGAACTGTTGATCCGGGCTCAGCCCGGAGACATCAACAATGGAATCCGTGCCGTTGGGACCGTTGTTGCAGTCGCCTCCGGCGCACGGCACAGGCCCGGCAACCAGGCCGCTATCGTAGCGCCAATTGAAGCTGAGCCATGGACCTCGTTGCGAGGGCTGGTATTGCATGTGAGCGGTGGAGTTGAAAACCTCGTCATGATCGATTCGAAACACTGAGTTGCCGCCCTGTCCGGCCGGTGTGGCGCCGATACCGCTGACTTGCGGCTGGAAGAAACGCGCCGCGACACTGGAGAAGACCAGGAAGGCGGACAAGCCGTGGAAATTCGGCATGCTGGCGCGCACCGCGTAGCCCGGGATCTTGGAGCTCGACCACTCGATCGGAAATGTGACCGGCGTGGAGCCCAGTATGCTGAAGTCGTAGGCTAGGTGAGTGTACTTCCAAATGTACTCCGCATCGACTACGAAATATTTTCCGAAAGCCTGCTGCACGCCGGCGTGGAACTCGTTACGCCAGCCGGGTCGCAGCGGTTGCGTGAGACAGGGATAACCCTGTACCGAAGCATTAAGAACATTGATTATCGGGTCAAGGCAACCGTTGCTTGCAAGTACCAGGTTTTCGTTGAAAGGCGTCTCCAGCGTGCGCGCATAGGAAATCCGTAACACGGTATTGCTTGGCTTGATGTGGTAGGCAATCCCCAGCCGAGGTTCCACTTGATTGGCGGTAGTGATACCGTCGTAGTGGTCGAACCGGACGCCGAGGTTGAAGGTCCAGTTCTTTACCGTAATTTGGTCCTGGAAGAAGAGTGCCAGCTCTCGAATGTTGGCGTGACCACGAAACCCGTACAACGCGCTGGTGGAACTGGGACAACCACTGAGCGGCCCCGTTCGGGTCAGGTCAATGCAGGCCAGCAGAGGGACATATCCTGTGTTGGGCTGCAGCGTCCCGGTACAGTTGTTGGGGTTTGTAAGAGTCGGGTCGGTATTGGGGCTCCCGTCGGCGTTGAGGCAAACTGGATTGAACGTCGGATCCACTATTCCGAAAGAGTCCTTCTCTGTAATGATTGTGTCCTCATATACGATCCCGGTTTTGATGTTATGAATGCCCTTCACGTAGGATATGTTGGCGCGCCCCCCCAAATTGGTCAACCGGCGACTCTGTCCAATAGTCTGGGATTGAAGATCCGGAGTGAAATCGGCGAAGGGATTGTCGCTCCCATAATAATGATATTGATCCTGACGCACAAACGCGCCCAGCGTGAAAACCGTGCTTGGATTTACAAGATGGGTCCACGTCGGGGCCACATTGAAGGAGACAATTTTCGACCGTTGATCCTGTGAGCCCACAGGTAATCCATTGGGGCCCAGCCCTCCGTTGTCCACCACCACTCCGGACCAGGCTGTCGCGCCTTGGCCGTCATATGAGTTAGGCGTTTGGAACCATGATCGCGTGAAGGCCAGATTGATGTTAATGGTGTCGTTTTGCGATGGCTTTAAGTCCAGGCGATCGAAGATATTTGTTTGGTTCCCCTTGTCGTGCAGTACGGCAAATTCGGGCGGATCAAGAAACCGGCCGGTTTGCAGGCCGTTTACGGAAATGAAATTTCCCCAATTGTTTCCTCCGTATTGCAGGTCGAAACCGCCGCTGCCGGTGCCGAAGGTTCCATAGGAAGCCGTGATATCGCCGTGGGGTTGAGTGGCACCGAGGCCAGAGCGCGTTGTGACGTTGATCACAAGGCTGGTCTTGTCGCCATATTCGGCCGGAGGCGCACCCTCGATCACCTCCACTGATTGCACAGCGTCGAGCGGTATTTGATTCGAGAAAACCTTGCTCTGCTGATCCGTGATCGGCTGGCCATCCAGCGAGAACGAGTTCGAGGCGTGATCTCCGAGTCCGTGAAACAGACCGTTCGAGTCGGCCGAGATACCTGGTGCCGCCAGCGTTACGAGCGAGCTCAACGACGAAGACTGGCTTTCGAGAGGCAGCTTGTCGAACAAACCCCGATCCACGTCTGTGTGGGTGACAGGGTCTGTTTCGATCAGATCGCCAGCCTCCATCACGGTTACGCTGGAGGTTTCGGCACCGATCTTGAGGGTAATCTTCACGTCGAGCGGGATTGGCGAACGCACATCCACGTTCTCGGTTCCCCGTTGGAATCCAGTGGCATTGGCACTCACGTGATAGTTGTTAAACGGAACGTTGTTTATCGCGAAGTTTCCCTGGCTGTCGGTCTTCGTATTTTGCGTATAGTGCGAAACGGGGTTTTCAATCTCCACGCTCGCACCCGCGATGGCCGCTCCTGAAGGATCGAGCACCGTGCCGCGAACAGTGCCTGCGTTCCCGCTGCTCGACTGAGCATGACTTGACGTGGCAAGACCAATCGACAGGATAAGACAAACGGCGAGTTTCCTCATCCTTTGATTGTCTAAGATCCCTCACGTTTAACCTAGAAAAGTCTGACCGGCGGCCATGGATTTTGCGTGAACGAGCCATTCTTGGCCATGAGCGGGAATCCTCTCGGAGTACTAGCGCTCCAAGAGGCGGCGAATGTTGTGCGCCTGGCGCTTGCTGACGACGAACTCTAAATCGTTGGTGAGTGTGAGCATCCAACGGTGGCTGGTAAGGGCGGCGACCTTGCGAACGTGATTGATGTTTACGATGGCATTTCGATGTACCCGTTGAAACGAGAAAGATTGAAGGCTGATCTCCAGGGTGCGGAGGGTCTGGCTTGCCATGAAGCGGCGCTTGGGCGTGACAATCCAGACCAACTCGCCTTCGGCCTGGAGTGCCAGCACCTCATCCACATCCAGCAAGTAATACTCGCGGCCCGCGCGGCCCACCAACTTGCGGCGTGCGGGTTGGAGGAACTCGGTGGCGGAGGCGATCTTGGCTAGGTCTTGTGCGATCTCGAGCGGCTTTCCTAAGAGTCTCTTGGCACGTTCTACCGCTCGCCTGAGTCGGGCCTCGCTGACAGGCTTCAGCAAATAATCGATGGCCCCGGCTTCGAATGCCTCAATGGCGTGCTGATGAAATGCGGTCACGATCACGATCACCGGCAGGCGCGGTCCACTCAGATTCCTCACCACCTCGAAGCCTCCCATGGCCGGCATCTGCAGATCGAGGAACACCAGATCTGGCTGCAAATCGACAATCTGCCGCAAGGCATCGCGGCCATCCTCGGCCTCGCCTACGATGGTAACTTCGGGGAGTAGTTCCAGTTCCTCGCGCAAGATTCGCCGCGCGATTTGTTCATCGTCGGCAATCACGGTCCTGATGACTCGATCCATCTCTGTCTGTTTACTACCGAACCCCGCTAGACCCGAAAGAAAACTGACTAACGGGACAAAATGGCTCGCAGGTGGCCCGAAAATTAGAATGAACGGACGTCGCCTTCGCGCGCATTTGGGTCAAGGTGCTCCGAGGATTTCCTGACTCTCGAATGGGCTGAACAGTTTATCGCGGAATTCGGCCGGCAGTGGCGCTAATGCCTCTGCCGTTTTGGACTGCACCGCCCAAGCCAAAAGCGCTTGATACTGGTCGTGCCGGTCGATGTTCCCGATCCAGACGCTGCCCCGGCCGGTGGTTATACAAAGGACGTTCGGCACATCGCAGGGTCCTATACATCCGGCAATGGTCAGTTGGATGGCTTTCAGCAGGCCCTTTCGGCGCCACTCTTCCTTGAGCCATGCTACCGGGACTTCAGGATGTCCCTTCTCAATGTGCCCGCAACAGCAGCCGGCGCAGACCAGCACATCCGCTAGCTTGATCCGTTTGGTTCGCAACTGAGCCATATTGTAAATTCTTAAGCGCGAGCGTTCGCGCGTTCCCTCCGATATTTGCCCGAGAGCGCTGGTACCAACCGAGCCGAGTTGAGAATAAACGTCATTTCGGAGGCGACGTGGATGAAAGCGGCCAGCAGTGGATTCAACATTCCAGCGGCGGCTAGGCCCACGCCCACCGCATCCACAGCCAACGTGCCGATGAAGTTAGTCATGATGACGCGCCGGCACTGTCGGGCAATACGCAGCGTCTCAACAAAATCCATCAGGTTGTTTCCGAGCAGCAGGACGTTCGCGCTTTGGCGGGCGACCTCGGTCCCTGAGCCCATGGCAACGCCCACGTTCGCTTTCGCTAAAGCGGGCGCATCGTTTACTCCATCGCCGACCATGACAACTACCCGGCCGGAGCGAATAAGCGTGTCGATGCGCTCCAGCTTTTGGTGAGGCAGCAGCTCCGCGGAAACGCGGTCTACGCCCAACTTTTTCCCCACTGCATTGGCGACGTTCAGCGCGTCGCCCGTCAGCAGCTCGACTTGCATGTTCATCTTCTTCAGGGCTCGAACGGCCGTGATGGCCTCGGGGCGAAGCCGATCCTCCGTGCGGATGGCGCCTAGCAGGCGTCCGTTGCGTGCGACCATGACGGTGCCGCTGTTCTCCGGGAGCAGGGTAAACTGAATCAGCGGTACACCTTTTTCCAGCAGCAACGTTCGGCTGCCAACAGCGATAACTCCCAACGCCGACGCGCTGAATATTCCCTTCCCCGGCGAGTAATCAAAATGCTCGGGCTCGACCACAGGGAGTGAGAGCTCCGACGCCCGCTTGAGAATGGCCTTGGCTAACGGATGTTCGGACGGACGCTCCGCGATCGCCGCCGCCTCTATAACATCTTTAGAGTTCACGCCTGGAATCGGGATTACCTCAACTACTTCCGGTTCTCCGAAGGTCAGCGTGCCGGTCTTGTCGAGAATCACGGTGTCCACCTGGCTCAGCGTTTCCAGATACAGGCCACCCTTCACGATGGCGCCTTGATGCGCCGCCCTGCCGATCGCTCCGAGTATCGCGAGCGGCGTGCCGGCGGCGATACCGCAAGCTCCAGCGACAATGATGACCGCGATGGTAGAGCGGATGTTGTGTGTGATGAGGAACGTGAGTACTGCTGCGGCGAGGGCAAAGTACACCAGATAGCCGGAGAGCCGGTCGGCGGTTTTCTGCACCGGCGCCCTCGACTGCTCGGCGTGCTCGACCGCTTCGACGATTTTGCCGAAGACGGTGTCCCTGCCCCTCTTTTCCGTGTTCACTTCAAGCGACCCTGAGAGATTTGTAGTGCCGGCGAAGACGGTGGTTCCGACCACCTTTTCGGCTCGCGTGGACTCGCCGGTGATACTGGACTGATCGACGAACGAATAGCCCTTCACCACCGTTCCGTCCACCGGAATTTCCGCGCCGGGCTTTACCACCACGATGTCGCCGGGAATTACCTGTTCGATCGGAAGGTCCGTCAGGCCGCCATCCCGGCGCACCGTAGCCTGCTTGGGCATCAGATCGAGGAGGGTTTGAATGGCACGGCGGCCGCGGCCTACGGTCAATTCTTCCAGCATCTCCGCGACCAGCACGAAAAGCAGAATGATGAGCGCCGTGAAGTACTCGCGGATGGCGAGCGCGGACACCAGCGCGATGGTCATGGAGAGTTCCATGGTCATGCGGCGAGCCAGTAGATTCGAAATGGCCTCTTCGAAGACCGGATAGCCTCCGATCAAAGCCGCGGCCAGCGAAATAAAATCGAATCCATGGAACTGAGGGACGGCGCGAGTCCAGGCGGCCACTGCGGCAATGCCGACCAGCGCGACGCGGACGTATTCGATCCATTCGAAATGGTGGCCTTCTTCGGATTCGTGCGCAGGCAATCCCCGCTGCGCGGGTATCGTTTCGGTTGGTGACTGAGCTGTTGCGGGATGCATGGATTAGGCTCCTTGGGACTATTTCATGTAGGCTCGTACAAAATCAATCAACTCGCCGGTTGACTCTGCCTTCTTCTTAGGTGACTGGTCCTCGGCGTACATCAGGAAGCGGATGTGGCCCTCCAGGATCTCGGACATCAGGCCGTTGATGGCACCTCGGGAAGCAGCGATGGTCTGCAGAACCAGCGAGCATTCCCGTTCTTCTTCCAGCGCCTTTGCAACGGCGTTCAGCTGTCCTTGGATGCGGCCGATCCTATTCAGCAACTTCTGTTTGTCTCTGGTGGTATGGGACATTGATTATACTGTACCCCGGTATGTTATGGGGTTATCGTAACGGAACCAGTGCCGATGTACCAGAAGATAATTGCCAGCGAGAACCTTAATCAAATGAACGGGTCAATTTCCGGCGTGGGCGGGAACACGAGGTTTCGACGTCTCGGACCCGTTGGTTGACCCAGCCGGGGGCCAAAAACAGGCGGCTCACTGCGGGTCAGCAGGAGACTATATTTCGGCTTCCCTGTGCATAACTCCCATTGACAATTCTTTTTGAAACCAGTAGCGGCCGGTTGACACCCCCACCCCACGACGTATCATAAAGGACGTTATGCTACGTCATCCTTCGCGTTCAGCTGTTCAGTGACATTGCGAAAGTTGGTGAACGAAGGTAGGCTGTTTCTAGAGCGGTACAGAATGTGAGTACTGCCAGGTTTTCATGCGCAAAGACAGCCAACCGAAGACGTCCCCAAAGGCTCAGCCTCAGAGCAGGTCTAGGCGATCAAGAATGCCAAGCAACGTCCAGGAGCAAGCGCCGCGCACGAATCGAAGGGGCGAACAGGCTCAGGAACTGACTCCACTCGACCTCGAGTTGGCCCTCTATGGACGTGCGATCGAGCTATTCAATGCGGGACAGTTTCAGCCTGCGAAGGAAGCATTCGAAAAACTAGCCGCTGCTCGTAACCGCGACTTGGCACACAGCGCAGAATTGCGCATTCGAATGTGTGAGCAGCGGCTTGCGCCTGGTCGCTAGAATGATCCCTGACATCCTTTTGAGGCGTGAAGAACGCCTGGGCACAGCGACGTCCTCCGTTGTATCCAAAACTTGAATCCAAGCGGTTTGGCGCGGGCTTCACTGTGCCAACTCGACTTCTTCCAGGGTGCCGCGTCCCCGGGAGGGATAGCGACACTTATCCCTTCCCGGCGCTCCGCGCGACCGGGCCCTCCTCCCGCAGTGCGGCCAGTCCGGAAGCGATGTCTGCAACCAATGGGATCACCGTGTTCAGACGCGTCAGATCAAGAACCTCACGCACGCGCGGGCTTGCACCCACCAGCACGAAACGCCCGCCCGGACTCTTAGTTACAGAAGTATAAAGGCCGACCAGGAATCCGAGGTCGGTCGAGCCGATAGACAGCAGCTCGCGAAGATCAGCCAGCACCTTATTGCAGCTTTGGCTCTTGATCTCGGCAGCCTTAGCCCGCAGACAGTCCGGATCGATGCCCGTGATCAAGCGCCCCTTGATCCGTAGGATGCAAACGTCGCCTTGGTGCTCGAGTTCGATGAGCATCCGATCCTCGGTGGATATTCCACCTCTGATATCGTACTACATGGATGAGCCGGCCAGTCCCCTGCAACAACCACCTGCGCACCCCTGCCCTAATTGCAGGTGCGCTCCTTCGCCAGTCAAGGTCGTGGTGCCTTGCTTTCCAAGAACTTGTGATACCACGGAGTTCCTCGCGCGTGAAATTGTAGTCGAAATTGTAGACATGGATTCCTCAAGATTCCACAAGGTTCAACAAGCCCGGTTTTCTAAGTTGTTGAATCTACAGATGCGCCAGAGGGGAGCGCACCTGTGCCCAAGGCGGATTCCGGCCTCGTGTAAAAATGCCCTATTTTCAACGGCTTCTGTTTCAATGAGATGCGGTCGGCTTGTTGAACCCTGTTGAGCTTTATTGAACTCTGGGATTCTCGCGTCCTCAATTTTATCTACAGCGTTTCGGATAACCCGCTTCCGCGACTCGGTATATATGTGGGACATCTTCCGGCATCCGACATGAAGTAATTGCTCCCGAGCGATTGGAGTGTCACCCATGGTTTCTTTCACGACTTAGGAGGCTGCGAAGGTTACCCAAGGGTGCGCGACATAAAAATGGAGGATCAGGCCGCTCTTGCGCGATCGGCCCAATAATCCTCGAACCTGCGGCTTAATCGGCAACAACGCAAAGCGATAATGGCGTTGGCAGCCGCGAACGGTCCAAAACATTCCGGAGCGTTTGAGGCGAGCGCCGATGACGGTCTTGCAACCGGCTTCGACGACACCGGAGCCAACAAACAGACCCTGTGCGCGAAAACTCGGATAGCGCATCCGCTCTGCGTTGCGTTCAAAGTAGTCAGCTTCGTTGGCGATGGTCTTAGCTAGTTCGTCGGCACCCGGCTGAGAATCGCGCAGGATCTTCACTAGCGCCTCGATCTTGCCACGATTAAGGCGATCCAGACAGCGGACGATCCATCGTTTGAGACCCTTGTTGTCATTGGGAAACAACTTGGCAGAAAGGTCCCAGAGATGCTGACGGGCGTGATACAGGTCGACGATTTGAATTGCACCTGGAAAGTGTTGATCGGCGAGATTCCAGATCCAGATCGCGCCGTCACCGATCACCACTCTTCTCTGGGCCCGGCTCCAGCCGCGTCGCCAGGCTTCGGTATAGAGTCTTAGCCCGAAGGCTTCGGCAGTCTCGATGGCGGCAACGTAGGAAGTAGAGTTCTCATCGCGCACGGGCCGACCCTCCGGATCGGTGGTGGTTTGGGTGAAGACACAACCCAACTTCACTTCCCGAGTGCGCGCAGGTTGGCCGTCCACTTTGCCCGCGCGGCCTTCGGTCTCGCGCCACGAACGTGGGCTGACTTCGCCGCCGCTTCTAACTGCGCTTGCTTACGAAGCTATTTTTCGTGCGCCGGTGTCCACGCTTTTTGCGGGAGTGCATACGAGGGTAACGCAAGCGGTCGAGGTCAAGGTTGCCGCTTTCAAGCAGAGCCTTAGTCCCTCGAAGGGCCGAAAAGGAAGAGCGGCAGCGCACAAAATGGCATGGCTCGCGCAGCGCCGAGGCTGAGAATCGTTACCGCTGCGCCGCGCAGAGTGTTGGCGCTGGACCTCCGTCCACGGAAGGCCGGGTTTGTTGTTCTTGAAGGTAACGTCCTCTTGGACTGGGGAGTTAGAGCTTACGGCAAGTCGGCCTCGGACCTCGAGACTACGGTGAAACAGAGAATAGAGGCCCTACTTGATCTGCACACACCCGGCTTTGTCGTCGTCCAAAGAAGGAGAGTCAACAATCCGGCTGTCGCTCGGACGCTAGGGGCGATTATCCGCATCGTGAAAACAGAGGCCACGAATCACGCGAGCGATCTCACGATCTTGCGCGCGGGTGACGTGCGACAATTCTTTGCCGAACACGATTGCCATAACAAGCATGAGATCGCATCCCGGCTCGCATCTTGGTTTGAGGAATTGGCGTGGAAGTTACCGCCAAAGCGAAAACCTTGGCAGAGTGAGGATCATAATATGACCATCTTTGATGCTGCGGCGGGAGCAATCGCATTCGTCTGCGACAGCTCAAGTGACCAAGAAGTCGGCTACTGTCCAACCGGCTGTTTGCGCGGCCTCTCATCTGGCGCATAGACCCATTTACGGTCCGCCAGTTCTTTTTGAGAGGCCACGCAAGTGGCTTGTCGTTTTAAATTGTATAGAATCGAACGACCGCGCTCTCAGCTGTTTGCAAAGCATTCAGTTTGAATGGCGGAACCTGATTACGGGGGAGGAGCAACCGCTCCCGACCTGACACCTCACAGATTTTGCTTGATTCCGCGATCAAGACAGTGTAAGAATCAAAAGAGAAATCATGGCATGACTGATGTGAACCCATTCCGCTTGACCAGGCCCAACCTCCTTGTGATCGTTGTTGCGCTCGTTTTTGTACCGGCATGTGGACTCCGCGAGAAGGCGGATCCCGCAGACAAGGTGTCTATGGAGTCCCGGCTCCAGAGGGTGAAACGGACGAGAATTCTGCGAGTTGGATATGGTGGCTATCCACCGTATCTCGTAAAGGGCAGCAAGTCCGGCGAGGTATCCGGCATGTCCGTTGACATGATCAATCGAATTGTGGCGATCTGGAATCGTGACCTACAAATCCAATGGATCGAAACGAGCTGGGATCGAGTCATGGTGGATTTCAAGGCCGATAAATTCGATGTCATCGTCGAACCGTTATTTCGGACGATCGCGCGAGCATCAGAGCTCAACTTTACGCGACCTTATACCTATTCTGGATACGGAGTAGCGGTCATCAGAACAAACGACACGCGTTTCCGAACAATCCAGGACTTCAATCAAGCCCCGGTCACCGTTGCGGTCACGCAATCATCTTCGAGCGATGACTTCGTGAGACGTGTTTTGCCGAAAGTGCAACTACGGTCTCTTCCAACGGGAAACTTGGAACAACCCCTTCTCGAGGTCATGCTCGGGCGGTCCGATGCTGCCTTTTCAGATGTCCCAACAGTAACGAGGTTTCTGGGAACACACGGCTCCCAGGTGAAGGCACTCTTTTACGACAACCCGCCCGTCCTCGTGGGTGCCGGATTCATGATTCCTCAGGGAGACTACCCGTGGGCATCCTTTCTGAACGTCGCAATAGATTTTCTTGAAACAACTGGAGAGCTGAAAGAACTTTCAGAAAAATACCATGTCCCGTATTACGAGACGGTTCTACGGCGATCGGCGAAGTCGCAATGACGTATGACTGGGATTTTTCCGCGCTGATTCATTACGCACCAGCGTTTGGCCGAGGCGTAATTACAACCCTAGCGTTGACTGCCATCGTAATTGCAACTGGTACGCCAGCGGGAATTGCTTATGCGCTATTGCTCCGTAAGAGTCCGAATTGGCTCAGACGTATCCTTGTATTTCTCATGGATATTCTGAGGTGCGTTCCCGTCCTGGTTTTGTTGTTCCTGTCGTACTATGCGATACCGATAGTGCTGCATGGGTCCAAAATATCGGCCTTCGGAATCGCATCGATCGGACTTGCAGCTTATCTTGGTGCATTCGTGGCAGATGTGACGCGAGGAGCGCTCGATACCGTGCCCACCGGATACATTGATGCCGCCCGGGCAGTAGGCTTGTCCTCTATGGCCGTATTTTGGCGCATCGAATCCCGTTACGTGCTGAAAGTCACCATGCCTACGATTGCTGTCCTTTGGATTGGAACGCTCAAGAACTCCTCTATAGCATCAATAATCGGAGTGTACGAGCTAACGCACATCGCGGACATGACGATCGCAAATACGTTTCGTTCGATTGAGACCTACACGGTCGTCGCACTCCTATACATTGCGATCATCTTTCCGCTGTCAGTAGCGGCTAGGCACCTTGAAGGAACGCTCGGCGGGTTCAAAAAGCAGCCACAGGAATAAATGCTTATGAACTTCAAGGCGGTCGAAGTTCCAGTGCTGCATGCCCGTAATCTAAGGAAGAACATCGACAGTCGTGTGGTCCTGGACGACGTCAGTCTTCATATCTCTCCTGACGAAGTTGTGTGCGTGATTGGTCCTAGCGGCGCTGGAAAAACCACGCTACTTCGCTGCCTCGACCTGCTGTTGCCGATTGAGGGCGGCCAGATCGAGTTGTTTGGGAAAGTTATCGCCGAGGTCGCGTGCGAATCGTTGAAACAATCTGGGCGCGTCGCCAGTCGAGACACGAACCATATGCGGCTGCATGTTGCTGCCGAGTTATATCGAAGAGAGATCGGTTTTGTTTTTCAGGAATTCAATCTTTGGGACGATCGGAGTGTGCTCGCCAATATGATTGAAGGCCCAATTCATGCACTCAAACTTCCGCGTCGATTAGCGATTCCGGAAGCGATCGAGCTGCTCGACCGTTTTGGCTTGGGAGCTTTCGCCGAGCGACGCCCAAGTCAACTTTCTGGCGGTCAGCGTCAGCGAGTCGCGTTGGCGCGCGCTCTTGCGATGCGACCCAAAGTGCTTTTGCTAGATGAAATCACCAGCGCCCTCGACGTCGAAATTGTGGGAGAGGTGCTGGACATGCTTCGCGAACTCGCTCGTTCGGGCCTTCCGATGTTAATTGTGACCCACCATTTGGAATTTGCCCGCAGCCTCGCCCATCGGATTGTTGTACTCGCGGAAGGTAGGGTTATCGAAGAAGGTCCTGCCAATGAGGTTCTTGAGGATCCCAAGGAAGTTCGGACCCGCGCGTTCATTAGCCGAATTCTCAACGCCAGATGAAAAACTCTCAGAGACCCACAAGCATCCCCCCTACACCGGAGTACGCCGCCAAAGAAATCAGTCGTTCCTGTCGCGCATTGCGGGAGCGATCATCCTCAATGCCCATGGCTGATCTTGCTCGCGCCGCCGGTGTTTCGGTAAGGATGATCGTTCGAATTGAAAATGTACCCAGGCTGCGGAAAGACATCGAGCTTGCCCGTGATGCCGATCGTCGTAAAGATCGGATGCGGAAAAATCTTTTGCGGGTGTTAGCGCAGGTGGCGCTTGCTGGCGAACTAGACCCAGCCGAATGGATCAAGCTCGCAACCCCGGATCTCCATCCTCACGATCTCGCGGACATCCTCACCATAGCGAAGGAAAAGCAGGTACGCGCGTACAAGAGTAACTTAGGCCGAATAGACTCTTTCGCATTGCAACAGGAACATGCGGTAAAGGTTCGCACGGGCCGAGGCGCACCCTCGCCCCGTGTACAAGTCACGGTCGTTCCTTACTGGCCCTTCGCAACATTTGAGAGTTCTTTTGCTGAGTCGAATTCCGGATCGATCGCGTTTCTGAAAGACTTCATAATCCGATTGGTCCGGTCCATAGACCACCTCTTTACCATTGATTGGAGGAACGATCCGGATTTCCATTCCGTATTATTCGGCGGGAGAAAGAGACGGAAGCTCCGTGTGTCGCCACCGGAAGCGCCGCGACCCGAGGAACCGCAGCTTGTTGTCGGATTCCTTCACCAACTTCAGCGGGAATTCAGCTTTGGCGCATGGAGCTTCGTCGATGTCCCAGGATTTAGGGTTCGCATGGCTTTTCTTCTACCCCGAGAATTTCACAAGGATAGCCCATCGTGGCGCTCCATCCTTCATGGCCAGCCTGATGAGATACCCTACAAAATTATCTTCATTGAAGGCTCGACTGCTGAGAATCTACTGGGAGGCGTATGCAACTTGCCTATCGACTCCGCGTCGGGGCATCAATATGGCCGGATTGGAAAAATTCTGGACCTGAATAAGATGGCCCACTCAATCGCCACTGAGTTGGCGGCGAATCCGAGAACAATTATTGTCGCTGACGAATGTAACGCCGACGCTCTTCGTGCCAACGCGCTCCTTTCTCCTTTTGAACTGACAGACATTGTTCCCGTCGCGGACGACGATCTCGTACCGGCATATCCCCTTGGCATCGCGACACCCGGCGATAACGACCGCTTTGAAACCCTCTTGCGACGCATCATTCGAGAAGAGTTGTTTACGAGCCACGCTTCGGTGTTGGCGAGAACCTACGCCTTGCATATTGTGAACACCATGGCGCAAGTGCCTTGCCAGCCTTTCCGCACGTGTGTTGCGGAGTCCATTGCCCGATACGGCGAGAATAGCGGCTGGCCTGGGTTGCGTATCCCGAGCTATCTGAGAATCGTGGGCCCGGAGCAGTGGCACTTCCCCCCGTCATTCGTCAAATGCCTACGAACTGAACTGGCACTCGCATTCAAGAAGACTTTCGGATGGGAATCACCCGACGATCTCCTTGCGCAATTTGGGCCTGTAACCCCCTGATACACTTGGACTAGCTATGGACGAAATCGAAGCTAGAGCGAGTAGGGCCGCGGACGGTCTAAACGAGGCGGCGATTCAAGCCGACAATGGGGGCTCAAGCAGCCCAAGAGTTTCGACGCTTGATGATGGCGCGGTCGACGAGGAACTCATTCAACAGCTCGTCTCGCGGGTCTCAATCACACCCAACATGCCGGAAGACCTGTACGCGACCGTGCTGTAACGCATTGTGTCCACACGGCTCCGAGACGTGAGCATTAAACAATATGCGGTCTAACCTCATATTGGGAGACACCGCTGCGGCTCCTATCATCGCGATATCTAACCGCTTTCGATGTCTTCTTCGAGAAGAGACTAACTGCGAATTGCACGCTGAGTATTCGTATTACACGCCCTGGATGGCGATCCGAGCCCGCCGATCGGAGCTTCGTAATCTTATATCGATTCCGCCTTCTTCGGGTGGTCCGGTGCTTATTCGTGACTTTGGTGCGCTCAGGATTGTGGCGCACGCGTGTCGGGGGACTCATCCGCTTACTGCAATCGTGCCGCACGATATCGGCGCGAGCATCCTTCTTGAATCCGATTGTCTCGACGAGTGGGCTGGTTCCCTTTCCGAGGCGGCCGAACTTGCAGCGGGTCTTGTACCTTGGTTAGGCCGCCTACTTCACGACATGCTTACCTTCGTCGTTCCGATACGACATCGGCCCGACAACCTCCCTACCAAACGTGGATTCAGTACGCCACTCTGCTTCGGTGCGATCTTTCTTACGTTTGAAGATAGGTCGCTAACGGCGCCCACTGCCATTCCTGAACTTGTCGTTGACCTCGCGCACGAGCTTGGCCATCACGCGTTGCACACGTATCAGACGGCGGACCCGCTTTTTATAAGTGATCTGCGATTGCCCGTGTATTCGGGCGTAAAACGGTTCGAGCGGCCGGCGATCATGGCCCTCCACGCTTCCGCCGCGATCGCATACATGGTGGAAATGCTCTACGGCCTCGAAACGTTATCAAGCCACTCCGGTCAGGTATTGGCATGGGCACGGATTAAACGTCAGGAGCTTATCGTGCACCAACGCCAGGCCCTGAGCGAGCTTCGGACCAAATGCGCGTTTACTCCGGTTGGTGAACGGCTGATCCGCGAGTTTGAAGAGCAATTGGCATCTTCGTCAGCCAGCTAGATTTGGTGATGCGATGTCGCTCTGAGAACAGGCTGGTAATCCCCTCATTCATTTCCAGGGCTTCTAAGCAAACCATCGGAAAAAAATCCGACCATCTGGTCGGGGTAAAGATCTTTGAAGAGCTCGCCCTCCAAAGGTGCCTTCGGCAGCTGACTCCAGGGCATCTCGAATACCACCCGTGAGCGAGCGAGTGAAAGAAGCGGAATTCACCGCCCAGGTCGGCCCCCGCCTCACCCCTCATACCAAGGGTGGGGAGGAAGCCCACGGGCAAAATCCACCGCAAAACTAGTTCGTTGTCTTCTCGGGATCGGTCGCCTGGATGGAATGGAAGGCTTGCGCCGCGAACAGCCTTCTGGAGACGCCTCGGCTCTGGTCCAGAACTGTTTCAAAAATAAGATACGGCCATCATAAATCAAGGCCCCCGCCGTTTAGCCTAGCGGGAAAATTCAGAGGAGGAATTTGTGGGTCCGGCGGCGACGGTTTTCGTTTTATAAATTTCTCTTTTGAACTTTCCACTAAACTATTGACAAACTGATCGGATCGGCTCACAATGCTACTACATGAAAAGCCCGACCAGATTGGCCGGGCAGGATCTTTGAAGAGCTCGCCCTCCAAAGGTGTCTTCGGGAGCTGACCCCAGGGCATCACGGATTGCACCCGTGAGCGAGCAAATGAAAGAAGCGGAATTCACCGCCCAGTCGGCTCCCGCCTCACCCCTCATACAAGAGATGGGGAGGAAGTCCACGGGCAAAATCCCACTTCGATTTTTTAGCTTTGTTCCCGGGCGAGGCGTCCCAGACCCGGGTGAGAGGACCATTGTTGCGTGCGGTAGGTCGTGAGGGCTTCGAGGCCTGGCGACGAAACGCTACGCAGAGGAAGAACCGTCTCTAAACGTAACATAACATAATTGTTTATGGCAAATGGGAGGCACATGTCGAAGGACGATTTGATTGGCATGCGAAGCTTGATGACTGGCGATGTTCTGGCCTTTAAAGCTGCCGATAACGCTTCGTGGGAACTTCAGATCCGAAGGGAGAGCGCCACGCTCTTCATTTCTACACCCGATTTGGCCTGGGCGTTGCAATACGCGAATGAGTTGCAGAAAACAGGAAGTGCCGTGCTCCCCAGCAGGAAAGCTTGATGCGGTGCGACATGTCACAATTCCCGTTCGGTTCTGACAAAACGGTCCAGTCGCTATCACCTCTAAGCACGGGTCAAGACCTTGCCATCGTGGGATGCGACCCGCTAGAGAACGGTATCGGTCGCGAGCCTGAGAAAGCGCTTGTGCCCCCGGAAGCGATTTTTTCCCTTGGCGTCGATGCCGCGTCCCGAAAGGCTGAGATCCTCGATGTGGTGGATGGTTGGTCGGCCTTCTTCCGCAGGGGCGCCTCCTTAAAACTCAGCTTGTCCATCCAGATACCGCTTTTCCACAATCCTGATGCTAACGGTATAAGGGACCCTGTTGAGCGTGAGCAAATTGAGAGGACGGAGGCAGAGATGGAACACCTTATGGGATACCACCGCTCCGTGGTTCGCTGCGTAATCGACAAAGGATGGTATCGCGACAAAGACGGAACCAGTACGGACGAACTGATTCAATATACGATCATTTTTACACCCGATGATGATATGTTGAACTTCCTGGTCGGCTGGGAGCAAACGCTGAAGTCTCGTTTCCAACAGAGATCTATCTTCATGGCGTTTGCGCCGATTATCACGTGGTAACATGACCAGAATTCTTATCCTCGACTCAGACATCGTCCACGCTAGCGCTCTAGCGGGTGCTCTTCGAGAGCGCAGCTATCAGGTAACGACCTGTCAATCAATTGAAGTGCTGTTCCACCGCGTCCAGGGAGCGGAAGCGCCTTTCGACGTCGTTATACTTGTGTTGTTTTCGAACCGCCCGCGGGACTGGAAGCTACTCGCGAGCATCCCGAGGCTCACCAGCGTCACGGACACTTGTTGGTGCCCTGCCCTATATGGCTCCAGAGGTGATCGAAGACCATAAAAAGGCCAGCAAGCCCGCGGACATTTGGGCACTCGGGGCGTTGCTGCACTTCTTCATTACAGGTGAGCCTCCCTATGGTGTTGGCTTGGCTGCCGTCCCGAAGATCCTCATTGCATCACCACCAAGCCCACCTAGTTTTTTCGCAAATGCAAAGCAGTTCCGACCCTTAACGGAAGAGCTGTGGGCTATTGTCACTCAGTGCCTCAGCAAGGCCCCGAACGGAAGGCCAACAGCAAACGAACTCATCGAGCTATGCTCAGTACTTTGTTATTCGTCCGCTCCGCGAAAATCTGGTGTGATCGAGGGATTCAGGTATAACAGCGGATCTTGGGGAACCATCACGGGGGATGATGGTCAGAGTGTATTCTTCCACGCTGACAGCGGCTACACAAAAGTCCGCTTGCAGAAAGGCCAGCGGGTGGATTTTGCGTGTTTTCCGGGTCTGCCGCGCCCTCGGGCATTCCCGGTGCTTCCCATGAGTTCGATCATCCGGCGTGGCCCACTTCGATCATCTAATTTGGCCCACCTGAGATGTTAATAGTTTGCCTTGACTGGGCCGTCC
>CZKS01000271.1_pt1 | contig 18861 bp, 12 predicted proteins | sample 1122221 | NCBI WGS metagenome assembly CZKS01 (sample SAMEA3539301, study PRJEB10725) | soil metagenome | biome: tundra; feature: field; material: soil | place: USA | collected 2010-05 | depth 0.15 m
CGGGCGCTGCAGTATGGCTGTCGGCCATGATCGCGATTTCGTGTTTCAGCGCGGCAGCAGCATGCACTTTGTCGGGTTCGCGCGTCTATCTCGCCATGGCGAAGGACGGCGTCTTCTTCCGCCGCATGGCCGTCATCCATCCCAAGTGGCGCACGCCCGCCTTCAGCCTGATCGGCCAAGGTCTCTGGGCCGCGGTGTTAACCATGAGCGGGCGCTACGACCAGCTTTATACCTACGTCATCTTCGGCATGGTGCTCTCCTACACGCTGACCGTCATCGGCCTGTTTGTCTTGCGCTGGAAGAGACCCGACCTTCCCCGCCCCTATCGCTGCACCGGATACCCGTGGCTACCCGCGATCTACGTCATCGTCGGCGTTGCCTGGACGCTCAACACCATCATCGAACGGCCGACCGAGGCTTTGTGGGGCGCGATCATTGTGCTGCTCGGCGTTCCGGGGTACCTATATTGGAAGCGCGGGAGTCGCGACAAACTCCCGGGCTGATGGCGACTGCGGAGCGCCGCAGCCGGTGGTGCTGTGGTGGGTGGGAAGAGTGCGGGCGCAGCAAAATACTAATTTTCGCGTTGACATGCACGCGCAATCGGCTCAGAATCGCAGGCGGTTTGCATGGTCACCCCAACGCTGAATCCAGCCCGGGGAAAGGGTTCTCACCCACGAAGAGGAATATTTCAATGTCTAAGTCAAAGATCCCGACACTCACCCGTTTGTCCGCGCTGACCGCCGTTCTGCTTGTCGTACTCTGCGCGAGCGCAGCGGCCCAACAACACATCACGGGCACCTTGCTGGACGGCGCCACCTATGTGATCGATGTCCCGGCAAACTGGAACGGCGCTCTGCTCCTCTACAGCCACGGATACGTCAATCCCGGTTCGCCCAATCCTGCGCTCGATGTGAGCGACCCCTACACGGGCGGCTACATGTTGGCCGCGGGATTCGCGCTGGCGGGTTCGTCTTATGCAAGCACGGGCTGGGCCGTGCACGAAGCGGTCCCGGATCAGATCGCCACGCTCGATGTTTTTGAAAGTATGTTCGGAACCCCCGTCCAGACCATCGCCTGGGGACACTCCTTGGGCGGCGAGGTCACCGCCGCGCTGGTGCAGGCGTACCCGGACCGTTTCGCTGCAGCCCAGCCTATGTGTGGAGTCCTGTCCGGTAGTGTGGGCTTCTGGAACCAGCATCTGGACGGCGCATTCGCCTTCAACACGCTGCTGGCAGGCGGGTCTTTGCAGGTCGTCCACATCACCAACCCGACGCTGAATGTGGGCACGGCCGAAGCGATTCTGGCAACGGCCCAGGCTACCCCGCAAGGTCAGGCTCGAATTGCGTTGGTCGCGGCGCTTGAAGACTTACCGGGCTGGTATGATCCTACGACTTCGGAACCGGCGCCTACCGACTTTACGACCCAGGAGGCCAACCAGTTTCTGTGGTTGCAAAACGACACCTTACCCACAGATTTTGCAGGGCGCGCGGAAATCGAGTTTCGAGCCGGCGGGAACCCTTCCTCTAACACCGGTGTGGGCTACAAATATCAACTGCAGCGCTCGCGCGATTATGCGGAAGTGCAAGCCCTGTACGCGGCTGCCGGTCTAAACCTGGACGATGACCTGGCTGCGCTGAAAAGCGCCCCGCGAATTTCCGCCGATGCGGCTGCCCTGACTTACTTCAGCGAAAACGTCATCTTCAACGGCCAGGTGACCGTCCCGGTGCTGACCCTGCACACCACCGGCGACGGAGTCGTTTCTGCGGAAAACGAAAAGGCCTACGCGAGGGTTGTTCAGGAAGCAAATAACAGTAGCCTATTGCGGGAGAGGTTCATTCACCGCGCGGGTCATTGTGAATTCAGCCCGGCGGAAATGATTACCGCGCTGCAAAAACTGGAGCTGCGCCTGGCCACAGGAAAATGGGAACTCACAGTTTCCAACCTGAACGAAGAGGCGGCCGCGCTGGGCCCTGTGTTCAATGTGATTGCCGTCGACAATGCGCCCTATTCCGCAGCGCCCGCTTTCACAAGTTACCAACAGCTGCAATTTCTGCGGCTATTCGACGCGTTTACACAGTAGGGGGGTAACACAGCAGCAGCTCACCAATTAGATTGGTGCGTAGCTACTTGCTTTCTCCGTGTCGCCGTAGTGAAACTACACCGGCACAGCCGTCTTCCGCTTCGGATTGAAGAACGGCAGCGAAACCACCGTCGCCGTGGTCTTCATCCGTTGCGCTTCGATCGTCAATTCCATTTGCAGTTTGGTTCCGGGCTTCGAACATTCAGTCCTCACGGTGGCCAACGCAATCAGCTTCTTTAGTAGAGGAGAGAACGCTGTTGTAGTTGCCTTGCCCACGTGCCTGTCGCCTTCATAGACGGGCACCGCAACGCGCGATGCCTGGCTGGGCGCTGCCGGAGAAAGTCCGAACTTATCGAATTGCTCTTCCACTTCTACCCAATCCACTTCCAGCCCCACCAATTGTCGCGCCACCCCCTGCTTGTGATCTCGCGCCAGCGCCCGCTTGCCGATGAAGTTCTCTTTGTCGAGATGGACCATCTTCCCGAAGCCCAACTCATAGGGCGAGTATTTCTGAGAAGGAATCAGCGCCTTCTTCGAACTCGTGTAGTCGACCTCGATCAGCAGCAGTCCCGCCTCCACTCGCGCCACATCCAGCGCCAGCATTCCGGCGGCGTGGATATCAAACTGCTTCCCTTTGTCCATCAGCGCATCCCAAACTCGGATCGCTTCATCCCACGGGATCCAAATCTCATACCCGAGGTCGCCGGTGTATCCGGTGCGCGAAATATCCACCGGCACGCCAGCAATGGTGCCCGTCGTTTTTCGAAAATACTTCAGATTTGTGATGTCGGCATCCGTAACCGTCTTCAAAAGTCTCGCCGAGGCCGGCCCCTGCAGCGCCAGCGCCGCCGTCTGCTCGGAAATATCTTCGATCAGAACGTCCATGTTCAGGCCGTTCTGCCGGAACCAGCGCAGGCTAGGATCGGCGGCCGTCCACCGATATCTATTTTCTTCGAGACGCGTGATCGTGCCGTCGTCGATGACCTTGCCATCTTCATCGCACCAGCAGGCATAGATGACCTGACCCACGGCGACTTTGTTGATGTCGCGCGTGATCACGCGGTTCACCAACTTGGTCGCATCTTTACCGGTGATCAGATACTTATAGAGCGGAGAAATATCAATCAGCGCGCACGCATTGCGGATCGCGTTGTACTCATGCTCGTGATGCACTTCGTACACGCTGACCGTGTAATATCCCGACCACTCGCGGTAATTCAGACTGTGGCAAAGGGCGAAAGTTCTCTCGTGAAATGCTGTTCCAATCGGCAAGGCTACCTCGTTTGTGGTTTTCCCCGTGCGCTTTCCCCTGTGAAACCCTGTGTCCTCTGTGGTAAAGGTTCTTTTTCTTAACCAAACAGGACACAGGGTTTCACAGGGGAAAGCCTGACGCCGGATTATAAGCACCGCAAGTATTCCACGGCAAGCGTCAAACTACGCTGACTATAAGTCAGCAATCACCCGCAAATGGAGACAAAACGAATCTTTCCCGATAGAATGGCGAGTCATTTCCTGCGGACGTTCCGGGTCAATCCAGGTCAATCTATGGTTGCTGTTTCCAGCGGTACGAAGTACGACGTAATCGTAATTGGCGGCGGCCACAACGGCCTCACCAACGCCGCCTATCTCGCAAAAGCGGGAAAGAAAGTGCTGGTTCTCGAACGCCGCCACGTCCTCGGCGGCGCGGCGTGCACGGAAGAAGTTTTTCCCGGCTTCAAGTTTTCGGTTTGTTCTTACGTCGTCTCGCTGCTGCGGCCCGAGATCATTCGCGACCTAGATCTTCCCCGCCATGGACTTGAAATCCTTCCGCTCGACGGCACTTTCACTCCCATGCCGAACGGCGATCACCTGTGGCGCGTGAACGATCATGGCAAGACGCATCGCGAAATTGCCCGCCATTCCCGCGTGGATGCCGAAGCCTACGATGAATTCGGCAAGGCCATGCAGGCCATGTGCCGCTTCGTGAAGCCCATCCTCAGCATGATTCCCCCCGACCCGGCAACGCTGAATCCCAAGGAATTGATGAAACTCCTCTTCATCGGACGCCGCTTCCAGGGAATGTCGAGCGAGGACAAGTACAACCAGGTCCAGCTCATGACCATGAGCGCCATTGACTTTCTCGATCAATGGTTCGAGACCGATGTACTTAAGGCGACGATGTCGGCGTCGGGTATTATTGGCACTTTTCTCGGAGTGCGCTCGCCCGGCACCGCCTACGTCCTGCTTCACCACTACATGGGAGAGATCGACGGTGCTTTCCGTGCCTGGGGTTTCGCGCGTGGGGGCACGGGCGCTATCTCGAACGCTATCGCCGACGCTGCACGCGAGGCTGGAGTCGAAATTCGCACCGAAGCGCCCATCGCGCGCATCCTCGTGAAGAAAGACGCGAAGAACGGACGCGCCACGGGCGTAGTGCTCGCCAATGGCGACGAGATATATGCCGATGTTATTTCTTCCAGTGTCGATCCGCGCCTCACATTCACCAAGATGATCGAGCCTGGCAATCTTCCCGATGAATTCATGGATGGCGTAAAGCGCTACAAGTTTCGCGGCTCATCCGGCAAGGTGAACATGGCGCTCGACAGCCTGCCGAATTTCAAATGCATGCCGGGAGTCGGTGCGCACCTGCGCGGCGCGATGTCAATCTCGCCCAGCGTCGAGTACATGGAGAAGGCCTACGACGACGCAAAATACGGGCACTGGTCTTCGCGCCCGTACATCGACATGGTGATCCCGACCCTCACCGATACGTCGCTCGCGCCGCCGGGCAAACACATCCTATCGTGCTTCGTGCAATACGCCCCCTACAAGCTGGCGCCCGGCCTCGACTGGGACACAGAAAAAGAAAAGTTCGGCGATAACGTTGTGAACACCATCGCCGAATACGCACCGAATATAAGAGACATCATCCTGCACCGCCAAGTCGTAACGCCGCTTGACCTCGAACGCGAATGGGGATTGACCGAAGGCAACATCTTCCAGGGTGAGCTCTCGCTGGAACAATTGTTTTTTCTGCGTCCGGTTGCCGGATGGGCACAATTCCGCTCGCCGATTAAGAACTTATATATGTGCGGGTCGGCGACCCATCCTGGTGGCGGCATCATGGGAGCGCCCGGCCGTCTCTCGGCACTCGAAATTCTGAAAGACGGGGCAGCCTGATGCCGGCAGAAAAACCCGCGGAAACAGCGTCGGCCGGGACGCGCAATGTGATCATCGTTGGGGGCGGCCACAACGGTCTGGTCGCCGCCTTCTATCTCGCTAAAGCTGGATTCAAACCGCTGGTGCTCGAACGCCGCGCTCAGGTGGGCGGCTCGGCCATTACCGAAGAGTTTCATCCTGGCTTTCGCTGTTCCACGCTTGCACATAACACCGGCCCGCTCCGCGCCGACATCGTACGCGACATGCAACTGGAACAGCACGGTCTCAAGTTGACCACTCCCGACGTAAGCACTGTTTCACTGCTGCCCGACGGACGCGCCCTCCTCCTTTACTCCGACGCAAAAAAGGCCGCACTGGAAATCGCGCAATGGTCGCAGAAAGACGCTGCCTCTTACTCGGACTTCGGCACGGCCCTCGGCAAGATCGGTAAAGTCATCGGCGAAGCGCTTGCCCTCACGCCTCCGAATATTGACAGTCCCAGCAGTGGCGACCTGTGGGGAATGCTGAAGACGGGCCGGTCGATAAGAAATCTGGGAAGGAAGGATTTATATCGCGTCCTGCGCTGGGGACCGATGGCGGTCGCCGACCTGGTTGCCGAATTCTTCGACACCGAACCGCTGCGCGCCACCATCGCCGCCCGTGGCATCTTTGGAACATTTCTGGGGCCGTGGTCGGCCGGCAGCGGGTTGGTGCTGTTGTTACGCGCTGCTGCGGACTCGACTCCGAATCCATCACCCGCCGGAAGCGTCCAGTTCCCTGCAGGAGGTGCCGGCGCCATCACGCTAGCCATGGCTGCCGCCGCAAAGCAGGCAGGCGCTGAAATTCGTACCAACGCTGACATCACCGGAATTCGCGTGCAAGACGGTGTTGCCACAGGAGTCGTGCTCGCTACCGGCGAGGAGATTTCCGCGCGAGCGGTCGTCTCGAATGCCGATCCGAAGCGCACGCTCATGCGTCTGGTTGATCCCTCGCACCTCTCTCCCGACTTCATACAGAAAATCAAGAACTACCGTTGCATGGGAACGGTCGCGAAAGTCAATCTCGCGCTCTCCGCACTCCCGGAGTTCACTGCGCTTAAGAGCAGGGGCAACGGCAACTTACTGCGCGGCCGCATCCAGATCAGCCCTGAGATAGATTACCTGGAGCGCGCTTTCGACGAATCGAAATATGGCAACTTCTCACGCAACCCCTACATTGAAATTACCTTCCCATCTCTTTCCGATCCGTCGCTCGCCCCTGCCGGCCAGCATGTGATGTCGATCTACATGCAATACGCTCCGTACAAGTTGAAAAACAGCGACTGGGAAAGCCAGCGCACCGCACTCGGCGAAACCGTGGTGAAGACGATCGCGCTGTACGCTCCAGGTCTGCCACAAACCATTCTGCGCCACCAGGTGATCACGCCCCAGGATCTCGAAGAAACCTACGGCCTCACCGGAGGACATATCTTCCATGGTGAACTTGCGCTCGATCAGTTCTTCACCATGCGTCCCCTGCTCGACTGGGCGCGGTATCAGACGCCGATCGAGCGCCTGTATCTGTGTGGCAGCGGAACCCATCCTGGAACCGGACTGACCGGCGGCTCTGGCGCCAACGCGGCGCGTGAGATTGCGAAGGCGCTGAAGAAGTAGCGCCGCAGTCCCGGCGGTCGAATAGCCGACGAGGACGCCGGCGCTACACTTATTTATGCACAACTCCGCCATCCTTCTCGTCTCCTGCCCCGACCGCAGGGGCGTGGTCGCCTCGATTGCCGAATTCATCTTCCGTCACAACGGCAACATCCTGTTCAATGACGAGCATGGCGATGAGGAATCGAATCTGTTTCTTACTCGAGTTGAGTTCGACGCGACAGACTTCGATTTCGACTTGGCCCGCTTCCCCGAAGAGTTTGCTTCCATTGCCCGCGATTTCCAGATGAACTGGCGGCTCGCCCGCTCCGCCGACCGTCCGCGCATCGCCATTTTCGTTTCGAAGTATGATCACTGCTTGCAGGACTTGCTCTACCGCCATCAGAGCGGCGAACTCCGCTGCGAAATTCCGCTGATCATTTCCAACCATCCCGATAACCAGCGTATCGCCGACTTTTACCGCGTCCCCTATTTCCTCATACCTGTCACAAAAGAAAATAAGCGCGCAGCAGAGCAGCGACAAATAGCGCTCGTCCGCGAACACAAATGCGACCTCATCGTCCTGGCTCGCTACATGCAGGTGCTCTCGAACGAGTTCATCGCCACCTTGGGTTCCGAGAACCTGATCAACATTCATCACTCCTTTTTGCCCGCGTTCGTCGGCTCCAAGCCCTACCACCAGGCGTTTCAGCGCGGAGTCAAGCTGATCGGCGCCACCGCTCACTATGTCACTCCGGTACTCGACGATGGCCCCGTCATCGAACAGGATGTGGTCCGCATCTACCATCGGGACACCGTCGACGACCTCATTCAGAAGGGCCGCGACATCGAAAAAGTGGTCCTGTCGCGCGCTGTCCGATGGCACGTGGAAAACCGCATCCTGCTATATGGAAATAAAACGGTCGTCTTCCAATGATTGGGCGCCGCGCCGGGCATCCTCGCCCGGCCGTATGAGAGGGCCGTTTAGGAGTGCACCCACTTCCGTAACCAGCTAGCCAATTGCAGAGCTGGGCCCTTTCGGTTTTACTGAAATAACCCCGTTTTGCACACATTACTGCGCCATCTCGAAGGAGCGGACTTTGGTTGAGGACCCCAAATGGGAACTGGCTTTACTGGCCACAGTACAGGGCTTCTACCAGCGGCTGCTGAGCGACCAACTGGGCGGAGAATTGCCCGCTCCCGCCCAACTCGCCCCGGACGTCATCAACCGCGACGATGATCTCCGCTCCACGCTCGAGCAAATGCAGCTCTGGATTCAGCTGCTCGACATGGCCATCACACCTGCCATGCTGCGCGTGGGAGTGCAATCCGATCTCGATCCCGAGGTGGCCGAGGCGCTGTTGCGCTACTTTGCCCGCCAGCGCGACGATTCCAGCGCCAATCGTGACAAGACCGATCTGGTCGCAACCTTTCTGTTTCGCTATCCCCGCGTGGCAGGCCAGTGGGAGCGGCATGGCTACGGCCTCGATGGATCAATCCCTCTGTCTCCATTTGAAATAGCGCTGCTGGAAATCCTCTCCGAGTCCGAAGCGCCGGTGCTCTCGGATGCCGATGTGCAAAGGTTGCGAGAATTCAGCCCCTTGCTCGATCAGGCGAATCGCTTCCAGGATTTCAGCTCTCTCATGGATTCAGGCATCATCCAGCGAGTACGGGAACTCAAAGCTGCGCTCGGCGAATCGATTTACCACCCCGGTGTGCTAGCGACTCTCGCGCCCTATAATGCTGCCTTCGGCAATCGCTTCAACACTCTGTTCGCCGCCGCCGCACAAGAGATCAAGGATTTTGGCGTCCGCCTCGAGGAACTGGGCGGTAGCATCCTCAGCACAATCGACGGCATCGAAATCACCGTCGAACATGTCGCCGCCCTCAATCCGGAAACCCTGATGAAACTCGACTACGCGACGGCTCTGGAGAAATTCCGTCGCATCTCCAGGCTGAAGAAAGAATTGGAACGCCGGCCGCCGATCCGGCGCGCCACTCCCGATCACGCGTTCTCGCTTCACGCTGTTGGTGGCGCGGCCGCTGCTCCCGCGCTCGCTCATAACGCCGCTCGGCACTATGAGGCCCCAACCATTACCCCACAGGCACTTTCCGTAGAAGAAACCAAATTACGAAAAGTGGAAGAATCGATTCGCGTCTTCGTGCGAGTCGCGAATCCGAAATTCCGCCAGATTGTGCCCATGCGCTATTTCAATCTGATGCTCAGTCCCGGCGAGGTTGACGCCTACACCGCCGACTACCTCGAAGAAACCGGCCTTCGCGCCGACGCTGCACGAATTTTGCTCCGCATGGTCACACTGAACGCGCGTATCACCACCGAGATAGAAGAACTGAAGCGCTCGCGAAATTGCCGATCCGTCTGGAACCTGCACGCCGATTCTCTGGTGGTTCTCGTTGACATGACGCAGCGCTTCGCCGAAGAGGTGGAGGGGCTTGCGTTGTCTATCGGCCAGCAGTTGACAATGCAGACCATCAGCAACCCACTGCGCGGATCCTTGGATAAGCTGCGCGAGCGCGTAGCCGAGGCCATGCAACTCATTAAAGCGTAATTACAAAACAAAAAGGACGGGCTATTCACCCGTCCAATCTCGCAACCTCACCTAAATGCGCTAGCGCTTAGTGAATATCGAACTGCTCCTGGTGCAAAGCCGGGTCTGATTTCACGATGATTGTCTTCTTGGCGAGTTCTTCCATCTCATTCAGCAGTTGCGCGTTGTTCGCCTTCAGCACTTTTGCCACCTCCGGATTCACGCGCAACATCACGTCGCTGTGCTCCAGATGTTTTGAGATCTTGCGCATCTCCACGTAGATCTCGTTGCAGATGGTGGTCACCGATTTCACGAAGCCGGTGGACTGGCAATAGGGACACGGAGTTCCAATCGTCCGTTCCAGCGACTGCTTCACCCTTTTGCGGGTGATTGCCACCAGCCCGAAATCGTTAAACTGGAGCACTTTGGACGGCGCCCGATCGAAGCGCAAAGCCTCTTCCAGCGCCTGCATCACCTTCTGCCGGTTGCGCCGCTCGTCCATGTCGATGAAGTCGATGATGATGATGCCGCCCAGATCGCGCAGCCGCACCTGGCGCACGATTTCCTTGATCGCATCCACGTTCGTTTTCACGATCGTGTCTTCCAGGCGGGCGGTCTTGCCGACGTATTTCCCAGTGTTCACGTCGATTGCGACCAGCGCCTCGGTTTGGTTGATGACGATGTACCCACCGCTCTTCAGCCAGACCTTCGACTTCAGCGCCTTGTTGATTTCCTCGTTCAATCCAAACTGATCGTAGAGTGGCGTCTCCTTGGTATAGAGCTTGACGCGCTTGACCAGAGCCGGCTGGAAGCGATTCGCAAAGCGCAGAATGCGCTCATATTCCTGCTCCGTGTCAACCCAGATCACGGAAAAGTCCGAGCTTACCTGGTCCCGCAGCACCCGCTCCACGACATTCAAATCGTGATAGATCAGTGCGGGAGACTTGCTGCTGTCGGAGCGCGACTTGATCTCGTTCCAAAGATTTTTCAGAAAGCGGATATCAGCCCGCAGTTCTTCGTCGGTTGCGCCCGCTGCCGCCGTCCGCACGATGAAGCCGCCGCCGCCGTTTTCGCGCTCGCTCTGGATCAGCCGCTTCAACCGCTGCCGCTCCTCTTCCGATGAGATCTTGCGCGACACGCCGGTATGGTTCACCGTCGGCATAAAAACGAGGAAGCGTCCCGGCAATGCAATGTGACTGGTGATGCGCGCGCCTTTTTTCCCGATCGGCTCCTTGGCGATCTGGATCAGCACCTCCTGTCCTTCTTTGAGAAGTTCGCTGATCTGCGGCACCACCGTGTTCTCGCGGCTGCGGAAACGCCGGCCGCCGCCACGCCGCCCGCGTCCGCGATCGAATCCGCGCTCCGGGCCACGCCGCTGCGTCCGCTGCAATAACAACGCTTCCGGTGCGGGACCGCGAACCTCCGCGCTCGCATCCACGGTGCCGCCGCCGATCGCCTCCGCTTCGAGCAGCGCCTCCGCTTCGGCTTGGGCCTCTTCGAGTTCCAACTCCGCTGCTTCCCGCTCTTCCGCTTCCAGTACAGATTCCGGAACCGCTTCGCCAGTCGCCCCCGGCTCGCCGACCGGCGCGGAAGTAACGTCTCCTACTCCGGATGCAGACAACTCTCCGCCAGCCGCGCGGGTCTCTTCCTCCACTTCCTCGAAGCCCTCGTCGTCTCCGGGTTCTTCACCGTAGGACGTGAGTTCGGCTTCTTCTTCCTCGATCTCCTGCTCCTCTACCGCGCCGTGCGCAACCGCCTGCATACTCTCGTGCGTAACTTCGGCCAAGCCCCGCGGATCCGCCACGAACTTCTCGTCGTGTGCTGTCTCCTCCGACCTTGTCAGCGGTGCCACATAATCGCCCGCTCCGAAACGAGTTTCGTTTCTGAACTCCGTTGTTTCCGGCGCTGCACTGGACACCGTGCCTTGCACCTCTTCTTCAACGGCGTCCAGCACGTGCTCATGTTGTTCGTGAAGGGGCTCGGAAACATCGGCCGCGAAGATCGGCTCATCGTCCGGAAAGCTCGCACCGATTGCGGCCGAAGCTGCCGTCTGAAACTCTTCCTGCGCTCTCTCCACCGGGGCCGGCGCAACGGCTTGAACCTGCCTCTGGTATTTCGAGATCGATTCTCCGGGTAGCACCATCGGTTGATATCCGGGTGGAGGACCGTAATCGTAGTCACGGCCAGTGCGGGCAGCCGGCGCCGACCGCTGGAATCGCGAGTCCGGAGCGCCGCGTCCCGCGCGTTCGCCGCGACCAAAACGGCCGTTCCTTACTTCACCGCGTGGTTCAACAGCGCTGTCACTGCGGACATCATTTCGTACCTCGGGGTTTCGTACTTCGGCGTTTCGTATTTCGGGACGTCCCTCGTCACGAAGCTCGCTTGGAATCTCGCTACGTTCCGGACCCTCGCCGCGCCCGCCGGTTTCTCCGCGACGTCCGCGACGACGACGACGTCCACGAAAGTCCCGCGAACTGCTGGCCGCATTGCCCGGAGCTTCCGAGGAAACCGCTTGCCCATCGCCCCCTTCGGCCGCTGCAGTCCCGGCCTCGGCAATTTGCCCACCGGCATTCATGGTGGGACCGCCCGCGTCCAGTCCGGTGCGCGGCCGCGCCTCCGTCACCGGGCGATTTGCCGGGATCGCTTCATCCAGATCTTCGTCTTGCTGTTCCAGATCCATGAAATCGGAAACGTACAGGAAAGCGTCGCGTTCCAGCCCAATGTCCACGAAGGCCGACTGCATGCCTGGCAGCACGCGAGTCACTCGGCCCTTGTAAATCGAGCCTGCTAAGGTGTATTCGTTTTCCCGCTCGAGATAAATTTCTGCTAGCTGGTCGTCTTCGGTGATCCCCACTTTGGTTTCATGGGGCGTGGTCGATACAAACAATTCCTTGTTCATTTCTACTCCGGTTTTTCTTTACCGGACCAGAAGCGCAAGGCGGACCAAGGGATCGATAGCGTTCAGCGCCGCTCCGGGTAGGAGCGGGCGCGGTCCCGGAGTTCTTCCGGGAGCCTACACTGCAGTGAATTGTTCTTACCTGTCTGCACTGATCGCGTTAAGCCTTCCGCCAGGCCTGTGGCCACACTCTCCGGTTCCGCCGAGAGGGCCGTTCCCCGCCTGACTGGCTTCAATCCTGTCCGGCTTCGACTTCTGCCGGCATTCTGCCCTCCTTTTTCGCGAGGGCCTTCGTAATTTTGCTTAATCTGTGTTCTGAAATCTTTTCTGCTTGATCTTGTTTCGTCGCACCGTTCCCGCTGTGAGAAGGGCGCCTCATTTCTGCCGAACCGTTTCAGTTCACGAAGCGGCGCATCCTGACGTTCATTACCATCCCCAGCGCCAAGAACATGAAAAGAACGGAAGATCCACCGTAACTCATGAGCGGCAGCGGTATTCCTGTGACTGGCATGAAGCCAACCACCATGCCGATGTTGACTAGAATGTGAAAGCTAAGCACAGCCACCACACCCATGACCAGAAATGCGCCAGCGCGATCAGGCGCCGTTTGTGCATTCTGGGTCAACCTCATCAGCACTATAAAGTATAACAGCAGAACCCCCAGAGCTCCTACAAACCCGTGTTCCTCGGCAAACGCTGCAAATATGAAATCTGTCTGCGGTACCGGCAGAAACGCCAGATGCGTCTGCGATCCTTGGCTGCTGCCCCATATCCCGCCCGACCCGACCGCAATCAACGATTGATTTACCTGATACCCGGAGCCCTGCCGGTCCGCATCCGGATTGGCAAAGCTGGTCAGCCGTTCTTTTTGATACGACTTCAACACCTTCATCCAGGCCACCGGAACCAGCAGCCCGGCGATCATCACCACAATCAACGCCTGCTTCCAGCGCAGCCCACCCAGAAACAGCCCCATAATCGCAACCGGCAGATAGGTCAGCGCTGTCCCCAAGTCCGGCTGCGCCAGCACCATCAGCATGGGAAAACCAACGATCGCCCCCGCCTTCAAAAAGTCAGGCCATGACAATTCCCGATCATGTAAATCCGCAAAATACTTGGCTACCGCCAGGATAAGGATCAGTTTCACCCACTCCGACGGCTGAAAATGGCCGCCGCCCGGCATTTTGATCCAGCGGCGCGCCCCCAGATATTTCTGGCCGAACAGAATGACCGCAATCAGAGACGCCAAGGCCGCGAAGTACATCCAGTGGATTTGTTCAAGCAGGGCTTGATAATTGACCAGGCTCACCAAAAACATCGCGCCGACTCCCGCCACAATCCAATAGATTTGTTTGAGGTGAGCTCCGGCAAACTTTGTGTGCTCGGTCGCGCTGTGAATCTGCAGCACGCCGAGCGCGCAGATCGCCAGCACGAAGCCCATCAGGACCCAGTCGAAATCTCGGTAGGAAACGTAGCGCGACATGGCTTCAGTCGCCCACCCCAGAACGCATTGGAAGGAACTCAGGGAATGAAATCACTGCAAAAATCTTAGACGCAGCCTACCTGACCGCTGCACCTTCACTGGCACGGAATCGTCCGGCAATCCGGACTCACCGGGGCCGTTGTTCGTGTCGCCACCCAGACCACAACACCACCCACGACAGCCAACCCGCCGATCACTACCGGCGTCGAACTCATGATTCCTCCAGTCGCCGCCGTCTGCGCACCACTTCCGCGCCGGTGCTTCTTCTTCTTTTTATCGTTATCCGAGCTGTCGTCGCGAGTCGTCTGCTGGCCTTGTGTGACCGTGGTGGTGCCCTTGTCGTCTTGCACCGTCACGTCGCCCTTGTTGGCCGCGATCTGTACTTCTCCATTTACGTCAGTGACCTGGAACTCAGTCCACGAATCGCCTGCCGGCTTCACGGTCACGTCGCCAGCGCGAGCCGCCAGTCCGCGCGACGTCGCCACCCGCACCCCGCCATGCTCGAGTTCCACGGCCGGACCCTCAAATTTCACCAGCGTGTCCGCCAGTACCATCACATTCGACCCGTTCGCTTGAATACTGGCCGTCGAATCGGATCGCGTCTGCAGCATGTCTCCATTGAATACGGCTGCCGATTTCGGCACCTCGCTCCCGTTCAACCAGGCCGCGCCGTTCGTATACAACATGGCCGCCGCCGTGTCCGCGGCCAACATCAATTGCGCCGGAAACACGACCACCAGCAAACAGCACAGAGCAGATCGAAATGCTGACGGTGACATGGGTTCAGATCACTCCCGCAATTCCTCGATTTTCGTTATGTTAAGCCTCTAAAGGGTTATAGGTCAATTCGTTTATTGCTTCTGTGCACTCTCGCGTTACTCCCACGTCTGGAACCCCGGACATCCCGCTCCCGGACCAACCTTCCCGATGCGACACCGGCCTTCCGACGAACATCTCGCCATAAGTCCCTTCGATGTTCAAAATCATCCAGCGGTTCGCCTCATAATGGCCGGGAATTCTAATCTTCAGATAATTTTCCGTCAGGGCTTCGGTGAATTCCGCTCCGCCGGATTGCAGCGTGATCGCCTCGACTGCCGTCCCTACCAGCGACCCCATAAACGCCGCTTTCTTCTGCGACGCGAGCTCCCGCAGCGCACGGTTCCTTTCCCGAGCCACCGCTACCGGAACCTGACCGGCTTGATGCGCCGCCGGCGTTCCGGGACGCGCCGAATAAGTAAAGACATGCAGATAAGTAAGGGGCAACTCGTCGATCATGGCCCGCGTCTCGGCAAACTCGGTCTCCGTCTCACCAGGAAATCCCACCATCACATCGGCGCCGATGGCCGCAGTCGGCATGGCCGCTCGAATTTTCCCGATTTTTTCCCGGTAATGCCAGGGCCGGTACTTGCGATGCATGCGCCGCAACACCGCGTCGCTGCCAGACTGCAGCGGCACATGCGCGTGTTTCGCAATCCGCGGAGATGCCGCCATCAACCCGATCAGTTCATCACTCCAATCCATCGGTTCGACCGAACTAATGCGCAATTTCTGAAGGGAAGTTTGGTCAAGAATGGCGCGAATCAGGCCTGCAAACCGTTGGTCGTTGGTCGCTAGTTGTTCGGAGTACGATTCGGCTAGCTCGCCTTCGAAAGCCGCGGCGATCAAACGGTCTTGCCTGGGGTTTTGCTTGCCAACGACCAACGACCGACGACCAACGACTTCAAGATCTCTCCCCCACCGCCCCAAATTAATACCGGAAATCACCACCTCGCGATAATCCGCCTCCACCAGCGTCCGCACCTCCGCGACGACGCGCTCCATCGCCAGCGAGCGACTTTTTCCCCGAACATACGGAATCACGCAGAACGAGCAGCGATTGTCGCATCCATCCTGCACCTTCAGGTTCGGACGCGTCCGCTCATTGGCCGCTTCAAATACGGGAGCCGCCAATAGCTCAGTATGAGCAAAAATATCCCCCACCACGACATTGCCCGGGTGCGCCACCCTTTCGTCCGGGTGCCCCACTCTTTCGCGTTCTTTGCGAAAGGGTGGGCTCGGCTCTTGCGCGCCTGAAAGTTGTGCCAGTGAGACAAAGCCTGCCGAGGAAGACGTGGCAATCTCCGCCGCCTGATGTTTATGCGAATTACCCACTACCCAGGTCACGCCCGGCAGCGCCGCGAGCTCTTCCGGAGCCCGCTGCGCGTAGCACCCGGTCACCAGAATGCGGCAATCCGGATTCACCCGCTGCAACCGGCGTATTGATGCCCGCGCATCTTTGTCCGCGCCCTCGGTCACGGTGCAGGTATTCAGCACCACAATTTCGGCGTCGCGGGCCGTCCCGGCGCGCTCCAGTCCGCGATCCAGAAACTGCCGCTCCAGGGCAGCCCCATCCGCTTGTGTCGCGCGGCAGCCAAAATTCTCTATGTAGAAACTAGCCACACTTCTATACTAAACGAGTGGGGCGCTGCGGCTGAACGGTTCGCTGAAAAACTTGAGAATTCTATTTTGTTCTGAACGCCAAGGTTTCGATGTTGTTCTTGATTTGGTTTGAAGGGACGCCGTTTCACCCGCACTAGACCGCTGACGGCGTTGCCGGCAAGTCCACAGAGCCCTGAATCGGATGAAACGCCGCATTCTTCTCGTCGATGATGATCTCGCCGTCCTGTTCACTCTCAAGGCGGTGCTCGAACTCCACGGATTTGAAGTTGAAACCGCCGGCAGTTCGGCCGAGGCCTTAGCCCGCATGGAGTCCGGAGTTTACCAGTTGGTCATCAGCGACTTGCGCATGGAAACGGAAGACGCCGGCCTGAAAGTGATCCGCAGCGCCCGCCAGCAGCCTTATAATCCCGCCACAGCTCTGCTCACCGCTTATCCACCATCCGCGCTGCGCTGGAACGGAAAAGATGCCGACCAAAAGCATCGGGACCGCGAAGAGTGGGCGGAACAGGATTCAGACTCGTTGCTCATCAAACCGCTCGGCACGGGTGATCTCCTGCGTCAGGTGGAAGCCCTGCTCGTCACGCACGCAGACAAACAACTTCGTGAATCAAAGTTTTCGCCCAAGGCGCAAGAGGAGAAGCGCCGCTCTGGATGAGCAGGCAGTTGGCCTCGCTTCCTCACCTGGATCATTAACCCGAGGGTCGGGAACATCGAAGAAGGATCATGCCGTCGCCACTTGCCGCCCCTGCTGATAGCACTCGCGGCACAATACCGGCCGGCCTTGCGTCGGACGGAACGGCACCGTGGTCTCTTTCCCGCACTGTGAACAGTTCGTCCGCGTCTCCGTCTTCGCGTACGAGTGCCCGCGTGACGATGCGTGCGACGGTCCGTGCGACGAGGCCCCAAGCACTGCTACTCTCTTACCCTTGCAGTTCTTGCAACGTTTGGGTTCGTTCTTGAACTGTTTGTCGTGGAAAAACAGCTGTTCGCCCGCTGTGAACACGAAATCCGTGCCACAATCGATGCACTTTAAAACCTTGTCCTGGTATTCCATTGAAGAGGCGCTCCCATTCCGCGTCCCTGCTCTGCACGGGAGACCCGAATAGGGAAGGATCCGGTTCACATCGTGGGCAGGAGATTTACATCCCCCTCATGCGTACCCCTGGATTCGGCCCGCCACGCGGTGTGCTCCGCATGGTTACAGCTTTACAGGTTCTGTCTTCGTGATCTTGCTTTACTGACCTGGTGAGATGCGACTGGCTAATCCTTGCTCCAACGTTTGAGTGAGGGGAACGGGCCGCCCGCCAGCGAGCGGCCCGCTTTTCCTTAGTCCTGTTCCTTACGTGCCTTTTTACGGCTGCGTTTGCGAGCCAGGGCTTCCTTGACCCGCTTCCTTTCGCCAGGCTTAAGGTAAAACGAGTGACGCTTCACTTCCTTAATTATGTCCTCGGTTTGTACCTTTCGCTTGAACCGCCGCAGCGCGTTTTCGAGGGATTCACCCTCTTGAAGTCGAACTTCCGCCAACGGACTACACCCCCCCGCTCGTCCTTAGTGGACTCGTTAGTTATGGCAAGCAATGTACCCTTAAGTCAAGTGGAATGTGCAGAAATCTTGCCTGCCTCAAAAATCCAAGCGCACGGAAAATTGCATCTGGCGCGGTGCAAACGCACTCAGCGGTTTCAACAGGCTTGCAGGTTGCTGATAATAGGCGGGATAAGACTGGCCTCCCGCCACTGGATAGTTCTTGTACTTGATGAACTGCCCCGCCGAGTTATAGTACCCGTTGTCGCTCAATTGGTCTCTCTTGTTGTCGCGATTGAGCAAATTGAACGACTCAGCCCTCAACTCCAGATGACGCCGGCCACCCAGATTTATTTTCCTTCCGAGCCGCAGATCCGTGCTCGCATAGTCCGGACCGACAAATGCATTGCGCCCGTGCCCCGACAATCGGTCATTGCTGGTGTTTCCATCCTGATTCGGATCACCCGATACAGTCGCGTTCGTTGGACGTCCACTGCCATAGGTCATGATCCCCGAGATCTTCCAGTGATCGAACAACGCCGCTAGAACTTTGCTTCCCTCCGCAAACGGATTCGGCTCCTCGATAGCCGAAATCGTCAGCCGCTGCCGCTGATCCGTCACGCTCGACGCCCGCTCGCTCTTCGTGGAATAGGAGTTCTGGACCGTCGCCGGCTGTCCTGCCACCAGTGCGTCCTGTCCATTGTCGATCGCATGCGCCCACGTATACGCCAGCCGGAAATACATGCCTCCCGACATTCGCTTTTGCAGCGATACCGTCATGCCGTTATAAATGCTCGAGGCCGCGCTCTCAAACTGGTCGATTGCTCCCAGTTGCGATATTGGACGGATCAACGGATTGAAACACGGCGGATACGGGCAACTGATGCTGCCTGTGGTCTGCCACGTCGCGAATGACGCCACGTCATAAAACTGATTTTGAAAGTTGTAACCCGTCGGGTCGTAAATGGGATAACTGTAGTAAGTAGGCGGCGGCAGGTTGACATCGCGGGCCCGGATCATATCCACCCCATGCACAAATAAATAAGAGATTGTCCCAATGACCCCCTCGGCTAGTTCCCGCTCCAGGCTCAAACTGGCCTGCTGCACACGAGGCGTCTTAAAGTCCG
>CZKS01000527.1_pt1 | contig 18739 bp, 17 predicted proteins | sample 1122221 | NCBI WGS metagenome assembly CZKS01 (sample SAMEA3539301, study PRJEB10725) | soil metagenome | biome: tundra; feature: field; material: soil | place: USA | collected 2010-05 | depth 0.15 m
GGAAAGAAGGGGAAACCCTGTTCGCTCATTGCATCCACCATTTTAGCTGGTGGACGCAGTCCGCATATGGTGCTCCCCTCCCACAGGACCGCGCGACATAAAAATGGAGAGCATGTAGGAACGTACGAAAAACCGAGCCGCGACCGGAAGGGAGCGTGTGTAGATAGCAGGGCTTTTCCGATGTTGGTAGCGCTCCCTCCCGGTCGCGGCTCGGAATCGGCACTCGAACGAATGCACACCCATGTGGCCCGCGCGAGTGGTTAAGGCGGCTACTTCACTTTTTCCCAATCGGGTCCGGAGCAGTTCGCCGCATCCAGGGTTGCGCTGACAACACCGGAGACACCGCAAATGTAGTACCCCCTCGGACCGCCGCGCATTTGATCTAAGCTCTTGGCGGCCACCGCAAACAAACGAACGTTTTGCGCTTCGACGAGTCGGGCATACTCCAGGACCTTAGCCGCGTTTCGATTGCCTTCCGCGCGGGCGCTTTTTACGTAAGTGGTATAGTCCGCGTCAAATTGATCGGCTTCGGCTTTTTTGGAGGACTTTTCCAGGTTCTCTTTGGTGGAACCGACCGTTGGTGGCTCAGCGTTAACCTCTGCCGGGACGCCACCCAATTCCTTAATGGCGTCGAAATGGTAGGTGTAGAGAATTTGCTCCGCGCGAGCCACGGCGCGGAACAGGCTTGCCGCCTGTTTGTACCCTTCATCATCCGCCTTGGCGGCGAAAGCCAAATACCGGTCTTGAGCAATGGTTTCCGCGCGATAGGCGGCTTGCAAGCGATCGATCGTCGCCAAATTCGGCCCGCCGTCGGCAGCCAGAATAGCGCTCTGCATGCAGCCGGCAATTACGGCGAGCAAAGCAATCCACATCCAAGTTCTTAAATTAGTCATGATCCCCGTTCCTCTCCACTGCGCGGTGGTGCACGCCGGTTTCCATGCGTAAGTGGCTATTTATCTGATAGATGCAATGAGAACAGCGTCCCATAACGCAGCCAGCTGGGCTAAAACGCGCGGCCTCCCCAAGACTGGGGACGCGGCAAACTGAGAGTTTGCGCCACGGCTGTGCCACAATGGGGATTCCACCGCGCGAGCGAATGGCAGCAGATCCAAAAACCACAGGCGAAAGATTCGAGCGTTTGGTCGATATCATGGCGCGGCTACGCGCTCCCGGCGGATGCCCCTGGGATCGAGAACAGAGCTTCGATACCATCAAACCGTATCTTCTGGAAGAGACCTATGAGGTGCTGGATGCGATCGATCGGCGCGATTGGCGCGGCCTAGCAGAAGAGTTGGGCGATCTGATGTTGCAGCCCGTCTTCTTCGCCCAGATGGCGTCGGAAGAGAACAAATTTGGAATCGACGATTCACTCGCCGCCATTGCCGAAAAGCTGATCCGCCGTCATCCGCACGTGTTCGGGGAAGGCGACGCCAAGACGGCGGACGACGTCAAGCGCCGCTGGGACGAGATCAAGGTCGACGAGAAGAAAGAGCGGGGCGAAGCGCCGCGAGGGATTCTGGAATCGGTGCCGCGCAATCTGCCGGCGCTGGTAGAGGCGCAGCAGATCTCGTCCAAGGCCGCCGCCGTTGGCTTTGATTGGGAGAATCCCGATCAGGTGCTCGAAAAGCTGGATGAGGAACTGGAAGAGCTGGGACGCGCGCGCGCTGGTGGGTCGCGAAACGAGCTTGAAAACGAAATTGGCGACTTGCTGTTCGTGCTGGTGAACCTGGCGCGCTTTCTGAAAGTGGATCCCGAGCAGGCTTTGCGCCGGACCAATGCGAAGTTTCGCAAGCGATTCGCGCATGTCGAGAGTCACGCGAAGTTGCCGGGGTCGAGCATCGAGGAAATGGAAGCGCTCTGGCAGAAGGCCAAGGCTGCCGATGATTGAGATCCGCCCTCTCACGGCGCATGCGGAATTTCAGGATGCGGTCAGGCTGCAGCAACAGATCTGGGGATTCGAAGAGATCGAGTTGCTGCCGGTGCGGCTCTTCGTGGTTGCGCTCAAGGTGGGCGGCCAGGTGTTCGGAGCTTTTGACGGCCAGCGCATGATCGGATTTTGCCTGGCGATACCAGGGTTGAAACCAGGTGGTCTGAAAACCGGCGGCAAGAGCTATCTTCACAGCCACATGCTGGGCGTCTTGCCGGAATACCGGGACGCTAAAGTTGGGAAGCGGCTGAAATTGGCCCAACGCGACGAGGCGCTCTCGCGCGGCATCGATCTGATCGAGTGGACCTTCGATCCGCTCGAGGTCAAGAACGCGTTCTTCAATGTGGAGCGTCTGGGCGCCATCGTTCGCCGATACGTGTTCAATCAGTACGGAACCACCACCAGCCATCTGCATGGCGGCCTGCCGACGGATCGTTGCATCGCGGAGTGGTGGATCGGAAGCCCACGCGCCGAAGCCATCATCGCCGGGCGGCCGTTCGAACGTAACCCTATCGAAATTCGCATCGCGATACCGGCTGAGATTGCGGCCATACGATCGGATGATCCAAAGCGGGCGCGCGAAATTCAGCAGCAATCGAGTGTTCAGTTCCAGCGAGCGTTCGACAACGGACTGGCGGTCATCGGTTTCGAGAGATCCAAGGAAGCGGGGACATACTTGCTAGGAAAATGGGAATCCAGTTAGAGCGAATCACACTACGGCAAATCCGAATGCCGCTGGTCCATTTCTTTGAGACCAGCTTCGGCCGCACCACCGAACGTCACATCGTGCTGGTGGAAGCTATCTCATCCGGTGTCTCCGGATGGGGTGAATGCACCGCCGGCGAGAATCCGTTTTACAACGAAGAGTGGACCGATTCGGCGTGGCTGATCCTGCGCGATTACGTTGCTCCGCGCGTGCTGAATTACAATCTGGAGAATGCTTCCGGGGTTGACGGCAGAACCGCGCACATCCGCGGTCATAACATGGCGCGAGGGGCCCTGGAAGTAGCGGTTTGGGATCTGGAAGCCCGCCTGGCTAGCAAGCCTCTGTATCAGCATATCGGTGGAGGCGCGCGGCGCGAGATTCCTTGCGGCGTTTCAATCGGTATACAGAATTCAGTCCCCGAGCTGCTGCAGAAAATCGAAACTGAACTCGCGGCCGGCTACCAGCGCATCAAGATGAAGATCAAGCCGGGGTGGGACGTGGAGGTGATTCGCGAAGTGCGGCGCAAGTTCCCGAAAATCCTGCTAATGGCCGACGCCAACTCCGCCTATACGCTCGCCGACGCCGCGCGGCTCAAGTGCCTGGACGAATTCGGACTGATGATGATCGAGCAGCCGCTGGCTCACGACGAGATTATCGACCACGCGAAATTGCAGGCCCAGCTTCAAACACCGATTTGTCTGGATGAATGCATCCGGTCCGCGCATCAAGCGGCGCAGGCCATCCAGATGAACGCAGGCAAGATTATCAATATCAAACTGGGCCGCGTGGGTGGATTCGGGGAGGCCAAGCGCGTGCACGACGTCGCACAGGCGGCCGGAATTCCGGTATGGTGCGGCGGGATGCTGGAAGCAGGTATTGGACGGGCGCACAACATCGCGCTCGCTACGCTTCCCAACTTTGTGCTTCCCGGCGACGTATCGGCGAGTAAGCGCTATTGGGCCCGCGATATCATCCAGCCGCCCGTGGAAGTGACGCCGCGCGGGACCATCACCGTCCGCGATGCGCCCGGGTTCGGTTACGACTTGGATCGTGAGTTTATAGACTCCATCACGGTGCGCGAGGAAAGCATCCCGTAGCGCACGCTCTCAAGCGTGCCGCGTTCACACTCATGTGAACGCATGCGGGTGTTCGCAAGAATGCGAACACGGCAAGCCGGAGGCTTGCGCTACGCTGATAACACACCTTCAGATGTCCGACTTTGTACGTCTGCTCAAGAACAACCGGAACTATCGCTACACCTGGAGCGGCCAGGTGGTCTCGGAGATCGGCGATCATTTTAATAACATCGCCGTGTTCAGCTTGGCGCTGGCCACTACGCATTCCGGCATGGTGGTGACGGGTGTAATGCTGTCGCGCGCGATTCCTGCGGTGATGGCGGGTCCGCTGGCCGGCGTCGTGCTGGACCGGTTGGATCGCAAGCGGATCATGATCGTGAGCGATTTGATCCGGGCCGTAGTGGCGCTCGGTTTCATCCTGGCGATTTCAGCACATAGCTCCTGGCCACTGTATGTCCTGAGTGCGCTTCTAATGTTCGCATCGCCGTTTTTCACCAGCGGCAGATCCGCCATTCTTCCCACCATTGCCAGCAAGGAAGAGTTGCACACAGCGAATTCGCTCACGCAGACCACCGGCTGGATGACGCTTACGCTGGGAGCATTTCTGGGCGGCGCCAGCGTTACGCAGTTCGGCTACAAATGGGCGTTCGCGTTCAACGCCCTGTCGTTCCTGTTTTCAGCCGCCTGTATTTCGCGATTGAAGGTGAGCGGCGGCAGCTTCCGAGCCAAAGGAACAGAACTGACTGAGAACGAGGTAGTGCGTCCCTGGCATGAATACACCGAAGGCTTGCGCTACATGCGCGCATCGCCTCTGATTCTCGGAATTGCGCTGCTCGCCGTGGGATGGGCTTCGGGCGGAGGTGCGGCGCAGATTCTGTTCAGCCTTTTCGGTGAGATGGTGTTTCACCGCGGCCCGGCCGGCATCGGCTATCTATGGGCTTCCGCCGGCGTGGGATTGCTGGTGGGCGGCGGGTTTGCGCATTGGCTCGGTAAACGAATCTCGTTTGAAGGATACAAGCGCGCCATCGGGATCTGTTACGTGATCCACGGAGGCGCGTATGTGGTGTTCAGCCAGATGCCGAGTTTTGCGCTGGCGGTGGTGTTCATCGCAATATCGCGAGCGGCCATCGCGGTGAGCTCGGTGTTAAATACTTCGCAGTTGCTACGCCGCGTTTCCGATGAGTTCCGCGGCCGGGTATTCGCGACCATCGAGACGTTATCGTGGTCGATGATGATGCTTTCGATGCTCGGCGCGGGACTCGCTTCCCAAAAGTGGAGCCCGCGCATGATCGGCGCGGTGTCGGGGCTGTTAAGCTCGAGCACGGCCATTTTCTGGTTGTGGGCCAACTGGACCGGACGTCTGCCGCAGCCCGCGGCCGAGGGAGTGGAACCGACGGAAGTGGAAGTGCATGGAGATCCGGTAGTATAGCGAGGGGCGGGAAGAAATTAGCCGCGGATGAACGCAGATGAACGCGGATAAGCAAAACTGTTTTATCTGCGTTTATCTGCGTTCATCTGCGGCCTAAAATAAAATGGACAACGCGAAGACCGTACTCGTAACCGGCGGCGCTAAGCGCATTGGGCGCGGGATCGCCTTGCGGCTGTTTCGCGAAGGCTACCGGGTGGCGATTCATTACCAGACCTCGGAACAGGAAGCGCATGCTACTGCTGAGGAGTGCGGCGGAGCGCCATTGTTCCAGGCCAATCTCGAGAAGGTGGATGAGATCCGGCGCATGTTCGGCGAAGTGGAAGAGCAGCTTGGTTCGCTATACGGGTTGGTCAACAATGCCGCGCGATTCCGGCGCCGCGATCCTCTTGAGATCACCGAGGCCGACTGGGACTTCATCCACAGCGTCAATCTGAAGGCGACTTTTTTTTGTTGCCAGCAAGGTGCGCTTCTGATGAAGAAAGCTGGGGCGGGGAGGATTGTGAACATCAGCTCTCTGGGCGGCATCCTGGCTTGGGCGGAGTACGCGCACTATTGTTCTTCTAAGGCCGGTGTGATTATGCTGACGCGGGTTTTGGCGAAAGCGCTGGCGCCTGAGATCACGGTGAACTCGGTTGCTCCCGGCGTGATTCTTTCTTCGGGACAGGAGCCTCGTGTGGAACAGATGATCGCGGCCACGCCGGCGCGCCGCATGGGGACCGTGGAGGAAGTGGCGGAGGCGGTTCTCTATTTTCTGAATGCGTCTAATTTCATTACCGGCCAGGTGCTGGCCGTGGATGGCGGTCTGAGCCAGCGCTAGCGATTACTCGACAGTGATTTTCGTGCCGGTAGGAGTTTGCTTCGAAAGGCGTTCGATGCGGGCATCCAACAAACTTCGAATGCCTTTCAACACTTCAACGCGCGCGGCGCGAAAATGCTTGTGCGTTTCTTCCGGCCAGAGGTGACCGAGCATAGCTTCGATCTGTGGTCCGGCCACGCTGCAGAAAAAGCAGCCGTGCGGGGGTTGAGCGGCGGTTTGTTTTTCGTCCATGTCAGCCTTCCTTCATTTCCACTATTAATATTCTATTCTGTAACGTGGCGCGCGTGGGCGTCAGCGCAGACATGGATGTCGGCAGCCCAATGTGTCGCCGGAGCGTTCCGATCTCCACCACCAGCTCGTCGCCCTTCTTAAACAGTCCCACCTCACCCTTCACCGCGAACGGGAGCCGCACGCGCACTTCGTAATGCGCGTTGCGTTTCTCGAACGTAAACGGGGCTTCGGTGCGCGTCACGGCCGCAGGATCGTCCTTATCCTTATAGAGCACGTCGGCCAGTTCCTCCAGCCGCTCACGCCCCAATACTTCGTGAGTGAACAACGGAACGCGCTTCATCGGCACGGGCGCGAAATATTCTTCGATCTCGTCCAGGATTTTGGCTTGGGAAGCGCGCCACTGATCGAACCAGGTATCGGTTACCGCCTCCGGCAGAACGCGATTCACGATGATGTTATCGATGGTCAAACCGTGCAGTGAAAAATAGACGAACGCTCGCTGCGTCTCGCGCAGCACCATCTTCTCCGGATTCGTTACCAACCGGACGCTGGTGGTTTTCGGGTCCTCCAGCAACTCGGCAATCCCATCCAGGCGCCCAAACAGGTACTGGATGTTGGCGAAATAGCTGTCGTTCGGCAGTTCCATCGGCGAGATCCGGTTGGCCACCGGACGCACCGCCTTCAGCAATCCCCGTTGAAACGGAAAGATGTGCTTCATGTACCATTCGAGCGTGGTGGGCATGCTGACGAAGCGCATCGATTCCGCCGTGGGCGCGCAATCCAGCACGATGACGTCGTACTTCTGCTCTCGCCGGAACTGATTCACATACATCATGGCGCTCAGTTCTTCCATGCCTGGCAGGATAGCCAGCTCTTCGGCCTCGACATCGCTGATGCCGGTGGTACGCAGCACCGAGACGACGTAGGTTGAAATCTCGCGCCAGTGCCGCTTGATTTCCTTCTGGATGTTAACTTCCTGGATGGAGAGGTGGTCGTCGATGGGAAAAGGCTCGCTGGTCTTCTCCTGGAACAGGCTGGTTTCGAGGTCGAACGCATCCGCTAGGCTGTGGGCCGGATCAACGCTCATCACCAGGGTGGAATAGCCAAGCCGGGATAACTGCAGGCCCGTGGCCGCTGCAACACTGGTTTTGCCGACGCCGCCCTTACCACTGAACAGCAGGATACGCATACCTCATTGTAGGGTAAGCCTCCGGCTTGCCCCTATAAATACATTCAAAGTCATCTCTACAGTTCCGATAAGGGTTTTGTGAGCAGCTTCGTAGACAACGCCGTCCAGATCCTTGATGCGGCGGAAAATGCTGTGCGAAGCGGCCACACTCCGTCGGACATGACTATCCTGATCAGCGCTGAGGGAGGGATTCGAATGGTGGCCGATTCTGATTGGCCGCTGGAGTCTCTCCAAGCCCATCATGGGGCAAGGATGGCCTACCGTGTGAGTCAGCGCGCATCTGCAGTGCGTGTGGAGGGACGGGCAGGTTCTCGGACTTGTTTGTTCGAAACTGAAAAGCCCGAACGGGCCGCCCGGCTTCTCTTGAATCAGTCCCCGAATTATAACCTTGAGCTGGTGTCAACCCTCCGGCTCGCCAACCCGGAAACCCGCGCTGCACTACAAGCTTACGCTGCGTAGAAATTCGTCCTATTCCTCTCATGCGGCCGAAGGCCCGAAAACGTCCCGAAAGTGCGTCACCAAGGGTGGAGTACTAAACACGATGTTGACCACGTCGAATCGTACTTTTTCCCAGGGAACCTCGGCCTGTCTGGCATATTCGCGCGCGGTGCGGATAAGGCTGGATTCCTTTTGGCGTCCGATAGCGCGATCCGGAGACCCGTACTCTTCCGTCTGCCTGGATTTCACCTCGACGAAGACAAGGGCATCCCGCTCCCAGCCAACGAGATCCACTTCACCGTGGCCCGAAGCCATGCGGTAGTTCCGCGCGACGATGATAATGCCGGCGCGTTGCAGGTAGCGATGCGCAATGTCCTCGCCGCGGCGCCCAGTGGCGAGATCTGGAGAAAGATGCCGCTTCCGGCCGTGATGACGGAGCACATCGGCGAATTCGTACAGGCGTCCCATCATAGCGAAGACCCCAACCGAAGGAATCGGTACTAGCGCCAATAACTTTATGGCGCCGTAACTGTTGTTCCCAGAAGAAGTGGTGGGGGAGGGTGGAAAATCTCAAGTAAGCGGACGGTGAATTAGGTGAGCCAGTTAGATTGGTGGAAGTCCGCGGCAAAGGGATTGAACTCTGGCAAAAGGGCGGTCAGTGTCGTTAGATGGCATGGTCACCCTTACCGTTGAGGTCTGTAGGGGCCAAGAAACTTCGGACCGTTGAAATGGATCATGTGGTCTGGCGCATCGGCAATCCACACCTCAGTTTCCCATGCGATTTCACCAGCGTAGCGGCGGAACGCCCTGGCATCCAGGAACGCGGTTACATAGATTCGCTCTGCCGGACAAGTTTTGAGCAAGGCTTCGATTTCGCGATGACGTTTGGGCGAGACGGGGCCGTGGGAGGTAACTGCTTCGATCAAGAAGAGCCAATTTCGCTCGGGCCAATGAAGAATGACGTCGGGTAGCTTGTCGTGTTGAGTAATCGGCACGTTCAGCTTCGTTAACTGCAACGCTTCGATGTGAACGTGTTTCTCCGCTGTGTCGCCAACGTAGAGAAGACTCGCACCAGGAGCGAACCTCGGTCCAAACTCAGTGACTACCGCAATCTGCAGCTCGTTGTGAACACCAGTAGACAAGAGAAGGGTCGTACCGTCGGCTATCTTCAGGGGTATCTTGTTGTCCTGACGGCGGCGCATGTAGGCTTCCCGCAAAGAGCCAAACTGCTTGAAAAAGCTCGCGATGGCTTTGTCGAAGGCAGGGGTTCCGAAGACGCGAAGTACTGTGGCAACTTCTTCGGTCAACTGATAGACCGTTAAGCCGCTATTGGTCGACCTTGAAGGATCATCGGGATTGCGATCAGCGACTCGGGCCTGCTCGAATTGATGAAGCGTCTGACGACGAATCGTCTCACGGCTGTTGGGCTTGTAATCCTTGCCGTACTGTGCACGCATAAACTCCATGATGTCCACAGTGCGAAGGAGCGGGCGCGCGGTAGCGCGCCACCTGGATTTTGGGCCCAGGTTAGCGAGAGCAAGAAGCGTCAGAGCAGACCGATCGTTCTGTTGGGCTTTTGGCAGCCCAAGCGATTCAAGGATTTTGGCAGCTTCCTCGGTTTTAGGCACGAGTTTTAAATCTGACCGAACAGCGTTCCTTCTAGCAAGTGGGCCGATATTTCCTTACTGATGCGTAGTTCTCGAAAAACGATAAGCTCTACAGCTTCGCTGTCAAGAAATTCGAGCTTTCGAACTTTCCTCCCAATGGCCGCAACCGTTCGAAGCGATGGAAACTTCATGCTGCGAATTTCGGTCGCGTTGACCTGCGTATTTCCGCTGATTGTCCGGAAGTATCGATCGAGCAGGGTCGAGTTAAATAGCGAGGCAAGGCCGTAGACTTCATCGACCGTCAGTTCTCTCTCAGCGTGGTAAACGTAGTTGAGATGGTTCTCCAACGCGACAAAGGGCTGAGCGATGTCTGATTCCAAGAGGAAGCTCGCCGTCAGGCGTCGGTGTTCCTCTTTCGCACTGAAACGTCGCAGCAAGACGTAGTTTCTTGTCGGCAGGAGAAGCCTCTTCGAGTCCGGGCAGACCCTGAAGGCCGTGGGGTGCTTCTTATGGATAGAAGGCCACTCCGTCTGGAAAGGTTTTACGTTGAACACTGAAAGAAGGGGCGCGCTATTGTTGCCGTTGGGCTCGGCTAAGAGAAATTCGGTGGCGCGAAACATCACTACCGGTCCAGTTGAAATTTGCAGTCCCAGCTCAGCGAACCGATGATCCCACGATTCAACGACCTCCGAGATGGCCCGGTCTTCGGCACCCGCGAAAATCCGTATGTTCGCATGCCCGCAGCTATCGTCGATCACGCTTGAGACCGGAAGGATAGCCGGCTTCGCAGTATGAAGATCGAGCCCGAAGCTGGTACTGACGGCGACCGTGCTTGATGGTTTGCCGAGGCGATGGGATGCTGTGATCACGCTTTCCTGCAAGACGTCGCGGAAGGCCTCAGTGCGAGATTCAAAGAGGTGGATGCGATCCAGCGCCATCTTGTCAAAAAACCAACGCCGGAAGCCCCGAAAGTACAGGCCGTTACAGAAACTTCTGGGCGTGATCGCGACCAGATTCCCACCTGGTCTTAGCATCTGCGCAGCGGCTGCGACAAAGAGTGCATAAATGTTGGGTTGGCCGTGAACCACATCGTTCATGACTCTTGCGTACGGAGAGGATTTCAATACCTTGAAGTAGGGCGGGTTCATGATAACTGCGTCGAATTCTCCGAGATCGGGAGATTCGTTGAAGAGGGAGGGAGGGCCGAAGATGGTGGCCGCAGCATCAAGAATAAAATCCTCCCCATGAATTTCGTACGTCATGGTGTGGCCGTGGGCTCTCATAGCCCGAGAACAGTAGTCCATCGATTTACGAAGAAAAGGAAGCACTTCACGGTCGTTTTCAAACAGATCAATCTGAACCAGCTGCGGAGGGGGCAAGTTCAGGAGGCGGTCACAGACGGCGGCGGAAAGCGCTCCGGTCCCCGCACCTGGATCAAGCAGCCGAAATGTGGTCGGCAACTTGGAGGGCAAGAGATCGGCCATGAAGCCGCAAACTTCTGGAGGGGTAAAAAACTGTCCTTTCTCTTTGCGGCTGTCGATGGTCGTAAGGCGAATGTACTCTAACTGCACTGCTAGGGCGTGCGCGAGGAGACGGCCATTGGTGCTACTAGCGGCGGTGCTTGCCGTTTCAACTGCCATAGCGTCGGTCATCAAATCTCAATCCTCTTTCTCACTCAGCCAAGAGAACCAACATACGCGCGCAGGTTCATCCCCTCGAAAGAATTTCTCTATTCTCCAGTAGTTTAACGCGTCCTCCGACGTAACGAAGTCGCGGTGGTGGGCGCTCGGCATGGCAGTTGTCGCACCGGAGAACTGAAAACGCGCTAAGTGATCGCTGATGAGGCGGTGTCGTAGTCGGTCTTGAGCCTACTCTCTAATATCGGCCAGTTTGCAGGTGGCTCTTAATTTAACTGATGGTTGGGCGCGGTGATGGTACCAACGCCTTCCTTTGATGGGGTGCGTTGCAGTCGATCAGAACAACGTTAGCGCTCACCGCGGTCATAGAGGTCGTCTCTTTTCCAGGTCCGCTCAGCGCTAACAGGGGCTTGCTTCGTTCTTCGATCGATGGTGGTCTCGATCTTGTGCCACGCAGCCATGCGGTCTTCCTTTTCCTTCAAGGGGTTGCTGACCGAAGGTTTCTTCCTACTACGTGGCTTCCTCATTTGATGGCCTCGAACTCGAACTCCATCACCTTGCCCCGGATTACGTAGCACAGATAGTATTCCCAAAACCGGCGGAAGCGTGGAAAATGATTTACCAGAAACTCAAACCCCAGGTATCGCCACAACGCCAGCAGGCGAATGTGAACGGAAACCTCGCGGAACCGCGCGGACGAATAGTAACCGAAGCCCCCATGGTCGGGCCCAAAATAACGGAATGAGAAGCTGTTCAGATGCCAGCGATGCGTGGGGTCGCAGAAAGAGCTGAAGTCGGTGTAGTGAGGCGTGACGATGAGAACCCGGCCGCCGGGGCTGACCAGGCGATGAAACTCCTCCATGGCGCGGATGACGTCAGAAACGTGCTCGATGACGTGCACGGCGCGCAGGGCTTGGAAGGAACTGTCGCGGAGCGGGTACGGGAACCGATCCAGGTCGCACAGAACGTCGGCGCGGCTGCGGGGATTGCGATCGATGCCGATCGCGCCCGGATACTTATTGATGCCACAGCCGACGTCTAGAATGCGAGCCGCGGTCACATCGACTTCAGGCATTCCTCCAGTGTATCTATAGCGAAGTCGGCTTGATCTCGGCTAATGATCAGCGGAGGGCAGAGCCGAAGAACGTTACGCCCGGCGCCGAGCACCAACAGGCCGCGCTCGAAGGCCATCGCCACCAAGCGGTCCCGCAACTCGGGCGCCCGTTCCTTGGTCGTTTGATCGCGGACCATCTCGATACCGATCATCAGGCCCAGGCCGCGAACATCGCCCACATTCTTGAACTTGGCCGGCCAACTTCGCAAGCGGTCCAGAATATGACCGCCGATGCGGGCCGCGTTCGCCGTCAGCTCGCGCTCGAGCAGTTCGATGGTGGCTAGCGCTGCCGCCACTGCCACCGGATTTCCGCCATACGTGGAGGCGTGTGCTCCGGGCCCCCAGTTCATTACTTCGGCGCGCGACACCATGGCGCTCAGCGGCATCCCGCTTGCGATGCCCTTGGCGACAGTAAGAATATCCGGCGTCACACCGAAGTGATCCGCGGCCCACATCTTGCCGGTGCGTCCCATGCCCGATTGAATTTCATCAAAGACCAGCAAGATCCCGTGCTTCGAAGCCAGGCGCGCCAACTCTTCGAAGAACACCTTGGGCGGGACCACGTAACCGCCCTCGCCCTGAATCGGCTCCAGCACAATCGCGGCCACTTCTTCCGCCGGCAGAGTAGTCCTGAAGAGATCCTCTTCAATCGCGCGCACGCAACTCACTGCGTGATCCTCGGGGGTTGTACCCTCCGGACGCCGGTAGGGATCGGGAAACTGCACATGAAAGACGCCGGGCACCAGCGGCCCGAATCCCTTGCGCTGAACTACTTTGCTGCCTGTTAATGAGAGTGCGCCGAGGGTGCGGCCGTGAAATCCTCCTCGAAACGCGATGAATTTATCGCGGCCGGTGTGGTAGCGAGCCAGCTTCATTGCTGCTTCGACCGCCTCCGCGCCAGAATTACCAAAGTAGACGCGCCGGGCAACGCCGCCGGGTGCGATTGCAGCCAGCTTCTCGGCCAGTTCGACCATGTTCTCGTAGTAGAAATCCGTGCCGGACATGTGGATCAAACGCTCGGCCTGATTTTTGATCGCCGCAACTACCTGCGGGTGACAATGGCCGGTGGAGACTACGGCGATTCCAGCATTGAAATCGAGAAAGCGGTTACCATCCACGTCTTCAACGATGGCGCCCTCTCCACGGCTCGCCACCAGCGGATAGTCGCGCGTGTAGGAGGGCGAGAGCACATTACGGTCGCGCGCCACCAACGCCTTCGCGCGTGGGCCGGGCAGCGAGGTCAGGATTTGGGGAAGGTCCAGACGGACAGTTTCACTGGTAAGCATCTTGAGTCTCCTTCTCTATCGACAGTTTTCGTTTGGGACAACGCAGAACAGAGGAGGGAAAGGGCTTAGTCGGAGCCGAACAGGGAGGGACGAGCTGTGGATGGCAGAGACATCTGTAAGTCGCTGTATTTAGTATAGCCGCGAATGCCCGCAAATGCACGCAAATTTTCCGAAAGCGCCTAACCAGAAACGAGAAACCAGAAACGGTTCTATCATTGATAAAGTGTCGCGCCGCACCCGCAACTCTCAACCAACTTCAGCCCTTGCGAACGCGCCCGTCGCCGTGGCCGAGCGACGCGAGCCGGCTTGGCTTCGCCCCACTGTCTTGGCGCTGGCCGCGATCTGTCTGATCGGCATGTTCTCCACCGAGGTCTCAGGCTATGACACCTGGTGGCACCTCAAAACCGGGGAATACATCACCCACTACCGCGCATTGCCGGTCCCCGATCCGTTCTCTTACACCACCTATCTTGGCAAGCCAGCGTATCCGGGCGAGGAGCAGGTCCGCCACTTCAATCTCACTCACGAGTGGCTGGCACAGGCGATTCTCTACGGCATCTACGCCGCCGCGGGCGCACCCGGGTTAGTGATATTCAAAGCGCTGCTGCTGGCCGGGCTCTGTTCGCTTACTGGCCTGATTGCCGCGCGGCGTACGGGCAGTTTCTACGCAGGCTTGGCCGCGGTTTTTGCTGCCTCGATGTTGGCGGTCGAGTTTGCTTCCGATCGTCCGGCGATCATCACGTTTCTAATGGTCGCCGTTTTTGTCGCCATTTTCGAATTGCGCTGGCCGTTGTGGTTGCTGCCGCCACTTGCGCTACTTTGGGCGAACTGCCATGGCGGCTTTTTTCTCGGCTGGGTGGTCATGGGGGCTTACTCGGCCGAAGCTGCGATCTCGCGCTTTCGAAAGCGCCCGATGGAAGACGACTTAGGCATCTGGAAAATGTCCGCCCTTGCGATCGCGATCTCATTTCTCAATCCCAATGGCTTTCACGTTCTCGACACGCTTTTCCGCTACCAGAAAAGTTATCTCACCTCAACACTGATCGAATGGCATTCGCCCTATCTCTGGGGCCCGCCTTATTCTTTCGATATCCTGCTCTATGCCGCAGCGGCCGTGCTGCTGCTTTCCTGGCGCAAGGTCCGCATCGCAGACTGGCTGCTCTTCGCCGCCTTCGCCGCCGCGTCGCTCACGGCCTACCGGAATATTCTGTTGATCGGATTTCTCGCGCCCATCCTGATCGCGGCCTGGTTTCCGCGCCGGTTCCGCGCTCCGCGATTCATCGGGCTGGGCGCCCTTGTTTTGCTGTTAATCGTACTCACCACGGGAGTGGCGCGGGGTAGCTTTTTCCAATTTCGCGCGGCGCTTTGGGAATATCCTGCGGGCGCTTCCGATTTTTTGCGCGCCCACGCCATCTCGAAGCCAATGTTCAACACGTATGAATATGGCGGCTACCTGATCTGGCGGCTATGGCCGCAGCAACGTACCTTTGTGGATGGCCGCGCGCTGAACGAATCCGTCTACCAGGATTACCGGCGCATCCTCTATAATTCCGGCGCGACCCCCAACGTGCTCGGCAGCGAATGCCAGCGCCTGCTGGATCGCTATGCGGTCCGCGTAATTGTCATGAATACCTTCGAGTATGTCACTGGCGCTTTCTATCCGCTCGCCCTGGCGCTGGGCAACCCCATTGCCTCCGATTGGCAACTGGTGTACGAAGATCCGCAAAGCTTGATCTTCATGCGCGACCCGCCCGCCGGTATCCAGGTGCTGGACAAAGCACGCCAGAGCATCGAGCACATGGAGGCGGAATGCACGCTGCACATCGAGCACGAGCCTGAGTATCCGCTGTGCGCGCGATCACTGGCCGATCTGTCGTTGCGAGCCGGGGACAACGAGCGGGCCAAGCGAATGCTGAGCTTGTATCTCGCCAACGCGACTCAAAAGGACCCATCGGCGGAACAGGCGCTCCGCCGTTTAATGCGGCCGTAACGCGCGAGAGAATTGCGATGATTGCTCGAAGTTGGTTAAAGTGAAAAGAGCGAGCCACCCTAGCTCAGTTGGTAGAGCGGCTGATTCGTAATCAGCAGGTCGCCGGTTCGATCCCGGCGGGTGGCTCCAGTTCGATCCTATTTTCGCCGACATTAGTCCTCTGCCGGTGGCCGCGAGTTGCGCGCGCCCGTCTGCCGCTTCTTACGCGGTTTGTGCTTCCCCTCAAGCGCCGCCTTCTTTGCGCGCTTGGGCATAGCTCGACTGAAGCTCTCGGCCATGTCGAGGCCAAATATGGACAGATCGTCGCCTCCGAGAATTTTGCCGGCGGCCGGCCCGTGCTTGGCGAGCGAAGTCGCGCTGCCTGCACTCGCGATCAGTTCCATTTCGTCCACTGCACGCAAGCGGAATAGCAGTTCGGGTTGGTGATCGAAGCGCGCACCGATGCCATACAGAACCGCCGCGATATGCTTACACATTCCCGCCCAATCCGGGCAACTGCACGAGAGCTGGATCTCGGCCGGTGAAGGAAACAGGCCTTGGTTCTGGCGGCAGATCCGCTCCATCACACCTTTGGACAACCGTCCTTCGAGTAACTCCACCAGCGAATCAATCGCACCCGCACAGTCGTTGCAGATGGATTTCCAACGCGCTTTCGTGACCGGCGTCACTTTCAGCGTGACCTCATATAACCTAGAGCCGCTGACATAGGCATTGATCGCGCCAGGCGCAATTTGCAGATCCACCACCGATCCGTTGCGCACATAGGTTCGCCCGCGCGGAAGCCGGTTGGCGTAATCGCTATAGCGCTCCAGGTTCTGGCACCACGCTCTGCCCCAGAACGTATTGGCGATGGCGCGGCCTTCGATGCTGACAGGTGAGACGGCGTGCCCTTGCTGCTTGCGCTTTTCCATCTCTCGCGCCGCTTTGTGACGCCGCTCCGCAACTGAAACGTACGGCCTGAATCCCCAACCGTCATACCTCGCCAATCACGTCTCCTTGAGCGCCTTATTGATATCCAGCGCAACCAGCTTGAGTAATTCGTCGTCCTTCAACTCCGTTAGCAGCAAGTCCGCGCCGCCTTCCAATAAATCCTGCGACATTTGGCGCTTGGACTCGATGAGCTGGTCGATTTTCTCTTCCACGGTACCGCGGCAGACGAACTTGTGCACCAGCACATTCTTGGTCTGGCCGATGCGGAAGGCGCGGTCGGTGGCCTGGTTCTCCACCGCCGGGTTCCACCATCGATCGAAATGGACCACGTGCGAGGCGGCGGTCAGATTCAGGCCTGAGCCTCCGGCCTTCAGCGAAAGCACGAAAAAGCCCACGCCTTCGTCTTCCTGAAAGCGCCGCACCAAGTCCTGGCGCTTCTTCACTTCAGTTTCTCCGTGCAATACCAGGCCGGGCCGTCCGAAAACGGAGCCGAGGAACGCGGCCAGCGGCGCGGTGACCTCACGGAACTGAGTAAAGACGAGCATCTTTTCCTGCTTGGAAGCTACCACCTCGGCAATCTCGCGCAGGCGCGCCCATTTGCCGCTGTCGGCTTCGCTCCAGGCACCGTCTCCTAGCCACTGCGACGGATGGTTGCAGATCTGCTTGAAGCGCATCAGGAACGATAGCACCAGTCCCTTGCGCTGTATGCCGCTCGTATCCTCGAGTTGCTCGGACAGTTCCTTCACGGCCTGTTGGTAGAGCGCGGCCTGGGGACGGCTGAGCGGGCAGAACGCCTTGATTTCGGTTTTGTCGGGCAAGTCCGCGATCACGGTCTTATCGGTCTTCAGGCGCCGCAGAATATACGGACGCACCAGCTCGCGCAGCGGTTCGTAGGATCCGTGAGCCCGCGCGGCCAGACGCTTGGCGAAGCTGGTGAACTCTTTGGATGTTCCCAGCAGTCCCGGATTGACGAAGTCGAAAATCGACCAAAGATCGCCCAGCCGGTTCTCCACCGGCGTGCCGGTAAGCGCCAGTCGCGCTCGAGCCTTGAGCTTTTTGACGGCGCGGGTCTGTTTGGCATCCGGGTTTTTGATAGCTTGCGCTTCGTCCAGCACCGCCAGCCGCCAGGGGATGTCCGTCATCCACGGCACGCGGAGCAGCGAGCCGTAGCTGGTGATAACCAGGTCGATGTCCCGCAGGCGCTCGGGTTCCAGAGCTTTCAGCTCGGAGGCAGGCAGCGCCGAAGGATGCGCGACGAGCGCCTTCAATCCCGGTGCGAAGCGCTCGATTTCCGCCGCCCAGTTAGCGAGCAGCGAGGCCGGCGCCACCAACAGGCTCGGCTGTGGCTTGGCCACCTGCTGGCGCTTGAGAATCAGCAGCAGCGAGAGCACCTGAATTGTCTTGCCAAGTCCCATGTCGTCGGCCAGACACGCTCCGAGGCCGAGAGTAGTGAGGAGATAGAGCCAGCGGACGCCCACATGCTGGTAAGGCCGCAGCACGCCTTCGAGGGCATCGCCGGGGTTGACTTGCGCCAACCCTTGCGGGCTGCGTAGCCCCTGCAAAGTCTCAGCTAACCAGGGACCAGCCACCACCTGCGCCCAGTCGGCATTCGACGCAGCTTCCGTATCTTCGGCGTCGACGTCCGCGCCGGCCAGCAATCGCATAGCTTCGCTGAAGGCCAGGCCATTGTCCTTTGCCGTCTGCTCGACCTCGCGGAACCGCTCGATCATACTGTGCAAGTGCTCACGGTCGAGTTCGATCCATCGTCCGCGCACCAGCGCCAGGCCATCCGTCTTGGCCAACAAATCGCGGATTTCGGCGGAGGTGAGCGATTCGCCGTCCAGCGTGACTTCCATGTGGAAATCGAGCAGCGCGTTTTGTCCTAAGCCCGATGGCGCCTTGGTTCCCACCGTGCCCGTCACGCGCGGCCGCGGCGGGCGATTGCCTTTCCACGACGCCGGCATACGAACCACCACACCTGCGGTCTCAAGCTGCGGGACGTCTCGCAGCAGCTCCAAGGCCTCCGGCGGCGTCCAGCGCAACGGATGAAAAATCTCACCCGCGTCCACCATCGCTTTCAGCCACGGACAAGTTTCTGATGCGCGCTGCACCGGAACCAGCAGTGACAGGAGGCGTTCCTTGTTGGCCGCGCCCGCGTACTCGCGTAGCGCTTGCCCCAGTGGAAGATGTTGCGCTTTGGCCTGCGCCGAAAGCCGGCTGGTATAGGTTGCTAGAAATGCGAACGGGGCGTCCGCGTCCTTGCGGTTCTCGGCAATATTGAAATGCACGCGGCCCACCAGGTTCCATGCCGGATTGCGGCGCTTCAGAAAATCCTGCACGCCGGATTTTGATTCGGCCAACT
>CZKS01000471.1_pt1 | contig 18566 bp, 20 predicted proteins | sample 1122221 | NCBI WGS metagenome assembly CZKS01 (sample SAMEA3539301, study PRJEB10725) | soil metagenome | biome: tundra; feature: field; material: soil | place: USA | collected 2010-05 | depth 0.15 m
AACGAGCTGTGCGCTTACCAACTCCAATTCCTGAATGATTCATTCACAACGGGCCTCTGAGAATCGCCACTGGAACCTTCGTCTGTTATGGCCGCCCACTCGGAGAATGGTCGCCTTTTGGGGCGCGCTGTTCGGCCATCAGTCCTGGTAAGTCGCCGTCACGGAATTAGGAACGAGAAACGCACTCGGCTCCGTTGCTCCATAGCGCGCATCAAGTCTCTGTCAAGGCCGAGGCGCTAAACTTGTGAAGCTGCGACCGTTCGGCACTCGCGCTACAATCCAGATTCGATTCGCAGCCATGAAGCAGCGCGACTCCCTCTTTACGCCGATTGTGCCTCGCGACTTCCAACACCACCTGTTTCGCGCCATCACATCGTATCGTGGCAACTTGCCGTCCCGCGAGGGTCTTCAGGCAACCTATGAGCTGCTCCCCTCGCCAGACAGCAACTTCATCAAGGACTTCCAGTCCACCGGCTTTGACGCCCGCATCTGGGAGTTGTACCTTTGTGCGCTCTTTCACAGTTTGGGCATATCGCTATCGCAGCCCAACGATCGGCCGGATTTCTGCTTGACAGGTGGCGACGAAATTGTGTGGGTTGAGGCGACCATGGCCAACCCAACGCAAGGGGGCGTGCAGTCGCAGCCGGAAGGGCATTGGGAAGAGATCGACCGTGTCGCCGCTAAGGTCGGCAGTGCCCTGTTTTCCAAGCTGAACAAACGATATTGGGAACTGCCACATGTTAGCGGCAAGCCTTTGGTTCTGGCGATCGCCGATTTTCACGACCCCGATCCCCTCCGTCAGAATGTCGGGCCAATTAGCCGTTACCTCTACGGCAAGCATTCAAAACTCACATCCGCGACTGGAGAGCCCGTGCAATCCGAGCTATTGGAAGTCAAGTCTCTTGGACCGAAGAAAGTACCGGCCGGTTTCTTCTATCTGCCCGATGCACAGTACATTAGTGCGGTTCTCTTCAGCAACGCGGGCACCACCGGCAAGTTCAGCCGCATGGCATTTGATACCGCCAGACATCCGTTCGTCCGCATGCTTCGCCATGGATTCTCATACAACAGGGAGTCCACCGCCGTTGCCCCGGAGCCCTTCGCGTATATTGTCGGATCTGCCCCGGAGACATGGGGGCAGGAAGCTATCGTAATGCACAATCCTAATGCGCTGTATCCGGTATCTCAGACGTTTTTTGAACCCCTCTGCCAGCAATGGTTCATCCAGGATGACTTTCGCTACAAGTTGCCGTCCTTCCTCCCCATCTTGTCGCGGACCATCATCGTGTCAGGGAATCCCACCAAGATGCAGGCAGTGGAGAGCCACTTGCTGGACATGGGACGCAAATGGGTATTGGGGACGTGGGGAAAGATGCCGGAGCTTGAGAACGATATCATCAAGTCTCATCAGGAATGGCAGTCCCAGAACAAGCCGATCCACTTCGGCATCTGCACTCCTAACCTGACTGTCTAGCACTTGTTTAGGCTGACCTGGATAAAATCGGTCGTGGTCGGCCTCTCACCTCATGACCCCTCGCAACCGGCCCTCTAATGTTCTTGTCTAATTTTCGATGAACATAGGCCCAAATTGCAGACGCGATTAGCGACGATACTGCTCCGAGGACTAGAATCCCCAAGGCAGTGTTTTTCAACCATTCCCCGACCATGTCCATAAGGCTAACGATGATTGTCCCTCATTTCGTTGGATTAAGCGGTGCAAAGAGCCCCTTCCGAGTGGCACGTCTACTTGGCGCTTCCCAGCATCCGTCGTCATTTTGCGACCAAACGCCTGAAGATCTCCCGGTTGTTCGAACAGTCCCAGTGCCTCATTTTATCCAGCACCCCTCGTTTTGGCGGCTTTGCGGTAAGCGGTTTTATTGTGAGCTGTTGCTTTGACGAGGGGCATCGTCGTGAACGCATGTTGCATTCCTGCACTACGGGTTGATGAAGAGCGACTGCTAGGACGCAACGCGCTCGCCCTTTGGTGTAGCGTGTATCAAAGACGTTTTAGTTCACGAAAGACGAGTAACGGGCCACTTTGCGATCTCATTCTCATGACCCCTCGCAATCGGCCCTCTTATTGTCTCGTCTAATTTTCCGGATTTCATGTCGTTGGTGTTTCTCGAACAAATTGTGTAGTGCGGGTCTTGCCCATAAATATTGACATATGCGGCGATAAGCTTGTCTGCTCCCCGAAGATAATCGAGTCTGATTTGCTGGCCAGGAGCAACCGGATAAAGTTCGAGTTCGTCCTGAAGTTGGTCCCCGCCAGTGTAATTTCGAATAGACACGTTGCGCGCTGTGCCTTCTCCCACATTTTTCAATATCCACACAAGTTCGGGACCGCGGTAGAAGACCATTACCGGCAAGAGCTTATTTCCACGCGCCTCTCTGGCCAGACTTCTGGTAACCCATACGCTGACCGAAGCCGAAAGGGCCGCTATCGCCGCCGAAACTGCAGGTATATAGCTCAGCCAACTTGGTGGGGCCGACGCCGCTTTCCGAATTGCATCGGCAAGTTGGCTTACAAGTTGTTGGTCAGTTGGCAGTGGCATGACGATTCCCCCATTCGCCAAGTTCCTTCTGATTCGCGGGCGGGGCGTGCGACCGATCCACCAGAATCAAGATAACTTTGAGGCGCTTCGGCCTGGAGGTTAAGTATACATCCTTGATGACAGGAGGTGGGCCTCGCCATCAATGGTTCGCCCGTTAGGACGAGTTCCTCGCGGGCAAAGCCCTCGTCGCCCCAAGTTTTGAGGCCAAAGTCACGCTCCAGCCCTGACGGATGTTTCGTCCAGTGCGTGCTCTCGTGGGCGAGCGTCGCGTAGAAACTCTCGGCATCCCGGAACGCCTCGATGATGGGCATCTTAGCAACGAGCAACTCCTCGTTCAAACGCCACCTCTGCTACGCGCGCGGGGCGACGTTTCTGCTTCTGCTTTCGGAGTAAGTGACGTCACGGACCCGCCACCTCACGGCCGATTTAATTCCGAATCCCTCGGCCTGATATCAGCCATTATCGGTAGCCATTTGAGGCACCCCACTTCCGTGCATAGGGCGTTCTTCGGCCATGTGGCGATACTACACGCCGCAAGCCGACCGAGAGCAATCCTAGTGACAATTCAGTGGACCCATTCCGGGCGCAGAGCCCTCAACACGGTCAAGCATGCTTCGGGGCGCACGGCGGACCCTCGCTCGGGTCGAAGGTCGGTTACTATTAGCGAGTGGAAAGGCTACGTTCGGGCTTGTCGCGAGAACAGAGGGTTACAATTCGGGAGGCTCTTGTTCGGTTCACGGAGCAGCACGCGGAGCTTCTTGGCTGCGCGCCGGAGGCCGTCGTCCAGGAGATCCGTTACTGGCAGCAGTCGAATCCTGATTGGCGGACGAACCCCCAGCAGGCCGACAAACAGAGGAGCTTCGAACATCACCAAGGGATCTGCCAAGCCCCTGGTTGCGGAAGAACGATTGCATCGATTGATGACGCCACATTCCATCATTTGCTTAGAGGGATTCCTAACCTCCACTGCCCTGCGAACATGGTCCCACTCCATAAACACGGAGGTTGTCACGAGAAGCTGCATAACGCGACCGGCAGTTTCACCGACGGGTCCCTAAGCAGGCGCCGAAAGGCGGGGAATCTGATCAGGCGCGAACAATGACGGGTGCTTACGTCGCGAGGGACGTTCGAGGGCGAGTGATGCCGCCTTTGTTCGCATTCAATGAGGATCTGTTTCGTGATGTGCTCAGGACGTTCGACAATCTCGACGAACGCGCCAATGAGAAGGCGGACGAGTTTTTTAACAAGTATCCCGGAAACGAGTACACCGATCCCGGCGATGTTGCGGATTGGGCTAATGATCATAGCTTGGCGTGGTGGGAAACAATGGTTTCTCTCCGCCAGTCGATGGTCAATCTGCTGGCCGCCGGACTCTATCATTTGATCGAGCAGCAACTCGGCGCGTTGAGCCGCGATTGCGCCTATGAACGGGTCCGGGACACGAATTTGGACGTTGTCAAAACCTGGTACATGACAAACCTCGGAATCGATCTGCCTTCACTGGAACCGTGGACCAAGTTACACGAACTGCGGCTGGTCGCGAACTCCGTAAAGCATGCAGAGGGAGGGTCGGCAAAGCAACTGAGGGGGTTGCGGCCGGATCTGTTCCAAAATCCGGCCTTCGCGCATATTCGGGCCGAAATGGGAGCAAGGTGGCTTGATCGGCAGGAACCGCTCGCGACGCCGCTCGCCGGAGAGGACCTATTCGTGACGGAAGACGACTTGCGCAATTACTCCGCTGCTGCTGTGGCGCTTTTCGAGGGCATCGTTGAATTCTGTGAAGCGCGGCGCGACGACAGGTTTCCGCTCAATCACTAGGCCGAGTTCCTGCCCCAATACCCCGCGGGTGCCGCCACGTCGATCCCTAAGGTGACTACAGGTCTGGCCGGTCTGGCGCCGGTCCGTAAACGGCACCTGCGAGATTTGGACTGATAAATGAAACGCCCTAGCATCCGCCAACCCAAGTTGACCCGAAGTCGGCGACTCGTAGATGTGACTTGCGGATTCACGAACTGCCAGTCTTGGACCGAAGCCGTGTCTTCCTCCAGGCACTGTTATGAGCCATTAACGGAAGGTATTCCGGCTCCCATCCGAGAAGGTTCGGCATTCAAGGGGACACAACGGGTCCAAGCCGCATCCGCGATCAATCGCGCAGAACGGATTGCGCTACAACAAGTGTTATGATTTCGGCTCAAGGAGTACCCCATGCCTTCGGAAGTAGTGTCGCCTGGTTCGAGAATGCTGCGCTTCCTTACTCCAACCGAGGAGTGGGCCCGGCGCATTGGCAACCAAGTCAGTGTACCGGCGGAGTGGCCATTCATGCTGGCAGAAATCTTCGTTGCCGAAGACGACGTGATTTGGATGACATCCGCCGTGGGTGTTCCGAAGAGTTGTGTGAAGGCGTTCTTTGCTCAAGGAATCTACCTCTATCGGTTTGACGAGCTACCGGAAGCCATCACCGAAGTTCTCGATAGACACTTTGTCCGGGTTGAGGAAGATCTCAGATGCAAGTTGGACTCGCTTCTGCCCACGTTCAAACCGAAGCTCGTTTTAGTAAAGAGGTGAACCCGCGGAATGCCAGGGCGTCGCGTTTTAAACAGCAGAGCGAGTGGAGGGCATTTTCCGCTCAGTTGACGTGACGGCGACTTCACGGGCGTAATCTCCTTGAACGCCGTATTTGGACCGTCAATGACACAAGTCCGGTTGGCGACAAACCAGCCAGCCGGATTGCTTCCGCCCGGCAACGACTTAATTTGCCTCGCGAAGTCGCGAGGTTCCACTAGCGATTTCCGACAAAACGCCGCAAGGGGATGGGTTTGGAGGCAAGGAGCGATCGATGACCATGATGCAAGACCTCAGAACTTGGGGAATCGAGAACGACGTTACCTTCCCGCCCGCGACACCGAGAGAGTCCCGAGCAGATTCGGTGTGCACGCCGAGGGCGAGGGATAAAACGAAAAAGGGGAGGGCGTTGGCCCTCCGCCGGTACCGCGTGACGTGGGAACGCTACTGCTTGGTCAGCGTCAGCATAGGGGCATTGATTACCCACGCCGCCGCGCTATTCCCGGTCGCTGAACGCCAGGTCGCGTTCCCACAGAAGCACCTATCATAGGGGTCGACTGCAGACGAGAACGAAGCTTTGAACGTGTACTGAGTGGCCGCGGCGATCCCCAGCGATCCTACGTCCAGGGTTTGAGCGCCCGTGATATTGCACTGGTTGAAGGGCGAGCTATTACACTGATTGTTCTCAACGGAGGCGCCGCCGAGCGTTGCGCCCTGGTTGTCGAGCAACTGCTGGTCGAGTTTGATGTACGAGTAATACTCATTCCTACCGCAGCCCGAGCCGCAGATGCCCGTAGATGTGTTGAGCACTGCCCCGCTCAGGCTGACGTTTACGGTAGTTGGCCAATGCACGTGCACCTTGGTGAAAGGGGCTGCGAGAGAAGTGGCGTTTAACTGGATGTTCTGCGAAGTGGACCACACCCACGGAGACGAGGTTGCACCGTGGTCCAAACCACTGGGGGCTCCGGGGATGGGAGGGTAGGTCACTTTCAGATACGCGCCTCCCGGGGCGTCGGTGGCATCGGTGTAGGAGATAGAGAGTTGTGCCGAGACGTCGCCGGTGGTGCCGCCAGCGGTGGTCCAGGAACCTTGGCCCTGCGTCAGCGCCAGGCCGTACTTTCCGATCGGCCCCTCAATCCCGTTCATGCTGCCAAAGACGATCCCTCCAGTGGTCCCCGCCGCGATGCTGTTATAGCTGGAGTCGTAGGTGGCGACGACCAGGTTAGCTCCCAGCCGTTCGCTAATTGTGCTGTTGACCACGTACTGGCCGAGAGACAGGCTCAACGGTTTGAGACGCTGCACCTTCCACTGGGTATTGAGAGTGCCGGTTTCGATGGCCGATGTCCCACTGCCGGACGTCTGCCACGAAAGGTAAGGCCAGTCACCGGTCGGCGTCCGGTAGGATGTGATGTCCTCGGAGATCTGGCCAACCGGGTTCCCGCAGAAGGCCTGGCTCGCAACGGTGCCAGTGCAGACACCGCGAGTTTGGCTGGCCTGAAGCGACCCTTCATTGATCATGTAAAAGACGCGCCCGACGACGCCCGACGAGGGCCAAGGCGGATTCACGTAGCCCGTCGGCAGAGTAGTCTGGTAATTTTGCCCGGCCAACTGGGCGGCGACGAAATCGGCCCGTGCCAAAAGTTGGCCGGCGTCGGAGGACCCAAAGTTGTTCCAGTCCTTGGTGCCGTCGGCGGCTCGGTAGAGCGCGATCTGTTCGGCCACCCGGAGGAACGCTTCGGTCTCCGCGTTCAGGTAACCGTTGGTTTGCGCCATAAGGTCGTTCGCGGCCGATTGACCCGACCCTATATGCGCGGCTGTATACTTTTCTCCGAGGACGCCTAGCGCCTCGGCCTGCGCTTCCACAAGCTGTGCCTGATCGCCTATCGCCCTCGAGAAATACGTTTCCACAGGCAGGTAGACCTGGTCGAAGAGGTCACATCCCGAAGCCGACACGTCGGTGGTGCAGCCGGACTGTGAAAAGACGTACTCCATGTAGGCGTACAAGCCGTTCTGTGACGTCCCTTGGCTGTCGGTGAGCCCGTGAAAAATGAATTTCTCGAGAGCGTCGACGGTGGAGCCGTTAACGACCCATTGGCTCACACCGTTTTGGCCGCCGACCACCGAGTAGGCCCACCATAAGGGGAAGTCGTCGTCCGAGTTGTTGGTGGAATTGGGGTGTTGGATGTAATTCGCCTGGAAGGCCATGTAGCTGGCTGGGGTCACCGGATTGGCTGCCTCCGGGCACACCGCTATCAGGAGATTTCCAGTGTCGCATCCTGCCAGCTTCCAGCGGGCCCACTGGCGCGATTTGTCGCTGCGCGGATCCTGCAAGTAAAGGCCTAGCCACACCTCTGCGTTCGCTAGGCGTGTTCCCAGCAAGGTATCGCTAGTGATCCAATTCTGCAAACCGGAGATCTGTCCTTCCACCGTGGTGATTTGGCTCGAGATGGAAGCCACGTCGGTGATCAAAGTGTCCAGCTTGGCGTCCATCTGCGTGAATTGATCGGTCGGTGGAGTCGCCTCTCCGAGACCATATTCGACCAGCCCGAAAGTACCCGCCGCGAACTCAAAGCCTGCTCCGGCAAAGTTGCCCTCCGAAATCTCAAACGCGCCCTTGGCTGCATCCGCTAGAAAGCTGGCGATGGCCCCGAGCCAGCCCATCACGCTGGTGGCGGTAGATTGTTCACTCGATGATGAGGGTTGCGCGCCGACCAGTTGCGGTTGGCTGGGCGATACATCCGGCATAGCCGGCGGCGCCACCTCGGGCACGATGGCCGGGGTTGCATCTGCCGGGCGCTCAGCCCGCAATTCGAGCGGCACTAGAGTATGCACCCAGTATGCGACCCCGGGCACCAAGGGTTGACCGGGGGTTTGGTTCTGCACCACGGAGCCCTGCACAGTGATGACATTGGCGTCGATCCAACCCAAGCCGACCGCCGCATCCAGCCCGATCGGGTTGCCTGAGACGTACAGATGGAAGTCGTTCCAACCGATACCCTCCTGGAACGGAACGCCAAAGAGGTGCCATCCCGGATCGACGTGCTTGGTCAGCGACGTAAAGTAGCTGTAGGGTTGACCTGCCACCACCAGCGTGGCTGGAATCGGCAAGTAAATCCAGTAGCCCCCGCCTATTCCGGCCGGCACCAGATCGCCAGATACCCAGTCCTGCGTGTCCGGGTTCCAACCAAAAAATAGGGGATATTGCGGTGGGAGCCCCTGGAACTCGTCGCGCGCCAGCCCTTGCCCGGTATCCAGCGGCGCCGAGATGAGGCTGACGCCGGCCGGCAGGTTAAGCGGGAAATACTGAGGTTTCGCCGCCACCGGAGGGGCGTCCTGCGCCGTGGCGCGGCAGCCCAACGCGAAAACGATGGCGAGGGTAATGATGATCTTAGGACAGGACTTTCTCATGAGTTCAGGGCTCCTGTTGCCTCGCAGTACAGCGAGGCACTGTAGCACTTGGAGTGGGGTTCGGGCGGGAAGATTCTCACTCGGAACTTCTGACTCCTTCCGTGCTCCCTCTGAAGCAATGGAACGCGACCACTTAGATGGTTCGGTTCCCCGGTACGCATGCCACCCGACAAGCAATAGCGTGACTGATGACGGAGGGGACGCCCAGTTGATGGCCGCCGTCGCTGTACCCACTCGGCGGCAGGTCCAGCGATAAGGCCGTCGGCTGAGAACGAAGGCCGCAGGCCGACTGCCAATTCACGGAGGTGCGATTCCTCTCGTGAAACGCCGCTCACGTCCGGCTCCGGAGCCTGGCGCTCGACCAGGCGCGACTGGTTGAATGGACGGCGACATCACAGGACTGATCTCCCAGAACGCCGTATCTTGGGAGCGTCACGCTGCACTTCGCCGGGGAGGCTGCATTTTGCCAAATGGAAAGTCGTGAAAAAAGTAACTTCCGAGTGCCCGACCATACGGGAGCTGTCTTTTCAAACAGAGTCGTTATCGGAGAGTTCAGCAGCTACTGGCAATCAAGGCTATTTTGATGTACGCGTTCGGCGAAGCATTTCGCCTGAAAAGTGCAGTAAGGCGGTGACGTGGTCCGGGTCCCGTTCCCAAACCGATTACGAAACGCTCTGTGGGAGATTCATCATTTTCGCCAACGAGGGCCAGCGCGAGCTTCGACGCAAAGGCCTCGCGAGCGGATACAGAAGAAAATAGATGATCGAGGACTCGCGTTGCTCAATTGCCTTTTCGGCCCAGCCGGCAGCCTGTTCTATTTCAGAGCAAATAAGATGGTAGTGAATGAAACCGAGCGGAGCTCCGGGTGCCGTGCCGTCTCCCAGGTTCTCCAGCACCGCTTCCGCGCGGCCCGTGTCGCCACTCAGCTTGAGCAGCCCGGCAACGAATCCGGTGCTTCCTCGTGCCCAGGGTGCTAGGGAATAGGCCTTTTCGGCGGAAGCAAGCGCTTCTTCGATCTTCCCTTGCTGCACTAAGGCAAGGCTCAGATAGAAGTGACCCAGATGGTAGTTTTCGTCGAGTTCGAGGATGTGCCGGCACTCGCCGGCCGCGTCTCGATCCCTGCCGCTTATCATCAGCGCCAATGCGAGAATCGAACGGAGCTGCAAGTTAAGAGGGTCCCCCTGCACCGCGCTCTCATGCTCCTTCATGGCAGCCTCTGGCCGGCCCATGCAAAAAAGATAATGACCATACCTCATACGCGCTCCGCCCGGCAGTGGGCCACGGCGCATCGCCATTCCGAAGAGCCGCTCGGCCTCTTTCCAGTTGTAGTCGTACAACATGCTTATCGCGGCCAGCCCGACCAACGCTTCCGGCAGCATCGGATCGATCTCTAACGCCTTCTGGTATTCAGCCCGTGCGAGCGGCATGGCTTGGTGCGCCGGAAGCATGCCGTAAACCGCTGGAGACACGAAACACCCGCCCAGCACGCTGTGCGGCAGCGCGTATTCCGGATCGATAGCGATGGCCTGTTGCAGGCATTCGCGGGCACGCTCCATTGACTCCGGCGGGTCACCTTGTTGAGATGGTGTCGGGCTCTGAGGACTGCCTCGTACGCCGCAAGAACGGGTGTGTGTTGAGGGGACGCCTCCGATTTCACAGCGAGCTTCGTCGCCAGAGCTGTCGCGATCGCAGCAGCGATCTCATCTTGCAAAGCGAAGACGTCGGCTAATTCCCGATCGTAACGTTCGGACCATAGATGCGATCCGTTTTCGGCGGTGATTAACTGCGCGGTGACCCGGATCCGGCTGCCGGCGCGCCGCACACTGCCTTCGAGAACGGTGCGCACGCCCAGCATTTCCGCTATCTTTCGGATGTCCAGCTCTTTCCCGCGAAAGGCGAACGCGGAGGTGCGCGCAATCACTTTCAGGCCTGGAATCCGGGCCAGAACGCTGATGATCTCTTCGCCCAGCCCGTCGCTGAAGTATTCGTTTTCCTTCTCGCCGCCCATGTTGGCGAACGGCAGCACCGCGATCGACGGTGTACGCTCCACTGGCGAGCTTCGCGCCTGGGCCGTTAGCGCGCCAGAGACGGCTGCTCCCGGCGAACTCACGCCGCTGGTTGCGGTCAGCAGAGCGTCCTTCACCTGCGTTATGGACTGAAAGCGGTCGGCGGGCGATTTGCGGAGGCAGCGGGTGACAATGCTTTCGACTGCCGGTGGGGCCTCTAGCGATTCGGGTTGGTCGCGCACGATTGCCGCCACGATGGCGATAGCGGAATCGCCGGTGAAGGCGCGGCGCCCGCTCAACAATTCGTACAGCACCAGGCCGAACGAGAAAATATCGGAGCGCGAATCCACCGGCTTGCCTTCAGCCTGCTCGGGAGACATGTAGGCGGCAGTGCCGAGGATGGTGCCCTCCTGAGTCAGACCCACGGCGACGGTCTCGTCTGCCGCAAGCCCAGGGCTCAGGAGTGCTAGACCGAAATCCAGCAGCTTGATGCCGGCCGCTGTCACCAGGATGTTGGCCGGCTTCAGATCGCGATGCGTGATCCCCTTGGCGTGCGCGGCCGAAAGCGCGTCGGCGATCTGTACGGCATGGCGCAGCGCAACATCGAGCGGCAAAGGGCCGACCAGCGGAGTGCCCTCAATAAACTCCATGACCAGGTAATTCGGGCCGATGTCGTAAACCTGGCAAATGCTGGAATGGTTCAGCGCGGCAATCGCGCGGGCCTCGCGCTCGAACCGATCGCTAAACTGCTGCGCGGAAACTTTGATAGCCACATCGCGCCCCAGCCGAGAATCGTGCGCGCGATACACTTCGCCCATTCCACCGGCTCCGAGAGGCCCAGGATTTCGTACGGCCCGAGCTTGTCACCTGCAGAGAGCGGCATATGAGTGAACCAACTCAGTTTACTCGATCAGGAAGCGCCCAAGCCCTGGGTCACGTTGCATTCGGAAGTAATCGACCGCGATCATTCCCGATCCGCCGCACGGTCTCACCGAACATCTGGCAACGCGTCACAGAGTGCGAGGGCGAGCAATGGATAGATGGTGCCGCTGTAGGAAATGAAGTTCCAGTTGTTCGTATTCAGCGATCCCGTCCACCATCTCCCCGAAACGCGTTGGTTGTTCAGCAGCCAGGAAAGACCTCGTTGAATGCGCTCGTCACTGGGTCGAACGCCAGCCTCTCGCAGAGCCACAATCGCCAAACCTGTCATATAGGGAAAGCTACCGATAATGGTGATTAACGGGCTCGGTCGATCTCAGGACGCGTGACTTCTCCACATCGGATGGGTCACGAACAAGTGCCCGCGCGGCAATCGTCACTTCAGTAACTTACATGGCCTCCGTATGGCTTGCGAGTCCTCGCCCGGCTCATTCGGTGTCATTTGGTGCCGAAGGACCATCTGGCGGCCAAGGACCCTCTGGGCCAATATGGGCCAAGGAGCCTTGGCAACCGTGGCAAGGCTCGCTGCTATGGCAACCAATAATCCGTAGGTTAAGGTAATATCAAGGCTCGCGATAGTTCGAATCCCTCTCTCTCCGCCATTTTTTTTCAATAGCATACAGAGCGTTCCTAGACTGCTCCTCATCTGGTATCCTGCGGCCAGGACTAAGAGCTGATTTTTGCAGTTACGCAAAAAGCGTATATAATAACGCAATATGCGAAAGCTCCGCACCCTTGACGCGCTGTTGCCGAAGACCCGCCAGGGAATCCTTGCGGCAACGCTCGTGCAGCCCGAGAAGGCCTGGTACGTCTCGGAATTGGCGCGCCGGATGGGTGTACCCGCTTCAAGCCTGCAACGGGAGTTGCACGACCTCAGCGAAGTGGGCATCCTCAAGACCCACCGTCAGGGCCGCATGGTTTACTACCAGGCCAACACGGATTCCCCCGTCTTCTCCGATTTGCGCGGATTACTGTTCAAGACCGCTGGCTTTGTTGACGTTTTGGCACAGGCGCTCAAACCACTCGCGGCGAGGCTGCGGACCGCATTTGTGTATGGCTCCATTGCCGCCGGCAGTGAGCAGAGCGATAGCGACATCGATCTCATGGTAGTGGGACAGGTCTCGCCTAAGGACCTTGCATTGCCGCTGCGTCGCGCAAGGGAGTTGCTTGGCCGGAACATTAATCCGACCGTCTACACGCCCGAGGAATTCGACAAGAAACGCGCGGCGAACGACCCCTTTCTGAAGCAGGTATTGGACAAGCCCAAGCTCTTTGTGTTAGCCAACAAAGATGAGCTGGGCAAAGTTGCTGGCGGGTAACCATGTGACGGCGCTCGCGCCGAGCAAGGCGGAACTCGATAATCTGCGCTCAATTGTGGCCCGAAGCCTGAAAGACGTGACAGCGGCCGGTCTGTCGGCCGACGCTCGGTTCACCATGGCCTAGGATGCTGCCCGGACGTTATCGCTGCTCATCGTGCGTGCAGCAGGCTATCGTCCGCGTACGGTCGGCGGACACTACAACACGTTTCTGGCACTGGAAACGGCTGATCCGGCCTTTGCGGCCCTGTCTGCCTATTTCGATGGCTGCCGAATGAGACGCAACAGCTGTGGGTATGATTTCGCGGGCGGCGTATCCGATACGGACGCCGAGGGTTTGTTGAAGACAGTGCGGCAGTTTGCGGTCGATGCCGAGGCATGGATCAAAGCGCGCTATCCGCACCTGGCCTGATTTCCGAACTGAAAAACTATCATCAACAGCGGGAAAAACTGAAATCTAGAATAGATCCAACATGTCGGCATCCACATTCCCAATCTGGACATCGACATCGGCCCTGATTCCTCGACTATCCTAGTGGGGACCGCTGTAGGTCCGTCGGGCAACATCGGACAAGCGGCCCATGGCAACAATGGTATCTTAGGCGGTGGCAGCAATCCCGAATCTGTAACTTGCACCTTCTGTAAGGCCCGCTAGGTTCCGAATCCCTCTCTATCCGCCGGTTTTTTTCATCAATATACAGAGATCGCTGCGATTCGTCGGGCTAATTAAGAGCACTTACCCGGAACTCTTTTAGCCTATCCTTTGACGAGGAGCGTATCGATGACTAAGGAGGAATTCATTGCCAGGCTCTTTTCCCTTTGCCAGGAAGCCGAATCTGGGGTGATGTCAAGTCTGAAGACTCCTCCCGTGAGATCACCGAACGCGGGCCGCCTGCGCCGGAGCAAGTGGTTCCGGTCACTCTCCATACGGGACCAAGACTCCGTGCGCGAGATTGTTCGCTACGCAGCGGAATTCGCAGTTTTCTTAGTGCTCTCAGAGTTAGACGGAATTGGAGGTGTTGCCGCCAACCCTGAGGACGGAATGTACAAGTTGTATTACACCGAAGAAGGGGTCGACACGTTGATCACGGATCCCAGGCAAGAGCCCCTTCACGACCTGTTTCAATCTCTCAGGGATTTTTCCTAAAGCCCGCAAGTTCTTCGGCGCCGATTCCTTAGGCGTCCTGAACACGCTGGCGTCACTAACGACACTTATGACCAAACGAGCCAGCTTTGGTCGCTGCAGTATCTGATTTCGCTATTCTGAATTGGCCACTTTGATCTTGTGATTAGGCCCACCTCATGTCTTGCGGGTGCGCCGGGCAACATCGGACAAGAATTCTTGGCAACGATGGCATTTTTGGTGGCGAGAGCAATTCCGAATCTGTAACTTGCGGTTCCGTTAGGCCCTCAATGTTCTGAATCTCTCTCTCCGCCAGTTTGTTTTCAATAGCATATAGGGATCGGCGGGCTTCGTCGCGGCCACCTCCTCCGCCTTTCCTGCTCGACTTTGGCCGCGTGTTATCGGTATAATAACAGCATTATAACGGCAAGATATCGGCATGGACCAAGTGAATGAGCATAGTTCATGACAGCGAAAAAGCACACCAGCTTCAGTCCCGCCTTCACCATCACGCCAGCCATGGCCAGTGGCCTTATGCGAATCGAAGCCGTCAAGCAAGCTATTCAGATGCTACCGATTACGCCACTTGTACTGGCGAATTTGCGTGAGACGGCCCGTCTATTCTCTACGCACTACTCGACCAGGATTGAGGGGAACCGGCTGACCGAGGAGCAGGTCGCACAAGTGATCGGTGGGCACCAACACTTTCCGGGCCGGGAGAGGGACCAGGAAGAGGTCAAAGGTTACTACGCTGCGCTCGATGAAGTAGAGCGCCTGGCAAAGAGACGCGAGAGAATTTCCGGGGCGACCGTGCAAAGGCTGCATGCTCTGGTCATGGGCGGCGGTAAGACGCGCGCGAAAGCCACCCCGTACCGCGATGGGCAAAATGTCATCCGTGATGCCCGCTCTAACGCCATCGTATATATGCCGCCTGAGGCGAAAGACGTTCCATCGCTGATGGGGCAGCTCATTAATTGGATCAACAGTGAAGATGAATTGCCGGCGCCGATTAAGGCCGGGATTGCACACTATCAATACGCAACCATCCATCCTTATTACGACGGCAATGGACGAACAGCGCGTTTGTTGACCACTCTCGTCCTGCATCTGGGAACCTATGACCTAAAGGGCCTTTATGCTCTCGAAGAATACTATGCACGCGATCTCAAGGCTTACTACGAAGCACTGACTATCGGCCCTTCGCATAACTACTACATGGGCCGTGCTGACGCCGACATCACGAAATGGATCGCTTATTTCATTAAGGGCGTGGCAACTTCGTTTGAGAAGGTTCGCGAGCAGGCCGAGCGTGAGGCTGAACGGGGCGGCAAGGATCAATCCAGGCTGCTACGCAACCTCGACCCCAAACAGCGTCGGGCGCTCATCTTGTTTCAAAAGTCGCGAGAGATAACGTCCAAGGATATTGCGGAATTGTTTGGCTATCGGCCGCGGACCGTGGCTTTGCTGTGTCAACGTTGGGTCGGAAACGGTTTCTTGGAAACCACCGATCCTGCTAAAAAATCACGGCGCTACAAGTTGTCCGAAACGTATGCCACCGTCATCGATGAAATCGCTTGAGACGCTTGTGGCGGAAGTAATCACGTGGAACGAGCATCCTGGACGTGAAGATCTCTCCTGGCGCATCGGGCAATACCGGAATTGGGTGCTCAAGGCTCCGAATCCCTCTCTCTCCGCCATTAAGAGTCGGTGTGGGCGATTCCTATGGCCGAGTGGGCGGAAATATCCGGAACCGTTTACGGCCTTCAATCCGGTAGGTATCGAAGTCCGCGCGATCGACGGTAAATACGGTAGACAGGCCTTCACGCCTCGCCAGATAGACAAGCGTGGCGTCAGCGAAATCCATGGGGCGATCCCAATAGCGCGACATGAGCGATTGAATCTCCCCAAGTTCTGAATCCTCAATCGCCGCGAGCCTGATCGCGCCGGAGCGTATGAATTTCCAGGCGGTCTCCATCTCGTGACGGCTGTCGCCAACCAGGTGAAATAATTCCGCCAGCACCGCTTCGGAGGTGACCAGCGGCAACCGGAGTTGCTGAAACGTGTCCACACACACGCCGTGCCAGCGGTCGGTTCTGTCCAGGAGGGCCAGGATTGCACCTGTATCGATCAGAGCGTCAGCGGCCATAGCGCTGCCGCAGGCGCTGCCGCACCGATTGCGAAGCGGTCTGGGAACGTTGGGTATTTCCGCTTGCCAAGGCGCCCAGCCATCTCGATGCGGCCTTGCGCAACTGGCGCTGCCCTTCATCGCCTTCATTTTCTATGCCGCTGTTATGCAGCCACTCGCGCGCTGCGAGATCGAGGACGGCGGACATCGACATTTTGCGGCGGCGCGCCTCGCGCTCCAGGCCCGTCTTGATGTCGGATGATACCCGCCAGCTATATACCTCGGTCTTCATGCACTACATTGTAGTGCATTTCGCGACGAGTTTCAAGCTGGCAACCTGTCATTTGCGCTTCGCCGGCGTCGTGGGAAAGTGGCCACCGCACTCGCCGCTGCGTCGGCGTTACCCGAACTAGTCCAAAACCAATAAGCTCCTTGAGCCGATCAGCCGTCCTGGCCTGAGATTGTTCGATTCGAATTCGATGTATCCGATGCTTTGGAAGTTGGTCGGAAAGTGTAGCCCCTTCATAGACGATTTCGGGAAGCGCTACGTGCGCTAAAGCCAGGCTGGCCTTTCTTCGTCGACCGCAGGAGTAACTGGCGCGAATTGTTCTTGATTATGTTCGTATTTCTGTAATCTGCCATCCAACGTGCCCCCTCATCTCTGGATGCCATTCGCCCGCAAAGACTAAGGGTCCGCCAGCGTAATTCCCAGGCGTCTCGGGGCTTAATACCTAACTGGGTGCGTCAGTTGGCTCAGCTCCGATAAACAATCACTGGAAACACAGTAGTTGTCAAATGGCGCAGTAGAAGCTATATAGGCGCGTATCTTGAGTAAGCAATAAGCACTCTGGATGGCTCCAAGGTGATGCGAGGGTTCGGCTGGAGCCTTCTTGGATGTGCCCACTGTAGCTGGAGGTAGGACTTGATGTCACAAGCACAGTTGGTCCCGAATGAGGCTCAGATTTCCTTCGAGGCATTGGATGCCCTCCAAGGATTGAGCCCAGCCAGCCGCCCCGAGCCGCCGGACAACCTCAGCCTCTGTTTCGTGTGCATGCAATGGGCGTGCAGCAATCCCGGTTGTCGCGATGGACGCCGCTGCGATCTGCAGGCCCAGTTGGACCAGTTGTAAGCCCTGATTCCGCCACAGCGTTATCAGTAACCCGGTTACACACTCGAGCCACGTCTCGACTCTGGATAGAAAGGGAACGTCATGACTGCTACCGTCACAGGGCTCGATGAAACCACCCTGGAATTGAGCTTGAAATCCATCAAGGAATTCGCTAAGGACCGGCTTCCGGACCAAAAGCTCATCGCCTGGGATGAACGCGACGAATGTCCGATCGAGATCGTACGGGGTATGTGCGGCGCCGAGTTGGGCATTCAGCTCCTGTTCATTCCGGAAGCTTTCGGTGGAATGGGCGGAGGCGCCTTTGACATGTACCGCGTCTGCGAAGAGATGGCTCGCATCGACCTGGGAATTGCCACCAGCGTGCTGGCCACGTTCCTGGGCAGCGACCCGATTAATGTTGGGGCCACGCCGGAGCAAAAGAAGTACTGGCTGACTCGCATCGCGGAGGAGGGACTGCTGTTCGCCTACGGCGCCACCGAACCGGCGGCTGGAAGCGATCTGGCGGCCCTACGCACCAGAGCCGAGCGCGTCATTGAGGACGGACGCATCACTGGTTACCGGATCAGCGGAAGCAAACAATGGATCAGCAACGGTGGGGTGGCCGACGCCTACTCGATTTTGGCGAATGCACCCGGCGGCCCGAGTTGGTTCATTGTGGAAAAAGGCGCACCGGGTTTCAGCCAGGGAAAGCCGGAAGACAAGCACGGCATCCGGCTCAGCAACACCGCCGCCCTTTCTCTCGACGAGGTCTATGTCGATGCCGATCGGCTGATCGGTGGCGAAGAAGGCCTGGGATTGATCCAGGCGCAGGCCGTGTTCGGCTATACACGCCTGACGGTGGCGGCGTTTGGTCTGGGCGGCGGATGGGCTGCGCTGGATCGCGCGATTCCTTACTCCACCGAGCGTATCCAAGCTGGCTCACCGCTCTCTGAAAAGCAAGGATACACGCACAAGCTGATCGTCCCGCACGTCGCGCGCCTGGAGGCCGGCCGCGCTTTTATCGAAGAGATCGCCGAACGCATCGACGCCGGCGAGGGAAGCCTGAACACCGAAGGCGCCATCGCCAAATATCTGGCGACGGAGGCCGGCAATCTGGCCGCCGACGCTAGCATCCAGGCGCTCGGCGGATACGGCTACACGCACGAATTCATGATCGAGAAGATCAAGCGCGACGTTCGCATTACCACCATCTACGAAGGCACCTCGGAAATCATGGAGATGACCATCAGCCGTGATCGCTGGCAGTTGCATCTGAAAACGCGTGGGCAACATTATCACGAGCAGGCCCGCACGCTGGAAGCGTTGCATTCGCGCCATTCCGACGTGGGCGCGAACACGGTGGCGCTGGCCCTGCACGCCTTGGCCGAAGTGATGGAGAAAGCGCGGCTGGGCCGCTTGACCCG
>CZKS01000964.1_pt1 | contig 18249 bp, 17 predicted proteins | sample 1122221 | NCBI WGS metagenome assembly CZKS01 (sample SAMEA3539301, study PRJEB10725) | soil metagenome | biome: tundra; feature: field; material: soil | place: USA | collected 2010-05 | depth 0.15 m
GGACGGCCAACCCCGCGCTGGTCCCGCCCACAGGGACGCCCTTCTTGATCGCCAAATTGAGGGCTTCTTCCACGGGTGTGCCCTGCCAGAAATTAATGTAGTTATCCTGGCTACCGCCGGCGATGAACACGGCGGCCGCCGTCCGGATCTTCTCGGCGACAAACGGTTGGCTAGCTCCTTGGCGTGAGGTAATGATGAGGGTTGCGGCGGAATTTAAAGCAGGGCAAAGCTTCCGGATATAGGAATTGTAGGCATCGGTACCGGAAGCACGCAGCACCAAGAAATCGCCCCCGCCGGCCCGATCACACATCCATCGAAAAGCTGCATCTTGATCCTGGCCGCCTCCCATCAATGCATATCCGGGAACGGTTTTCCGAGCCGCACCGCTGCTTGGTTCTCCCGCTGAAAAGTACTTGTATCCAGGGTCTTGGGCTGCGGAAATCTGAAACGAAAGACAGATCAAACTCACGAACAGAATGACGTGGAGAGTTCGTTCGCGCTGGGTCATTCGTGGTCGTAGTGGGGTACTATTTTCGGATCACAATCGGCGCGGCGTATGCCATAATATAGCGTACCGAGCGTTTCATTTGGGACCGGTAGGGGTGCCAGGGTTTTCGGGTGGACCTACTCTTGTCCCAATTTTCTAGGGAAGTGCAATGCCACTCGAATGTGCCGTCTGCCATACCAGCAACCCACCCGGGTCGCTGGCGTGCGTCAACTGCAGCAATCCGATGCACTCGGTGGACCGCTTTGACGGCGCCACCGCGGTGGAGGTGCCCTTCGACCGAGATGAGGCTTCCGATGGTTCTCTATCGCCTGGAACGATCCTAGCAGACCGTTACGAAATCCTGAAGATGCTCGGCGAGGGCGGCATGGGCGCGGTGTACAAGGCCATGGACCGCGAGTTGGACCGGGTCGTGGCGTTGAAAGTGATCCGGAGCGAACTCGCCGACAAGCCCGAGATACTGCAGCGCTTCAAGCAGGAATTGATCCTGGCTCGACTGGTTACACACCGCAACGTCATTCGCATTTTTGACCTGGGTGTGTCGGGTAACGTGAAGTTCATCACCATGGACTTCGTGGAGGGCCGGGATCTCAAGAGCGTGATTAGCGAGCAGCGCAAGCTCCCCGCCGGCAAAGCCTGCGATATCATTCGTCAGATGTGTCTTGGCCTCGAGGCCGCGCACAGCGAAGGTGTCGTCCACCGCGATCTGAAACCACAGAACATCATGCTGGATGCGCAAGGGCGAGTCTACCTGATGGACTTCGGCCTGGCGCGCTCCATGGAGCTGGTGGGGATGACCAGAACCGGCGCGCTGCTGGGAACGCCCGCGTACATGTCGCCGGAGCAGGCCAAAGGCGAAAAGGTAGACGCTCGCACGGACCTGTTTTCGCTCGGCGTGATTTTTTACGAGTTGGTAACTGGAGTCCTGCCGTATCAGGCCGATACGATGATGGCGACGCTGATCAAGCGAGCTAAGGAACCTCCGGTCCCGCCTAACCAGGTAGAGCCATCCGTCCCACCGGCCATCAACGACGTGATCATGAAGTGTCTCCAGATCAAGCTGGAGCGCCGTTACCAGCATGCCGGCGAGATTCTTGCCGATCTCGGCTTCACGTCGGCGTTGCAAACCTCGACGGTGCAATCATCGGTGATCTCCTCGCAATCCGTGTTCGAAGTGGCCTCCAATTTAGCGCCTGGCAGCCAGTTCGGCCCTCGCTATCGCATAGAGTCGCTGCTCGGTGAAGGTGGCATGGGCAAGGTTTATAAAGCTTACGACAGCGAAGTGGGCCGGAATGTGGCTCTGAAGCTGGTAAAGCCCGAGCTGGCCAGAAATCCCGCTTCCATGGAGCGGTTGAAGCAGGAGCTGCTGCTGGCCAGTCAGATATCGCACAAAAACATTCTGCGCATTCACGATCTGGGCGATGTGGGCGGTTTGAAGTTCATCTCTATGGCTTATGTGGATGGCAAGGATCTCCACAGCCTCATGGCCACGGAGGGAAGGCTGCCCATTGATCGCGCGGTTGCGATTACGCGGTTGCTTTGCCTGGCGCTTGAGGCCGCCCACAACGAAGGCGTCGTCCATCGGGATCTGAAACCGCAGAACGTGCTGATGGACTCGAACGGCCAAGTATTCGTCTCGGATTTCGGCTTGGCCAAGTCTTTAGAAGGCCCATCCACGATGATGACCACGGCCGGAGAAGTTCTGGGGACGCCCCGCTACATGTCTCCGGAACAGGCCGAATCAAAATCGGCGGACAACCGCAGCGACCTGTATGCCCTGGGACTCATTCTTTATGAGATGGTCACCGGAGACCTGCCCTTCGGCAGCGACTCCATCATGCAGACCATGTATCAGCGGGTCACGCAGGATCCCAAGAGTCCGCAGTTACTGAATCCCGACGTGCCGGATTATCTTTCCCAGATTATCCTGCGCTGCTTGAAACGGGATCCCGAGCAACGCTACCAGCATGCGCGGGATATTGTGATCGATCTCGACCGCGGCGCGGGACCTCCGGCTGACAGCGTCCCGCCAGTCAGCGTACCGCCGAGCAGCATCCCGCCCGACGCGTCATTCGCACCGCCCAGCCGCAGGTGGAAGCCCGCTTTGGTGTGGTCCATTGCGGGTGTATTGGCACTTCTTGCAATCGTCTTCGCTGTGCCCCGATCGCGGCAGACGGTCCTAGGGTGGATGCCGGGATCGGCGAAGTCCACAGCGGGCTTATCCCGCAATGCGAAGTTTGTCGCCATCCTGCCATTCCGTACGCTTGGAGAGGACGCTTCGCTTGACGACGCCGCCAACGGAATTGTGGAAGCTCTTTCCGCCAAGCTATTTCAACTGAAAGATATTCATCTCGCGGCGCCTTCCGCGGCTGCAAAAGTCAACCCGAAAGATCCCATGACGCAGATCGCGCAATCGTTGGGCGTGAAGCTCCTGGTGCAGGGTAGCGTGCAAGGGAGTGGCGACCGTATGGCAGTTGTGGTGAGCCTGGACGAACCCGCCACCGGCCGCCGCATTTGGACGCAGCAGTTCTCGGGTCTGAAGCAAGACTTGCTCACTTTGCAGGACCAGATTTATTCCGGACTTCTTTCTGCCTTTGATCTGAAACTCAGCAACGAAGAACTCGCCAAGAGCACGGGACACTTCACCGAGAACGTCGGCGCCTACGCGTTGTATCTGAAAGGGCGGAGCCTGTTGCGATCTGGCCAGCGCGACGAGAAGAATCTGCAACAGGCGCTGGCGCTATTCAACGACGCTACGGTGAAAGATCCTGGCTTCACTCTGGCCTATACCGGAATCGCGGATACTTGCCGCTATCTTTACACCCTGAAGAAGGACGGGACTTGGGCCGTCAAAGGATTGGGCGCCGCGAACCGCGCGCAAGAGTTGAACGATAGTTTGCCCGAAGTTCATTTCGCCTTGGGCAGCCTCTACACCGCGACCGGGAAGAGCGCGGAAGCGGTGTCCGAATTGAAGCGGGCGCTCGAACTTGCTCCCAACTCCGATGACGGCTATCTGCGCCTGGGCCGCGCGTATCTCAACATGGGGCAGAAACAGGAAGCGCTGGCGGCATTCCAGCACGCCATCGACGCCAATCCTTATTACTGGTCCAACTACAACATGCTGGGCATCGCATATTCCCAGTTTGGCGACAATGCATTGGCTTCCAAAGCGTTTCAGCGCGTCACCGAACTCGACCCCAAGAACCCCAACGGCTGGATCAATCTCGGCGCGCTCGCCCTGCACGAAGGCAATTGGAACCTGGCTATCCCGGCGTTCCGCAAAGCCCTGGAACTGAAGCCGTCGGTCGAAAGCTATTCCAACCTGGGCACCTCTTACTTCTTCCTGGGTCAGTACGAGGAAGCTCGCGCTAATTTTGCGAAGGCTCTGGAGATGAGTCCCAAAGAAGGTGAACTGGTGGGATTCCTGGCGGACTGTTATCGCCGGTTGGGACAGGCACCCAAAGCACGGGCAACTTATGAGCAGGCGATTTCGCTGGCCTACCAATCCTTGCAAACCAATCCGAGGGATGCAAAATCACTTGCCGGTCTCGGCGTTTATTACGCCAAGGAAGGCGACACAACCAAGGGTTTGGATTTCATCCGGAGGGCCAGGGGGATTGATCCGGAGGATGTCGACTTCCTCTATGATGAGGCGGCCATCAACACGCTGGCGAACCGCATGCCAGAAGCGCTAAGAAGTTTGGAGCAAGCACTGACCAAAGGGTATTCGCCGCGCGCAGTCCTCAGCGATCCGGAGTTGACCCCGTTGCGGCAGCAGCCTGAATTTCAGACGATGATGCAGAAGTTTCAACCGAAGTAATACCGAACGCTTGCTTCCGCGCGCACCGTTACCGAGCCGCGACCGGAAGGAAGCGCCTCACGACGGGTGGATTTTTCGGCGCCGCCTAGCGACCTACGAAGTTACGCTGGCGCCGGAAAAAAATCGCCAAAGCCATGATGCCAGCCAGCAGCCCGGCATACTGACGTGGTTCCGGAGTGGCGAGAATCGGTGTCACGAATCCCTGAGCTCCATCCGCCCATTCTCCAACCCGCGCATCGGAAGTATCGGTCGTGCCAGTGCAATTTGGCAGATGGGAGGCCTCACAACTCGCCGCGCTGTAATTCCCCGTCGCCACCAGTTCGTCGACGCCCGCATAAACGGGGGGCTGGTGCGGAAACGTCGGCGGCAGCGGCTTGTCGAAGTCCAAAACAAAATTTCCCCCCGTCGGCACGAGAGGCCCGGGATTTTCCGCGAACGCTATCTCCACGCAGAACGAGGTATGTGACATATCCGATGGGTCGCCGCACGGGTACGTCTGAATCGTCTCTGAAACGGAAGACGCCCCGGGACCCGGAGTGAAGATAGTGCCTGTAAAGCTGAATCCGTTTAGAAACGACTCCGGCAACGTAATGTCGACTTCGACCGCCGACAACGGACTCCCCGTGTTGTTGTTGAACACGAAAATACCCCCGCCCGTGTTGCCGCCGCCCGGAGCCGAAAGGGTGATGGGCTGACCCGAGCCGATATCCGTCGCGTCACCGCCGCTAGCAAACAACGCATGGGGATCGAACGGTGCTATATCAGCCATCGCTGACGTTGCGAGTCCGAACAGCATGACTGAGCTGGCTGCTACCAAGCGCAGGGCTGGTTTTTCTAAGAACATTTTGAGCAAGAATTGCCTTCCTTCGAATGACACAATAAGTAAGTCTACCAATCGAACCTTAGTTTGCCAAGGTCTATATTCACAACGCTACTGATAGGCCAAAGAACAGAAATTGCAAGCAAATCCATTATCGTCAATGCACTACGGGGCCTAAGCTGAAGTGATTGTTTGGCCAGCGCGGTAGTACCATTACGGAGTTTCAGGTCTTGATGCAGCGGGAATAATCTGGAGAGACCCTCAGTCTTAACGGTTAGAAAGGCGGCACAACTTGTCAAGACTCATCATTCACGACCACAACAACGATGGCATCAATCGACGCGGATTCCTGGAATGCATGGCATGGGCCGGCACCGGAGTCATCTGGACGGTCAGCGGCGGAGTGCTCAGCTCGCAGGCTTTCGGTAAGAACACCGCAGGCAGCTCCAAAGGCGAAATGAATTTCGTTCAGATCAGCGACAGCCATATTGGATTCAACAAACCCGCGAATCCGGATGTTTCCGCGACGCTCCAGGCAACGGTGGACAAGATCAACGCGCTTCCACATCCACCGGAGTTCATCATTCACACTGGCGATATCAGTCACACGGCGAAAGCCTCCGAATTCGATAGCGTAGAAGGAATACTGCAGGCGTCCCGGCAGAAGCAGATCTTTTACGTGCCCGGCGAGCACGATGTTTCTGTCGACGACGGAAAACAGTATCTCGACCGCTATGGCAAAGGCGCGCGTGGCCGAGGTTGGTACAGCTTCGATCAAAAAGGTGTCCACTTTGTGGGTAAATGTGGGAGCGATGGAGGGGATGGGTAAGCTGGGCGCCGACCAGCTTGAATGGCTGGAAGACGATCTGAGAGGAAGGTCGAGCAGCACACCGATCGTGCTGTTCGCGCATATTCCGCTGTGGACCGTGTATCCGGAGTGGGGGTGGAGCACGCAAGATAGCGAGCAAGCGCTCGGGTACGTGAAGCGCTTCGGCTCAGTAACAGTGCTCAATGGGCATATTCATCAGGTGATGCAAAAAGTGGAAGGCAACGTCACATTTCACACCGCCATGTCGACGGCGTTTCCGCAACCGGCTCCCGGCTCGGCGCCCGCTCCTGGACCCATGAAAGTGCCTGCCGAACGGCTGCGCAGCGTATTGGGTATCGCGAACGTCCAGTACGTTGCTAAAAAGCACAGTTTGGCGGTGGTGGATTCAACGCTCGCATGAAACTCACGATCACCAGTTGTCAGTCCGTAGGCTTGACGCTGCTTTGGATTCTCGCGCAACCCAATCGGGGCCAAGCCGCAGAGGGCGAGCAGGGAAAAGAACTTTTCGAACGGCGTTGTTCGGGCTGCCACTCGCTCGATAAAGATAAGGAGGGGCCTCGGCTACACGGCGTTTATGGCCGCGCCGCCGGCTCCCTACCAGGCTTCGAGCATCTCACTTGGGACGCGGACACGTTGGATCGATGGCTGACCGATCCGGAACAAGTTGTTCCCGGTAACGATATGGCGTTCCGGCTAGTCAAGGCTGATGAGCGAGCCGCGATTATCGCGTTTCTAAAAGCTCAGCGAGCCGTGGAAAAATAGCAACGACCGGTCGCTTACGCTCGCGGTTCGGAAAGTGTTACCGAACCGCGACCGTGAGGGAGACGGCGCCTGTGGCGATTTTTCACAGCTTCTGAGGGAGACGGTGCCTGCGCCGATTTTTCCAAAGCTCCTCAGTGAGCCGGTACGGAGGCCAAGAAGGCGCTGACCCCGTTCCAAACAATCTGGACGCCGATGCAAACCAACAGAAACGATGTCAGCCGCACGATCACGGTCACGCCCGTCACTCCCAGCATTCGCGCCAACCGGTCCGCGAATCCGTAGCATAGGAAAATGCTCAACGCGATGACAGCCGATCCGACAATCGAGGCCAGAATGGCTAGGATATTGAATCCGGAATGCGAGGCGTTTGCGCCCAGCGTCACCGCGACAGAAATCGATCCAGGGCCAACTGTGAGCGGGAGGGTAAGTGGATAGAACGCCTGGTGAGATGTCTCGTGGTGGTGTGAGCTCGGATGCACCCTGTCTCGCTCATCTTCGTCTCGACGCTTCAGCAGGGTCCAGCCCGTGGAGATGACAATCAATCCTCCTCCTACCTGCACCGCCGGAAGCGAAATCCCAAAGAACGCCAGAATGTGTGTCCCAATCAGGTACGAGCCAACCAGCAGGAAGAAACTGTTGATCGCAATCTGCCGCGAGAGAGCTCTCCGCTCTACGGGGCGATACTCCCTGGTCAACGAGAGAAAAATCGGGCTGCCGCCGAGCGGATCCACGATGGGGAATAGAGCGCTGACAAAGAGGATGATGTTGCGGACGGTCTCCATCGCAGTCTCTCTGGTGAGTTTCGCATGTTAGGATGGGTACGCGCGTGGGAGACCCGAGAATTCCCGAAGCCGAGCATTACAAGCTGGACTCCACACTCGAGACCGTGGAGAGAATCGAGCATTTGGTTCTGGAACACGCGCGGCGAGCCGGCTTCTGTGACGTCAGCTTGGAACAGATTGCCCTGGCTGTGCACGAAACGGCAGCCAACGCCGTGTTTCACGGCAACCAAGAGAGCAGCGGAAAAAAAGTCTCACTGGACATCCAAGCGACCTCGGACCAGCTCAAGATCGTAATCACCGATGAGGGAAACGGATTCGATCCCGCAAAGATTCCGGACCCGCTTGCGCCGGAAGAAATGTTCCGCGAGCGCGGACGGGGAGTCTATCTCACTCGTGCCTTGATGGACGAGTACAAAGTCGTGTGCGGAGCTAAAGGCGGAAGCGAAGTTACTTTGGTGAAGTATCTGAAGCAGCCAGATCCGGACCGGGAACACACTTGAATCAGAATTGCATGCACGGCAAGTCGGAGACTTGCCCTACGTAGGACAAGCCTCTGGCTTGTCAGGCGTTCGCACTCGTGCGAACGCGTTGCGAGATAGCCGAGTGCCACCGGCCACACCGGTAGCGCTTCTTGCCGGTCATGGCTCGGAACGAGCCTCACGAAGCTGGATGGTGTTTCACCACCGTGAACGTAACCTCGGAAGGATACAGCTTGGAATGATGCACCGTATTGTGGGCCACTACTCCCTCACTTTCGTCGAAGTTCTTACCGCCCGTATTCAGGTTTCGATCGAAGCGCGGAAAGTTGCTGCTGGATACCTCGATGCGAATGCGATGCCCGGCCGGGAAGAAGTTGCTGGTGGTCATGGGCTGTAGCGCCACCTTGTACACCTTGCCAGGTTCCATCAATACCGGCGGCTTGTCGTATCCGTCGCGGTAGCGGAGCCGTTGGATGGTCTCGTCCAAGTTGTACGCGGTACCGTCGGGATATACATCCAGTACTTTCACCGTGAAGTCGGTGTCCTTCGCGTCCGACGATACGTAGAGCTTGACGTCGATGGGGCCGCTCACTTCAGTCCCTTCTTTTAGCGGCTCGGAAGTGTAGACCAGGATATCGGCGCGTGCCTCCATTTTGCGTTGATCGAAAGCGCCCGCGGTGATTGCGTTGCCGGTGCAGCAGACATTCCCGCCGTAGGATGGAACTGGGTTCATGGGATCGTAAACGAAGCCATCAGCATTGTCCGCAGCCGGCTCGCCGGCGGTGAGAGCGCCGTCACCGTACAGGCTATTTGCCTTTCCGCCGCTCGCAAGATACAAGGTCATCGGCTGCGCGCCCTCGGGCGGCCATGTGTCCGAGGTCTGCCACTTGTTCGATCCCATGGTGAAGTAGCGGACCCGCGGCATGGTCTCGAGTACATGGTTGTTCTCGCCCTTGAGAAAGAAGTCGAACCAGCCGTAAGTGAGCGCGTCGTAATCCAAACGGGCGTCGCCCATGCTGCGTTCGCCGACGATGGTATCCTCGGTGGCTCGCTTGTAACCGCAGTGGCCCACGGGAGCGATGATCGCGTATTGCTGTTTCGCGATCTCGGGCTTGGCCGTCTTGCGAACGTAGTTATAGGCAGCGAGATTTGGCCCGATGGAAACGTCGTACCACGACATGAACCAGAAGCCAGGAACGTTGATGGGATGGTCGTCGTGCCAAAGTCCGCCACGATACCAGGCCGGGTCGTTCGGAGTGCGTTTGATCATCGCGCCGCCGGTGGAAACTTCCATCTGGTCCGCGAAAATTCCGTGCGGAGCGTCCACGGCTTTGAGAATGTCCATTTCCGGAAGGTGCGTAAGAGCCTTGGCCCAATCCACCGGCGGCAATTGTTGGGCGAGATCGAACGACTTCGAAGCGCGGATCATATCTTCCTCAGACGTGTTCGGCGGAAACATGGGGCGCACCTGGTTCTGCTCACCATAGAGCCAGGTAATGAAAAGCATTTGCACGGCGCCGCCGCGATACCAGTTACCTTGCTCGTAGTACGGACCCACTCTTCCGACGCCTGCGCCGAATCCTTGCGGGATCATAGCTGCGAACGCGGGATTTCCTTGTGCTGCGACACCCAGTTGCCATTCGGCGGTGGAAGAACAGCCGATGGTGCCGACTTTGCCATTCGACCAGGACTGCGACGACATCCATGTGATGGCATCGGTGCCGTCTGTCAGCGGTGGGCCCAGGATGTCATAACTGCCTTCCGAGAAAAAGTGGCCGCGCTCGTTCATTTCGACGTATGCATAGCCATGCTTGATGGCCTGGAGTTCGGTGGTCAGGTCGCGCGGCGCGCCGCCACGCACGTCCCAATAATTAAAATTGTAGGGCGTGCGAACAAAGATGATAGGATACTTCTTGGTCGCATCCTTGGGGCGATAGATGTCGGTCGCCATGCGTTTGCCGTCACGCATGGGCACCATCACCTTGCGCTCGATGATGGCCAGTGATTCCAGCTCTTTCTCGGTGGCATTGCGCGTGGCCACTACCGGAGGGTCGAGCGCGGGACGCGGCTGAGCCAAGGCGCTCGCGGCGACCACAAAAAGAGCTGCGGATAGTTTCATTTTCATCGCGGTTCAGATTAGTGTACTCCTTTTCGCTAAACTAACAGTAGGTATCTATGGCCTCGCATTCGGTAGCTAAACTCACGGAAGAACAATATCTGGCGTTGGATCGCGCCGCCGAGTTCAAGAGCGAATATTTCGACGGCGAAATGTTTGCGATGTCCGGTGGGTCGATGCAGCATGCCCGGCTGCATATGAACCTGGCGACTGAGCTCTCGATTGCTTTGCGCGGCCACGATTGCGAACCTTTTGGCTCCGACTTCCGCGTCCGGGTCTCAAGCCGCATGTATACATACCCCGACATCTCAGTGGTTTGCGGTAAACCGCTTCTTGCAGACAATAGCCAGGATGCTCTCCTGAATCCGGTGGTCATCATCGAAGTTCTCTCGCCATCCACCGAAACCTACGATCGCGGTCTCAAGCTCCAGGCCTACCGCACGATTGCCTCTCTGCAGGACTACATCCTGGTGAACCAGAGCGAGATCCGAATCGAGCAATACACTCGCCAGGAGAACAATCTCTGGATTCTGCGCGATTACGAAAGCCTCGACGAAGAATTGAACATCGCTTCCATCGGTGTATCGCTCGCGATGCGCCGCATCTACGACCGTGTTGAATTCCCCGCAAGTTAACCAAACAGAAATTTCTCGGTCTCCATCCAGATGTCATCCAGCACGTTCAACAACTGGTGATCTGACTCCATCAGCCGCAGCGTGGTTTGCGCGTGCTGCTGGGAAAAAGTGATGGAGTGGCCGGGTGGCACTACAGTATCGTGCTTGCCGTGAAAGATTAACGTGGGCTGCGGAAACTTCGGGTAATCCTCGAACTCCCGGGCATCCTCGATCAACTGGAAACCCAGCGCCACATCTCGCCCTTCGCCGTAATGGAACACCTGCAGTACGCCGGTGCGCTTCCACTCCGCCATCTTCTCTTCACCCAACTCCTCAGGCCAACGCGTGAGGAACGAGAATGCCGGGGCTAACAGCACCAGCTTTTCAACTTCCGGATGGCGCGCGGCATACAGCGCCGCAAGATATCCGCCCATGCTCGATCCAATCAGTGATACCGGATCCCCGTGCGCGACGCGCTCGACCACGGCGAGTTGGCCGCTAATCGTAAGTTGCTCGAATCTGCCTTCCGCCAGATCCGGAATTTCGAGACCCATTCCCAACTCCGCGAACCTTTCCCGAAAGAAGCGCGCCTTTTGAGAAGAAGGGCCGCTGGCGAATCCGTGCAGATAAACAAATCGACTCATTTGTTATTCACCGGCTGCCAGTCGGAGTACTGGTAGATCGCTTCCACGAACAACTCATCGTTTACGTACCTCCGGTAGACGATTGAGACCGGCAGAACCATTCCGTTCGCTTTCGGATTGTAGTCCACGCGCGCCTCATCGCGGACTGTTTTCGATCCGTCGCGGCGCGAGGTTGTCAAAGTAATGCGCAGCGGCGCCAAGCCGGATTCGCGAATCCAGATCTGTCCAGTGAGCGGCTCCCGGACTTCTTTTCCCGGCTCAGCCACCCGAAGCGCTTCTGCACCGGCACTTTGCCCAAAGTCCACAATCATGGCTCGATCGGCGCCCACCAGCGCCGAGCCTCGCAGTTTAAAGTTGTACTTCGCTTGGTTTGCCTTCGTGAAGAGCAAAATCAACTGGCCGAAATCGGTGGCTGCCACGGCCAGGCTGGTCTTTTCGAATTCATTGAGCAGCGCCTTTTTGGCTTTGTCGTCATCAGCATTCACGACAGTCCGAAGTTTGTCCGGCGCGCTGTCGCCCGTTTTGGTCTGGCCATCCACGGAAACAATCTCGCGAAATTCATGCAGGGCTTCTGAGGAGGTTCGGAAGGAGGAAAGCGCGTAATAGGAGACAATCTCGCGATGGCTGAATTCGGGCTTAGGAGGCTGAATGGCGCTGGCGCCGGCCCTGAATCGTCGCTTGGGCAGCGTCAGAGCCTTCTGGTTCAGCGTTTCGCGAGCCACGTAGTCCGGCGCCGAGTGCCAGAACGTCGCGGCCACCCGTGCTACTTCCGCCAGAGCCTGGGCAAGCCGCGCGTCACCTTGGGCAACCGCGTCAGGCCCAGGGCACAGCACTGCTGCTAAGATGAAGAATCCGGGGCGCACCATCTGATTCTAACCAGTCGGAAAGTAGAGAATTGGAAGGCCATTCGGGGCTGGCTAACGGGGTGTAGTTGCGGCCAGTGGCCATCATCGCTAGAATCAATGAGTTTGCAGACAGTTTGGGAGGATTCATGTCGGTTGAACAAAGAGTGAAGCAGATCATCGTCGAGCAGTTGGGGGTGGACGAAAGTCAAGTAGATAATACGGCCTCCTTCGTGGATGATCTTGGTGCGGACTCGCTGGATATCGTGGAACTGGTGATGGCGTTCGAAGAGGCGTTCGATATCGACATCCCCGACGAAGACGCCGAGAAGATCGCCACGGTGAAAGACGCCATCGACTACATCGAGAATAAGAAAAAGAAGTAGGCGGGCTTGAAACCAGCGTTGTCGCGCAGAGTAGTAGTGACGGGAGTCGGACTGGTGAGCCCGCTCGGCATTGGCACCGAGGAGACTTGGCAGGCCCTCCGCGCGGGTCGGCCCGGCATTTCCCGCATCGAGAATTTTGATCCCTCGGCGTTCAGCTGCCGCATCGCCGGAGAGATCAAGACTTTCGATCCCAACCTGTACATCGAGAAAAAAGAGATCAAGAAGATGGGCCGCTTTATTCAGCTCGGCATAGCGGCCAGTGAGTTCGCGCTCGCTCAATCCGGGTTGCGGGTGGACGCGCACAACGCGGAACGGGTGGGTGTCTACATCGGCAGCGGAATCGGCGGATTCGAAGTGATTGAGCGCGAGCACAAGATACTGCTCGAAAAGGGTCCCAGCCGGATTTCCCCGTTTTTTATTCCGGCCACCATAATCAATTTGGCGTCCGGATACGTTTCGATCCGTACTGGCGCTAAGGGTCCCAATTCCGCGACCGCCACAGCCTGCACCTCCAGCGCCCACTCCATCGGCGACTCTTTCAAAATCATCCAGCGTGGCGACGCGGACGCTATGATCTGCGGTGGCGCCGAGGCCGCCATCACGCCCATGAGCGTGGGAGGATTCGCCGCCATGCGTGCGCTCTCTCACCGCAACGATGAGCCTGAAAAAGCATCGCGGCCCTGGGATGCCCAGCGCGACGGCTTCGTGGTGGGCGAAGGCGCGGGCATGTTGATCATCGAAGAGTTGGAACTGGCCAAGCTCCGCGGAGCCACCGTCTTGGCCGAGATCGTGGGATATGGCATGAGCGGCGATGCGCACCACATTACCAGCCCCTCTGAGGATGGTGATGGCGCGTTCCGGGTGATGCGCAATGCCTTGAAGGACGCGGGCATCCAGCCGCACCAGATCGATTATGTCAACGCTCATGGCACTTCCACCGAACTTGGCGACAAAATTGAGACGATCGCCCTGAAACGCGCATTTTGCGAGCATGCCTACAAACTTGCGGTGAGCTCCACCAAATCCATGACCGGCCATCTGCTGGGTGGCGCGGGCGGTCTGGAAGCCGGCATCACGGTGCTGGCGTTGCGGGATCAAATCGCGCCGCCGACTATTAATCACGAAGTTCCCGATCCTGAGTGCGATCTGGATTATGTTCCCAATCACGCGCGGCCGATGAAAATCGATTACGCGCTTTCGAATTCGTTCGGGTTTGGGGGCACCAACGGGTGCCTCATCTTTAAGAGATTTACAGGCTGAAGGTTTGCTGTTTTCATGAAAATTATTGTCTCAATCAAGCAGGTTCCAGTACGCGATTCCCAGCTTCGCATCGACGCGAATGGGCGCTGGATTCAAGAGAACGACCTGAGTTTCGAGATCAACGAGCCGGACGCTTACGCGCTGGAAGAGGCCCTGCAGTTGAAGGAAAAGCACGGCGGCGAGGTAGTGGCGTTATGCGCCGGCCCGGCTCGCGCTTCGCAAACCATCCGCGAGGCGTTGGCTAAAGGCGCCGATCGCGCCATCCATATCGAAGAAGAAAACTTGCATTCGTTCGACACGCTCGGAATTGCGAAACTGCTTGCCGCGGCCGCAAAACCCGAGCAGCCGGACCTGATCCTGACCGGATTGCAATCCGACGACTTGGGATACGGACAGACTGGCGTGGTGCTGGCCGAGATGCTGGGCCTGCCGCACGGGACCATCATCATGGCGGTGGAGAAAACGGACAGCGGCATCCGAGTGAAGCGGGAACTCGAAGACGGCTGGTTCCAGCAGGTGGAAATGCCGCTGCCCGCGGTGCTCACCATTCAATCCGGCATCAACAAGCTGCGCTACGCAACACTGATGGGCATCAAGAAAGCCAAGACGAAAGAGATCAAGCGGCAAACTGTCGCCGAACTGGGCGTTTCGGCGACACCTACGGCGCTGATCGAGCGCATTTACGCCCCGCAACGCAGCAAGCACACTCAGATCCTGGAGGGCAACGCCCGGGAGGCTGCGGCGAAACTGGTGGAGAAGCTGAAGTTCGAGGTGCGGGTGATATGAGCGGCGTTCTGATGATCATGGAGCAGCGCGGCGGCGCTTGGAACCGCATGTCGTGGGAAACTCTGGCGGGCGGCCAGCAGCTAGCGGCCCAATTGGGTACTGCTGCGTCCGCGGCTGTGGTAGGGCAGGGGATTGAGGCCCTCGCCGGCGAGCTAGCGAAGAAAAAACTCGAGCGCGTCTACGCTGTCAGCCACGATTTGCTCGGATCCTACACGGCCGATGGATACACGGCAGCGATCGAGCAGTTGATCCGGAAGACGAATCCTTCAATAGTGCTGTTTCCGCACACGTATCAAGTGCGCGACTTCGCACCCAAGCTGGCTACGCGGTTTGGGCAGGTACTCATCAGCGACGCTATCGGATTTCGAGTTGAATCCGGCTCGCCGGTTTTTGTACGGCAGCTTTTTCAAGGGAAACTGAATGCCGACGTGAAGCCGGGCGGGACTGCGCCGCATTTCGCTTCCATTCAGGCCGGTGCGTTTCGCGCCGAGCAGCTCGAAGAAGGTTCCGCGCCCGTGGAGAATTTCGCTCCGTCTCTTAACGCTGACGCGATTCGCGCGAAGCCACTGGAGCCGTTCCGCGAATCGGCGCGCGCGGTGGATTTAACCGCGGCCGAGATCATTGTGTCGGTGGGCCGTGGGATCAAGGAAAAGGAAAACATCCCGATTGTTGAGGAACTCGCGAAGGCGCTAGGGGCAGAGCTGGCAGCCTCCCGGCCGATCTGCGACAGCGGCTGGCTGCCGATGGAGCGCCAGGTGGGCAGTTCCGGGCAAACCGTCTCGCCTAAGGTTTATCTGGCGGTGGGCATCTCGGGCGCCATCCAGCACTTGGTGGGCATGAAGGGCGCCAAGACCATCGTCGCCATCAACAAGGATGCCAACGCGCCTATCTTCGAGGTGGCGGATTACGGAATCGTGGGTGACCTGTTCGAGGTAGTTCCAGCGCTGATCGAAGAGGTCAAGAAAGCCAAGGGCTCCTAGTCTAGCCCCGTGGCGCAGGCACTCCTGCCTGCCGGGTCGAGACTCTTCTCGACCCTTAATATTAGTGAACCGAGTGAAACTCCGGACAATGTTTGCGGATGCCATGCGCCGCTTTCGAGCACGGCGCATGCGAGAGTTCGTTAGGAGCTTCAGAGTGACCCAGGACACCCGGATTCTGGACGTGGGCGGTACTCCAGCGAATTGGCTATTGGCGGACGTGCAGCCGCGCGTGACGCTGCTCAACATGCCACGCGGCCAGGAGCGCGGCGAATGTGGTTTCACGTTCGTCTCCGGCGACGGCTGCCAGTTGCCGTTTCGCGATCAATCGTTCGAGATCGTCTTCAGCAATTCAGTGATTGAGCATGTGGGTGCACCGGACCAACAGCGCCGTTTCGCCGAAGAGATCCGGCGCGTGGGCAAGCGCTATTGGGTGCAGACACCGAACCGCCGGTTTCCGGTAGAGCAGCATCTTCTGACCCCGTTCGTCCATTGGCTGCCGCGGAGCATGCAGCGTGCGTGGGTGACAAAGTGGACGGTGTGGGATTGGGTGGAGCGCCCGAGTCCGGACCGGCGCGAGTTTTACATCCAGCATTTTCTCGGTGATATCCGTTTGCTCTCGGACGCAGAGCTGGCGGCACTGTTTCCAGATGCCGAAATTCTGCGCGAGCGAAGCTTTGGTTGGACCAAGTCGCTGATTGCGGTTAACCGGGAAAAGTAGTTGACGCCGGACAGAGCGGTATCCGCGATGCCGATTTAGGGAGGATTGCGTCTTCGGCAAGGATGGGCTAACGGTAACGCTGCGCCGGTCAAAGACCGATCAGGACGGTGCGGGCCGCAAGATTGGTATCCCCTATGGCGCGAATCCCGAGACTTGTCCGGTTCAGCCGATAGTTCCTATTGCACGGGCAGCAGGACCGAATTGCTGGACGCTCCGGCAACTTCGACAACCACTGGTTGATTGCCCGCCGTGAGTCCAGCGGGAACCTCGACATTGATTTGATAAAGCCCTACGAATCCCGGCGCGAGTCCGCTGAAACTGACGATCGCTTTCGTTCCGCCGACGGTGACGGTGGGAGTGGCCATGGTCGGCTGACCCTTGCCAGGCTCGCCATTCGCGGGCGGCGACGATACCGCGCCAAGCCCGGTGCAGTAGATAAGCACCGTCTCACCAGGCTTAGCCGGATCTGCCGTGCTGGCCAATTGATAATTCGCATGCAGAATCGCGCCGAAGGTGTTCCCGCCGGCTGAGTAATTGAAAATGCCGGGTTGTGCCGTGAGAACCGGCACCGTGATGGACGCGCTCGAAGTGCCGTTATTACTGGCGGCGATGGTTACAGTGGGTCCACTTGCCACCTCCCAGGGAACCTGGAAATTATACTGTTGCTGACCGTTGACGTTGTCCACGGCAAACAGCGCGACTGGCTGATTGTTCACCATCAGAGAATCTGTGAGGAATGTTGTCGGCAATGGCAGCGATGAAGTGAGGTTGATGCCGTTGCTGGAAGTGATATTCGTGCCGAACGCGGTTGCGATTTCACCAGGAACCACCCCCCCGCCAACAAAGCTCGCGCCATTCACGACCGCCGTTACAGTGGGAACCAGAGGCCCTAGGCTAACCTGGATTTTGGCGATAAAGCCGTCGAAATTTCCCGCGTTGGCAGTTTGGAAAGCACCCGTTGTAACCGGCAGAGCAGTTCTGGCAGTGTAGCCGGCCACGTAGATGTTGCCTTGCGAATCGGCATCCACGCCGCTGCTGAATATTTGGCCATTCCCCGTCGGGTCATAAATGACCGTGGAAAAGATCATCGTGCTTCCGGTGGGATCGTACATCGTCACGTACACGCCGCTAAAGCCATTCGCGGGTTGCAGCGGATTCACGAGCGGATATTCGGTGTTAGTACCCGCAATCCCGCTTACATAGATATTGCCCGCCGCGTCGAGGCGTGGGGGGCTGATTGTATTGGCACTACTGATGGTCGGATTTGTTACGGTCCCGACAAACGTGGCCCAAACCAGCCCGCTGCCGGCGGGATTGAGCTTGGCCAGAAATCCACGGTTTTCGCAACTTCCGGCAGAAGGACAGGGCGTCGAGTTGTTCGCCCCCGCCGTGGCCGGGAAGTCGTAGGAGGCGTTGCCACTGATATACGCATTGCCAGCCGCGTCGGCTGCAATCCCTGAAATCACGTCCTGATAGCTGCCCACCGTCTTGTCGAACCCGCCGAGGTAAGTGGCATAGACCAACGCGGCGCCTGAGCTCACCGGGTTGAATTTCGCCACGAACCCGCGGCTGGACGTCCCGAAACCCGGATTGGGATTGCCGTAATAGGTAGTCTGAAACGCACCCGGAGTCACCGGCAGTTGATTGCTTTCCGTGGTTACCGCCAGGTAGAAGTATCCGGACGAATCCACCGCCACATCGGAGCCAAAGGTGGCGTGTTCATTGCCGGCCGGCGAGCCGTCGCCGCCGAACAAACTCGAATAGAGCAGGTTGGCGCCGGCAGCATCCAAAACCGAGATGAAGGCAGAGCCCTGGTTAATGTTGCTCGGGTTGGTCGTGTAGTTAAAAGCCGATCCTTGCAGCACCGCATTCGCCGTCGTCGGGAAGCAGGAGTTTGGACCGTTGG
>CZKS01000662.1_pt1 | contig 18216 bp, 17 predicted proteins | sample 1122221 | NCBI WGS metagenome assembly CZKS01 (sample SAMEA3539301, study PRJEB10725) | soil metagenome | biome: tundra; feature: field; material: soil | place: USA | collected 2010-05 | depth 0.15 m
ACGGAAAGGCGGGATAAGCCACCCCAAACGCGGCTCCGCCGGGCCCGCATCCGAGGGTATATCCGGAAACCTTTCCACAAGCGCTGGGGGATTGCACGTTGATGTTATTGCCGTATTCCAAAATGTGGGAGCTGCGAGCCCCCGCGTAGCCCACCGTCAACACGATCTGCCCCGGCAATTGGTGTTCCACATTGACGTTGAACTGTTGAATTCTGCCTTGCTTGAAGTTGGTGTCCTGCGCCAGAATTGTGCCCGTAAAGCTGGCGGGCGTCGGGGGTGCGGTGAATATGGGGAATCCCGAAGACATGCTGATTCCCAACGGCGTTATCCCGGCTTTCGCGCAGGCCGCCGTCGCAAAGGTGCAGTTGGTCGGGAAGAAGGAAAAGGCATCCGATTCGGCGTAGTAGGGCGGATTCTGCCACAGCCCCTGCGATCCCATGTTCCACGAAGAATCGTGATAGATCGAATAGCCGCCGCGGATCACAGTATTGCCGTTGCCGAACGGTTTCCACGCCGCGCCGATCCGCGGCTCCAGCGCGGTCCAATCCATGTTGATGCCCGCCCTCGCGCCCGCATTCTGGCCCGCGATCAAGAATTGGCCATTGGCGGGATTAAAATCAGCCTGGCGATTGCCCACTTCGGTTTGCGGAGTCAACATCGCCCAGGCCAAACCGAGGTTCAAGGTCAAACTCTTACTGACACGCCAATTGTCCTCAACGAAGGGGCGATACAACTGCCAACGGCGGCCCGTATTACCGCCACCAAACTCCGTGTCGTGGATGGCCAAGCTAGTCAAACCTGTCAGCAGGTCCGATTGCGGATTCCCCGTCCAGCCTCCGGTAGTTTCCCAAAATCCGTTCGGAAAACCAACGGCCACGGTATTCAACTGGTTCCAGCGAATGGAGCCGCCCACTCGGAATTCGTGGCTGCCCCGAACCAAGTCCAGGGAATCGGAGAACATCCAAACATTCGTCCCGCCCACGAACGGCGTATAACCGCGATCTCCCACAGAATAATAACCGCCCAACACCTCTACCGACGTCAGCCCGCAACTTCTACCTCCCAAATCCGCGCCCGGAATGCCGATCGCATTGCCAATGCAAGTGCCGGTTCCTTGCGACGTGATGTAGTCGAAGATGCGGTTAAAACCGAACCTCATTTCATTCACTGTGCTGGGCGAAAAGATGTGAGTCTCGGCGATGGCCGCATTACGAGCATGATTGATGATGCTCTGATTGCTTGCAAACGTGCCTTGCTCGGTGAGGCCCGGTGCTCCGCCGGGCACGTACGAAGTAGCCTGATCGTAGCTGAAGCGGGCGAATAACGAATCCTTGTTCGAAAAGTTTTCGTCCAGCCGGCCGTCGAACTTTCCTTCGTTCAGTTTCCTCACCGGCTCACTGGTGTAGTTGTAGCCAAGCGCGGGGTTATTCGCGTTGGGCAGGGGATACAGGTTGATCAATTGTTGACCAATTGGGTTGATCAGACTCTGCGGAATCTTATTGCAGGGCGTACCTACGGGCTGACCTCCATCCGGAGCCGCGGAAAGGGGGTTGCCCGAGCCATCGCATTGGAAAGGGACTAAGACCGGGTTGGCATTTGTCCCCTGAGTAGCATAGGGATTGAAAAGATAGTTGACTGGAGTCGGATTGCCGAAGGCATCATGACTAAAATCGCCGGTGCGCATCGCCGCGGTCGGCACCAAACCCGTGTACGGAATCCCGTGCCGTTGATCTTTTTGCTCGAAATCCGCAAAGAAAAACGTCTTGTCCTTCCGGATCGGACCGCCCACGGAAAATCCGAACTGGTTCAGATTGAACTTCTCGGTCGAAGTTGCGAAAAAGCTCCGTGCGTCCAAATCGGTATTGCGAAGAAACTCGAAGATGCTTCCATGGAATTGATCGGTTCCTGATTTCGTCGTCACCAAAACCGTCGGGCCCCCGCGCGTTCCCCATTCCGCTGAATAGTTGTACGTAAGAACCTTGAACTCCTGGATGGAGTCGATCGAAGACAGAATCGATATAGCGCCGCTCGTCAGTTCGTTGTTGTCGTTCCCGTCCAGCAGCCAGTCCGTGCTGTTGGCGCGTGATCCGCCCACCGAAAGTGAGAACGACCCGCGCGCGGATGCTTCGCTGCTCGGCCCGCCATTAAAAAAGCTGTTGGGGTTGGTTTCCGTGCTGGTGCCCGGAGTCAGCGTGGCAAGCTGCACGAAGTCGCGACCGTTCAAGGGGAGATCGTTCACCTGCTGCGACGTGATCACCTGTCCCAGTGTCGCGTCCGCCGTCTGAATACTAACGATGGTCGCCGAGACCTCGACGTTTTCCTTCACCGTCGCGAGCGCCAGCTTGAAATCCAACTCGCGACGCTCATCTACCTGCAACTGGACGCCTTTGGCTTCGGCGGGCTGAAATCCCTGCTGATCCACATGCACCGTGTAGTTGGCCACACCGAGCAGCGGAACCACATAGTGACCGTTCCCGTCTGTCACCGCTTCACGGGAGGCACCCGTGGCCGGCGCTGTGATCGTCATTTTCGCTCCCGCGACAGCAGCGCCCGTCGCGTCCGAGACCGTGCCCGAAATACTCCCGGTTGCTTGACCGTAAAGTAGCCCACACACAGAAAATGCGAGCGAACACACCACCCCCGCAAATGACGCTTTTCGAGTAAACATTTATGCCCCCCTCTGGAAGTTTCATCTCACGAAGATGAAAAATTTCAACTCGGTGACTCAGTATGCCTAGATTGGTGCGATAGTGTCAAGCGACTATTGACTCGCCTGCAGAATTAACCGTGCGATTCGTCAGTGCCGGCCGGCGGAGAGCCCTGAATCGCCTTCGCTGGTTACGCCGTCAATATGAAAGCTGTGAATGAAATGTCTCATTCCAATTTCCAGCGGGCTAAGGCCGTACGTCCGCGCCTCTCTCAGTGCTTCCTCATTGGCCCATTGATTGTGAGCGATCCGATAGCACGCAATCACAGTGCCCGTTCGGTCGGCCCCGCGCCGGCAGTGGATAAACACCGGCCACTGTGCGCTTGAATCCAACAAACTTAGGATCTTACGAATCTCCTCATTGGTTGGCGCCGCGAGAGGTGCCATCGGCTGGCTTACGTAAACCATTCCTGCGGCCTCAACAATCCGTGCTTCCTGGCTGAGGGAATGTTCGCTCGCCGGACGCAGATCAATAACGGTCTTCACGCCCAATTTGGCCAAACTGCTCCAGGCGGTGTCGGCCGGTTGACCACCTCGGTACAGGTGCTGGTTCACTTGATGGAAATTCGGGCCCCCCGGCGCGTCCAGATCCGCCGCGCTCACGGGAAACGCAAACATCGAAGCAGCCAACCAGAAAACCAGCTTGCGGCGATCCACAGTATGTCTATTATCGCAAAACCTTGCCGCATCCTATATTGGTAATGTGAGACGCAAACAGAATCCAGAATCCACGAGCCCGAAGTCAGAAAATGGAGGCGCAAAGCGCATTCCTCCTTCTGACTCCTGGATTCTGACTTCTGGATTCCTTCTCCTGCTTTCCTCAGCGCCCCAACTAATCTCCGCCTCCGAACTTCCTCCCGCCACCGCCGCCGCCTTCGACCGCTATGCCAAGCTTACCGAGGACGCCCTCAAGAAACCTCCCACTCCCCATCATTGGCGCTGGCTGGACCAGCATCCCGAGGAGCAATCGCTAGTGTGGCTCGGCCAAAGCAAGATCACTGCGCTAAAGACCCTCGACCAGGGACACGAAATCGAGATTCCGGATGCTTCGCTTCAGGATTGGCTCGGCGTAATTCTGCTGGAAGGAGCAACGCTCGAACGAGTCCGTGATTTTGCCCTGAATTACGCGGACTACAAGTATTACTTCAAACAATACTTTATCGACTCGCGCCTGGTGAAACGCGACGGTGATACCTTCGATGGGTTCTTACGGCTTTCGCGGAAACAATTCGCCACCGTCATCCTGAACATCAACGTTACAGCGAGCTATGTTGCTTTGGATCCGACTCACGGGTATATCATCTGCCATTCGACGCATATCGGAGAAGTGGCCCATCCCAAAACAAAAGAGCCGACCGATCAGGAGCGGCCCCCGTCGGATGCCTATGGCTACATGTGGCGCTTCAATCAGTACTGGCGAATCGAACAAACCGTGGATGGAGTTTACGTCGAACTCGAAACGCTCACGCTGTCCCGCCCAGCCGGCGGTCTCACACCGGCGCGGTTTTTGAACGGCTTTGTGCAGGACTTCCCGCGAGAATTTGTGGAAGGTTTCATCGACGGCCTACGTCAAGCCTTTCCCCGTCCTCATTAGTTTCTGGATCAAAGGATGGACGAATCCAAAGTGGGGCAGACCCCTGGGCAGACCCCCAGGTCTGCGCGGGTCCCCCTGGACCCGCTCTTCAATTATTCATCAACATCACAAGCAAGCCGGCGAGGGGGTAGTGCGCTAAATGTTGGTTGAGCGTGGCATGGCCTCCAAACATAACTTAGTTTTGGCGTTTCTGCTTCTGGTCCGACCTACGGGTTATCATCTGAGAGCTATCGATAAGGAGTCACCAGAGATGACAGACGGCGCGGCTGAATCGGAAACAGTGGCTTCAGTGGTTCCACCCACCAAGCCACCTGGGAAAGCACCAAAGGCAGCTAAAACAAAGGGCTCCCAAAGCCAAGATTGCTCCAAACAAGGTTGGAGTGCCGAAGAAATACGTCGCCTCTATATGGCCTCCAAATCCATTGCCTCAAAAGTTTGTCGAAGCAGTTCACTCCTTTGAAGCGGCAGTTAAAGGCCCTGTTTGGTTGGTAGTCCACAAACGCGTTCTCGAAGAGCTTCACGAATCACTGGGCCGCTGTATTCCTCTGGTACACCTGGTACAACTTCGGACGCGTTCACAAGTCGCTACGCTGCACGCCTGCAATGGAAGCTGGAATCAGCGACCACGTTTGGAGCGTACGCGAATTGCTAGTGACAGCATGATGAAATTTAGTTGTTTCCCCGTTTGGCCTCGTCCGCCGTCATCAGAAGTGCGGCCAAAGCCGCATTTTCGTTAGGTACTATCCCCTAAACCTGAATGGGGGGCTAGACTAATGAAGCGGTTGCCATTGGACGATCTTCTACAATAGTATTAGAGACGGCCTACGGCATCCTCATGAATCCCGCCACCACATCAATTTCGACACTCGACCACTGGCATATTATCTTCCATGAGACGATGGCCGCGCTGCTTCGTGCCCAGGAAGCTGTAAAGCGCCAGTTTGGTTTTTGGGGCGTACTTAACGGATTGTGGAAATGCAATCGGGACCTAAAGATGCTCAACTCCAGCCTCAAGGCGTTGTCTGAGTTGCCGGATGGCGTGCTGAGCGAGGAGTTCGTCAAGGCTCAAATTCCTGAATTGCGCAAGTTGCTCAACTCTATCGATGACTTGGTGAACGCCGGGAAACGTCATGGATGGACGAATCGAACTCTGACAAGTGCCCCCCTTGGGCAGATTCGAATGCGCGGAGAATACGTAGCGGATTATCTTGATGCGCTAGAGATGTCGGTTGATCCTGAAGTTCTCAAGGCCATCGAGGATGGTCGCTCTCAAATTGATCGCGGTGAATGTGAAGTGATGGAGCGGCTCTTCTGAGTGAAGATCCCTACGGTTTCAAACTAAGCCAGCAAGCGGCGAGTTACTTAAGACGTCAGGACGCGAATACGAGAGAACGAATCAACGAGGCCCTTCTTGAGGCGACTAAAGACCCAATCGGCGCATCAGACCACCTTGTAAACAGAGGCGCTGAACGCAAGGTTCGGGTTGGGGGCCTACGAATTGTATTCAGAATAGATTCTGTTGCCAAACTAGTCCTCGTAGACGCCATACTGCCACGTGGCGACATCTACAAACACACTCGCCGTTAGCTCCCAAAACCCCATCAACCAACATTTAGCGCACTACCGGCGAGGGCGTCGGCTGCGGTCCAGGGGGACCGCCCCGCCAAGAACGCAATTCAGAAGTCTTGGGAAAACTCAGTGGGCCACTTCCGCCTGCGAACGTTTACTGAATATCAATCATCACCGCATTCGATGCTTGCCCGTCAACCGTGACAACCACCTTCGATAGCCCACTCCCGCGCAAGCTGAGCGGCAGCGGAACATTCACTTGATCCAGACCGCTAAAGTTCGGCGTTGGACCCGCGTATTGCACCGGCACAGCGACGCCCGCGATCGTGACCGTGACATTCGCCAACGCGCTGCGCCCCCGGATCCCAGTGCCATAGAGCGTGAGATAAATTGGTGTGTCCACTCCCAAGTTGATTGGCACCGCAACACAAACGCCAGCGATGCACTGATACACCGGCACCGGCGCTTGCAACTGTGGATCGCTCGCCTGCGTCATCACTGCGGTCGCGGCAGCCACCCCATTTCCGCCCACGCTGAACAGTGTGGGATCAATGGCCGCCACCACACCGCTGAAAGTCTGCGGGGCCGAACCGTTCGTAACCACAAACTGCGCCGGGCCTGGCGCCGTCCCGTCCGGAACCAAAAAGTTGATCTGCGTCGGCGAGACATAGAGCAATGACGCCTGGCGCTGGGTCCCCGCGGCATCCGTAATCGAAAGACTCAGCCCTCCCAGCGTCAGCGGCAACGGTTGGATGTCGGCTTGCACGATGCCGGACGCAAGATTCGTTCCATAGAGCGAGGCCAGCGAGTCCGGGGCAACAGCTTCGCTAGGCGCGGCTGCCGATTGCACTGCGCCCGAAATCACGCCGTAGTATCGCCCCATCCAGTACGGCAAAATATAGTCGATTCCAGCGCCCTCAATCGTTCCAAATCCACCCCCGGCCAACTGGAACGGATCGCGCTGCCAAAGAAAATCCGTGGTCGGCCGTATTGGAACCGGGACCGGCTGGCACGCCTCGGTCCCGCAAACTGCAACCACCTTAGTGTTATCCACGTAGGGATCGCGCCGGGGCCGCTCCAGCCACTGGTCCAGCAACGACCGCATTTCCGCATCGCGAATATCATCGGGTCCATTCACCGACCGATCGATGATGTCGAAAAAGACATTCTGATGCGAAGCCGTATAATTGCGCACAATCTCATATGCTCCCCGGTTATCGCTATTATTCTGGAGACGAATCAGATTGTAAAAACTCATGTAGTCCAGGTTGAACTTGAAGTATGAGCTGATGCTCAGCGTGTCGTAGGACACTGCCACGTCCATAGGCAGTGTCAACAAAGGCCCGCTGATGCCACCCGAAGGATTGACATGATGTTGCACCTCGAGCATCATCTGCAACTCCTCCGGCCGCAGCAAAAAGGTATTCGAGATATCGTCGTTGGGCGACCATTGATGATGAGCGATGAAGCCCAGCATCAGCGTCGCCAGATTGCTGATTCCGCTCTTCACCGTGGCATCGTCCACCAGATCGTACGCAGCCCCTAGCCCGAAGAACGCTCCCACCACTTCGTCGCGTGAAGTATTGTCCACCCAGATCCACGGCGGACTCTGATGGATGGTGTTACTCGCCTCCTCGCTCGAAATGCCGGCAGCATAGGGCGAACTCGCCAGCACCATGCAACGCGCCAACCGGTTGTCGCCCGTCACGTCCACCAAAGCTTGCAAGCCCGCCAGCGCCGCCTTTACGTTACTGAGCGCGTCCGGCGATTGCGTGACGTTGTAGCGAAACGCTTCGGCCGCCAGGTATGCCCCGGTCCATAAAGCGGAATCGCCACAGCGCGTATAACCAACAATCTGGTCGCTAGTTGGGGACGCATACATGGGATCCAGAATCGTCCCAAACGGCAAGTGTTTGGCCTGAATGTTCGCCGAGATCGCCAGCGCATCCGCCTCCGACGCCCGCGCAGGACAAATCAAACCCAAGATTGCGAGACCGGAAAGGAGAAAACGCGAACTTCGAACCACCAGGCTCCTCCTCTTAAGACATAAGACGCGCCCACCAACCTCAATGATACGCGCGGTCACGCGCCTTCAAATTTATTTGCGTTAACCGAACCACCAGTAAACACAAGCCAATTCCCCTATTCGGCCCGCCGCGACGGAATCAGATCCATCACCAGCGCGTCTATTCTGTCAATGAGAGGGATGGAGTACGACACATCCATCCCACGGACGAAAAGTGATGAACTTTCCTGACGCATCTTCAAAAATCGAGTGTCTTCCACCTCCAACGGCCCCAACAACCATCAACAATCCAGCCACTTAGGAACGACGCTCACCGAAACACAAGAATCGCCCGATGCGTCAAGAACCAGAAACCAGAAACCAGAAACCAGAAACCCCCAGCCCCCAGCCCCCTCTTTAAGGTAGCTTCAAGTTGGGAGAACGCACCAATGTCGAATCGCAACGCGGTTCAAGAAGCGCTGAATACTGGAAACGGAATCCTCCGCCTGGAGCCCTGCTGGGTCCCTCGCTCCTTTATGATCCCCGGCCGGAGATTGAAACTCCATCCCGACGATCTGTACGCCTTTGGAGGACACCGAGGCGGAATCAACGAACGATGGTTTTCCTCCACCATTAAAGCTTCCAACGGTCCCGCCACTTTGGAAGATGAAGGCCTGAGCTACGTTCGTGTGGGTTCGAATCAACGATTTCTCTTGAAGCACGCGGTGGAGAATGCAGGCGATCTCCTGATGGGCGCCGACGTCATGGCGCGCGAAGGCGGATGGAATCTCCTCTGCAAATTCTTCGACAACATGGGACCCATCCCCCATCACATGCACCAGAGCGACGCCCAGGCCAAGCTGGTGGGCCAGCGCGGCAAGCCGGAAGCCTACTACTTCCCGCCCCAATACAACCTCACCGAAAACAATTTCCCATACACCTTCATGGGTCTCGAACCCGGCACCACTAAGAACGACATCAGGCGCTGCCTTGAGAATTGGAACAAGGGCGATAACGGAATTCTGTTCCATTCCCGCGCTTACCGTCTGGAACCCGGCGCAGGCTGGCAAGTAAATCCCGGCATCCTGCATGCTCCCGGATCGCTTGTGACCTACGAGCCCCAAGTCGCGAGTGACGTCTTCGCCATGTTTCAGTCCGTCGTCGAAGGCCGCATCGTCGATTGGAGCCTGATGACCAAAGACGTTCGCCCGGAATACCATCACGATCTGGACTACCTGGTGGGCATGCTGGATTGGGAAGCCAACGTGAACCCCGAGTTCGGCAAAACCAACAAAGTCGCGCCTTCGCCCGTCCACACCCCGGAAGCCGCCGGCGATTCGGGCTATTCGGAGAAGTGGATCACCTACGGAACGCCGTACTACTCGGCCAAGGAACTTACTGTGCTTCCGGGCCGCACCGCGACCATTCGCGACAGCGCCGCCTACGGCCTGATCCTCACCCAGGGACACGGGCGTTTCGGAACCCATCCGGTAGCCACGCCCGCTATGATCCGGTTCGGCGACATGACGCAAGATGAATTGTTCGTCACAGCCGCGGCGGCAATGGCGGGTGTCGAAGTTGAAAACCGGAGCGCCACCGATCCGCTAGTCATCTTGAAACATTTCGGACCCGGCAATCCCGACGCCGAGCCGCTGCGGAAGAAAACTTGAATGAGCATACACAATCAACCCGCCCTCCACAACGCCATGTGGCCGGGCTTGGTGGGCAAGGGACCGGATTCCGAGCCTCCCATCGAACTCGAAACCATGTTGGACCTCACGGCCGCGGCCGAGGTGAATGGAACTCGCTTCGACGGCGTGGACCTGTTCCTGTACGCTCCGCACGTGGACATTGATTCCACCGGCGACGACTTAAAGCGCCTCGCGGAACAAATCGCTGCTCGCAACTTAGTGGTCGGCTCCGTGGTCGCCCCGGTTTGGCAGCCCACTGGAGGCGGTTCGGCGATGGGCTCGGAGTCCGATCGTGCCAAGTTCCTTACACAAGTCAGGAAAGCCTGCGCCATCGCGCAAAAACTCCGCGAAATCGGCATCCGGCCGTATGGAATCGTGCGTATCGATTCCGCCGCGAGCCCCGCCGATTGGGCCACGGATCCCAACGGCAATACAAACAAGATTGCCGGCACCTTTCGCGAAGCCTGCACCATCGCGGAAGGTTACGGCGAGCGCCTGGCTGCGGAAGGCGAAATCTGCTGGGGGGGAATGCATGGCTGGAAACTGATGGTCGAGCTCCTCGAGAAAGTGGACCGTCCTCAAACACTCGGATTTCAAGCCGACATGGCGCACACGCTGCTGTTCACGCTCGGCTACAACGCGCCGGAAGATCGAATTCTGCCGGAGAACTTCGACTGGTCAGACAAGCAGGTTTTGGACGACGCGATCCAAACCATGGCGCGCGCCCTGCGGCCCTGGACCATCGATTTTCATGTCGCGCAGAACGACGCCACCGTCAGAGGATCGGGATCGCACGATAAAACCGGCCGGCATTGCCTTCCGCGCGATCCCAACGGCAAAATGGACATCGTGCGCGTGGCGGGAGCTTGGATGAAAAATGAAAATGGAGCGCCCATTCGCGCCTTCCAACATATTTGCTGGGATGGCTGCATGTTCCCGAACCAAGTGATGCTCGAAGACGCGACGTGGCGCGATATCCTGTCCACAATGATTGCTGTCCGAAACGCGCACGGTTGGGATGATTGATGGAAAAAACGCAACTGAATATCGGATTGGTCGGTTACGGTTTCATGGGACGCGCCCATTCCAATGCTTTCCTGCAGGCTGGCCGTTTTTTTGATCTGCCTTACCGGCCGGTACTCAAAGCTCTCTGCGCGCGCAACGCGGAGCGAGCGAAAACCTTCGCCGAAAATTGGGGTTATGAATCGGTGGAAACCGACTGGCGCCGTCTGGTGGAGCGCAAGGACATCGATCTGATTGACATCGCCAGCCCCAACGACACCCACGCCGAAATAGCAATCGCCGCTGCCCGAGCCGGCAAAATGGTGCTGTGCGAAAAGCCCCTCGGACGAAATGCAGCGGAGGCCAGCGCCATGACGGATGCGGTGGAGCGCGCCAAAGTCGCCAATATGGTTTGGTACAACTATCGCCGTGTGCCGGCCGTCATGCTGCTCAAGCATCTGATCGACGAAGGACGCTTCGGTCGCATTTTCCATTACCGCGCGAAATTCCTCCAGGATTGGACCATCTCTCCGAACGTTTCTCAGGGTGGTGAAGGCTTGTGGCGTCTGGATATTGCGGTTGCAGGAAGCGGCGTCACCGGCGATCTGTTGGCGCATGCTATCGACACCGCGCTTTGGCTGAACGGTCCCATCGCGGAAGTCACGGCTATGACCGAGACGTTCATCAAGGAGCGGAAACACAATTTATCCGGCCAGGTTCAGCCCGTTGGAATCGACGATGCCAGCGCGTTTCTCGCGCGCTTCGAGAACGGCTCGCTGGCAACCTTTGAAGCCACGCGATACGCTCGAGGCCACAAGGCGCTTTATACGCTCGAAATCAACGGCGAGAATGCCTCGGCCGAGTGGGATCTTCACGATCTGCATCGCATCCGCTTCTTCGATCACCGCGATGAAAGCCAATTGCGGGGATGGCGAAGCATCCACGTAACCGATGGGGAACATCCTTATATGAAGCACTGGTGGGTGCCCGGTCTGCAAATCGGTTACGAGCACACCTTCGTTCATCAGTTCGCCGATTTTCTGGAGGCGCTCGGCCAAGCGAAACAGGCCGCTCCGACGTTCCGCGAAGCCCTAGCCACCGATTACGTCACCGACGCTGTCCTGGAATCCGCCGAAACCCGCCAATGGACCGAACCGAACCGTGTTACCGAACCGCGACCGTGAGGGAGTCGGTGCTTTTTCCCCGTGCGTTACCGAACCGCGACCGTGAGGGAGTCGGTGCATTAATATATACTTCTGCCATGAATCACTACTCGCGCAGATCGGCCATCATCCTCCTCACAGCCGCCCTGACCGCCTTCGCCCAGGAACTCATCACCGCGAAACCAGAATCCGTCGGCCTCTCCTCCGAACGACTGGAACGAATTACCGCTCTCGTCCAGCGCGGCATCGACGAAAAGCGCATCGCCGGAGCAGTTACGCTGGTGGCACGCCGTGGCCACATCGCGTGGCTCAAGGCCCAGGGCATGCAGGACCGCGAAGCCTCGAAACCCATGCCGCCGAATGCCATCTTCCGCATCTGCTCCATGAGCAAAGCCATCACCAGCCTGGCGGTGATGATGCTGTATGAAGAAGGCAATTTCCTGCTCGACGATCCGGTATCCAAATTCATCCCCGAGTTCAGGAATCCGAAAGTGCTGGTCAAGCCCGCGGCCGGCCCCTCCTATACGATTCCCGCCAACAGGGAAATCACCGTCCGTAACCTGCTCACCCACACCTCCGGCCTCACCTATACGTGGAACGGGGATTTGGGCTATACGTATAAGGCCGCGAAAGTCGCCGACGGACTGAGTCAGTACGACGGCACCATTCAGGACAGCGTGAAACATCTCGCTGGTTTGCCATTGCTCTTCAATCCAGGCGAGCGCTTTGAATACAGCCTCGGAGTGGACGTTCTGGGCTACCTGGTGGAAGTGATATCCCACCAGACGTTCAACGAATTCCTGCGGACTCGAATCTTTGAGCCGCTCGGCATGCAGGACACTTATTTCTATGTGCCAGAAGACAAGGTCAACCGCTTGGCGACCGTCTACACCTGGTATCCCGGAAAAGGCCTGAACCGCTTCCCCGATACTCCGATAGCGGAAGGACCGTTCTCGTATTCCGCCGACTATCCCGTCCGAGGTCCGAAGAAGCTGTACTCGGGGGGCGCTGGCCTTTGTTCCACCGCCGAGGATTATGCGCGCTTCTGTCAATTGATGCTCAACGGCGGCAAGCTAGGCAACGCGCGTTTGTTGAGCCGCAAATCGGTGGAGTTGATGACCCACGATCAATTGGGAAAGATCAGCTCCGATCAAGCCTTTGGACTCGGCTTCGGCATTAACGGAGAAAAGGGGGCCTTAGCGGAATTAGGTTCGCCCGGAGAATACAACTGGGGCGGCTTTTTCTACACTGCCTTCACTATCGATCCCACTGAGCAGATGATCACCATCTTCATGGCGCAAGTGCATCCCGATAGCGGGCGCGATCTCGAAGGCTTGTTCCATGTGCTCGTGTATCAGGCCATAATCGATTAGGGGTAAGGTAGCATTGAGACATGACTCCTCCAGGCGGATCATCGGAAAAGCCGGTCGTTATCCGGGCAGTAAACAAGGACGAAATCACCAGCCGATGTGATATTTGCAACCAGCTTGCCCTCTGGATCGCCGAAAGCAGAATCAACGGCGCTACCGCGGCTTACTGCCAAACCGATATCCAGATGTTCGTCAACGACCCGGATTACGAAGTCCCCGCGCAGCTCAAGACCGGTCGCAAATAGCGCAGCGCCTTGTCCGTTTTTTCCAATCACGTCCCATATGCCGGGGATATGATCAGGGCATGAAAACGGCTTCGTTAGTTGACTTATCCCGTATCCCAGGAGTTGGACCATCCATCGCTTCCAATCTCTACTCACTCGGCATCCGCCAGGTGGCGGACTTACGCGGCAAAGATCCAGAGTTACTTTATTCCGAGCTCTGCCGGGAGATGGGTCAGCATGTTGACCGCTGCGTTCTTTATACCTTCCGCTGTGCCGTTTACTTCGCGTCCGAATCAAAGCACGATCCCGAGCTGCTGAAGTGGTGGAACTGGAAGGATGGCACAAAAGCTGCTACAGATAAGGCGTGCCTCGAACCAATGACGAACCCAAACCCCCGAAACCTGATCCGGACCCGGAGCCACCGAATCCGCTCCCAGGACCGGAACCTGACGACCCCGGGCCGGATGTAGTTGATCCGGTTCCATCAAAGCCGATGTGGATGCGAAACAAAATGGAGTAACCGGTCTACCGAACCGCGACCGTGAGGGAGTCGGTGCCTGAGCCCTCCCGGCGCAACTTCCAACAAGTAGTTGCTCGTGCCATAATTTTGGTGGTGACGCAGGCCCCTAAAACACTACCAGCGCGCTACTACACAGATCCGGAACTGTTCCAGCAGGAAGTGGAGCGATTCTTCTTCCGAAGCTGGATCTGCGCTGGAAGAACCGAGCAAATTCGCGAGCCCGGCGAGTATTTCTTGCGCGATGTATGTGGCGAAAGCATCATCGTCACGCGCGATGCCGGCGGCCTTCTCCGTGCGTTCTACAACGTCTGCCGTCACCGCGGCACACGCATGTGCACAGCCAACGAGGGCAAGCTTGCTGGGCGCATTCAATGTCCCTACCATGGCTGGACCTATGGGCTGGACGGTAAGTTGATTGGCGCGCCGCAGATGGATGGAGCTGATTTCTCGCGCCAGGACTATCCGCTTCATTCGGTGGCCTGCGACGTTTGGGACGGACACATATTCCTTAACCTCAGCGAGCCCACAGATTCTCTGGCTGACCAACTGGCTGATTTACCGAAGAAGTTCGCGCGCTGGCACATGCAGGATCTGCGCCTGCACAAACGCATCGTCTACGATGTTCAAGCGAACTGGAAACTTATCACGCTGAACTACAATGAGTGCCTGCACTGCCCGCTCCTGCATCCGGCGTTGAACCGGCTCACCGACTATCTGGGCGCGGCGAACGAGCCTCCACATCCGACCTACGTTGGAGGCAGCATGGGATTTCGAGGCGACGCGGAAACAATGAGCATCGACGGCAAGAGGCGACGGAATTATTTACCCGGCCTAAATGAAGAGGAGCGCAAGAAAGTCTGTTACTACACCATCTTTCCGAATTTTTTGCTCAGCCTTCACCCCGATTACATGATGACTCACACGCTCTGGCCGAAAACCGTAGATCGGACCGAGATCATCTGCGAATGGCATTTTCATCCGGACGAGATGGCCGGATTTCATTTCCAAGCCAACGATGCAATCGACTTCTGGGATCTGACAAACCGTGAGGACTGGGGCATAGTGGAACTTTCACAAGCCGGAATCCGGTCGCGCGCCTACACGCCCGGCCCCTATTCCCGCCGCGAAGAGCTGCTGCATCAGCTTGACCAGAACATCTTGACCCGCGAGAAAAGTTAGCGGGTGGGGCAGGCATTCAGCCTGCCAAGACCTCTGCCGGCTGCTTAGCGGTTGCGCGGCTTGAATTTCAGCGCGGTGTGCGTGGGGGAGAACGCCGCGACTTTGATATCCGCGAATCCAACGGACCGGCCGGCCTTGATCACGTCATTCTCGGTCACTGCCTGAATGCCCTTCGGATAAATCACCCAGACCGGCGTGGCCGTGAGGTAGGCAAGCTCCACCAGTTGGTCCTTGTTCTTCACCGATAGAAATACCAGATCGGGTTTCGACTTCTCCATCACCGCGCCGCGTTCACCCAGCTCGCGGCGAAAGTCGTCATCGTGTTTGTTGATCAGGTGAACTTTCGTTCCTGACTTTACGCCCAGCTTATCGAGCCGGCTGGGTGGGTTACGTATCTTCGCTGCCCACTTCTCCGCTGCAGTCCCCAGATGAAAAATGGCCGAGCCATCCGCAAACTGGATTTTCAATTTCCCGCCCACCGCTTCCATCGCGGTGATGCTGTGAAATGGAATCTTCAGCCGGAAACCGCCGCGAAACAGCACTTCCGCCGTCTCCAGCAGCGCTTTGCCTTCCGATGTCTCTTTGCCGTATTCGACCCTGCATTTAATTTCCTGGCCCATTTAGCCCCCTTCCGCCGTCTCGCCGAATTTGGCGTGCAGTCCCTTCAAGTAGGTTTCGATGCTCCCGCTGTAGCCAAACACGAAGCGCGACATGAAGCGGAAAATTGGATTGTAAATCTCGCCGGCTTCCGTGATCGCAACTTGGCATCCGGTTGGCTCCGGCTCGATCTCAAAGGTCCAAGTGCCTCCGAACGGAAGCTTGGGATCGGCGATCTTGGTCACAAGGCGATACGGTGGAGTTTCCTCGACACTCTCGTAGGTTATGGCCTGTCCATGTTTGTCGATCTCCTTCCAAGAACGGTGTATATCGCGCGGCGCGAGTTTTTCGGTCCCAGATGGCCTGCGGCGGCTGCTTGAAATGTGAGCTCCGCGAAGCAAGGTGGTTCTTCGGCAGCACGGCTCCAATAATCGCCACCGCAGCAACAACGACGATCAAAATCCCAACTGCGATCAACACCCATTTCATACGTAGCTCCTTGCTTTGCCGGCGCCACGTTGCTGCATGGCCTGGGCGGACGCACGAGCCAGCAGCGCCAAGCCGTGAATCGCTTGCTTCTGTTCTTCCGCTGTAAGCTGAGCCAACACAGTTCGCACGCGCGTGGGATCGAGCACGGACTTTTCGGATTTGATGCGAACTCCGGCCTTGGTAAGACGCAGGCTCACGCGCCGGCCATCCTTGGAATCGCGCCCTCGAATCACGTATCCGCCGCGCGCCAGCCGGTCGATCATCAGCGACATGGTGGATGCGGTGACGCCCATGTGCGCCGCGAGCGCCAGCAGACCCATAGGTTCGATTTCGTCCAGATGATCCAGAACGCTGGCTTGATGCGAGCTGAGCACGCGTTTCCGCTTGGGGTCCACTACATGCCGCGTGTGGCATGCGAAGTAGATCCTGGGGTAGAGCGACATCAGTTGTGCGGCATGGTCGGGCAATGAGGATAGTTTACGGCAGATAGTTTGCTTTCATTCTCTGTAGGACAAGACTCCGTCTTGTCCGGACAAGCCGGAGGCTTGTCCTACGCTAACGATTTTAGATACGCTACAGCCTTGCGGATATCGGCGATCCGTTCTTGCTGATTCTCGGCTTCCCGCTCAATGTTGAGTGGACCTCGGAAGCCGATTTCCTTGAGCTTCGCCACGAAGCGTGAAATTCCAACCGCTCCCTGCCCCAGGGGACGTTCCGTGCCCAGCGCGCCGGGTTGGTTGCGATTGGGCCAGTCGCCGTCCTTCACGTGAACCGAAACCACCTGCGGACCAAGCACGGTGAGGGCTTCGATCGGATCGCCAGTGCCATACAGGACCATGTTGGCGGGATCGAAGTTAATGCCGACGTTCGCGCGATCCACGTCCTTCAAGAAATGTTGCAGCACGTGCGCCGGCTCTTGCCCGGTCTCCAGTGCAAACGTTTGCTTGTTCTTGGCCGCATGATCCGCCACGCGGCGCACCATTTCCCGAACATCGATGTAATCCGGGTGGGTGGTGTCTTCTGGAACGAATCCGATGTGGCAAGCGAAGCTCCCGACGCCGATCGCGGCCGCGAAATCGATCACTTGATACGTACGCTGTTCACGCTCCCTGCGCGTGTCTCGCGGGATGAAGCCAACCGTACGCTGAACGGTGGGGATGTCAGCGTAATTTTCGCCATTATAGGCCGCAAAAACGGTGACAACCGGAAACTGCGCCTGCTCGAGCGCGGATTTCCATCCGGCAGCGAACTCGTCCGTCAATTCCAAGTCGCCGGGAACACCCAACTGGCCGCACTGGACTCCGAGCGACTGAACTTCGGCCAGGTTGTCGCGTCCGGCCCAGAACATTACTCCCACTTCGCGGTCATTCAAAGATCGCACGGAATTTTCGCTCCATTTCGTTTTCGCGCTTCGAGCATCAGGCGGGTAAGAGCCACTGCGTCGGCCGAATCCTCGGGCTTGCACAGCTCCGGCTTCGCGCCATGCCGGCAGCAATTCAGGAAATACTCAATCTCGGCTCGATATCCATCCGCCTCTTCCATGGGGAGCGCTTCTCGCTCGCCATCGGCGGAATACAGGACCGGCGGCCGATTCAATGAGCTGTACTCCACCGTGCCTCCGTCCACAACCACTGTGTATTCCATCAAGAACGGATACGACTTCGGGTGGTGCCACCCGCCCGTGATGACCGCGGTCCGTTCTCCTGGATAGTGCAAAGTAGCAGTGATCACGTCGATGCCGGAACCGAGCGCTTCATACCCGGTAGCTGATATCCATTCTGGCGATCCGAACAGGTGCAGGCACATGTCAACATCGTGGATAAGTAGATCAAACACTCCACCGCCGCTTTGTTTCGGCTCAGCGAGCCAGGCACTCCATGCGGGAGCAGCACAACGCCGCCGGAAAACTGCGGATCGCATGGCGCCCATCGAGCCGCGCTTCAGCACGCCTTGCAACGCCTGATACATCGGGAAAAAGCGAAGCACCTGAGCAACCATCAACACGCGCTTGTGCTTCCCGGCTTCAACAATCATTCGTCTCGCTGACGGCGCATCCAGCGCCATGGGTTTTTCCACTAGCACGTGTTTGCCGGCCTCAAAAGCTTG
>CZKS01000171.1_pt1 | contig 18173 bp, 15 predicted proteins | sample 1122221 | NCBI WGS metagenome assembly CZKS01 (sample SAMEA3539301, study PRJEB10725) | soil metagenome | biome: tundra; feature: field; material: soil | place: USA | collected 2010-05 | depth 0.15 m
TTAAGGAATTTATTCTGTTCCGCAATGCCGTCAAAGCGCTGGACTCTGGCGATTTGCCGCGATTGGAGGCGCTGCTGGACGACCATCCATCGCTGGTGCGGTATCGTTGCCGCGTCGGCCCAATGTACGAGCAGGGCTATTTTGCGGGTGCAACGCTGCTCTATCATGTCGCCGGCAATCCAGACCGGGGCCCGCTTCCCCGGAATATTCTGGATATCGCCCGTCTTCTGGTCAGCCGTGATTTCGATCGCAATGTCGCCGAATACACCATCGGTCTGCTGCTCACAAGCAGGCGGGCGTCGGAGGCAGGCGTCGCGTTGCCACTGGTGGATCTGCTGGTGAAGGCCGGAGCGAAGTTTGATTTGGATTCACCGGATGTCCTCGCCATGCCCCTGTTGAATGTGGCGCCGGCGACTGCTGAGGCACTGGTCCAACGTGGAGCAAAGATGGACATCCGGTACGCGGCCGGGCTCGGCAACGTTGAAGTTCTGAAGAATATGCTCGCGGAGAGAATCGAGCCTGCGATGCTGGAAGAGGTTCTGGCGTTTGCGTGCATTCGCGGCCAGACGGAAGCTGCCGCTCTGCTTTTGCATCACGGTGCGAAAGGCGATGTTCTGGTCACTCCCGGCGGGCAAACGCCCCGCACCGCACTCCACGAAGCTGCCAACCGGGGACACCTCGACATCGTCAAGATCTTGCTCGCGAACGGCGCCGACGCCAACATCATCGAGCCGCGTTGGGGTGGCACGCCCGCTGGTTGGGCCGAACATGGCGGCCATCCGGAGGCTGCCGCAATGCTCAGGAATTTTACTTAGCGGCCGCCAACCCGCTTAACTTCGCTTCCAGCATGATCAGCAACACCAGCGCGAACACCATGCAGGTGCCGAGCAGTGGGAGAACCATCACCGCCCGAATGCCCCAGTTCTGCGCGAAATAACCGAGGCACCAGGGTGCGATGAAACCTCCCGTGATCGCAAACGAAAAGATGCCGTTGTAGAAGCCGGGATGGTAGTAAGGAAAGCGGTGCGCGATTTTCTCCGTCACCAGCGGATACACGGAAGCGAAGCCGCCGCCTACAAACAGAATGCCCATCACGGCTCCGAATCGATTATTGGTGGATGCCAGAACTATCGTTCCCAGCAGCGCCGAGACGATGGAGCCGATCAATAGCAAGCCGTGGCTCATGCGCTTCAGCAACAATTGCGAGACAATGCGGCCCACCAGCAGCGCGGCCCAATAAAGGGCCAGCAACAGCAACGAATCCGCCGGACTGATTCCGAGACGCCGGATCAGAAATAACGGCAACCAGCCCGCAATCGACCATTCGTTCCCGAACTGGAAGAACAGCAGCAGGCTGAACAGGATCGCGCCGGGATTCCGGAAGTCCCGCAAGAGCTGCGCTAGTGGAACCTGTTGGATGAACGGCTGTGGCGTGATTTTGGCCTTGGCATAGTTGGCAGCGAAGAAGCCTGGAAGGATGGCGAAGAGTATCAGAATGCTCGGGACGGTGTAGACGTAGTAGGTGCCAGCCACCAACAGCGCGGTCACGAGGCAGCCCAGCCCGAACATCACGCCGGCCAGATTCATTGTGGCGGCTCGATCGTGACGGTACTGTGGCGAGATGGCATGAAACACGCCGGCATTCAGTAGTCCGGCGCTGACGCCGATCCATAACAGTCCCAACAACCGCCAGATGGCCGGAACGGGCGGCGAGGTGAGCGCCAGGTACAGGAAGCCGAAGCATGCCATGGCATTCGCCGCGATCAGGACGAACTTCACGCCTCGGCGCGGCAACAGCACATGCGCGGCGGCCACCGACAACAGAAATCCAAGATTCAAGCTGAGGAAGTAATAACCGACCTCTTTGAAATCCGCTCTCAGGTGATAGCGCCAGGCGGGTAGGATGGCGCCCAGGAACGACATCAGCATTCCCGAGATCAGAAACGCGGAGAGTGACCGGCGGCCTTCGGAGGCATCCAAGACCTGGGTTTCCACAGGCTCTCGGAGCTGCCAGGGAGCAGGACTCGACATCAGACGCTATTGTACCCTCCTTTCGGTACCCATTCCGAGCCGCGACCGGTAGGAAGCGCAACCGGTATGGTCGGTTGCCTCAGCTATCTCGCAACGCTCCCTTCCGGTCGCGGCTCAGTTTTTATTCCCGAATCTGGAAGCTCTCTTCCAGAAATCGGATTCACGACAGGCCGACTCCTGATTTTTCAGCGACTTATCACTTGGCGTCGAGATTGCTTGGAAGAGAAGCGAAGATCAAGGGTTGATCAGGGTATCTGGGGAGTTGCCTCGATTCGGGTTGGTTTTCGTCAGGCCCCGCACTCAACTGCGGGGCTTTTTCTTGTCCGCACCTCAACGGCTAGTAGGTGAAATTCCAACAACCACCACATAGGGTATTCCGCAAGAAACTGTTTGACATCGCCAACTTTTGGGATTTATGATGATTACATCACTGAGAAAAGGAGGTGGTCCAGTCTAACATGAGTAATAGTAGTGACTGTAGATTTAATACCCCGCGCGAGGTGGCCGACTGTTAAAGTCGCCCGTCGTTTTGAACGTTCAGGTTTCGTTCAGTGACGAAGCCGCTGCTCCTGTGGACCGGCCGCTTCATTGCGCGAAATAAGCTTACCCCCGCATTGCCCTTCCGGCGATGCGGGGGTTTGTATTTGCGCCCCTGCTTGACCCTCGCGCTATACTGGATACAAATCACCGAAAGGATCTCAGTTCTCCAATGAAAGCCGCGATTCACCCCGCCTACGAGGAATTAAACGTCACCTGCGCCTGCGGAAACACGTTCCGTACGCGTTCCACTCACAAAGGCGATATCCGTGTGGAAATCTGCTCCAGCTGCCATCCGTTCTTCACTGGCCGTCAGAAGCTGGTGGATACCGAGGGTCGCGTAGACCGGTTCCAGAAAAAGATTCAGAAGGCGAAGGACATGAAGCAGGAGAAGGCGGACAGGACCAAGAAGCAGTTGGTGGCGAAGTAGTTCTACTTCTTGGACGATTTCATCCGCGCGTCGCGTTCGGTCCGGAATTGCTCATACTTGGGAAGCTGATCCGCCGTAAGGATGGCGCGCAGCTTCGCGCGGTGATCTTCCTTGATCTTTTCGATTTCCTGATGGTGCTTGTCGCGAGCCTGATTGAAGCTGGCATCGGTTTCATCCAGGATCACGTTCATTTTTTGAACTTGATCGGGCGTCAGGTTCACGCGAGTCCGCAATTCATCCAGGTACTGCCGCCGCCACGCTTCCGGGCTCACGTGCTGCTCACTACGCGCCGAGGGCGGAGAGTACATTCGATATCCGAGCGCGCCTACCACGCCTCCGCTTACGAACACCAGAAACAGGTAGACAGCAATCGGAAAATTCCAGGGCTTCATTTTGTTCTCGGGTCGGCAGTGTCGCGGGGAACAATCCCCAATGCAGCCAGATTGTCGGCGGGGTGGGCTGCCGCCAGAGCGTCCACATAGCTGGCGTGCACCTCGGGACGAGATCCGCTCGGCGCCACCTGGACCATGGCGAAGAGCAGACAAACCGCAGCCGCGGCTCCAACGAACACTTGAGTCAGTTTACGGACGCGCAGCATCAAGGTCTGGCGGGCCTCGATCTTCCGCCACAAGTGCGGCATAAAGTTCGCGCTCGCATCCGGATCGGGCACGGCCGCCTTATACCTTGCGAACAGCGCGTTCAGTTCGTCGTTGAATTGATCCATGTGTGACTAATCCTTCCGGCCTCGGCGCGTGGCTTCAAAGGCATTGAGAACCCGCTGCCGGGCACGGAACAATCTCACCTTCAAAGCATTTTCGTTCACGGAATAAATTTTTTCAAGCTCCTTCAGAGAGAGCCCTTCCACTTCTTTCAGCGTCAGCAAAATGCGGTCCTGCTCGGATACTGCCGCCAGCAAAGAATCCACCAGCTCCTTAACCTGCTTCTGCCGTTGCTCCTCATTCGATACCTTACCACCGGCCGCGGCGTCCGCCATCATCACCTGTTGTTCACTCAGGTCCGACATTCGCGATTCGCTGCGCCGCCGCTGCTTCCGCAGATAATCATACGACGCGTTTACCGTCAGCCGATACAGCCAGGGCTCGAAAACCTCCGGAGTCCGCAGTTGATCGAGTGAATAATACAGCCGCAGGAACACCTCCTGCGCAACATCTTCTACGTCCTCGGGCCGCCCGATCAGCCGGGCGATGGTCCCCAAAATCCTTTTCCGATAAGCAACCACAACCTGGTTGAAAGCGGCGTCATCGCCATGCTGCGCCTTCTCGATCTGTTCGAATTCAACCAGCATGCGGCCTTAAAGCCAGCCGCCTTTTCTCACATTTATACAGGCGTACCGGCAAACTGTTAGGTTACAAGGGGTTGTGCCAGTAGGACAAGCCTCCGGCTTGTCCAGACGCAAGCCAGAGACTTACGCTACGAGGAGCAAGCCCTTTGGCGTCAACATGCTAAAATCGGTTTGCACCCCCCTTTTTTTACATGGACTTTCTGCAGGGTCTAAATCCGCAACAACAAGAGGCCGTCAAGCACGTGGAAGGGCCGCTTTTGCTGCTGGCCGGCGCCGGCAGCGGAAAAACTCGGGTCATCACGCACCGCATGGCGCACCTGATTCAGGCCCATCGCGTCCCCGGACCCGCTATCGTAGCAGTAACATTCACCAATAAGGCTGCGGATGAAATGCGGCAGCGCGTGAACAATCTGCTGGGCGGCGTAAACTCGCGCGAGGCCCCGCTGGTCTCCACCTTCCATTCGTTCTCGGTGCGCTTGCTGCGGCGCGATGGCGTGCGGCTGGCGGACATACGTTCCGGCTTTACGCCGAAGTTCACCATCTACGACGAAGACGATCAACTGGCGTTGATCAAATCGATTTTCAAAGCGACTGGCCTGGATGAAAAGTTCATACAGTATCGCGCCATGTGCTCCTGGATCAGCCATCAAAAGAGCCACAAGCAGTCGCCTGAAGACGCGTACGGAGGCTCAACCGACGACCGCACCGAGCGCATGTCTTCCGTGTACAAGCAGTACGAAGAACGCCTGCGCCAAGCCAATGCGTTGGATTTCGACGATCTGCTGCTGGAATCCGTAAGGCTGCTCGCGCACGACGAGGATCTTCGGCGCCAGTACAATCGGCGCTTCGAATTCGTGATGATCGACGAATATCAGGACACCAATCGCAGCCAGTATGAGCTGATGCGTTTGTTGACGGAAATGCGCAAGAACGTGGCCGTGGTGGGAGACGAGGATCAGTCGATTTACGGCTGGCGCGGCGCCGACATCCGCAATATCCTGGACTTCGAGCGCGACTATCCGAACGCGACGGTGATTCGCCTGGAGCAGAACTACCGCTCGACCAAGAATATTCTCGAAGCTGCTAGCGCGGTGGTAGCCAACAACGAAGAGCGCAAAGGCAAGTGGCTGTGGACCGAAGCTGGCACCGGCGATCGCATTGGCCGCTATGAGGCTTTCGATGGCGAGCAGGAGGCACTATTCATCGCCGAAACCATCGAGCGGCTGCTGTCCACGAATCCGCGCCACCGCGTGGCGGTGCTGTATCGCACCAACTTCCAATCGCGCCAGATTGAAGAAGCGCTGCGGCGTTATCGCCGCGAGTATATTGTGGTGGGCGGTTTGAGCTTCTATCAGCGCGCCGAAGTGAAGGACGCGCTGGCATATCTCAAGACCATTTCGAGCCCGCAAGATTCCGTGAGCTTGCTGCGCATCATCAACACTCCCGCCCGCGGCATCGGCAAAACCACCACCGATCAGATTGAGCATTACGCGCTGGAGCACCAGCTCACTGTATGGTCGGCCGTCGGCCGCATGCTGGAGGAGAAGATCTTTCCTCCGCGCGCAGAAGCATCACTTCAGGTGTTCCGCAAAATTATTCAGGAGCTTTCATCGGTGGCGGAGTCTCAGCCGGTGCACGAAACTCTAAAGGAAATTCTGGAGCGCACCGGGTATAAAAGAATGCTGGAAGCCGATAACGATCGGGAATCAGAATCGCGGCTGGGCAACCTGGCCGAGCTGGTGAACGCTGCGGCAGAGGCAGCCGAGCGCGGCGAAGGCATCTCCGAATTTCTGGATCACGCGGCGCTGGTGGCCGACAGCGACTCATTGGATTCGCGGGCGCAGGTCTCGTTACTCACGTTGCACAACGCCAAGGGACTGGAGTTTCCGATCGTGTTCCTGGCGGGTCTGGAAGAGGGCTTGTTCCCGCACAAGCGTTCGCTCGATTCCAAGGCGGCCATGGAAGAAGAGCGCCGGCTTTGTTATGTCGGCATGACACGCGCGGAGCAGCGCTTGTTCCTGACCTATGCGCGCTACCGTAGGCGCTATGGAGGCGGTCAACCGGAAGCGTCCATCCCATCGCGGTTCCTGAACGAAGTGCCGCAATCGCTGGTCGAAGATATGAACCCGCGAAAACGCACCCAGGATGTGGACCTTTTCGCCGAGGGCCACGAAGTTCGAGAAACGGCCAAGCGCAACGTGTACACTGGCAAGACGTACAACTCGGTGGAAAACATCCAGCAGTTCTTCTCCGAGCGCGCCAAAGGATCGCCGCAGCCTGCGCAAAGGGCCGAGCCAGTGACGAAAGCCGTCGTCCCTACCCGCGCTCCTGTGACTCCAATCCGCAAGAAAGGCCTCCGCGCCGGAGCAACCGTCCGGCATCCCAAATATGGCCTGGGGACGGTGCTTCGCCGCGAAGGGGAGGGCGACGATGCTAAGCTCACTGTAAGCTTCCAGGGTTATGGGTTGAAGAAGCTGGTTGAAAAATACGCAGGAATCCAAGAGGAATGAATACTAAGAAAATTACCGACAAAACAGAGCGCAAGAAGCTGAAACGCGCATCCCGCAAGAAAGCGGCTCCGAAACCCAAACGGGCAGCGGGCGTCGCGCGCGGTTCCTTGAAGAAACGGGTGAAGAAATTGACTAAGGGTCAGCGGAAGCGGTAAAACCGTTTCTCGTTCATCGTTTCTCGTTCATCGTTTTTATTCAGGGTTAGAGAACGAGAAACGAGAAACGAGAAACGAGAAACGGAAAGATGAGCCAACTCTTTCGCACCAAGAGCATCGATGCGTTGATCGCCGCGTCCGAAGAGCCTGAAAAGTGTCTCAAGAAGACGCTCGGCGTGTGGAGCATTGTCGCGTTCGGAATTGGCGCGGTGATCGGCTCCGGGATCTTCACCGTCACCGGAACCGCCGCCGCGGGTGAGCACTTTCTCGGCAAGTCCATATTAAAAGCGCCGGTGCTGGATCTGTTATTGAACGGCGGCAACGCGGCCACGTTGAGCGGCCGCGCGGGCGCTGGGCCGGCCATTTCCATTTCCTTCGTGCTGGTGGCCATCGCATGTGGATTCGCGGCCATCTGTTACGCAGAGCTGGCTTCCATGATCCCCATCGCCGGCAGCGCCTACACTTATTCTTACGCCACGCTCGGTGAGATTTTTGCGTGGATCATCGGCTGGGATCTTATTCTCGAATACGCGTTCTCGAACATGAGCGTCGCGGTGGGGTTCTCGGCGTACTTCAACGATATTCTCGACAACCTGTTCGGATTTCATTTGCCGAAGGAATTGTCGCAGCCGATTTTCGAGGAGGGTCAGCGCACCGGCGCGTGGTTTAATCTTCCGGCGTTTATCGTTCTTTTGCTGCTCAGCGCCATCCTGGTGCGAGGCGTCCGCGAAAGCGCCAAGACCAACAACGCTATGGTAGTGATCAAAGTGGTGGCCATCCTATTTTTCGTATTCGGAGCCGCCAAAGCCGTGAACACCGGAAACTGGCACCCCTTCCTCCCCAACGGCTTCTCCGGCGTGCTGACCGGCGGGGCCATCGTGTTCTTCACCTATATCGGATTCGATTCGGTCTCAACGGCCGCGGAAGAATGCCGGCAGCCGCAGCGCGACATGCCCATTGGAATCTTTGCGACACTAGCGATCTGCGCGGTGCTGTACGGATCAGTCGCTCTGGTTCTGACAGGAATCGCGCATTGGGATACGCTGAACAACGACGCACCGGTGGCCAATGCGCTCAAGGCCATCGGCATGAACCGGCTGCGCCTTATCGTCACCGCCGGCGCGCTGGTCGGCATGGTGTCCTCGTTGCTGGTCTTCCAGTATGGACAGGCGCGCGTCTGGTTCGCCATGTCGCGCGACCGGCTGCTGCCGGACGTGTTTTCGCGCGTTCACCCCAAGTACAAGACTCCCTACGTCAGCACCTGGGTGGCCGGCTTCGTAGTGGGGATCCCGGCTGGCGTGTTCGACATCAGCTGGTTCGCCGATCTATCGAATATCGGGACGCTGTTCGCCTTTATTCTGGTGTCGGCCGGCGTCATCGTATTGCGGAAAAAGCAGCCCGAGCGCAAACGCGGCTTTCGGGTGCCGTGGGTTCCGCTGTTGCCCGGGATCTCCATCGTTTGCTGCCTGGTCCTGATGCTGAGCCTGCCGCTCGAAACATGGATCCGCTTTTTTGTGTGGCTGGTGATCGGGCTGTTTATCTACTTCCTCTACGGACAGAAGCGCACGCGCGATTTCGCGTAGCGCGGTCCCCTTGCTCACGCGTGGGGCTACTGTTTTTTCTCTTTGGTCTTGTCGTCCGGCAACGGCTCGGGCGTCTCGAACTTGATGGTGCTCTCGGTGCCGAACTTGCGATACAGCCGGAATTCGATCTCGTTGCGGCTCTTAAAACGCGTTCGACTGGATGTGTTCACCGATTTGAGCGGCAACAAAAACTCAGCATCCCCGATTTTGACGAAGTCGTAATCCAGCGACAGCGCTACATCGTGAATGGGAAAGGTCTCCGGCATGTTGTAGGGGATCTGCGTGATCTTGGTCACCATTTTGGTGTCTTTGTCGATGTAGACAAGACCGCGATATGCGGGAACGATGTCTAGGGTCTTATCCGCCACGACATGAAACTGGGAGTACTGTTGCTCGATATCGTACGAGAAAACATAAGTTGATCTGCCTCGCAACGTGCCCCAATGATCCCACTCGAACTGCGCGTGGCTGCCGAGGTCGAAAATCTCGCGCATCATGCTGCCGAATTCTCCGGCGGAGGTGGTGCCGCCCAGTTTTTCCATGGTCATACCGGGATCGGCGGTCGAGCTGTTCACCAGAACAATCTGATAATCCTCGTGCCCTTCGTTGTAAGACAACTTCGTGGTGATGGTATCCACGTGATGCCATGCGGTTCCGAGGCCGGTGGGATCGACATCGCGGCGCGTCACCTGCACACAGATGAAGTTCGGAAGACTCTTGGTGTAGTTCTTGACGTATTCGCGCGTCTCTTCGATGAGCTTTCCTTGTTCGATGGAATCGGGCGGAGGCGCCTGCACATAGACGGCTTTGGGCACGGGCGGTGGTGCAGCGGCTTTCGAAAGGGTTGCGGAGGCGGTGCCCAATTCTTTCAGAGCCGCGACGGTCTTCGGTCCCGCGCCTTGGCTTTGCAGATCCTCGATGGTTTGGTCGTCCAGTTTCTCCGCCATCTTCACGTGCTTGAGATATTCAGCCACCTGCCGGTCGGGCTGCTTGAGTTGGACGGCGGAATGAATGAATTTGACCAGTTGATCGACCGTAAGGTTCATCTCCGCGGACGCGGCCAGCCCCAGCGCGGTCACCAGACAAAGAATCCACCTCATAGTATTATTGTGCCTCAGACCATTACGGCTTTTTGGGAGGCTTCTCGTCCTTCTCTTTGGTCTTCTCGTCGGGCAGCGGCTCGGGGGTCTCGAACTTGATGGTGCTCTCGGTGCCGAACTTTCGATACAAACGGAATTCGATCTCGTTCTTGCTGAGTTGGCGAGTGCTCTTGGACGAGTTCACCGATTTGAGCGGCAGTAAGAATTCGCTGTCGCCGATCTTGGTGAAATCATAGTCGAGCTGCAGTTCGACGTTATGCATGGGAAACGTCTCCGGAATGTTGTAGGGTACCTCCGTATACTTCGTCACCATCTTGGTGTCCTGATCAATGTAAATCAGGCCGCGATAAGCCGTTGCGATATCCTGTTTTTCAGCGATGAGATGGAGCCTGGAGTACTGCTGCTCGATGTCGTAGGCGAACACATAAGTTGCTCTGCCTCGCAGCTTGCCCCAGTGATGCCACTCAAAACGGGCGTTGCTCTCGCGATCGAAGATATCCCGCATCATGCTGCCAAACTCGCCGGCGGAGTTGGTACCGGGGAGCTTGTCCATGGTTGTGCCGGGCGGAGGAGTCGCGTTGTTCACCAGGACCACTTGATAGTCTTCGCGCCCTTCGTTGTAAGACAATTTCGTGGTGATGGTGTCTTCGTGATGCCATGCGGATCCGGTGCCGGTAGGATCGACATCGCGGCGCGTCACCTGCACGCAAATGAAGTTCGGAAGATTTTTGGTGTAGTTCTTCACGTACTCGCGCGTCTCTTCGATGATCTTGCCCTGCTCGACGGAGTGCGGCCCGGGCGCCTGTACGTAGACTGCTGCTTTGGGCAGCGGTGGAGCGGCCTTCGAAAGAGCCGCGGATGCGGTGCCCAATTCTTTTAGAGCCGCCACTGTCTTTTGTCCCGCGCCTTGGCTTTGCAGATCCTCGATGGTCTGGTCGTCCAGCTTCTCCGCCATCTTTACGTGCTTCAGATATTCAGCCACCTGTTTGTCAGGGGTTTTGCGTTCGATGGCGGAATGGATGAAGGTGACTAATTGAGAAACCGTTAGGCTCGTTTCTGCAGCCGCGGACATACCGAGCGCGGTCACCAGGCAAAGAATCCACTTCATAGTTTTATTGTGCCTCAGACCATTCATTTTGCGTGTGGGGCAGGATGGCATCCTGCGCGCGGTTGTTAACCGCGCAAGTTTGCGCCGATTGGCAATCGGCGCGCAGGTTATCAACTGTTATCAACCTGCCCCACTAAGCAGACGCTGTAGCGCGGGTCCGAGTTTCGGGTATTGAAACTCAAAACCGGCGCTCTTTGCCGCCTCCGGGATTACACGCTGGCTGGCCAGGACCACGCTGGCCATTTCGCCGAACAGAAGCTTGAGCGCCAACTTGGGAACGGGAAAGATGGCCGGGCGATGGATAGCGGCCGCAAGTTCCTTGGTGAACTCCGCGTTCGGCACCGGTTCAGGCGCCGTGGCGTTAACCGCGCTGTGTACACTGGCGTTCGCCAAAGAAAACAGTATTAAATTCATCACGTCGTCGATGTGTATCCAGGATGTCCATTGGCGGCCGGAGGCGAGCCGTCCTCCGAGGCCGAACCGGAATGGGGGAAGCACCTTTGCCAACGCGCCTCCATCTTTGCCCAGCACGACGCCGAGACGGAGCCGCACCACTCGAATTCCCAGCGCTTCCGCCAACACAGCAGCTTTTTCCCAATCGATCACCACGCGCGCGAGAAAGTCGTCGCCAGGTGTGGATCTTTCGGTCAGGATTTCGTCACCGCGCGATCCATAGATCCCGATGGCCGACGCACAGATGAGCACTCCCGGCCGGCGTGATTGGGTGGAGAGCGCATTCACCAGATGGCGCGTTCCATCCACGCGGCTGTTACGAATTCGCTTCTTCACTTCCGGGGTCCAGCGCTGCGCCACCGGCTCGCCTGCCAGATGAATCACGGCATCCGCGCCTGCCAAGCTTTCGGGCGGCGGCTCTTCCTCCATGGAGCGCCACTCCGAGAAGCCGACTGACTCGGGAAGTTTCAACGGCCGCTTGCGCGCCACCGCATGAACTGTGTGCCCGGCATCGATCAACGCGCGAGTGAGCTGCGTGCCGACGAATCCGGTTGCTCCCGTGACGGTGATGTTCATGCCCATGGCCGTATCAGCAGAACTCGAGCGCAAGTTGGCCGCCAGCGGGCGGTCTCCGAATCTCGCCGCCTTCGTCTTGAATCCAGGAGAGCTCCCAGGCACAGCTCTCCACTACCTGGGAATCGCCTCGCTCGCGGGCGGCATCGCGGAGCCGGATGTAGATGTCCGCTGCCTCGGGCCATCGTCCTTCGGCCGACAAGAACGCGAAGGCCCGGCTGGCCAGTGTTACCGCGAGGCTCCAATTGGAGTGCATCGCCCATTCGAATCCAGCCTTCAGTTCCGGGAGTGCCTCCCTGCATATGGTTGAATCGGTTCTCCACCCAGAGAAGACGACGTTCAGAGCTTCAGCATGCCGGCTGTGAAGAGCCGCACGATCGGTCTCCAGCGAGGCCGCAATCGGAAAGTGAGCGCCGTGCCGGAAGCGGGCGCGTGACGTGTCCAGAGGATCGATCCAGCGCTGTGCCTCCAGGCGCTGACACGCGGCGCGGACCTCGCTTGGCTCGATATTCGCGATCTGAGCCGCGAAAGCGAGCGGAAATCCCTGCCGGCGGCAGACGGAGATGGCTTCGAAAAGTTTTCGATCCACAGACGCGCTGGGGGGCTGAACCGGCGCCGGGCAAACGGCGCTGTCGATCGGCATGGTACAGACGTGAGGCGGCAGCCGCAGCTTAGTGGATCGCGTCGTGATCAGTACGGATGCGCGTGACGGGAAGGGCGCCACAATCGGCGTTGTGTCCAGAACATCGTCAAACACCAGAAGCAGGCGGTGCTCCTGGATGAAATTGTCCAGCCCGGCCGCGCCCGTCCGCCATGCATCGGAGGTGACGCCGAGTTGCGACGCTAGATCGCCGGCGACGGAGGCTGGCCACCGGTCGCCGCACTCCACCCAGAGAATGTCCCGGAAGTGACCTCCTGCCAATCGTGCAAATTCCTGCGCCAGGCTGGTTTTGCCGCTGCCGGGCTCGCTATTGACTATCGCGAGCGAGTCCGCGCCGTCCACAAGTGTCCGACCCATCGTGTCCAATTCCTGCTGGCGGCCCTCGAACCAGGGCAGAGGGGCAGGAATGAATGCAAGCCGTTCGCTCCGCGGATGCAGGCTGATAATCCAACGCTCGATGGCTCGTAGCGCTTCAGGCTGCGAATCGCGCCAGTGAAAGAAACGGCTGCGTTCCAAAAGCCGTGGATAGTGACAATCCTCAAGAAGAACTGCGCCAACTGGAGGGTCGGCGTTTCGTTCCAAATGCCGCAAAAGGGATTGCCAGTCTTCCCTGCGCAGCCCTAGTGGCACGGCGTCCGGAGAGAGCAACAGCAAGATGGCGGCGGACGTGAGTCCCGCTTCCCAAGCGGCGGCAACGGTCTGGCCGGAATGCGAGCCGCACTCATCGAGCCATACGTTGGTTTCCGCGCCTCGCTCCAGCCGGGCGGCAATCACTGCGGCTACTTCCCGATCGCCGGGTGAATGGCAGACGAAGACGTCGAGCATGAACTTCTATCATCGTACTAACGCCACACAAGCAAGAATGCCTAGGCTGCACCGCTACAATAAAGTTTATTGCCATGCGGGCCTGGAACCGTGCCAAGTTGCTGTGGGGCTACCTGCGGCACAAATCGGTGATGAACGCGCTGCCAGTGGAGTACATCGTCGAGACCACGGCGAAGTGCAACCTGTATTGCCCCATGTGTCCGCGTGAAACGCACAAGCAGCCCAAAGAAGACATGCCGGACGAGATCTTCAACCGGCTGGTGGAGGAATCCGGCCAGAGCGCGGAACACGTGATGCTGATCGGGTTGGGTGAGCCGTTCATGGACCGCAAAATCTTCGATCGCATTGAATACTGCGATCGGCACAACATCTCTACCCTGCTTTCCACCAACGGCACGTTTTTCGATGAGAAGACCTGCGCACGGGTGCTCGAGACGCCGCTTGAACACATCACGCTGAGTTTCGACGGCGCTACGAAGGAATCCTACGAGTATTACCGCAAGGGCGCGAATTTCGAGAAGGTCCGCGACAATTTCATCCGCTTCGCCAGGATGAAGCACGAGCGCCGCGCCAAGGTGCAGGTGGTGGTCCAGATGGTGCGGATGGAGCGGAATGCCGGTGAGGTGGACGATTTCATCCGTTTTTGGAGCGCGGTTCCGGGCGTAGATCAGGTGCGCGTCAAGGCCGACGAGACCAATCTGCTGCAGCCGGAAGCCGGGCATACCGCGCAGGATTGGAAACATCCCTGCCACTATCTGTGGCGCGGACCCATGTATGTGAAGCACTCGGGCGATGTGTATCCATGCTGCCAGAGCTACATGCTGGATGGCCGGCCGGTGGGAAACATCGGCACGCAGCCGTTGACCGAAATCTGGAACTCGGATGAGATGCAGCGGATGCGCCGCCTGCACGTGGCAAAGCGCGCCAATGAGATCGATATCTGCTCGCGCTGCTGCACCACCATCCCGCATCCATTGCTGGTGGCGGGCAGCTTGATGCTGCATGGCCGGACGGTCCGTAAGTTTCTGCCGTGGGTGGAGCGCCTGGTGTACCTATCGAAGCTTCCGCGTTCGTTGCTTACGCCACCGAAAAAAGCTGCGGCCGCGAGCGAGCTGGTGCAGATCGATCGAAAATAAGCCGTCGAGATGAGTCTCGACGCTGCAAACAAGAGTGTTTGCGCCACGCAACGAGAAACCAGAAACGGGTTTTACCAGCTCTGCGCCAACTGCACGAACGTTCGCACGCAAATTCCAGTGGCGCCCTTCACCAGATACGGCTTGCCTTCTTCGAGCCACGCAGTACCAGCAATATCCAGGTGGACCCAAGGAACATCGTTGACGAAATCCTTGATAAATGTGGCCGCGGTGATGGCTCCACCCGGCCGCCCGCCAATATTCTGAAGATCGGCGAACTCGCTTTCGAGAGCCTTCTTGTATTCCTCGTCGAGCGGAAACTGCCACATTTTTTCGCCTTCAATTTTGGCCGCAGCCAGGAGCTTATCGAGGAATGGCTGGTTGTTGGAAAATGCACCGGCGTAGAAGTGGCCAAGCGCGACCACCACTGCTCCCGTCAGCGTGGCCGCATCCACCAGGTGCGTGCAACCCAGCCGCTGCGCGTAGGTGAGAGCATCGATCAGAATTAATCGGCCTTCCGCATCGGTATTGAGCACTTCGACCGTTTTGCCGGAAAGCGAGGTGACAATATCGCCAGGACGTTGTGCGCGGCTGCCCGGCATGTTTTCGACAGTGGGGATGATGCCCGTAACCGGAATGGATGGCTTCAATTGAGCAATCGCGCGCATTGCGCCCAGAACGGCCGCGCCACCAGCCATGTCGTAGCGCATCTGATCCATGTCCTGGGCGGGCTTGATGGATATTCCACCCGTATCGAAGGTCACGCCTTTTCCTACCAGTCCCAGGTGGTCCTTGGAGCTGGGCGCGGTTGCGGGTTGGTACCGGAGCACGATCAGCGCGGGAGGTTCGGCGCTGCCCTGAGCCACACCAAGCAGCGCGCCCATACCGAGTTGCCGCATGCGGTCCTGGTCGAGAATTTCGCAACCCAGAACGAACTCGGAGGCCAGTTCGCGCGCCCGCTCTGCGAGACGCATCGGCGTCAACAGATTGGGAGGGTCGTTGGCCAAGCCGCGAGTGAAGTTCTGCGCTTCAGCCAGAATACGGCCGCGATCCACGGCCGCTTGCGAACCGCCCAGAACGGCGAACGAATCCACATGCTTTTCGGTCTTTTTCGGATCGGTCTTGTAGCGGTCCGATTCGAAATCGCCCAGGATGGCGCCTTCCACCGCAGCGGCGGCGTACTCGTCGGAGCGAAACGAGTCGTCCAATGCGAGCGTGATGCTACGGACCTTTTTGTTCTTGAGCGAGCGGAACGCGGCGCCCGCGACCTTGCGTAGCTCTGCTGAGTTGAACTTTTCTGGCTTACCACCGCCCGCCAGCACCAGGCGTTTCGCTTTCAACCCGGCAGGTCGATGGAGAACAGATATTTCACACGACTTCCCGGTGAATTCGCCGGACTCGTACAGCTCTTTTACTTGGTCAGAAGCTCCCGGCGGCGGACCGCCTTCAAATCCAACCACTACCAGCGCATCGGATTCAACCTCTGCAATCGGCCTTGCTTCAAGGTTTATATTCATGTCTCTCCGTTGAAATGTGTGTGTAACTAAGACCTGTGGCGTCCTATGGCCGCGCGGGCTTCCGCCTCCATCTCACGGCGGCGTTCGGACTCGCGCTTGTCATGCAGCTTTTTGCCCTTGGCCACTGCAAATTCCAACTTGATGCGCCCGTTCTTGAGGTACATCTTGGTCGGGACCAGCGTGAGCCCTTTTTCGCGGGTCTTCCCTAACAGCTTATCTATTTCCTCGCGATGCAGCAGCAGCTTCCGCCGCCGCGTAGGCTCATGGTTCTCACGGTTTCCGTGCGAGTACTGGCTGATATGCGCGTTCAACAGCCAGGCTTCATTTCCGGCCACTTCCGCAAAGCTGTCCTTGAGCTGGATTTTACCGTCCTTGGCGGCCTTCACCTCGGTCCCGGTTAGGGCCAGACCCGCCTCGTATCGCTCCAGCAAGTGGTAATTATGCCCGGCCTGGCGGTTGTCGCTCAAGATTTTGATTCGAGACTCCATGGATCGCCAGCTTTTATACTCAACGCGCGGAAAGCACACTGCGTCAAGCGTTTATGTGGGTGGTTAGCATCGTACAGTGCAGCTTCATTCTAGCATAAGGCCTTTTAAGAGAATAAGATGATTGCCAACAATCAGTTACGGGGTTTGGCGTTGTTTGCGGCGGCACTGCTTTTGCCGGTGAACAGCCTGGACGCCCATACCCGCCAGGGTGACAAGTATCTGAAGCTGGGCCGAGAAGCCGAAGCCCGCAAGGATTACGACAAGGCCATCGAATATTACGACAAGGCGGTCCACGAGGATCCGCAGGATGCGGGCTATCAAATGGGCTCGCGGAGAGCGCACTTTGCGGCCAGCCAGGTCCACGTCCAGGAAGGTTTGAAACTGAAGAAGGCCGCCGAGTTAGAGAAGGCTCTGGTGGAGTTTCAAAGGGCATTCACTGTCGATCCGAGTTCCGCGATCGCGCTCCAGGAACTCAAAGAGACCAGCGCGATGCTCGATGAACAGAGAAAGTCCAACCTGCCGCCTGGGCAAGTGCCGCTGAGTCCGGTGGAAAAGGCGCGCAAGGAGAGCATCGCGATGATCGAATCTCTTCTGCCGGTGCCTCAACTGAAACCGGTTACCAACCTGATCCCGCAACTGAAGATGAACAATCAACCACCCAAAGTGCTGTATGAGACGGTGGGCAAGCTGGCGGGGATCAATGTGCTTTTCGATCCGTCCTATCAGCCCGGCAAGAACGCGAATCTGGATCTGACCGATGTGACGCTGTCGGAAGCTCTGGACTATATCGCGCTGATGACCAAGACGTTTTGGAAGCCCGTGGGCGCCAACGCGATTTTCGTCACCGATGATAACGTCACCAAGCGCCGCGACTACGAGGACGAAGTTGTGAAGGTGTTCTATCTGAGGAATCCAACCACAGTGCAGGAGTTTCAGGAAATCATTACGGCGGTGCGCTCCGTTACCGATGTTCGCCGCATGTTTACTTACAACGCGCAGAACGCGGTGATGGTGCGGGATACAGTGGACAAAGTAGCGCTGGTGGAGAAGCTGCTTCGCGACATGGACAAGCCCAAGGCGGAAGTGGTTGTGGACATGATTGTCATGGAAGTGAATAGCGACCGGTCGCGTACCATCGCAGCTGGGTTGACCTCGAACGGGACGGCCGGCCTCACGCTGCCGATCGCATTTTCACCCACCAATCCGGTGCTGCAGAACACGGGTAGCAGCGGGACGAACACAAATAATAACGCTGGAACGGGTACAAGCAATACGAATACAGGCTCCCTCACGAACAACACCGGCACGGGCAATAGCTCCAATACAACCTCCAGTTACGTGTCGCTGGGGAATATTGGGAAGGCCTTTAACTTTAATAACTTTTCCACCAGTTTGCCAGGGGCGATGCTGCAAGCGGTGATGTCGGATACTTCCACCAAGGTGATGCAGTCGCCGGAAGTGCGCGTTTCGGATGGACAGAAGGCCGAGTTGAAAATCGGAGACCGTATCCCCTATGCCAGCGGCAGTTTCCAGCCGGGCATTGGAACGGTGGGCGTGAGTCCGCTGGTAAGCACGCAATTCCAGTTTGCGGACACCGGTGTCAACATGACCATCACGCCGCACGTGCATGGAAATGACGAAGTGACATTAGACATTACCACCGACATCTCCAACGTAAGCAGTAATGTGACCATCGGCGGGTTGACTCAACCCGTGATTTCGCAACGCAAGGCCGACACTCACATTCGTGTACGGGATGGCGAGGT
>CZKS01000208.1_pt1 | contig 18109 bp, 9 predicted proteins | sample 1122221 | NCBI WGS metagenome assembly CZKS01 (sample SAMEA3539301, study PRJEB10725) | soil metagenome | biome: tundra; feature: field; material: soil | place: USA | collected 2010-05 | depth 0.15 m
TGGATCCCGCCCCGGAAGGGTTCGAGCCGGCGCACCCCGACGATCCGCCGGTTGTGCCACCCGCGCTGCAATCGCCGGTCGTGGATTCGAAATCAATGGTGCTGCCTGGCGGTTGCGTGATGGAGATGGTTGCGGTATTCGCCGGTGCTCCCGCCGCCGGAGTTGGCGAAGCGGCGCCTCCGCTGCTGGCTGATCCGCTTCCGGACGCACCACTAGCGCCGCCGGCCGCTCCCGAGCCACCGCCTGACCCGGAACCACTGCCTGCGGCGCCGGTCCCGCCCGTCCCCGATGTCCCACCCGCGCCCGCGCCACTGCCGCCGCTTGATCCGGCCACGGTTCCAAATGCGGTGCTGACATCCGAAGAATTGAGATAGAACAACTTCATATCCGGCGGCTCAGAAGTAAGTTGCCAAGACGCGTGTTGCACATCGGACAGGAAAGCGGTCCAGACCTTGCAATCCGGTTGTGACGGAGCGCTGATTCGCACTCTATCCGTCCCGACGTCTTCGATCTTGAATTGCTGGTAGCTGAGACCGGAAAAGTTTGTAGCGAGGTCGCCGAGCGCTGCCGCATGCGGGATGGAAAGTTCCACGCTGAACGGATTCGCCGGAGTGATGCCGAAGTCGGTGGCCGATCTGTTGAGAAGCGTCTTGATGGAGGCCTCAATGTCCTTGAGGGCTTGATCGGGGACCGGAGTAACCGTCGAATAGATTAGGATCGTAGCTTTTCCCTGTGCAACCAGCGTGAGAGGTTTGGGATCACCTAGCAGGCTGACCATGGTGGGCGCGTCGAGACTTGATACTGCTACCGGAGTTGCGGAAGGGGGAAACAAGCGCGCGCAGGTAACCGCTTCGGACTGAGGATCGGCATCCGAATCCACCACGTCGAGCGAAAGCCTTACCCGCTGCGCCTTGGCATATTTGGAGCCGCCTGTCTCGAGGGCATCCTGCGACGCCTCGAGAACGAGTTTCCCTGGCGCTTGCGGCGTAACGTCATAGGAGCCGCTTCCCGAGATGGTAGCTTCCCCAGATAGTGGCTTCACGTCAACTGGCAGGCCAGATGTGGACGTTGCCTTCAATTTGAACTTTGTGCCGGCCTTCGCCGGGTAAGCCGGAGTGCAAGTCCCGGTTGGCTCGCAATCCAGTTTCATGGTTATGGTTTGGGCCTTCAAATTCTCCGGCGTCTTTCGAGGCTCCTGGCTGGTCAATGAGGCACAGGGCGAAGTCAAACCTTGTTGGAGTGTGCAAATGGCTGTGAGGTACTTTCCTGATGGCGGCTTCGCGGTGGAGGGCGGAGTCTTGACCGGCTGTTTCTGGGCCGCAAGAGAAATCACCGGTGCAATGACTAAGAGTAGCGTTGGCAAAAAAGTTCTCATGGCGCTGGCTATTCCAATCTATGTAGAGGCAGGAATACATCATACACAAATTTGTGTTGTCAATGGATGTAATTCGAGGGAAGGATTTGCGTGGCGATCTTAGTTTTCCCTCGCTTCAACTTGTATAAGCGTAAAAGCGCTGGAAAACGGGACAGGGCGGCGCTGCGTCCAAAGAGTAATGCAGAAAACCCACCGACTCCCTCACGGTCGCGGTTCGGTAACACTTCCGCAGATCACGTCGATGAACCTGGAACTGTGATCTGAACTGGACCGCTATCGATGCTTCTGGAGTATTTCGCTTTTATCACTTGGAAATGCAACACGGTTCCTCCAGCCACCGTTCCGGAGAGATGCAATGTGAAGCGCAGTTGATCACTCGATGACTGATTCGGCGCGGTGTCGATGGTGATGCCATATTGGTTGGACTCATCTATCTTAGGTTGCCCATTCGAAAGAAGAGATCCCTGGATCACACCGGTGATTGGATGCGTGCCGTCCCACCGGGCGGTGGGGTCGTCCAATTTCACCGAGTCGATTTTGGCCGGGACCGCGTCGATATCGACGGAAAGAACTCCGCCTACCTGAACACGAATCTTGTTCAGGCTGATGCCATCCAGCAGGCCTTTGATCTTGGAGTTCGATAATAGAGCCTCGACACTGTCATCGGGTCTCACTTGGGCGGCGCCCACCAGGCGCTGAAGAACTCCAATGATCTGGGCCCTGACGGTCTTGTCGACTAAGGCGGCTGCCGGGACGAAGAAGACCGCGGGTGACGCCAGGAACAGCTTCTTCAACTCCGGCGTAATAAACCGATCGAGCGGAAAAAAAGCGACCACAATGTCGGATGCTTCTTTGGGGATCACCTTGTTTGCCCGGAAGCCGAAATCGCTGATTCTGTCCAGTTGGGCCAGGGTTCCGTCCGGCCAAAGGACTTGTGCCGCAGGAACCACCTGGCCCGTGAAAGCGCCAATGGCTTTCACTATGCCGGTTTCTTTGAACGTGAATTCGGACCCTGTCGCGATCACACCGAGGAACTGAAGCAGGCGCATGGTCCAGTTTCGGGATGTCCACGATTGCGCATCCAGCGCTTCGCCTCGAGCAATTCGGTATTCGACGCTGGCTAGTTGATTGGACGTGGCTGATTGGAAGGACTGGAATGTCGTGGGCTCGGCTGCTTGGGGATTTGCCGATGGTTGCCCGGGCAATCCAGCGGCCGCCAAGGCTTTGGCTGTTCCGCTCAATAGCCATTCAGAATAGTCAATAAAAATGCTGTGAACGATGAGGGTTGCATCGTGGCTTTTGTTCGAAATGGTAAGTTCGATAACCGCGTACTGGTTCGAGATCGCCTTGCCGAAGAGCGTTTTCGAGACAGAAGCGGGCAGCAGAACGGCTTCCACCGTGACGTTTCCGCCCACGGACGTATCCGCGGCCATGCTGAAGCCTCGCGCTTTTGCATCCTGAAGTTTTTGAGTATCTGCCGCGCTTTGTGCCCAGGCGCTGGAGGCGGCTAGCACTACGGCGATGAATTTCGGAGGCATCTGTTGAAAAGGATTTTCGCCTGTTTCATAATCGCAGTGCCGACTTCGCAACCACGCCTGGTAGGCACTGCCGGTTCACCCGGGGAGGCTGCGGAGTTGGTCGTTTCTCTTTGAAAGCATTAGCTCCGAGCGGTTGTTCGCGCAGAGCTCGGTTTTTATTTCAGGTTTCGTGACTGGTTTCTTCTAGAGCTTTTGATTGAGATTGAAGCGTTCGCTGTGGTTTAGTCGTTATTTCGGCACATCCGGGTCAGCACGCTCCTGCTTGGCCGGTTGAAGGCGCATCTCGTGGTACAACTCCCGCAGCCGGTGTTTCATTTCTTTCAGCTTTTGGAATTCCGCTAACTCCCGCCGTGAATCGTCGGTGCGACCCAAGCTGCGATAAACCGCCGCGAGATGATAGTGGGTCACAGCGTTGAATGGCTCCAATTCAATAGAACGCTCCAGGAGCGGTTGCGCTTTCTCCGGCTGGTTCATCGCTACCAGCACTTTTGCGAGTCCCAGGCAGGCGTCCGCATCCTTGGGCTGGAGTTCCACCGCGCGGGAGTAATGCGTTAAGGCGCTCTTCAGATCGGATTGGCGAGCCGCGATCTCGCCCAGACGGCACTCGGATTTTTCGTCAAGCGGATTCATGGCCAGTGCCGCCCGATACTCCTTTTCGACGTCGGCCTGGTCGGAGGCAACGCTGGAAAGACCCAACAGTTCGGCCAGCTCAAAATGCAAACCCGCCATCTGGGGCGCCATTTTAATAGCCTCGCGGTACTGCGCGATGGCTGCTTCGGTGTCGCCATACCTGGCCAGCTCCTGGGCCATGAGTTGGTGCATCCGCGCGGAATTGGGGGCCAGCAGCGCGACGCTCAACATACTTTCGTCGGCCAGCGCTCGGTAGATTCGGTGCGCGGTGAATTGTATGTCTGGGTTTTCCGGTTCCAACTGGCGTAGACTACTCGCGATTCCGGCAGCTTGGTCCAGCTCGCCTGCCCCGAAGTAGATCTCGATCAGCTCCATCCCCGCTTCAATCCGGAGCTTCTTCTCCGTCAATTGCGGGAACGCTTGATCCAGATCGGCCCGTGCCCTGGCGGTCTCACCGATTCTTTTTTCACACATCCCCAGCAAGGCCTGAATCTTCCACAGCGCGGGGCTTAGCTTTAGGGCTCCGCGAAGCTCGGGAGCGGCTTTCGCGTACTTGCCCTGGAAGAACCACACCACACCCAGGTTTCCGCGAGCATCCACGTTGTTCGGGTCTAGCGCCAGGATCGCGCTGTACTCCCGAACGGCCAGCTCCGGCTGGTTGGTTTTAAGAAACTCCTGCGCTTGCAGGGAATGCGATTCGATTTGTTGCTGCTGGCTCGGTGCGGATTGGGGAAAGCAAGGAAGAGCGCTCAGTAATATGCCAATGGCGCCGTAAGTAACTGCTCTGACAACCATGGTTTTAGGCTATCGCGAATCCGGGCTCCCAAGCATATACGAACGTACGAAAAACGGAGCCGCGACCGGCGGGAAGCGCTACCCGAACGCAAAGCCAACGGCACCCGTGGTAACGCTTCCTTCCGGTCGCGGCTCGGTTACAACCGTTAAAACGAGAATCGTGCGCCGAGTTGGATGTTGCGTCCGCCCACGCTGACGTAGTTAATCGTGGGCGCGCCCGGATCGCCAATATTGGCGTTCGGAGTTCCGAAGCTCGGATGGTTCAGCACGTTGGTGGCATCCAGCCGAAGTTGTAGTCTGCCCCGCTCGAACTTGGGCATGATGAAGGTCTTGGCCATAGAAAAATGGACATCCGAGAAGCGTGGTCCGCGCAGGATATTCCGTCCGGTGTTTCCGAAAGTATTGGCAGCCGGTTGAGCAAACGCTGCAGGGTTGAACCATTCATGGATCGAGGGATTCGACACGCTGGGATCGCCGACCAGGTTTGGATACCACCACGCGCTGTTGGCTAATGTATTGGACCCATTGTTCCCGCTCATATAGACGGTGAACGGACTCCCGGATTGGTAAACCCAAGTGGACGAGGCTTGCCAGCCGCCGAGAATGGCGTCCAGGAATGCGTTTTGGTTCAGGTAGGCGCGTCCCTTGCCAACCGGGAATTCATAGATGGCAGAGCCCTTGAAGGCGTGCGGCACGTCGAAGTTCGAGAGCCCATAGTTTCGGGCGGGGTCATACGTGTATTGGAAGTATTGTGACCCGCCGCGACCGCCAAAGCCGGCGGAGTCCTGCTCATCCAGCATCTTGGACCACACATAGTTCACGTCAAGAGTGAGTCCGCGGCTCCAACGCTTTCGAAATGAGAGTTGCAGCGAATCGTAGTTCGAGATGGCGTCATACGGGGCCTGCCCCGTGATGCTCCCGAATTGCGGATACGGCCGCGCGTTCTGCCCCAGTCCGAAGGAGCCGTATTGCAACTGGTTAATGTCACCTGCAAAGGCCAGATCGGTCGCGTGGCTGCCCACGTAAGCCGCCTCCGCCACCGCGCCCTTGCCCAACTGCCGCTGCACGCTGAACGACCATTGGTAGTTCCGCGCCACCGGCGTGTGATAAGGCTGGTAGTTCACGCCCTGCCCATTGTAGTCACCAGCACCCCTGGCCGCGGACAGGTACGGAAGATTCGTCCCCGTGCCAGAGAGCAGGACCACGGGGTTGAGATTGTCCGTGTTGGTGATCGAACCGCTGTTCTGGCTGCCGAAACCCAGTCCTGTCCCGTAGGTATCCAGGCTCCAGTTGTAGGCGTAGATGCCGAAGCCCCCGCGCACCGCCCAGTTGGTCCAGGGAGACCAGGCAAAGCCAACGCGTGGCAGAAACACTTTATAGTCGGTGGCCATCAACCTGTCTCGCCCGTGGTTGGGGTCAAACCACATCGCGCCCAGCGTATTCGTAACCGGGTTCGTGATGGTGGGGTCGAAGACGCCGATATTATTGTGAACTTCGCTCCAGCCGCCATGGATCTCCCAGCGCATTCCAAGATTCAGCGTGAGATTCGGGCGAATCTTGAAGTCGTCCTGGAAGAAGAACTGCGGACTCTTTTGCCGCGATCCCGCGGGAGGCTGGTTGGTGGCGTCCCAGTGCTGCACCTGTCCTAGCAGAAAGTCCGCATAGCCCAATCCGGTGTTCGCGGAATTCGGATCATGCTGAGTGAAAACACCGGTGAAGGTGAATTGTCCGGACTGTTCGCTGCCCCAGGGAGTGGAGTTGTCGCGATAGATAAGAACCTCCCCGCCAAAATGCAGAATGTGCCTGCCACGGATCATCGTAACCACATCCGAAGGTTCAAGTGAGTTCTCGATGTAGATCGAACTTGTGTTCGGATACAGGATGTTGCCGCCGCCTGTTCCGTTAATGTTGATGTTCGGAAATATGTCGGCCTTGGCATACTGGAGGCCGATTTTCGCCGGGTATCCCAGGCCTGCGCTTTGAGCGACGAACCAATTGCCCTGCCGCGTATAGCCAAATCGAAACTCGTTTACCGTTGTCGAACTGATCGACCAGACGTCTGAAAGCTGCGAATTGTAGCTGTCCACGTCACCGGCTTGACAGGTGATGGGACAGGTTGCGCCTCCGTAGTGCGCTGGGTTATCCCTCTGCGTGATGGAAAACGTCATGCGGTGCTTATCGTTAATGTTGAAATCGATTCTTCCAAATTCCTTGATGAATGGATTCACAGTGGCCGCACTGTATTGGAAGTTGTTGCTAAGCCCCGGCAGGTTTGGTTCGGGATAAAACTTCTGGATGGCAAGAGCAACCTTGTCGAACTGGCTGGCAGGAATCTGATTGCCAGGGAATGGGTTGCGTACGTAATTTCCGCTTGAATCCTTGTGAAGACTCGCTGGATCGTAGAGCGCCGGGAATGCGGGGTCCGAAAAGTTCCCCTGTCTCATCGCATCAGTTGGAACAGTGGCCGTCGAGAAAGAATTAGAAGGGTTGATGATCTTGTCGATGTCGAAGAAGAAGAATAGTTTGTTCCTTAAAATTGGCCCGCCTACCGCTCCGCCAAAGTTGTCATAGCGCAATCTCGGGGCGCCGATGCCGCCGTCAAAGAAGCTCCTCGCGTTCAGGTAATTATTCTGGAAGTATTCGTATGCGGCTCCGTGCCACTCGTTGGTTCCACCTTTGCTGATCTGGTTGAACACCGCGCCGCCGATTCCGTATTGCGCAGAAAAGGTGGAAGTGTTGATCTGGACTTCGGAAAGGGTTTCGAGGACTGACAGATCCGCGTTGGCGCTGTGCGGCAAAGTGGAGGAGGCTCCGTCGGCGAGGAAGTTGGCGTAGTAGGGCAGGTTTCCATTGATGGAGATGCCTGTTCCGGAACCGTTTGCGCCAGGAAGGAGACGCGTGTACAAGGACCAATCCTGGCCCACATTCGGCATAGAATGCAGCGCTTCATCCGTGAACGTAGTGCTTTGCTCGCCAGTCTCGGTCTTCAGCAGTGTGGCCTCGGCGGTGACCTGTATCTCTTGCGTAGCGGTTCCAATTGTCAACTGCCCGTCCACGGTGAGCGCACCCACTTGCAACGTGATGCCATCGTGTACGAGTTTCTCGAAACCGTCTTTGCTGAAGGTAATCTTGTACCTTCCCGGTAGAATCGATACCGCATCATAGATGCCGGCTTCGTTGGTCACCAGTTGGGTCGTCACGCCGGTGTCGGTATTGAGAATCGTGACGGTCACGCCCGGTATCACAGCGCCCGAAGAATCGGTAACAGTACCGCGAATGTCACCAGCGTTTGTGTTTTGAGCAAGGCTGAGACTGGCCATGCACATGATCAAGAGTCCGGCCAGCAGTATCCTGACTACGATTCGCGACAGAGCGATCGACCCCGTTGGCATCTTGTTGAAGCTCCTCTCTCCTGGATTGCAATTTGCGCCGTCCGGACAACAGCTTTTTGTCGAGCCGCTGTTTCGGATAGGAAACCTGACGAGAATTTTGATTGATAGTACAGACCTACTAGCCGGAAGTCAAGATATGTACTGTAAACGATAGAGAGCATCCGGAAACCCGTGTTTCTCCAGTCGTTTAGAACATGTTACGGGGATGGGTTCATTAGGAGTATGAGACGTATGATACGAAACTTCCGATCCAATAGCATCCAGAAGTAACGTAATCGTTTAAGCGCGCCAGGTTAATGTAGTGATAGAATCCGCCGGGAGATTGACCGCTGTCTCCATCCCCGACATTCGTAGCGTCGCTTTTCGCTGGGGTCCGGCGTTCGTCAAAACTACGGCCTTGGTTCCGTCCGGATTAGCGAACGCTACATGCGATACGCCTTCCAGACTCGAGGAAGATTCCAGGCGCCGCGCACCGCGCCGGATCGCGCGGGAGTAATGAGCGAGAGCCCAATATTGACCGCTGCGTGTGATCTCCTTGGTTTTGGAATTGATGGTCACAACGCCGCCGCAATCGAATGGTCCGATGTTCGGCTTGCCGGCTTCATCCAGCGCCAGGTTCCAGCCCATAATGCAACGCGCCCAGTTGCGCAGAATTCCGGCGAAAGTTGCGCTCCATTGCGTCCAATCGGTCTGATATTCAGGATCGCGGTAGCTGGGGCCGCCCTCGGTCCAATACATGTGTTTTTCCGGATGGGCTTGATGGACCCGCGTCATGGCGGAGACCTCTCCGACGTATCCGTGCCAAGCTACGCCGTCCACATACCGGTTGACCTCCGGATCATCCAGTTCGCAGATGGCGCGTCCCCACAAGCTGTAGTTGTGATCGAGAATCCAGATCTTGGCGCCGATCTTTTCTTTCGCAAACAGCGGCCCCAGGTGATCGGAGATGAACTGCATCTCGTATTCCTGCCCCCACAGACAGGCCGGCATGTTTCCGTCCTGATCGGTATCCACTTCGTTCTGCACGGAAAGGGCGTTGACCGTTACGCCGGCTTCGGAATACGCTTTGATAAATTTTGCGAGATAACGGGCGTACACGCCGAACGATTTCTTCCGCATGGATCCGCCCAACATCGATCCACCCGCTTTCATCCAGCCCGGCGGGCTCCAAGGCGTAGCGAGCAGGAATAGATCCGGGTTCACGCTACGGCCGAGCTTGAGCATGGGAAGGATGTACTCACGATCGTGATCGATGGAAAAGCGCCGCAACTCGGGATCGGGCGCGCCTTCATCGAAACAGTACATCTTGGTGGCGTAGTCGCTAGCACCGACCGAGATGCGGCATGCGCTAAAGCCCATTTCCGAGGGGTGAAAGAGTTCGCGGAATAATTGCGCGCGGGATCGCAAGGAAAGCTGATTGAACATATAGCACGCCGCATCGGTAAACGAGGCACCAAAGCCGAGGATCTCCTGGAACTGCTGGCCTGGATCGATCAGGATGGAATCCGCCGGTGAGCCCTGCTCCGATTGCCAATCGAGAGGCGCATCCAGGGCGAACCTCTTCGCGCCTGCGGTAACGTGCACCGTGATCTCTCCAGAGGGCTGGCGATTTTCGGGCGAGGACTGCGCTGGAGTGGCTCTGGGACGGAGCATGGCGAGACCAGCCGTAGTCAGCTTGATGACATCGCGACGGGTGGGTTCTCTTTGTGACACTAGCCTGAACAAAGTTTAAAGCCCATCGGGAGCCATTTCAAGCACAGTACCGTTTCGAACAGAAAATCTTCTTCGTGGCTGATGGCGTATAGAACGTATAATACGGGCTGTGCGGGCCATGGCTAAGTGCTACAATTCCCAATCAGAGACCCGTTGGTAGTCTCCTCGCGAAGACATTCATGGAACCGTCGCAGGCCCCTGTCCGGCACGCACCGTTTAGCCCCGAGGAACGCGTTGCCATTCGCAAGCAACTGGAACGCATGCTTGCGAATTCTCTTTTCAAGAACAGTAAGCGCTATCCGAACCTGTTGCGTTACGTGGTTGAGCACACCCTGGAAGGCGATCCAAGTGAATTGAAAGAGCGGCGCCTCGGCGTACAGGTGTTCGGCAGGGAGCCGGACTACGACACCAATGCCGATCCGATCGTCCGCGCCACCGCCGGAGAGATTCGAAAGAGGATCGCTCAGTATTATCACGAGCAGGGGCACGAAGCCGAGATTCGTATCGAGTTGTTGCCCGGATCTTATGTTCCTGAGTTCGAGATTCTGGCGCCGGCCGCGCCGCAAGTCCCGCTAACGGGGCCGTCCACTTTTCCTGCGTCTGCCGCGATGCCGCTGGTACGCGCGTCTGGTTGGCCGCGTTGGATTCGATACGCCGGTTTGGCGGCGAGCGTTATTCTTCTGACGGGAATCGTCTGGTTGAAGCCTTGGACGCCACATACAGCTCTGGATCGATTCTGGAGTCCGGTAGTCGATTCATCCGGCACCGTGCTGCTGTGCGTGGGGCAGCGCCAGTTTCTGGGCACTTCCGCGGAACCTGGACAATGGTCCGACTTCGACCTACCGCACGTGGCGGACCCACATGCCGGCGCGCCGGGGTCGATCACACTCTTCAAGCTTTACTACCTGGGAAGCGAGAACGTCGCTCTCCAGGACGTGACGACTCTCGGGAGGTTGAACGGTCTGCTGCAGGCCAAGGGCAAGACTTGCGTTATCCGCGGCCAACTCTCTACCAGCTTCGCGGATTTGCGGGATGGTCCTATAGTTCTGGTGGGAGCTTTGGACAACGACTGGACTGTACGCCTGATGGGCCCCATGCGGTTCAATTTCGAAAGAGACAACGATACGTTTTGGATAAAAGACCGCCAGAATCCGTCCCGCAGAGATCGCGCGGTGAACTATCAGACGCCATATTTGGATCTTGCGGAGGACTATGCGCTCATTTCGCGTGTCTTGGACTCGACCACGGAACGCATGGTGGTAGTGGCCGGAGGACTCACTGGCTACGGAACCATGACGGCGGGCGAGTTCCTGACTAACCCGTCTTATATAAATGCCATTGCGAAACAATTGCCGGGGAATTGGGAGCACAAGAACGTTCAGTTGGTGCTAGCTACCAAAGTGATTGGCGGCAATTCAGGCCCGCCGCGGATGGTGGATAAGTACGTCTGGTAGTGGACAACCGACTCCCTTACGGTCGCGGTTCGGAAAGGTGTTACTGAACCGCGACCATGAAGGAGCCGGTTGCTTTGACTTTCGTGCCATTCCTAGGTACGATCAAAAACCACATGCACCGTGTTAGCTTCTTGTTCATCGGAGCTGGAATCTTATTGCAGGCCCAGAACGCCGATCTCATCTTGATCAATGGCAAAATCCTGACCGTGGATCCGAAGGACTCGATTGCCGAGGCGGTGGCAATCTCGTCCGGGAAGATCATCGCCGTCGGATCGAACCAGGACGTAAAGAAACTGGCCGCCAAGAACGCGCAGGTTATCGACCTGCATGGGCGAACCGCGACTCCCGGTCTGATCGATTCGCATTGCCATTTCCAAGAGGCGGCGGTGCTCTATGACGTGGAGGTGAGTGATCCCTCCATCAAGCAGATCGCCGACGTTCTGAAGCGCGTGGAGGAGAAAGTGGCCAGTCTCAAGCCCGGCCAGTGGGTGCGTGGCAGTGGTTGGGACGAGGGCAAATTCGCCGAGCTGCGCTACATTTATTCGTCGGATCTGGACCGCGTGGCGCCTGACAATCCCGTGTGGTTAGAGCACACCACGGGTCACTATGGCGTTGCGAACAGCGCCGCGATGAAGCTGGCGGGCCTCACGCGTGAGACGAAGGATCCGCCGGCTGGGACCATCGATCGAGACGCCAACGGTCAACCTACAGGAGTGCTGAAGGAGTCTGCACAAGACCTGGTCCGACATCTCATCCCGCCCTACACTCATGAGCAACAGCGCAACGGACTGCTTCGAATCATGTCCGACTTCAACAAAGAGGGAATGACCGCCGTTAAGAATCCGGGCATTGTTGCGGCCGATTGGGATCTGTACCGCGAGCTGCTTGCGGAGCACAAGTTGACCGTGCGGATTTTCGCTTTGTGGCTGGGCGGCACAACCGTTCAGTCCACGCGCGAGGCCCTAAAACATATCGCGGTGCTGCCGAAACCTCCGCAATCGTTCGATGGCCTGCTGCTTTCAGGCGGTGTAAAGATATTCATGGATGGCAGCGGCGGAGCGCGCACCGCGTGGATGCACGACGAGTGGAACAAGAACTCCACCGGCAAAGATACGGGAAACCGCGGTTATCCGAACACGAATCCGGAAGTTTATCGTGAGATGGTGCGGATGATTCACGACGCCGGCGTTCACGTCAGCACTCACGCCATCGGCGACCGCGCCATCGATTGGGTGGTGGATACCTATGCCCAGGTATTGCAGGAAAAAGCGACCAAGGGGCTACGCCACGGAATCATCCACTGCAATACGCCCACCGATCATGCCATCGATACCATGGCTCGGTTGCAGAACGAATACGATGCGGGATACCCGGAGCTGCAAGCGCCGTTCACATGGTGGATTGGCGATAATTACGCCGGCAATCTTGGTCCTGAGCGCGCGCTTCGTTTGATACCGCTGAAGACTTTTCTCGCGAAGGGGATTTTGTGGGCTGGGGGATCGGACTATCCGGTCACGCCGTATCCGGCTCGTTATGGCATCTGGGCGTCCATCGAACGTAAAACTCTGAAAGGTGTTTACGGGTCACAGCCGTTCGGGACCGCGGAGTCCGTGGATGTTCATGTCGCGCTACGGTCGTATACCGCGTGGGCTGCGCGGCAGTTGTTTCTCGAGGATAAGATTGGTTCCATCGAGGTTGGCAAAGAAGCGGACATCGCGGTGTGGGATCGGGACCTGTACAGCATGCCGTCCGATGAGATTCAAAACCTGAAGTGTGAGCTGACGCTGCTCGGCGGGCGCGTCGTGTATCAGGCGAAGTGATGTAACGCACGGGTGTGAGAGTGGGGCGGACCCCCTGGACCCGCTGCCTCAAGCATTGAAAAATATCAGCAGCAGGCCGACGTGGGCGTCGGCCGCGGACCAGGGGGTCCGCCCCACTTGGCATTACACGGCACGCAAAAGTGCGTGCGCTACAATGCGGTAGCACCGGAGGTGAGCATGAAGAAACTACACACCTTGATCTTCGTATCTATTCTGGCGATTGCGGACACGCCGCCCAAGGCAGGCGACGTGACTGAGGCTAGAGTGTTGGCGGACTCGACGAATTGGCTAGTCGGCGGCCGCGACTTCAATGAGCAGCATTTCAGTCCGCTCAAGCAGGTGACCGATCAGAATATCGGAAAGCTAGGTCTGGCATGGGCCACCGATATCGAGAGCCCGATGGGCCTGGCGACGGAGCCTATAGTCGTCGACGGTGTGATCTATGTGAGCTTGCCTCAATCGCGCGTGTATGCCGTGGATGCAGCCTCGGGGAAAGTGCTGTGGCGATTTGATCCAAAGGTGCGGTTGGATCGGATGCGGAATTCTTGGTCGGCGCGCTCGAATCGCGGGCTGGCGGTTTGGGCAGGCAAGGTCTACGTTGGCACGGGCGATTGCCGTCTGGTCGCCATCAATGCTGCGTCCGGAGAAAAAGCTTGGGAGTCGCCAGTGTGCGATGGAAGCCAAACCGGGATTACTGGCGCGCCGCATGTCGCCAAGGGCAAGGTGTTCATCGGCTATAACGGCTCCGACATTGGTGTGCGCGGATCGGTGGTTGCATTCGACGCCGAAACGGGCAAGCAGGCTTGGCGATTCTGGACGGTGCCCGGAGATCCGGCCAAGGGCTTCGAATCGAAGGCGCTCGAGATGGCCGCGAAAACCTGGTCCGGCGACAAATGGTGGGAGGTTGGAGGCGGCGACGTTTGGGATCCGATTACCTACGACCCCGCCACTGGATTTTTGATTTTCGGAACCGCCGGCGCCACGCCAGAGGTGCTCTTCGGTGACAAAGCCGACATGAAAGTGGGTGGCGATCGCCTGTTTGCGGGATGCGTAGTTGCAGTAGACGCGGACACCGGAGAATACCGTTGGCATTTTCAGACCAGTACGCAGAACTTTCACAACGAGAACATGCATGTTCTGATGGCCGACGTCGTGATAGGCGGCGAGAAGCGTCATGTTGCGATGACGGCGCCGAAGAACGGGTTCTTCTATATGTTGGATGCCGCCACCGGTAAGTTTCTCGCCGGGAAGGCTATCGCAAAAGTGAGTTGGGCCGCGTCTTTTGATCCCACGACCGGGCGTGCCGTGGAAATCACCGCTCGGGAAGGACGCTTGCCGCTAAGCGGCGGGCACAACTGGTGGCCCATGAGCTACAGTCCTCTCACTGGCCTGATTTATCTTCCTATCCACGATGTTAAAACTCACAGTCTGGCTCCGAATGAATTTCCCGAAGAAGGAAAACTGCTGGCGTGGGACCCTGTGAGCGAATCCTCGCGTTGGGTTGTGGAGCAGCCCATAGCCACCAACAGCGGTGTTCTCTCCACTGCCGGCAATTTGGTTTTCCAGGGCGAAGGGACCGGCGAATTTGCCGCGTACTCCGCTGACAGCGGAAGAAAGGTCTGGTCCATCAGCACGGGCTCGGCCATCCACTCCGTGCCGGTGACGTTTGCGGTTAAGGGTGAGCAGTACATCCTAGTGCCGGTGGGCTGGGGATCGGCGTCGAGACTGTTCGCCACCGGAAGTTCGATGGCCACTCCCTTGGCCAAGCGCGGACCGGCGCGTCTGTTGGCTTTCAAACTGGGAGCGACAACGCCTTTTCCGGCTGTCACGGCAAGAATTCCGCCGGTGCCGAAGCCGCCCGATCAGACTTTCAGCAAGGAAGTGATCAAGGCGGGTGAGGCGCTCTACTCCAAGCACATTTGCTTCGACTGCCATGCGCCTCACGCGGACGGAAGCGGAGCGTGGACTGAAGACGGCGCGATTCCCGATTTACGATATATGCCGGCGGAATCGCACCGGCAATGGTACGAGATCGTTCTGGCCGGGAGCCATCGCAAATATGGAATGCCGGGCTTCGGTACTCCACCGGGTTATCCGATTGTGATTCGAAAGATGAGCCGCGAGGAGGCCGACGCGATTCACGCGTACATTATCGACCTGTCGTGGCAGGCTTACAACGAAGATCAGAAACGCCTCCACTCCAAATGAACCGCGTGAGGCTGCTGAAAGGCACCGACTCCCTCACGGTCGCGGTTCGGTAAGTGGCTGTAAACACCGAACGCCGATTCTGAACCGCGACCGTGAGGGAGTCGGTGCCTTTTGCGCTACAAGAGGGCTAGTGTGCGGGCAGCTTCTTGGCGCCTGCCAGCTCCTGCGCGGTGTCTGAAATGTTGGCGGCCGCTAAATCTTCGAAAAATTTCCACTTCCCGTATGTTGACTTGAGGCTGGGAAGAATTGCCTGCACCAGGGCATCGCCGGATTTCCCCTGGGACTGCTGGTCGCGTACGGTGGCGCGCAGATCTACCAGATATTTTTTGAATGTCGCGATGTCGGCTGCATTCGCGATGCTGCCATGGCCAGGGACCCAGGTGGACTCTCCGTAATCAACTTGCATCGCGTCCAGCGTTTTGATCCACGCCGGAGTGGAGGCGTCAATCAAGTTCGGAATATGATCCTTCCACAACAGATCGCCGCAGAACACGACGTGCGTTTCAGGCACGGAAACCACGGAGTCGCCACCAGTGTGGCCGGGATAATACCGAACGTTCACTCGCCGCGACCCTAGATAAAGATCGACGCTCGTGTCATACACCAGGTTTGGAAGCGCGATGGATTGAACGCGAGCCTTCTTTTCGGCCGTCACCGGAGGGTCGATCATCTTGATATTCTCCGTGCGTATCCACTCGCGCGCGTTCTTGTGCGCAATGATGACCGCACCTGCGGCGGCGAATACGTCGTTGCCATTGACGTGGTCCAGGTGGTAATGCGTGTTGACCACGAACCGTATTGGCAGGTTCGTGATCTTTCGAATGGCGGCCAGCAGGTCCGTCGCCGGTTCCGGATCCTGAAAAGTATCGATCACCACCACACCGTCGTCGCCGACCACGAATCCCGCGTTGCCTCCGGCTTTCCCCTCGTCATTGACGATCGCAGCCCAAACACCATCGCCGATCTTTTGTAGTTCAAAATCGCGGGCAGCCGCGACCACGTGCGAGCAGGCAGCGATCCCCAGCAGAAGTAATGTAGTCCAACCACGCGCCATCCCGACAGGCTATCATGCTTCTCATATGGAGACTTCGGCGAGCCGCGATATTCATTCGATTCACCCTTACACGAATCTCAAGCTGCACGAGACGCAAGGCCCGCTTGTGATCACCGAGGGCGACGGCGTTTTCGTCCGCGACGAGAACGGCAAAACGTATCTCGAAGCCCTGTCCGGGCTGTGGTGCGTCAGCCTGGGGTTTTCCGAACGCCGCTTAGCGGAAGCGGCTTACCGCCAGATGCTCAAGCTGCCCTACTATCACACCTTCGCCCACAAGGCGACCGACGTCGGCATTGAGCTGGCGGAAAAGCTGCTGAGCATCGCCCCGGTTCCCATGTCGAAGGTGTTCTTCGTGAACTCAGGATCGGAAGCCAACGACACGATCGTCAAACTGGTCTGGTATTACAACAATGCCCTCGGACGTCCGGCGAAGAAGAAGATTATCAGCCGCAGCAAGGCGTATCACGGCGTTACCGTCGCCAGCGCAAGCCTCACTGGATTGCCGAACAACCACCGCGATTTCGATTTGCCGATCGCCAACATACTGCACGTCGAGTGTCCGCATTGGTATCGCTTTGGGCAACCGGGCGAGAGCGAGGAAGAGTTCGCCAGCCGGATGGCCAGTTCCTTAGAACAGCGCATCCTGAGCGAAGGTCCAGAGACCGTGGCTGCCTTCATCGCAGAACCGATCCTGGGCGCCGGCGGCGTGCTGCTGCCACCCGCGACTTATTTTGACAAGGTCCAGGCCGTGCTGAAGAAGTATGACGTGATGCTGATCGCGGACGAAGTGATCTGCGGTTTCGGACGAACGGGTAATATGTGGGGAACCGATACCTACGGGTTGAAGCCCGACATGATTAGCTGCGCGAAGGCAATGTCGTCGGGTTATCTGCCGATTGGAGCTGTGATGGTCTCAGAGGAGATTTACGGCGCGCTCAGCAGGCAGTCAGAAAAGATCGGGGTCTTCAGCCATGGGTTCACGTATAGCGGGCATCCTGTAACGTCGGCAGTGGCACTCGAAACCCTTAAGATCTATGAGGAGCGGGACCTGCTATCGCACGTGCGCAAGATTGCGCCGCGCATGCAGGCCGGCCTCCAGCGATTCGCGGACCATCCGCTGGTGGGCGAAGTACGCGGCATCGGGTTGATCGGCGCTGTCGAGCTTGTGGCCGATAAAGCCACCAAGGCGCCCTTCGATGCCAAAGCCGCCGTGGGAGGGTTTCTGGCCAACCGCGCCCACCATCACGGCGTCATCATTCGCGCGCTAGGCGATTCGATCGCGTTCTGTCCGCCGCTCATCATCAATGAGAGCGAAATCGATTTGATGTTCGAGCGTTTCGAGCGCGCCCTCGGGGACACGCTCGATATGACAGCGCGGTAGGTGCGATCGAGCTGAGGCCGGGCTACTTCTTTTCCGTTGCGAGTTGCGGGTCTCGATATATGCTACCCATGATCTGCTGCTCCAAACTGTCGATGGTTTCCTTGTGAAGGCGCCGTACGGCGGCGAACTCGGTTTGAGACTCCCCTTCACGGCCCAATTGCGCCAAGATCTGGGCGTGCAAATAATGAACGCTCGCGCTTTTCGGAGCGAGCGCAAGGGCTGAATCGATCGCCTTCAGCGCCTCCGGGTAGCGCTTCGCGGCGCGGTGAATCTTGGCCAGGCCGTACCACGCAGCCGGAAGCCGGGAATCGACCTGTAGCGCCTTCTCGAAATATCGCTGTGCATCCTCGTATTCATCGAGACTGAGACAGATGCTACCCAGTTCGTCGTAATTGTTAGCCACGTCCGGTTCCACCGCGACGTCCTTGAGGAATTCCTGCCTGGCGTTTTCGTAGTCGTGCTTGCGTTTGTAGATGATGCCGAGGGTATAGTGCAGCATTGGCAATTTCGGATCGTTGGCGGCAGCTTTCTCGAGTTCTGCCAGGGCTTGTTCATCTTGACCGCGGTTCAGATAAGCCTTGCCAACCATCAAATCCAACGCGGCCAAATCCAGCCCGGCCGACTTCTGGCCGACTTCGAGGAGGCGATCCAGGGCGCGCTCTTCCAGATCGTGCCGGCCGCTACTACCGGCAGCTACAACCAGTAAGTACAGATAGCTCTCGTCGTTGTTCAACGACGTCCACAACGAC
>CZKS01000086.1_pt1 | contig 17727 bp, 12 predicted proteins | sample 1122221 | NCBI WGS metagenome assembly CZKS01 (sample SAMEA3539301, study PRJEB10725) | soil metagenome | biome: tundra; feature: field; material: soil | place: USA | collected 2010-05 | depth 0.15 m
GGTATTGGTTACCCTCGCCGGAACGCCCGCTATCCAAGTTAGCCCCGCCCAACTTAGTTTCGCCTGGCAAACAGGGACCAACGGACCGGCTGCGCAATCCGTCGCCATCACCAGCAGCACCGGCGTCAATGTCGGATTCACAGCGTTTTCCAAGACGGCATCCTGTGGAAGTTGGCTGGTAATTTCACCAGACAGCGGCGCGACGCCGAGCAACATCACGGCCCAAGTGAATATATCGGGCCTTACAAGCGGCACCACCGCGCAACCGTGCGAGGGAGAAATCGATATCACCGCATCCGGGGCTTCTAACCCCCTCCTAGTGGTCCCAGTTAGTCTTGTGGTCAGCGCTAATCCGCTTCTATTAGTTCCGTCCACTGGTCCGATGTTCACTTACCAAATCGGGACCAGCACTCAACCGGCTGTTCAGAATGTCCAGATTACAAGTTCCGGCGCGGCCTTGACCTTCACCGTTACTTCAGCCTCCACCACTGCCGGCGGACCTAACTTCGTAACGGTGGCTCCGGTCACGGGCACCACTCCCCAGGCGCTGGCGCTCACTGTGAATCCATTCGTGCTCTCCACTCTTGCGCCCGGTACATACAGCGATACCGTTACGCTGACTTCTGCCAATGCGGGCAATTCACCACAGAGCTTTGTCGCGACTCTTACAGTAAACAGTAACCCTCTACTTACTGCGAGCGTTGGCTCACTGACCTTCAATTACGAAATTGGACAAACGGCGCCGACCAATCAGACCATTACTGTCTCCAGCACTGCGTCTCCGCTCAATTTCCAGGTAGCAGTCACCACCAGCAATTGTCCCGGGTTCTTGACCGCCACCGGGATTAGCGGCGCCACCGGCGTTACTTACTTGAACCAGGACCAGATAGTGGCGTCCGTGAACGTAGGCGGACTCACCACGCCGAAGGTCTGCAACGGGAACATTACGATAAGCGTTCCCAATTCTTCCACACCGGCGCTCGTCATTCCGGTCACGCTGAACGTTAGCGGCACAGCTCTTCTGAACGTCAGCGCAAATTACCTTGACATCACCATGTTGTCCGGAGCCAGCGCCACCATGCAGACAGTTTCGGTGACCAGCACGGACTCCACGGTGCTTGCTTTCAATGCCGCTGCTGCCACCAATCCCATCGGATTGACGTGGCTTTCGGTAGCGCCCAACACCGGAGATACACCCCTCAACCTGCTGATCACCATTAATCCCATCGATCTTGGAGTGGGGACGTATGATGGAACCGTCACCGTCACCAAACTCAACCTCCCGTCTCAGGTCATTCATGTGCACTTGATTGTGGTGGCCTCCAGCGTAAGTGCCACTCCGGCATTTCTCACACTCATGCAGCCGGCGGGCGGAGCTCCTGTGAGCCAAACCGTGCAGATCAATGGAGTGCCGGCCGGGACAACCATCGGCGCGCTGGCCACTACGTTCCTGGGAACCGGCTGGCTTGCGGCCACGGCATCGGGCAACATGGTTACCGTAACAGCCACTGGCGGCAACTTGCCGCAAAACACTTATAGCGGAGTGGTGACGGTTATCGTTCCGGGAGCCGGAAACAACCCGTTGTACATCCCAGTCACGCTGACGGTCAGCACGGCGAACACCTTGGTGCTCTCCGCCACCACCGCGAATTTCACTTACCAGATCGGCTCCAACGCGCTCCAGGGTCCCCAGACTATACAAGTCACGGCTACTGGAGCGAACGTGCCAATCACGGCAATCTTCACTCCGTCTACCGGGGGCAACTTCGTGACGGTCACGCCGGCCAGTGGCAGTACGCCGGTTACGCTCAGCATCGCGCTAAATCTGTCCGTGGTGACCACGCTCGGCGCCGGCAGTTACACAGGCAACGTGGCCGTCTCCTCGTCCAGCCTTCCGAGTGTCACCCAGACTATCAAGGTGAATCTCACCGTCACTGGTCCCTCCGCGCCGGCAGTCGGTTCCGTCGTCAATGGCGCCAGCTTCCTGGCCGGATCCGTTTCGCCGGGCGAGCTGGTGACCATCTTCGGTACAAATCTCGGCCCCACTACAGGGATCAACTTTACGCCGGACAACGGCCACGTGGATACCACGTTGGGCGGCACAACGGTGACGTTTAATGGCGTATCCGCGCCTTTGACCTACGTCGGAGCTCTTCAGATTAATGCCATCGTGCCCTATGAAGTGGCCGAAGTCGCACCGGGCTCGTCGATCAACGTTACGGTGAACTACAACGGCGTCATTTCCGCGTCCTTCATGGTCGTGACTACCGCGACCGCTCCCGGCATCTTTTCGGCCAATCAAACCGGAAATGGCCAGGCAGCCATTCTGAATTCAAACGAAAGTGCGAACAGCGCAAGTAATCCAGCTCCCAAGGGCAGCACCGTGTCGATTTACGCTACCGGCGAAGGCGTTCTCACGCCAGCGGTTGCTACGGGCTCTATGTCCGGACCATCGCTGCCTCTACCCAAGCCGGTCGCCAACGTCTCGGTAACCATCGGCGGCCAACCTGCAGCAATATCTTATGCGGGTGAAGCGCCCACGCTGGTATCGGGTGTCCTTCAAGTGAACGTCACAATCCCGAACAATATCAATTCGCAAAATCAGTTGGTGGTTCTTACGATCGGAAACAACACCAACAAGCAGCAGGCCATCACGGTAGCCGTGCAATAAGTGGGGCAGGCGCTTTCGCCCAATGTCACTTAGTTTTCCCAAAACTGGGGATTCGGCCGTCATAGTGGGGCAGACCCCCAGGTCTGCGCGGGTCCCCCCGGACCCGCTCTTCGCCAAACAAGCCGACGAGGGCGTCGGCTGCGGTCCAGGGGGACCGCCCCACTAAAGAATGCAAATTGAGCAATCTCGGGAAAACTAATTGGGCGCTTTCGCCTGCCAACCGGCTATTCATACCGCAGCGCGTTCATCGGGTCAATCCCGGTGGCGCGCCGAGCGGGTACATATGCAGCCAGCGCTGTCACGCTGATGATGACGCCGACCGCCGCGAGCATCACCATTGGATCGTTCGCTTTGATGCCGAACAACTGACTCTCCACCAGCCGGCCCAGCGCCAATGCGGCCAACACGCCCGCTGCAACGCCTGCGCCAACCAGCGAAATCACTTCGCGCAGAATCAAACGCAGCACATTCGCCCGTGAGGCACCCAGCGCGATGCGGATTCCGATCTCCTGCGTGCGCCGCGCCACCGCATAAGCCGTAACTCCGTACAAGCCCACCGATGCCAGCAGCGTAGCCAGTACTCCAAACGCGATCGAGAGCCACGCGAACAAACGATCCAGAAAATGAGTCTCTTTGATCTGCATCTCCACTGTCTTCACATTAAACACCGGCAACGATGCGTCCAGGCTCATCACACTTTGCCGCGCAGCCTGCGCCAGAGACAGCGGATCCAGGCTGGTACGCAAATAGAACGTCACCTCTGACGGAGTCTCATCCTGCAATACCGATGTGAAGGTCCAAGGTTTGGCTTTTTCCCGCAGGTTGCCGCCCTTAATATCTCGCGTGACTCCCACGATTTCCATTTCAAGCGGTCCATCGGATCCCCAACCAATGCGATGTCCAAGCGGGCTCTGATGCGGATAAAAGCGCTTCACGAATGTCTCATTCACGATGACCACATTCGGCGCCCCCACGCTGTCTCGCTCGGTAAAATCACGCCCCGCAATTAAGCGAGCACCCGTGGTTTGAAAAAATCCTGGCAGCACTTGGTTGAACCCCGGGTTCATATCTTCGCCTTCGCGCGGATGATATCCCTCTACATGGGCCGTGTTCTGCCAGTTGACATCGGCCAGAACTGGGTACGACGCACCGCTGGCGGACGCCACTCCCGGCAAGCGTTGCAGCTTGTTCTCAAGCTCGACAAACAAATGCCTGGCTCGATCCGGTGTGTATCGATGCAGCGAAGGATCAATTGTGACCGCCAACAATTGCGCGGTCTCGATTCCCGAATTTGTCGCCAGAAGCGTGTACAGGCTCCGCGCAAACAGCCCGGCCCCCACCAGCAACAGCAGCGACAAGCCCACCTGCGCGGATACCAAAAGCCTTCGCAATCTGGTCTGCCCGGAGCCTCCTGAGAGTTTTCCCGATTCGCTCTTCAGCGTCACGGCCAGGTCGGGATGAGTCCCCTGCAGCGCCGGCGCCGATCCGAAAAGAATCGCAGCCAGCAGGCTGACGCCCGCCGTGAATGCGAAGATGCGCGCATCCGGCGTAGTGCGGAGCACCGCGCCGATGTTCTGGTACGGCAAAATGCCCACCAGCAGTGAGGCCATCCACATTGCGACCAGCACGCCCAGCAACCCGCCCGCCACGGCCACCAGCAGGCTTTCTGTCATCACCAGCCGGATCAGCGACCCGCGTGTCGCGCCCAGCGATAGCCGGATCGCGATTTCCTTTTGCCGTGCCGCCGCGCGCGTGATCAGTAAATTCGCGACGTTCACGCAGGCAATTATCAGCAGCGTGCCCACCATCGCCAGCAACACGTATAGAGGCTTTCCAAAAAGCTGCTGGAACCCTCCAAAGCCTTTGGATGCGTCCGTAAACAACAGTTGATTCGCCAGGTACCGTTTCGCGCGTTGCGGCGAGCGGCCGGCGTCTTTCAAATCATTCTGGAGAACGCTGTGATAAGGAATAGCCATGGCGCTTTGCGCTGCGCGCGGGTCGACACCGGGCGCGAGCCGCGCGAAGATCCGGAGCCAAATGCTGTTCCGCCGCACCCGATCGTCCCAGGTAGGAGTCACCACGGTCTTCATCGCGAGCGGAACGAAAACGTCCGCCGGGCTCATCGGTTCAAAACTTGCAAAGCCCCGCTCGGCCACGCCGATTACCGTCATCGGATGTCCATTGATCTCGATTGCCCGGTTCAGCACACCAGCATCGCCCCCAAATCGCCGCTGCCAGTATTCATGGCTGATCACGGCATAAGGTTCGCCATCCTTGACCCGGTCTTCAGCCGGAGTCAGTGTTCGCCCAATCGCAGCCTGGACACCCAGAACCTCGAAATAGTTGCCCGACACCAGCTCCGCCACCCCGCGTTGCGCCAGGCCCTTATCGGTGATGTCGACGCTGTCTTCATAACGCGCCGCGATCCCGCTGAAGACGCCCGGATTTCCATCGCGCAATTCCACGTACGCCGGATAAGCGAACGAATCCTCGTAACCGCGCGTGCTTCCCCCGATAAACTGTCCGGCCCACTGGAATAGCATCAGCCGCCGCGGCTCTTTCACCGGCAGCTCGCGCAGCAGGATCTGATCCGTCAAGGTGAAGATCGCGGTATTCGCGCCAATACCGAGCGCCAATGAAAGCACAGCGGCAGCAACCAGCGACGGATTTCGCCCCAGACTGCGCACAACAAATTTGAGATCGGCAAGGATGGTCCGCATAGTCATTTATAGACGTACGAACTTCAGGATAGTCCCTCCCGGACCCGACCTCGGGCTCCTGAACTTTCCTATACTGAGTAATCAAATGGAAAGTCGTGCTCTTATCACACGGGTAGTGCTGGAGAACTACAAGAGCATCGCGTTCTGCGACGTCAAGCTTGGGCCACTGTCGATCCTTGTAGGACCCAACGGAGCAGGGAAGAGCAATTTCCTGGATGCGCTACGCTTCTTGTCCGAACTGATGAATGGTCCCGTCGAGACAGCCTTCCAAAATCGCGAAGGATTTTCGAACGTCCTCAGACGGGGCTTGTCCTCCACGGATCATCTAGGTCTCCGTGTCGAGTTCGTCACATCTGAGGGTATCGCAGGACTGTATTCTGTTCGATTCGCGCCTCGCGAGAGTACGGATTACATCATGGAGCGTGAGGCGTTGGCTCTCGGTGGTTTCCGTGTTGATGCCACAGTTGAGGTCGCCGCGCCCAGTATGGCCCGTGCACCCAAACTCGCTCCCGCCGTGCGACTGCTCTCCGGCTGCCGCTTCTATTACCTTGTTCCCAACAGCTTTCGCCAACCTATTCCTTCCAATAGAGAGCGCGTCTTGTTTCGCGACGGTGCAAATCTTGCAAATGTCGTGCACCATATCTCCCGAACGAACAGAATCGTATTTGACCGAATCACTCAGTACCTCAAGGCCATCTATCCGGCCCTTCAAGCGGTGGAGTCGACAGAAGCCGGAACTTATCGAGTCCTTCAATTCCGGGAGAGCGAAGAGATCTTCCACCCCTTGCAAGTATCTGACGGAACCATGCGCTCCCTAGCTGTGTTAGTTGCTCTGTTCCAGCGAATGGCTGGCGCGGAGAACGTCTCCTTGATCGGACTCGAAGAACCCGAGACGGCCTTACATCCAGCCGCCGCTGGTGTACTATTCGACGCCATGCATGAGGCCAGCACCAGCGTCCAGGTCATTGCAACTACCCACAGCGCTGACTTGCTCGACAAAAAGGAAATCGACACCGACGCCATCCTTTCAGTGGAGCTCGTCGATGGGACAACTCGCATCGGCCATCTGGATCACACCGGCAGGCAAGCGTTGAAGCAGGAGCTCTACACTCCGGGCGAACTGATGCGCATGAACTATCTGCGGCCGGAGCCTTCGAAAATGCCGGACGACTCAGAGATCGAGACTCTATTGTTTGAAGGCTTGGTCCCCGCCTGATGCCCTTCCGGATCGTCGCGATCGTAGAAGGTCACGGCGAATACCAAGCAGTTCCAGTATTGTTGCGCCGACTAGTGACCGAAATGAATCCCGAAGTCACGATAGGGCGCCCCGTACGTCAATCCAGAGGCAGCCTTCTCAAGAACGACGGACTCGAGAGAGCAGTCCAGCTCGCCTTCATTGAGACCGGAGCCGACGGTGCCGTCGTCGTCCTCATCGACAGCGAAGGCGATTGCCCGGCCGAACTTGCTCCTACGCTACTTCAGCGAGCCCGCAACGCCAGGAACGACAGGCGCATCGCGGTGATTCTCGCGCATCAGGAATTCGAGGCATGGTTCCTGGCCTCCGCATCAAGTTTGAGAGGGCTACGCCGGCTCCCCCAGGACATCGACGATCATCCCGACCCCGAAAGCGTCCGAGGCTGTAAGGAATGGCTTGAAGCCAGAATGCCTCCGAACTCGAAATACTCTGAGACCGCCGACCAGCCAGCGTTCGCGGACACCTTCGACCTCACGCTCGCGCGCAGAGCGCCATCCTTCGACAAGTTGTACAGAGAGATCGAACAAATCTGCCGGGAAGCAAGAGAGACCCTCGAACCTCGTTAGCCCCCCTTCACCAACTCCAAAAAAGCCTTCGCCGCATGACTCAAACTCCGCTTGGCCGGACACACCAGATGGATCTTCCGCTCCACGCTCAACTCCTCCACCCGCACCTCCCGCAGCGTGTCCTGCTTCAACTCCTGCTCTACGCACATGCGCGGCAGGAACGCCACGCCTTCATTCCGCTGCACCATCTTCCGGATGGTTTCCACAGTCGGCATCTCCACGTCCATATTGAGCGCCACTTTGTGCCGCTGAAACTCCTTCACCACCACCGCCCGATACGGCGACAAAACATTGTGGGCGATGAACGTTTCCATCCCCAGTTCGCTGATGGACACCTTCGCGCGATTCGCAAACCGGTGCGCCGGCGAAACCACGAACGCCAGATGGTCGGTGAACAACACCATCGAAACCAACCGGTCATCCTCCGGATCGTAGCTGATCACGCCCAACTCCAGATCGCCGTCAATCAATTGCGAGGGAATCTTGCTCGAAAGCGATCGCCGTACTTGCACCTTCACCTTTGGATACAGCCGCCGATAGCGCTCGATGTGCCCCAACAGGTACAGTGAAGTCGATTCGTTGGCGCCCACCGTCAGCCGTCCCGCCGAGTTGTCGCGCAATTCGGCTAACGCAACCTCCAGGTCCCCCTCCAGATTCTCGAACCGGCGCGCGTATTCATAAACGATCCGTCCGGCATCCGTCAAAAGCAGCTCCTTGCCGGAACGATCGATCAGCCGCTCCTGCAAGTCCGACTCGAGCTTCTGAACCGCGAGAGAGACCGCCGGCTGCGTCCGTCGTAGCTTTTCACCAGCCCGGGAGAAGCTTTTCTCACTCGCTACCGTCATAAAAACCTTCAGCGGGTACAGTTCCATAAGCGAAGTTTATCTCATCATAATATTTTATTCAACAAGCACGCATTATAAATTTGCCAAATCAAGGCGCGTCCCCGATAATTGAAACAAGACTTGGAGGGCCCCCATGCCGAATCGCGTTTACCTCTTTGACACCACTCTCCGGGACGGCGAACAATCTCCTGGTTGCAGCATGACTGTGCCCGAGAAGCTACGGCTGGCACGCAAACTGGTGGAACTCGGCGTCGACATCCTGGAGGCTGGCTTCCCGATCGCGTCTGAGGGCGACTACGAAGCCGTGGACGCCGTGAGCCGTGAATTTCCATGGGCCCAGGTAGCGGCGCTCGCACGCGCCAACACGCCGGACATCGAACGGGCCGCAGCAGCTCTGAAGCACGCGAAACGTCCTCGCATTCACACCTTCATCGCCACCAGCGACATCCATCTGAAATACAAATTGAAGAAGTCGCGCCAGCAGGTCTTGGATGAAGCTGTGGCCGCCGTCGAATTGGCGCGCGAACATACCGATGATGTCGAGTTTTCGGCCGAAGACGCCACGCGAACCGACTGGGATTACCTAGAGCAGATCTCACGCGCCGTGGTCGCAGCCGGAGCGCGCACGGTAAATCTTCCCGACACGGTGGGCTACTCGATCCCCGAAGAATACGCCGCATTGATCGGCCGTATGGTGCGAACTCTCGGCCCGAGCGCCATCGTCAGCGTGCATTGTCACGACGATTTGGGACTCGCAGTAGCCAATTCCATCGCAGCCGTCCAAGCCGGTGCCCGTCAGATTGAGTGCACCATCAACGGCATCGGCGAGCGGGCAGGCAATGCGGCGCTCGAGGAAATCGTGATGGCCTTCAAGACCCGTCCCGACAAGCTGCCGTATGAAACCAAGATCGTCACCGAGCAGATTTATTCCACCAGCCAGCTTCTCGCGCAAACCATCACGTTTGGACCGCAGCCGAACAAAGCCATCGTCGGCGAGAATGCCTTCGCCCATGAAGCGGGCATTCATCAGGACGGCTATTTGAAGGAACGGACCACTTACGAAATCATCGAACCCACCTCAGTCGGCGTCCCTGAAAGCAAGTTGGTGCTGGGCAAACACAGCGGCCGGCACGCGCTGCACCAACGCGCCGAAGACCTGGGGTTTGAGCTCAACAAACCAGAGCTGGACGATTTATACCACCGCTTCACTGCGATCGCCGACCGCAAGAAAGGCCTACGCAACGACGAAATCATCGCGCTGATCCAGCAGGTGCTGGGACAAACCGCCGTGGCAGCGAACGATTGATGCGGCTCAACGTACTAATCCTCCCCGGCGATGGCATCGGCGCCGAAGTAACGCGCGAAGCCGTCAAAGTTCTCCAACAAGTCGCCATTAAATTCCACCACCAGCTCTCACTCACCGAAGGCCTGCTAGGCGGCGTCGCGATTCATAAAACCGGAACGCCCCTGCCGCAGGAAACCATCGATCTCGCTCTCCAAGCTGACGCTACACTGATGGGAGCTGTCGGATTGCCCGAATTCGATCAAGCCCCCCCCGAGAAGCGTCCCGAAAAAGGGCTGCTCGGCATTCGCAAAGTGCTAGGCGTTTATGCCAACCTCCGCCCGGTTCGATCCTATAAAGCGCTGCTCGATTCGTCGCCGCTCAAGAATCATCTGGTGGATGGAACCGACATGATCATCGTCCGCGAGTTGACCGGCGGCATCTACTATGGAACACCGCGCGGAATCCATCAGGAAGGCAACGAAACCCGGGCCATCAATACGATGACCTACTCGAGCTCAGAAATCGCACGCGTCTCGCGCATGGCGTTTCATCTGGCACGCAATCGCCGCAAGAAAGTCACGAGCGTGGACAAATCGAATGTCCTCGAAAACTCGCAGCTCTGGCGAAAAGTGGTCGTGGAAGTCGCCGCCGAATTTCCAGACGTCGCCCTCGATCACATCCTGGTGGACAATTGCGCCATGCAATTGATCCTGAACCCGCGCCGCTTCGACATATTGCTCACCGAGAACATGTTCGGCGATATCCTAAGTGATGAAGGGGCTGTCCTGGCTGGATCCATCGGCATGCTGCCCTCAGCTTCGATTGGCGACCGGAAGCCTTCTGGCGCCTGGGTGGGATTGTACGAGCCGGTCCATGGCTCTGCGCCGGACATCGCCGGTCAAAACAAAGCCAACCCGTTCGGCGCCATCGGATCGGTAGCCGCCATGCTCGAATACAGTTTCGGATTAAAGGAAGAAGCCGCGGCCGTGAACGCGACAGTAGAATCAGTCTTAAATTCCGGCCAAGTCACCGCCGACCTGAACGGAACCGCGACCACGTCAGAGGTCGGAGAAGCCTGTAGGACAAGCCTCCGGCTTGTCCAGTAAAAACAATATGAAACCTCGCACCATCATCGAAAAGGTCTGGGACAACCACATCGTCGCCGAACAATCCGCCGCTCCCACACTTCTCTACATCGACCTCCACCTGGTCCACGAAGTAACTTCGCCGCAAGCCTTCGACGGCCTCCGCGCCCGCGGCATAAAAGTCCGCCGTCCCGATCTCACCATCGCCACCACGGACCACAGCACCCCCACCACCCCGCGCTCGTTCCCGATTATCGACCAAGTCGCCGCCGCCCAAGTCGCAAAACTCGAAGCCAATTGCAAGGAATTCGGAATTCGCTGCTTCGGTCTGGATAGCGTCCAGCAGGGCATCGTGCACGTCATCGGTCCCGAGCAAGGCCTCACGCAACCAGGGCTCACCGTGGTCTGCGGCGATAGCCACACCGCTACGCACGGCGCTTTCGGCGCGTTAGCCTTCGGCATCGGAACCAGCGAAGTGGAGCATGTGCTGGCCTCGCAGTGCCTTTTGCAAAACAAACCCAAAACCTATCAGGTCCGCGTGGACGGCTTCCTTAAGCCCGGCGTAACTGCGAAAGACATCATCCTCGCCATGATCGCCCGCATCGGAATCGGCGGCGGCACCGGCTGCATCTTCGAATACTGCGGCCCGGCCGTTCGCGCCCTTTCCATGGATGAGCGCATGACCGTCTGCAACATGTCCATCGAAGCCGGCGCTCGTGGCGGATTGATCGCGCCCGACGACACGACGTATCAATATGTAGCCGGCCGTCCTTACGCTCCGAAAGGCGCCGCCTGGGCCGCTGCCGAAGCGCGCTGGCGCGAGCTGCCAACGGATGAAGAAGCCACTTACTACAAAAGCATCACGCTCGACGCCTCCGCCCTCGAACCGATGATCACCTTCGGCACCAACCCCGGAATGGGGATTCCAATCACCGCCGTGGTTCCGAATCCGAGCGACATCACCGATCCTCTGGAGCGCGATACCCTCGCCAAAGCCCTGCGCTACATGGATCTCCCGCCCGGAAAACCGCTGCTCGGCCATCCCTTGGACGTAGTATTCATCGGAAGCTGCACCAACTCACGGATCTCCGACCTGCGTAGCGCCGCCAACATCCTGCGCGGCCGAAAAGTACATCCCGGGTTGCGCGTCATGGTGGTCCCTGGTTCGCAGCAAGTGAAAGCGCAAGCGCAAGCCGAGGGACTGGATCAGATTTTCCGCGATGCCGGCGCCGACTGGCGTGAGGCCGGCTGCTCCATGTGCATCGCGATGAACGGCGATCAATTGCAGCCCGGCGAATATAGTGTCTCCACCAGCAATCGCAACTTCGAGGGACGCCAGGGCAAGGGCGGACGAACGTTCCTCGCCAGCCCACTAACCGCCGCCGCGTCCGCAATTACAGGCGTAGTCAGCGATGTAAGGGAACTACTCCGATGAACAAATTCGTCCCATTCGAAAGCCGCTTAGTCCCGCTCGCCATCGACAACATCGACACCGACCAAATCATCCCCGCCCGCTTCCTGAAGACCATCTCAAAAGACGGCCTGGGCGACCAGTTGTTCTACGACTGGCGCTATGACGCCGAGGGAAACCCGAAACCCGACTTCATCCTGAACACTCCCGATGCCAAACGATCGCAAATCCTGCTAGCAGGCGACAACTTCGGATGCGGCAGCTCGCGCGAGCACGCCCCCTGGGCCCTAACGCAATACGGATTCCGCGCAGTGATCAGCACGTCGTTCGCCGACATCTTCAAGCAAAATTCTCTGAAAAACTCGCTACTCCCGATCATCGTCCCACGCGATATCCACGCCGAACTGTTCGCAAATCCAAACGCGACGGTGAAAGTAGATCTCGCGACGCAAACGTTGACCTTGCCCAACGGCCGCACGGTCGAATTCCCCGTCGACAGCTTCGCCAAGCACTGCCTCCTGGAAGGCATCGACGAGCTAGGCTACATTCTGCAACAAGGCCTGGCAATCAAGCTATTCGAGTCAGCGCACCCCGCACCAATCAACACGCTGGCCTAGCATCCATTCCGAACCGGTAGAGTAGGCGAGAGGGCGACGCGATGAGCGCGACCCGCTCTCCAGTCGTCGAACCGGAGGTGCAGATTTCCCGCGTCCGGCTCTCCTGAAAGTGGTCGCCTCAGGGCGCCAAAGGGAGCAATCGATGGATCGCCCGCTGTCTCGATCGCCTCAACCACGGCATGATCGAGGCCTTGGTGAAGATCCTGCGCAATTCTCCGCCGGCACCGACCAACTCCGTTGAAGACGCGGTCCAAATTATCGATTCCACGCGACCGCCCGCCCCGGCCCGTCCCCTTGCTGACGCGCGGGGCTGCAATTCAGCGTCTTCATCACCTTTGGTGGGCCAGCAGGCGCATGGGAACTCCCTAAAATCATCGCCATCGAAGCAGAGTACTTTGAACCCAACCGAGAGCGGATGCGCAATCCGGTTTTTCGCGCACAAGGTCTGTTTGTTGGCTCTGGTGTCGTCGAAGCTGGTTGTAGGACCGTCATCGGCGCTGCCTCAAATGCTCCGGAATGTTTTGAACCGTTCGCGCATCGGCCAGCCATTTCCATCGCGCACTGATCGCAAAGAAAAGCTACAATAGCATCGATGCGCCGCACGTTGGCATTATTGCTGATGGCTCTGTTCAGCTTTTCGCTGATCAGTCCCGTGGTGTTCGCTTCCGACCGGGACTCAAAGTTTCCGGCGTGCTGCCGTCGCGGCGGAAAACACCATTGCGCGATGATGGCGATGCAAACGGAATCACCGTCAGGTCCCTCCCTGCAGCCTGGCAGGTGCCCTCTGTTCCCATCCGCCGGAGCCATTCCAGCCGGTCCGGCCGTAAGTTTACCTGGGTTTTTCCAAGCCATCTTTAGTGGACTCCGCACCCATTCAGCTTTCCTCCCAGAGGCAGAGGCCCTTTGCCTAGGTTCCTATAGCCGCGCAGGTCAGAAGCGCGGACCTCCCGCCTCAATCTCCTAAACACATTCTGTTTTTCAGCTATGCAGGAGGTTTTGTGCGCAAGCTCGTATTCTGTTCGTGTCTGGCAATATTCTTAAGTTCTGGTTCCCTACTCCACGCAACAATTTTCGGAAGGGTCCAAGGAATCGTGCACGATCCACAACATCGGCCTGTGCCAGGTGCGTTGGTAAAGCTGCAGGCGATTACTTCGGATTGGTCTCAAACCGCTCAATCGGGCGACAACGGCGAATTTTCGTTCACAGCGGTGCCCGTGGGCGATTACAAAATCACCGTCACTCAGTCTAAGTTCGAGACTGCCCAGCAGGCCGTGACAGTCGCTTCCGGATCGTCACCGATTCTTCATTTTCAACTGACCATCGCTCCCTTGAATCAAAGCACCGTTGTCGTCGCGCAAGCAGGGGTGGCCAATATGGATTCGGTAACGCCAACCACTTTGATCGATCGCGAAGACATAGCCCAAACTCCCGGTGCCAGCCGCACCAACAGTATGGCGATGATCACCGACTACACGCCCGGTGCATACGTAACCCACGACATGCTGCACATGCGCGGAGGCCATCAAGTGGGTTGGCTCATTGACGGCGTACCCATTCCGAACACCAACATCGCCACCAATCTGGGCCCGCAGATTGACCCCAAGGACATTGATTATCTGGAAGTTCAGCGAGGCAGCTACGATGCGGAGTACGGAGACCGCACGTATGGAATCTTCAACATCGTTCCTCGAACCGGCTTCGAGCGCGACAATGAAGCGGAACTGGTTACCAGTTTCGGAAACTGGTACCAAACCAACGATCAATTCAATTTCGGCGGGCACACCAAGCGCTTCGCCTATTACGTTAGTCTCAACGGAAATCGCAGCAACTATGGTTTGCAGCCGCCCATCGGGCAAGCAGTTCACGACGCCGAGAACGGTTATGGGGGATTCGCGTCGTTCATATTCAACGCCAGTCCCTCTAACCAATTTCGGCTGGTGGCGTCGTTGCGCCGGGATTATTACCAGATCCCCATCGATCCGAATCCCAACTCTTCCGGAAATCAGGTTTATCCCAGTTACGGCCTTCGCGATAGTGAACGTGAACCGGATGGTTACGTCACCTTCTCATGGCTTCACACATTTAGTCCAAACCTGCTGCTGACGGTTTCACCCTTCTATCACTACAACCAGGCCAGCTATACCAGCGGGCCGAACGATGTGCCGGTGATCTCGACTGTGGATCAGGCCGCCAATTATGCCGGCGCCCAAGCCAGCCTGAACATCACCTCTGTGAAAAACAACGACATTCAAGTGGGAGTGTACGGATTCGCCCAGCACCAGAGCAACTACTTTAATAACGTTTTTACAGATTGCGCACCGAACTGTCAGAACTTCGGCGCGTCCTCGGCTTCGGTAACCGGAGGACTGATCGAAGAATACATCAGCGACCGATTTAAAGTGACCTCGTGGTTGACGCTGATCGCCGGCCTTCGGGAATCGCACTTCACTACTCCCGGAGCCGGAACTCAGCCGGGAGTCATCGAGAACGCGACGGACCCGCGCTTTGGTGTTGCCATTAGGATCCCGCGCCTGAACTGGGTCTTTCATGGATTTTACGGGCATTTTTACCAAGCGCCTCCCTTGCTGACTGCTACGGGTCCACTGCTCAATTTAGCAACCAGCCAGACTCTGACTTTCGCGCCGCTGAAGGGGGAGCGGGATGAAGAATACCAATTTGGCGCCTCGATTCCGTTTCATGGTTGGGTGATCGAGGAAGATACCTTCCAGACACGCGCGCAGAACTGGCTGGACCATAATAATATTGGCGAATCGAACATCTTCTGGCCAATCACCTGGAGTGGCGCTCTGATTCAGGGTTGGGAAACCACACTGCGTTCCCCGCGCATCTGGCGCCGCGCTCAAGTGCACCTGGCCTACTCGAACCAGATCGCGCAGGCAACATCTCCCATCACGGGAGGCGTAGTCTGCCCAGTTCCCGTTTCGGCGTCATGCCCGGTAGCCATCCCGCCGGGATACGCACCGGTGGATCACGATCAGAGAAACACGTTGAACTTCGGCGCCAACGCAATTCTTCCCGGGCAGGCGTTCGCGTCGACAAATGTGTACTACGGCTCCGGATTCACCAACGGGTCGCCGAATGCGCAATATCCGGGTAACTATCTGAGGCAGCACACTACGTTCGACATCTCCATGGGAAAGAGCTTTGGCGAGCGCGAGAGATACAAGGTCTCGTTGACTGCCCTGAATGTGGCGAACCGCCGCGAACTACTCGACAACAGCCTCACCTTCGGCGGATTCCACTTTAACGATCCGCGCCAAATCTACGTCGAATTCCGTTATAGATTTCATTACTGAGCCGGCCGGCATGATAGCCGTCCTCTACTGGTGTTGGTTGAATAAGAAATAATCGTAGACCGCGCGGGAGATCTGCGCGATGGCTCGCTCGCTTACCTCCGATTTCGATCCCTGCTTCACGAACAGCGCCAGCACCACGTGGCCGGCGTTGTCCGGCAGATTCAGGATGCCAACGTCGTTGATGGTGCCGCCGATGGAACCGGTCTTGTGCGCCACCTCCGTTCCCGGCGGGAGCATGCCCTTGATGCGAGCTTCACCGGTTTGGCAACGGTACAAAATATCGAGCAGCAGGGCCGCCGTCTCCGGCTTGTGCAGTTGCCGGTGGTAAATTTTCTCCAGCAGCGCGGCCATGGCATTGGGCTGCGAGGTGTCACGCGGATCCTGATTGAAGCGGTCGCTGGCCTGCTTTCGCTGCTCCGGTGTCGCCGCATCCAGAAGCTTGCTGAACCGTTCGGGCGTCCATTCGTTCTCCGGCCCGAACGTTGCGCCAATCCAATCCGCAATCAGATTCACCGTAGGGCGATTGACATCGATTCCGGAAATGCCCAGCGCACGCATCTTGGCGGTAACCGCCTCCGGACCGCCCGCCAGACGCAGAACAATGTCGGTTGCGCTGTTGTCGCTGATGAGAAGCATCAGCTCCAGCAGGTTGCGCAGGCTGAGCGCCACGCCCGGCTTATTCAACAGCGAGGTAAGCATCCCGCTGCCCGGATGCAAATCGTGTGGCTCGATGGTCACCATTTGGTCCAGCCGAAGTTCGCCGCGATCCACGCGATCCAGCAATTGCACCGCGATTGGAATCTTAAACGAGCTGGCCATCGGGAAGCGATCCTCGCCATGGAACGCAAAGCGGCGGTTTGACTCGACGTGCAACGCGGACATGCCCACCACGCCGTCCGAGATTTTCGCCAGCCGCGCGATCTCGGAGTCCAGGTCAGCAGCCAGGATACGACCCGCAACCAAGCAAAAAAGAATGATTCTCATGTCCGTTCAGGATACTTGATTTGAACGGCCTAGACTTATTCGATCGCCCATTCCGAGCCGCGACCGGAAGGAAGCGCTACCACGATCTCGCAACGCTCGCTTCCGGTCGTGGCTCAGTTTTCCCGTACGTCTCCGGCCACCAGTGCCGTGCTCAGCCCCAAGAGGCTCTCCATTACCTCAAACAGTTCCCGCGAATGGACTGGTTTCGAAATGTATCCGTCCATGCCGCTTCTGAGGAAGCGCTCCCGGTCTCCCTCCATCGCGTGCGCAGTCATGGCAATGATGGGAATGTGGGCGCCTGTGATTCTCTCCCTTTCCCGGATGGCTGCGGTGGCTTGTACCCCATCCATTACCGGCATCTGCACATCCATCAGGATCAGGTCAAAGCTCTGTTGCTCCAGCACCTCCAGAGCCTGTGCGCCGTTCTCAGCCAGAACCACAACGTGACCCCGTTTATCGAGCAATCGCGCCGCCACCCGTTGATTGACCGGATTGTCTTCCGCCAGCAGCACGCGCAAAGGCGTGCGGTCATCCCGCAGAGTCTGGCCAGTAATGAGCTGCGGCGCCTCGGGAGCCTGGCTGTGCGACCCCAGAACCTTCGAGAGCGCCTCCAACAGATCCGACTGCAACACTGGTTTCATTAGGTAGGCAGCTATCCCTAGTTCCTTGCACCGTGCGCCATCGCCGCGATGCCCGCCGGAGGTCAACATGACTGTGATCATCCCGGCCAGCTCGGGAATTCTCTGAATCTGCTCCACCAGCGTGAAACCGTCCGTCTCCGGCATGTGACGATCCACAATCATCAGTCCGAACGGGTCCTGAGCTTCCTTCGCCTGTTTCAGTAGCGCAAGCCCCGCCTTCGCGCCGTCCGCTGCGGCAGGTCTCATCCGCCAGTGTGTGAAGATCTTCTCGAGAATTTGAAGGTTGGTGGCATTGTCGTCCACCACCAGTACGCGCATGCCCTCAAGAAT
>CZKS01000479.1_pt2 | contig 17594 bp, 13 predicted proteins | sample 1122221 | NCBI WGS metagenome assembly CZKS01 (sample SAMEA3539301, study PRJEB10725) | soil metagenome | biome: tundra; feature: field; material: soil | place: USA | collected 2010-05 | depth 0.15 m
CTCGATGGATACCGCTCCACCATGCGTGCGCCGCAACAATCCCTTTTCGTCCAGAGCATCCAGGTCTCGGCGTACGGTCACAACTGAAACGCCCAGCTGTTTGCTGAGAGTTTCCACTGAAACCCGTCCGGTTTGCTGCAGACCGGTAAGAATCGCGGTCAGGCGCACCCGCTGTTTATCCTGGGACGCACCTTCGGACTCTAGTTGTCCATTCGGGCCGATTCTACGCCGTGGAGGCCGGTTACGTTTCATATAATTTCGTTCCTTTGCGTCCCTCGCGGTCAAGAAAACGAAACTCTTTCTGACAGACGTTGTGCGATTTAGCCCAAAACGAAAGTACCGCTGGAGCATACTACTCTGAATTTCACGGATTACAATATAGATCGGATCGTCAAACAAATGCTTTCCAATCGCGTTTAGAATTTTTATTTTACAAATTTCAATCATAACTTTGGTCGTTTTACGCCTAAATAAAATAGTAAGATGATTGATTTCTAAGCCATTAATGGTCGAGATTTAGAAGGCGCCCCCACCAGCCGACCCACCGCGATTCGGGTTTCGCGAGGAAAACGAATGACCTTGGACCGCCGACAATTCGTGACTACCCTGATTGCATCCGGTGCTGCTGCCGCCGTGCCAACACAGAGCATCGACCGGAAGCTCCCTTACTCCTCGGCGCCAACATCCCTCGCGAATCCTCCCCACACGAAAGTAGATTTTCGTTACACCCCGCGCAACCAGCAATCTACGATCTGTTTTCCAGACGATCCCAGGAAGACCATCGTTGGCCAGGCTGGTGACTTGCGATACGGATTCGCAAAGTCGTTCTCCGCTGGCATGGAAAACTTCGGCACGGTCATCGAATTCTCGCTCGCGGGTTTTCAGGACGACAAGATTCTTCGGCAATGGACCGAATCACCTGCCGTTCCCATCGTGCACACTCTGATCGACCGTCCGGCGGCGACGTTCGAACTGATCGCATTCGCAACCCGTCATGCTGGCGAAGGCCGAGTCGATAACGTCCTGCTCTCCATTAAGTCAAAGTCGAAGACTGGCCGCGTCGCCGTGGTTCCGAAGATCCGCATTCGGACCTTTGAACGGCTCGAACTTGAGAGCTATACCGTCCCTACAGCTACGGTCCGCGCGCAGGGCAGCAAATCGCCCTTGCTCGTTGCCGCGCAGCTCAACAACAATCTCGGGAGCTGCATGTTGTGGGAAGAGGAGGGATTCACTCTTTATCTGCCCCATGGCGAAGCTGCTGAAGAAGTCTCAGCACGTTATTTCGTCCGGCTCCCACAGGAAAACCAGTCAGCCGAAACTCTGGGCGAACATTTGCGCAGCGTCGAAGTGCTTTTGGCCGAAGCTCGCGAGTTCTGGAGGAATTGGAAGCCCTTTGGAACCACGAATTGGAGCTTCCCGGGTCGGCACGGGGAATTTCTTACGGCCTGCGCGCGCAACATTCAACAAGCGCGCGAGGTCAAGAATGATCGACTTGTTTTTCAGGTTGGGCCGACTCAGTATCGCGGTTTGTGGATCGTCGATGGCAACTTTCTCCTCGAGGCCGCACGCTATCTAGGCTACGACCAGGCAACCGATGAGGGTTTGCGCTCCGAATGGTCCAAGCAGGCGGAGAGCGGGCAGATCATCGCGGAAAGCGGCGGCGAGCACTGGAAGGATACGGCGATCGCCATGTTCACGCTGGTGCGCCAATGCGAGCTTAAGCAGGAGTGGAGGTTTTTCCGCGATCTCGAACCGAATGTCGTGCACGCTCTGGATTTTCTGATCACCCTGCGCGACAAGGCCCGTTCGGGCCCCAGCATCAACGGACGCTATGGGCTGCTCGCTCCCGGTTTCGCCGACGGCGGCATTGGCGGCGTTCGCTCCGAATTCACCAATACCGTTTGGACGCTCGCGGCTCTTCGTGCCGTTGCCGATGCTGCCGATCAACTGAAGATGTCATCTCTATTCCGGGCCCGCAAATTCTTTGATGAGCTCTATGAAGCATTTCAGCAAATGGCAAGGCGAGAAATGGTGCGGCATCCCGCGGGATTCGAGTATCTCCCAATGATTGCGCACGACGATTCATCAGTTGCCGACTCTAATTCGTGGAACCGCCCTCGTCCGCAGACCGCTCAGTGGGCTCTCTCCCACTCCATTTTCCCAGGGGAAGTGTTCGAGAAGAATGATCCGATCGTGCGCGGACACATTGCGCTCCTTCAGTCATGCACGCAGGAAGATGTCCCAATCGAGACCGGCTGGCTCTGGCACGACAGTTTGTGGACTTACAACGCTTCATTCGCAGCGCATGTCTATTTGTGGGCTGGCCTGCGCGATTGGGCGCATCGGACCTTCACTGGCTTCCTCAACCATGCCTCACCTCTGTACTGCTGGCGCGAGGAGCAACCGCTGCAACATGCTTTGGCCGGCCAGGATTGGGGAGACATGCCACACAATTGGGCCAGTGCCGAATGCGTCCGATACTTGCGGCATATGTTGGCGCTCGAAGACGGTAAGTCGCTTCGACTTCTCAATGGGATCACTGCGGCAGAATTGATTCCCACCGCTCACTACAGTCTCCAGAATTCTCCAACCCGCTTTGGAAGGATCAATCTCGAACTCGAACCTGCCGGGGAGCAGGGCTGGCGGTTGCGGTTCGATCGAGCCAGCGGATTTTCTCCATCCTCCGTTTCATTGCCGGCAAACATCGGTTCGCTGCAAGTGAAAAAAGTAATCGGGGCGGGCTCAAAAATAAGCGGTCGGGTTGTCGAAGTCGATCCTTTCGCGAAGACGTGGGATGCATTTCTTAAGTAGAACCACAATTGAGGTCACATTGAGGCTCACTTGGAACATGCCCCTCTTGTATCGCGCACGGCGCGCACCGTTGATCGATTCCGGACGAATACGCTCGCGAAACTTTCATTTTGATGATGACTTCTGACATCGTAGCTAAATCACGATGTACGAGACGGAACGGGGCAGGCAACAGGGCCGACCCGCCCGACACGTTCGGATGTTTGTTTCAAATTGAGGGAGCAATGATTCGACTGTCGGCTGCTGCTGGAAGAAATTGGCTCTGTACGTCCAGGGCGGACTGCAGCAGTGCCGATCGTGTTCTTGAGTACCGCTCTAATCAGGCCATGCTTGTCAGCCGAAAGACTTCCGTCCAACGGAGCGTCGGCTACAGTTGCGGCGAGTGGCTAGTTGCGAACTACGACAAAAATCTCACCAGATCGGTACCGGAAACGCGCCTGTGGGAAGTGATGACCGTAGGGTTTGTAAACCAACGATGTGCCCGAGGCACACTACTGGCACGCAAAATCGCCTAGGAGATAGAACGATACAACGAGCACCTGCCGGCGGGCTGACCGACAGTCAGCCGTTCCTACGTCAAGAGTCTGGCACTTGAAAGTGGCGGCTGCTGACCTATGCGAAGAGACTCCTCGTTACGTTCCAGTCCCCCGCGTTCACTTCGCCTCAATTACCTGTCATGTGGCGAATCAGGTAGTGGAGGTACCCTTCTCACCAGACGACAATGGAACTCGTTCTTAAGACGACTTCTCTTGGCCGCGGAAAGGGCACCCGGACGACTTGCGGAAAGTAGATGTCTAGCTCACTCGTGAGCTTCCGCACATTCATCGTGTTACAAACGTATGTAAGAAGTAGCGAGCCAGGTCGGCGAAATTCCGGGTGTTCCTTTGCGGCATAGCAGAAAGTATCTTTGTCATAGCCAGCCTTACCCTTCTGCATCTGTGCAATACGATAGATAACTTTACCTTTGCTCCATGGCCCCGCAAGTTGAGACGCTGAACGAACCACGATCTTGTCGGAAAAGAGTTTCGGATAACTCAGGACTGCAATCCACTTTTTCAATTCCGGGTGATATCGCACCGTCATTTCACTATTTCCATGCTTCATGACAGGCATGGCATCGACCGGGGTAAGGCCCGTCTTCCAGTTGCCGCTCTTGGACAGATACTGAAGGTGCTCTGCCGGTGCGTCGAGGCCATCCAAGGGGATGCGAGTGAGCAGCATCGGCCGTGAATCTGCTTCCCACAGCCCAAAAAATGTAGACGTAATCGCCTTCCACCACGGCAGTGGCCGAAGGATAGGCATGGATGCCGTCGAGGACGAGTGGGAAGTACGTTACACCCCAGTGCTGCGGATCATTCTCGAGTTGGGAAATCCTTGCGAGGTCTGCCCCGCAAGTTTCAAAGCCCATTGCTGCGGGCGTCGTTTTTGGCGAGCTGCGAACGCAGAGAAGAGTCACCCATAGGTCATTCTCGTAGAAGAATCCATCAAGCGCCCAGTACCAAGTGCCCTTATGCTGCGCCTGAAAAAAGTCCACCGGTTGTCCCTTGTCGCCCCGCCGAATGATGTAATCGATTTTCCAGCCGCTGCGATTGTCGCATGTCGAAATCCCAATACTGTTGCGCACCATGCGAGGCTCGTTGCCCTCGACTACCCTACGGTCGCCATTCAGAGTATCCCCGAAGATCCATGCAGAACGCCCGTCTGGCAACGGGATGGAATATGCCGCGTCCGCGCCCCACCACGACTCTTTGAACGGAAAGTTTGGGGTGCATTGGACTGCGGATCTCTCTTGCGCGTGGACGGGAGCGGAGCAGGAAAGCATAGACAACGCAATGGCAATGAAGAAGCACCGGCTCCTCGAGACCCCCAACAACATCTGCTGTACCTCCCGTCATCGAATATCTTGTAACAGCGTTAATACCGATAAGAACACTGCTAGGTATTGAGGGAGACATCCTTCGCTCTAAACCTTCAACCTCGCCCACTAGAGCGGTGACAGCTCGTCTTCGTTCTCCTCCTTCTTCCCGCGAACGATTTTCTTCTCCAGGAAACGACGGGCCAAGTCTCTCCCCCCCATGCCGAATGCGATTGCCAGGCCGAGCATCAGGGCGCCGAAGGCAATTCCGAAGGCAACCAGCATGGTCTGTTCTGCCAGACCCAGTTCTTCAAAAACGATCGACAATACGAAAACGATGATGATGCTGCGGACCGCGAGGCTCAGAACCCTTGGCGAAGGCACGTTAGCGTTTACGGCAGCCAACAGCGCAGCACGAGAAAAGAAACTGGCTGCCAGCAGTCCGGCAAACATGATGAACATGGCCACGAATAGGCGCGGCAAGAAAAAAAAGAATCTTGCGACTTGCTCCTGCAGGCCCAGGATGCCGAGCACGCTCACACCCAGCAGAATGAAACCTAGCCATGCCACCCAGAAGACAAACCGGCTCAACATTTCCGTCGCCGAAGGCAGCGCGGCCTTGGTGAGCAATTGGGAGGCACCCGCGTTTTCCGAGAGCTTGTCAAACTTGACCAGCCTAAGAATGCCGCGCAAAACCACTTTTACAACGAACGCGATTACCCATCCCACAAGCGCAAGGATCAGCATCACGATGAGACGAGGAAGAAAGTGTGCGAAGCCTCTGGCAATCTCGTGCAGCGCCTGACTTAGTTCGCTGATAATCATCTCCCGCATAGTTGCCTCACTCTCTTGGTTTCCACATCGCCAGTAAATATGGTTTCAAACGCTCAAACTCAAGGCACAAACTTTCAATATTGTTCTCCACCTCGTCCGCGGAAGCACTACGGTTCTCCATCAGGAAAGTGAACACCCTGCCGCGGAAAAGAGGTGCGAAGGCCTGGATGATATGATCCCGGCTGATCACGGATTTCTGATACGAAGCGGCAAACTCGTAAACTGTCTTAATCCACAATTCTGCGGGGTACTGAAAATCCTCTTCTCCCATGCGGGCGATTCGCTGGAGTTCGGCCACAATGGCGGGGGAGAGAATGGACTGGAAGACGGACTCCAATTCGGCAACTCCGGTTGAAAACATCTCCCGCAGCCGTTTCCGATTTACTCGCAGTGGTTCCAGGAGCACCTCCTGATCGGCCCCGATTGTAGTGGCGGGCTCGGAACCAGCGATGACGCTCCAGACAGGAAAGTCCGGCTCCAATGCGGAGAACAGGGCGCCGACGGTTTGTCGCAGCGCCGGCACGAGGTCAGCGGCACGTCGCTCGATGTGAATCTTTTCGCCAAGGAAGGACTGGCAGATACGGTACTTTCCCGCAATCGCTGCCAGGGTGAACCGGAGTTCGACCCCCTCCCCTTCTGTTCCATCACTCCAGACATTCTGTCCAAGAAATTGACTTCCCAGACGGCCGGAGAACGCGAACTCTGGCGAATATGCCTCACGGATTCTTAACCCGTACAGTGCGCGGGTCATCGGGTACACCAAATTCGTGATGAGCAGCCCTTCAAACTTATGTCGGCGATAGGTCGGAGTTACCAGATCGAAGCCGTCCCGATAAATAGGCCCCAGAAGCTTGGAGAGCCATTCGGGTTCGATGTTCGCGGACTCGGGCGACAGCACCACACAGGCCTTCGCGCGGAGCAATTCGGCGGCAGCCAGAATCGTCCGCAACGCGACTCCACTCGCCGGGCTGCTCGCATACTTCGTGCTGATGGAGTGCAACGTCCGGAGAGCATACAGATTCGACGCTGGGCGCACGTCGTCGATGGAGACACCCGTGACCAGTTCTGGAGTGCCATCCCGCGAACCACCATCGGCATTAATGATCACCGCTCGCTCCCGGGGAAACCCGTGCAGGATGCCGCTCTGAATTGTCTGGACGATCGACCCGACAGTTTTGACGTTATTGTGCGTGGGCAAGCCCACCAGGATGTCCACTTCGCCAACATTGATCAATTGGCGAAGAAAATCATCTGTAAGAAAGCTCTCCTCTGCCAATTCCATCTCCGTTCGAAGTGCCGTCGCGTGCCCATATGTAGAGGCGCGTCACGCAACATCATTTTCAGGATTCAGATTCGTTTCAGCCGAAACCAGTAAAACTGATAGGGGCCCATCGTCAGCAGATAAGGAACGTCGCTGACCCGCGGAAACATATTCCTGCCAAACATCTCAATCGGAATGTTCCCCTTGTACCGGCGCAGGTCCAGTTCGACAGCTTGCGCGGTGCTCGAAAGATTGTTGACCACCAGGACCGCCTCATTACCCAGTCGCCGCACATAGGCCAAGATTCTATGATTGGCAGGATACAGAAATTCAATTGACCCCTTGCCGAACACCGCGCTCGATTTGCGAACCGTTATAATGCGCTGCATCCAATTGAGGAGTGAGTGTTCGCTTGCTTTTTGCCTCAGGACGTTCACCGCCGGATAACCATATACCGGATCCTGAATCAGGGGGGCGTACAGACGTTCTGGGGCCGCAGTAGAAAAACCCCCATTCAATCCCCCATCCCACTGCATTGGCGTTCGTACTCCGTTGCGGTCGCCTAAATTGATGTTATCGCCCATACCAATTTCATCGCCATAATAGATGATGGGTGTGCCGGGTAACGACAACAGCATTCCGTTCATCAACTCGATGCGCCTGCGGTCGTTGTCCAGAAGAGGAGCGAGTCGCCTCCTAATCCCGAGGTTCAGCCGCATGGTTTTGCTTTCGGCGTACGTATCGTACATGTAGTCGCGCTCCATGTCGGTTACCATCTCCAGAGTCAGTTCGTCATGGTTGCGCAAGAATAGGGACCACTGGCAGGTAGGCGGAATCTCCGGGGTTTGCTGCAGGATTTCAGTGATGGGCTTGCGGTCTTCCAACTTCAGCCCCATGAACATTCTGGGCATCAGCGGAAAATGAAACGCCATGTGGAATTCATCTCCGTCACCGAAATACGGACGAAGATCCGCGGGCCACTGGTTGGCCTCCGCCAGAAGCATCCTGCCGGGAAAGTTTTCATCGAGTTTTCGCCGTATCTCTTTCAGGACATCGTGAGTCTCCGGCAGGTTCTCACAATTTGTGCCCTCCCTTTCCACCAGGTAGGGCACGGCGTCAAGACGGAATGCATCGACACCCATCTCCAGCCAAAACTTCATCACATTCCACATCTGCTCCCGGACAGCAGGATTGTCGTAGTTGAGATCGGGCTGGTGACTAAAGAAGCGATGCCAATAGAAGGATTTTGAAATCGGGTCCCACGCCCAGTTGGACTTTTCCGTATCCAGAAAGATGATGCGAGCGCCCTTGTATAAGGTGTCGGTATCGCTCCAGACATACCAATCGCGACGCGGATTGTTCCGCGAACTTCGCGACTCCTGAAACCACGGGTGCTGATCGGATGTGTGATTCAACACCATTTCGATGATGACCCGGATGCCGCGGTCGTGGACCGCCCCCAGAAGTTTCCGGAAATCTTCCAAGGTCCCGTAGCTTGAATGTACTGCGTTGTAATCCGCGATGTCATAGCCATCGTCGCGCAGAGGCGATGGAAAGAAGGGCATAAGCCAGATCGCGCTGATCCCCAGTTCCTGAAGGTAGTCGAGCTTCCTTTCAAGCCCTTGAAAATCACCGATGCCATCCCCGTTGCTGTCGTGGAAAGTGCGGACGTGGATCTGGTAGATGATCGCGTCCTTGTACCAAAGCGCGTCCCGGTTTAGTGGCAAACCGCTTCCTCCCTAACCAATTTCAGTACCTCCACTGCCAAGCAGGTCAATACGCAAGTTTATATGAAGTGACGAACGTAGAAACCTACGGTGCGCCTGACGCCAAGGGGCGATTGGCATTGATGCTCAGGTGTTCGCCTTGGATGAGAGCTGCTGATCGGGGGCGGACTTACCCGAAAGCCGGAGCTAGCCGAATCGGGCCATCCTTATTTCGGAGATGCGAGAGACCCTTAGTCCGTTTAGACGTTTCTTCGATGAATCGCTTTAATTGCCAGAGTTCGCGGGAACGGCTGCGGCTACGCTTGCTGGGTCGGTTTCGCGGTCCGCTTCGCGTTTAACAATGGCACGGAACTCGCGCAGCACTTCTTCAGGAAGAGATGGCTTTTGATACTTGCTCAGTAGTTCGTCAACTCGTGTGCGGGCTCGCCGGATGATGTCGCTCGGTGGCTCCGAGCTTCGCGCACTGCGATCGATAACACTGGAGGGAAGATGCTGTTCCTTCCGAAAAAGCGATCGGGTTTCTTTCAGCTTGAGAAATTCGCCCGAGAGCCCGGCTTTCGCGAACATGGTGGTGGCCAGGGTCGCACTGGCTTCTTGGTCGTGGACCTGGTCGCCCGGAACTTCAATGCCTCGCGCCAGCCGCTGCGCCGAGGCGATCCACTCAGCATCGATGACCAACTTTTCGACGCTGAAGCAGGCCAGAGATTCGAGCATGCCTGCTCCCGAGATCATGTTGATGCCGGCGAGCGCTCCCAGCATCGCGGAGCGGCCGCTCTCCGCGCCCGCTTGGGCATCCACCAACTTCGAATCGGTCGCGACCATGTACCCGTGGGTGGGCAGGCCCAGATGCTTGCCGACTTCGGCGCACGCCATGTTGAGCATGGCCGTTTCCACCGCGCCCATGGGTGCGCCTCCGGTACGCATGTCGAAGATAGCCGGAGCGCCGCCCCAGACTACGGGTGAGCCCGGTCGAGCGAGTTGATGCAGCGTGATTCCGGCCAGCACTTCGGCCGCGTGCTGCGTCACGGAACCTGCCAGCGTCACCGGAGCCGTGCCACCGGCCAATGGCATGGAGACAATTTCCGCGGGCACACCGGCCCGGGCAAGATCGAGCAGGTTATGCGATCCGAATTCCGACCAGTTCAACGGCGGCGAGGGACACACATCGAAGACTGCGCGCGGCTTCTGGCGCAACTTGTCCGGACTGCCACTATCGGCGGCAAGCAGGTCGATCATCCCTTGCAGGCCGGCAGCGGAGAAGGCTCCGGTCACCACGGGCTTGTCAGAATACTGCAGAACTATGAATAGACGATAGAGATCGCCGATAGCGCCGGGCGCATCGTTACTCTGATCGCTATCCGCGATGGCATCGCTGCACACAACCGCAGTGGATTGCGCGGCGAACTCGGGCAGCATCTCCGCAACCTGAACGATGCGCATCAGGTCGCGAGTCTCGGATGATCGCGCTTCCAGCGTCTCGGGATCGAGTACCTGCACGCAACAGGAGCCAGGATCGAAATGCACGTCGTCGCCGCCATAATGAACGGCTTTCTCACCCTGACGGTTGTAAAGGTAGAAGTCCCGCGGGGCGGTTGCCAGGCACTGTCGAACCAGCTTCTCGGGGATGCGCGCCACTCTGTCGTTGGAATCGACGTTGGTTGCCGCGCCCGTCGATACGCCAGCCGGAGTTCCGACCTCGACTCCCGCCGTACGCAATAGATCAACCACCGCCGAGCCCACACAAACTCCGGGGCTCATCAGCAGTTCGAACGCTTCGCGCAGAATACGTTCGATAAGCTCAGTGCTGAGCAGTTGAATTCTGGGTCTCATGCCGTAGCCTACCCTTGTTTACCAGGTTCTTTGCCAGTTCCAGCGCATCGATGGCATTGCGGGAGTAACCGTCGGCGCCGATTTCAGCGGCCCACCTTGAGGTGACCGCGGCACCGCCAATGATCGCCTTTATTCGTGGCCGCAATCCATTCCGATCCAGCGCTTCGATCACCGCTTTCTGACCGGCCATCGTCGTCGTCAACAGAGCCGACACCCCGACGATATCGGCGTCGACTTCCGTGGCCTTGGCGACAAACTGTTCGGGGGTAACGCTGGTACCGAGATCAAAGATCTGAAATCCGCTGGCGGAAAGAATGGTCGCAACCAGGTTCTTGCCAATGTCGTGAATGTCACCTCGAGCGGTGCCCAGGACAACCTTGCCCAGGCTCTCCCGCTGCGAGCCGCGCTTCAGCATCTCCGGCTCGAGGACGTCAATCGCGGCCTTCATGGCTTCGGCGGACGCGAGCAGATCGGGAAGAAACATTTGTCCACACCCAAATTGATCGCCGGCAAAGGTGATTCCGACGGCAAATCCGAGGTTCACCGCGTCGAGCGGATCAATGCCACCCGCCAGCGCCTGTCGCGCCAGTTCTGCCGCCTTCTCAGGTGCGCCATCGATGATGCTCTGCAGCATCGCTCCGAAAAGTGGATCCGACACAGAGCCTCCGGGCCCAGATCAGGCTTGGGACAAGCCGATCAGGGCCGATTGTACTCCGGCGGGAGTCACAAAACTGTGATCCGGGGCATATGTCCGGCGAGAGACCACTTGGCGCGAGCCGTCCTGTGGTCACTGATTCGGTGTCGACGATTGTTCAAGCACTTCCTTCAGGTATTGCTGCCACATCGCCGCCCAGGTGTGGGTGCCGTGACCGTGCGACTGCTCGGAAGCGGGTAACAACACGAATCTGCCATTCTTCACCTTCTTAATCTCGCGCTCGGCAATCCCCAACTCCGGCGGATTGATAAAATCATCGGCGGAGTTAATGAACATCACGGGTACCCGGATCGAGTCTAGTTTCGCTGACGGATCGTAATCTCGCGACGCATCCACTGCATAGAGAAAGTCATTGGCGTCAAGCCTCGTCGTTATCCGTTTCATCGATTCTTCGAGATATTTATCGGCGGCATCACGCGTCGGCAGGTCATGCTGCATGGGCAGGGGCGCGCTCCCCGCGATCAGCAGGAAATCCGCGGCGATTTGAAGCCCGGCGCGAGGCTCGCTGGAGTATTCTCCGTTCTTCCATTCCGGGTCCTGACGAATTCCATCCATCACCATCATCCGCCATACACGGTTTCGTCCGGCAATCTGCACCGGCAGGCAGGCGAGCGGCATGAGCGCATCCATCGCATCGGGATAGTCTTCGCCCCACTTAAAGGTATGCATGCAACCCATCGACGTCCCGATCACCAACCGGAGATGGTTTACGCCAAGTCCCTTTACGACCAGTTCGTGCTGCAGTGCAACCATGTCGGCATAGTCATAGTGCGGAAAACGCGCATGCAGTCCATCGCTCGGCTTGCTCGATTGTCCGTGGCCGATATTGTCCGGCAGAATAACGTAATACTTGTTCGCATCCAGCAACTGTCCCACTCCCAACAGCAACCCGGCAAATATCGGACGAAGAAACTGCTTTCCCGAACCACTGGTACCGTGCAGGATCAGCACCGCATTGGTCGTGCGCCCGCTAGCGTCTGTCACGGGCGTGCCGAATGTGGTGTAGTGCATCTTCACGTCGGCCATGGTTTCGCCCGATTGAAAATGGAAGTCGTGAACGACAAAGTCGCCTTCGTACGGCGTTGGCGAACTAGCCGCATTTGAGGCTGTCGCCCGCTGTGCTTCCGCTTGCCATAGAGCGAGCATCATCAGCAAAGCCACAGACAGTGCCCGAGTTCTCATGATTTATCACCATCACCATTCCTGCCGTCGTTCAGCCAAATGGCCGCTATATTGAATTGCGAGCAGGATGGAGTGTACACCCGTTTCCGCAAGATTCATTTCTATGATGTCGACGCAGCGAAGCCCCATGTTAGGCTTTTTACTGCGCCTTCCGGAGACGCCTCATTGATTGGCCGGGTCTTTAAAGCATTTCAATATCGCGATTTCCGCCTGATGTGGTTTGGCGCCTGCACTTCCAGCATTGGCACGTGGATGCAGATCGTGGCGCAGGGATGGCTGATTTACCGGCTCAGCCACTCCGCTTTTTTGCTGGCGCTGGATCAATTTCTGGGCGGCATTCCCATCTTTCTTTTTTCTCTGATTGGCGGAGTGGTCGCCGATCGCGTGGAGCGGCGGAAAATTCTGCTTGGCTCCCAATATTTGCAGATGGCCAGCGCCGGGCTGCTCACGATTCTGGTGGCGACCGGCCTGGTGCACGTCTGGCACATTCTTTGTCTGTCGTTCGTTTCCGGTTTCGCCCAGGCGTTTGGCGGTCCGGCCTACCAGGCGCTGATTCCCACGTTGGTGGATAGGGAGGACATGCCGAATGCCATCGCCCTGAATTCCATACAATTCAATGTCGCGGTGATGGTCGGGCCGGCGCTTGCGGGGCAGGCGTTAGCCAGGCTGGGAGAGAAATGGTGTTTTGGACTGAATACCCTTTCCTTCCTCGCGCCCGTCCTTTCATTGTCAATTATTCGCGCGCGCTTTCTGCCCCTGAAGACCACCGAGACGATGCTCACCAGCCTGAAGCAAGGGATCCACTTCGTCCGCAAGCAGAGCTCGATGGAGGCGCTGATTATTCTGGCGTTTTGCATGACCGCTTTGAGCATGCCCATGCGCACCTACCTTCCCGTGTTCGTGAAGGACATCTTCCATCGCGGGCCGGAGACTTACGGCAATTTGCTCGCGCTGATGGGATTCGGTTCGATCTGCGGCTCGCTGACCATTGCGAGTGCGGGCAACATTAAAAGGAAAGGGCGCGTTGCCCTGGGCGCGCTCATGTTTCTGGGCGCGAGTATCTCCGGATTTGCCCTGTCCAAAACGCTGCCCCTGAGTCAGGTCTGCCTGGTGCTGGTAGGGGCATCCATGATGACGGTTTTCGCCACGGTGAATTCGCTGGTGCAGTTGATTACCACGAACGAAATGCGTGGTCGCGTCATGAGCGTGTATAACTTCGCATTCCGCGGCGGCATGCCGATGGGGAATCTGTTGTCGGGATGGCTCGTACCCGTATTTACGGCGCCGGTGGTGTTGAGCGTGAACGGATTCCTGCTGATTCTGGTGGCCCTCTACTTCCTGCTGGGACAGCGGCGGCTGGCCGCGCTTTAGGAAACGGCGACGACCTGGTTTCTTGGACAGCTCATCAAACAACTGTTCGATGAAGAAACCGCCCCTCGGGTTGGGTGGGATAGAAAAACTCCGGGAAGAACGACTTCCGGATGATCGCTGGTATTTGACGCTAATATTTGTGGAATCCTGCTCGCTCCATTCCACGCTGCGCTTCGGCGGTCTTCATGAACGTGTCCCAGACGAACCCGGTTCGCAGATTCTCCGCCATCAACAGGATGATTCCGGTGTCGATGCCAATCACATCGGAGTCATACCAGTTCTTGAGGGGATTGAAGGCGTTTACGAAGCCGTATTTGCTCCAGGCCGACGGGTAGCGGCTTCGAATCGTTTTCAAAACACGGAGAGTCGCGGCGGGCAGGAACGGCAACGATCCGCCAGCCGCGCTCGGAACAACGCTGCCATCGAGAGGTCCGGTGGCGGGAGGCCCGCCCCAAGCGACATACCCATGCTCGGAGTCGGAGGCAGTAATTCCCCACAGGTCCTCACTGTAATCGGGGAACTGCTTGGCTAACTCGAGACAAAAACGCCGGTGGACTTCAGTGGCGATCACAGAATTCTGGAAATAGTCCGAATACTTGTCGCGCTTGCCGCGAAAATCGAACCACGCCTGCGAGTACTGATGTACGAAAAGCGGCGCGAACGACCCGATATAGCGCATGCCATCATATTCAAAGGTCAAACGCTTCCATGCGTTCCAGGTCTCCGCCCGCAAGGGATGGGCCGATGAACCCATGCCCAGCAGATACATCATCATCAGTTCGCTGTAGTAATCCCACCGCGAGGGAAGAAAGCCGACCTCCGGGGTCCACCCGTGGGTCAGCAGGGTCGTGTCCTCTGAAAGCCAGGTCCAATCCACGCGGTTGAAAATCAGATCGGCGAGTTGTGAGATTCCGGGATGATGAAAGTGCTGGCGGCACATGAGAATTCCGCAGAGGAGTATCGTCGTATCCACCGAGGACACTTCGGAGTCGAACATGCGCTCCCCGGTTTCGGGGTTGGCGAAGTGGTAGAAAAACCCGCGGTGATTGGGCAGCTTTTTCCACAGAAAGCGTAGGGTGGCGACGACTCGCTCCACCGCAGCGCTGGTGGAGATGAAGCCTCGATGTTCCCCAATGCAGAGAGCGGTAAGACCGAACCCCGTCGCAGCAATGCTGGAGGCAACGTTTTGATTGTCGTTGTGAACGTTACAGCGGTCCTTCACCATCCCGGTTTTCGCGCTGCCCTGCTCCCAGAAAAAAAGAAAGCTGGCGCTTTCCACGTCGTTCAGGAACTGGTCGTCTTCCGCGGGTATAAGCGAGGGCGCGGCAGCACCGGGAACTGGGGAGGGTTGTCCTTTTTTGTTTAAGAACGGGTTCATCGCTGCGTTCAAAGCCGGTGAGAGTCCTGCAAACGGCAGGCCGAGACCGGTCCCCAGAACCTGTCGCAGGATCTGACGGCGCGAAAGCAGATTGTGTTTAGCATCCATCATGTGTGGGAGTGAGCCTGCAAACCCTTTACCACGGAGGGCACAAAGGCACCCGAACGAAGCTCTGGAAACGAAAAAGCCTCGCGTGGTCCACAACTATTTCCAGCTTTACGGCACCCATTTCCAATGCAACTATAATATTCTCCATTGCCGTGCCGGGCGGAAAAGTTCAATCTCCACCGTCATCATATAGAAAACGTTGGTAATGATGCGCGCATGACTCGTATTCACAAAATCGAGGCTTGGGTAGCGGTTGGCGCACTCGTGCTGGCCGGCGCCTTCCTGCTGGTCCGCTGGCAGAGACAGAAGCCGATCTATCTTCGGGGAGCGGTTCTGGTCCAGGAATCGGACCCTCGGAAACAGCAGCCCATCGGCGGAGTTGCCATCTCCGCAGGCGATCTGGGGATGTTCGACGCGAAGTCTGATTCCTCCGGATATTTTTTTCTTAAGCTGCGGAAACCAATTCGGCCGGGCCATCCCATCGTTCTCTCCTTTCGCAACCCGCTATACCGCCCCCTTGATCTGAACGATTTTGTGAGCAACAAGCTTTACATTGTCCATCTCGTTCCGCTGTCCAACAATTCCGTCCGGTCAAATCAACCCGAGGTAAAGGTGGCCAATGTGCGGGTCAGATACGCCGTCAAGGGCATGATTGAGCTGAATGTGGGGAGTGCGGTCAAGACTTTCGAGATTGAGAACAAGGGCAACGTGCCTTGTAACAACCAACGTCCTTGCTCACCCGACGGGAAGTGGAAGGCGGCCTTCGGTTCGGCCACGTTGGATGCCGGGACGGGTAATGAATTCCGCAATGCTCGCGCTTCCTGCATCGCCGGCCCCTGTCCCTTCACAACAATTGAGGCCGACCATTTCTCGCAAGGCGGCCAGATCATCACGGTCTCGGCCCGCGACTGGTCAGACACCGCCACTTTTATTTTAGAGGCCGAGGTCTTTCGGTCGGTGATGAGCCAAAGCGAACACTGGTCATATCCCGTCATTTTCGGAGAGGGACTCTCTTTCACCCTGCCCTCCGCCGCGGAGAGTGTAAGCCTTGAGGCAGACCTTGACGGACAGACGATTATCTTTCCCCTAGGACCCTCGTCAATTTTCTTGAGTTGGGCTGCCTGCGATGCTGGGGGCAATCCCGACCGGGGCCGGGTTTTCCGTTGTACGCCCAAACCGGGGTTTCGCTTGCAGTAGGCGAGCGGTAAGGCGCTTTTTCAGCCAGTCCGCTGGACGACCAGCCCACGGTGATCAACCGCAGAGAAATTATTAATCAAATAGAAAAAGGGCACCGCCCACGCGGTGCCCTACCTACCAGCAACTTGATTTACTTATTTTCGTTCTGTGATCCGGCGCCAAACTCCTTGCGTTGCGCCACCGGACGCGCCGCTCGGGCTGCCGCTACTGCCGGCATGGCCGCCGCTGCTCCGTAACGCTCGAGCAGCACTGGCACCATCGCACCTTCCGCTTCTTTCACGAAGGTGAGCTTGCTCTCGCCTATCAGATCGACGCGGATGAAATCTCCCAGCTTGACTTGCCCCGTCGCTACCAGGTTCGCCAGCGGAAACACCAGATGCCGTTCAATCGCCCGCTTAAGATGCCGCGCCCCGTACTTCGGATCGGTGCCCTCGGCCAGCAGGAAACTCTTTACCTGGGGCGTGCAGTTGAACACGAACTGATGCGCGCCCGCGGCCATCAAGACCCGCTGCTGCACCATCCCCAATTCAATTTCAAGGATCTGTTGCAGGTGCTCGGAGCGCAGTGTCTTGAACACGACCACTTTGTCGATGCGATTCATGAACTCGGGCGCAAACTTGCGTCGCGCCGCGTCCACGGCCGATCGGGTAATCTTGTCGTCAAGCGAGTTATCCACCTGCACTGCTCTCGGCGCGAAGCCCAAGCCCCCATCCACCAACCCGTTCATCTCGGCGGCGCCCAGGTTCGAGGTCATGATGATGATGCAGCTGGAAAGATCGACGCGCCGGTTATCGCCCAGCGTCAGAGTCGCCTTGTCCAGAATTCCGAGCAGCAGTTGCCAAAGCGAGTCGGAGGCCTTTTCAATCTCGTCGAACAGCAGAATCGACAGCTTCAGCTTTTCCGTGTGCCACTGGTTAAGCGCTTCCTGGGTCAGCAGCGGATGCGTCTCGCGGTGTCCCAGGTATCCGGGAGGCGAGCCAATCAGCTTCGCAATCTCGTGCGAGTGCTGAAATTCCGCGCAATCGATCTTGATGCAGGCGCGCGCGTCGCCAAACAGAGATTCGGCCACCGCTTCCACGACCCGCGTCTTGCCAGAACCAGTTGGCCCCAGGAACAGAAGATTGCCTACGGGACGCCCCGGCGCATTCAGCCCGGCCAGAAACATCTGATAGATTTCCGCGACCTTTTCGATCGCCTGGTCCTGACCCACAATCTTGCGGCGCAAGGCAGTCTCAAAGTCACGAGCGTCGTTGCTGCGGCGGCTCGGGTCGAGCACAGTTGCAAGGTTGGTTCTCATGGTTTCGGGCCCCTGTTTCCTTTCCGGG
>CZKS01000189.1_pt1 | contig 17458 bp, 16 predicted proteins | sample 1122221 | NCBI WGS metagenome assembly CZKS01 (sample SAMEA3539301, study PRJEB10725) | soil metagenome | biome: tundra; feature: field; material: soil | place: USA | collected 2010-05 | depth 0.15 m
CCGATCTTTGGTGAGCAGAGCTTCCACCATCGGCACCAGAGTAAATTCCACACCTTTGCGAACAAGAGAACGCTCCGTTGTTAGAAACAGGTTCTTTACCAATTGTTGCGTGATGGTGGATCCGCCGCGGCCTAGTTTGGGTAATTATATAGTTGACAAAATACGGTAACGGCGGCTACACTCGGGTACGGCGTGACAGGCCGCTATGGTTTCGTGAACTTTCCAACTTAGCTCTTTGGCCAAGGTGTCGGCTGTCTCCTGCCGTTGGGAAAGAGAAATTTTTCAAGTATGATTCTGCTAGCCTGCGCTACGTCAACTGTGGTATCTCCTGTTCGGAGTTCAACAGAGCGTGCATCGTTGATACCAAGGGCAAATGTAGATTGTCGGGCCGCAACCGTAGGATCGCCCCAAGTGACAGCCAGTTTTTGGAGATCAAATCGCACCTCCAATCTACGGTTCGAACCCTTTCCCCTTATGCGAACACAGTTCTGATCGTTTCCGGCGCACGCTTCGAATATGATTTCTTCTTGCCCCGCTGGTACATACAGCTTGTGAAACTCTCCCACGCAAAACTTAAGGTCTTCCTTCAGATCGTTCCACAGTGTGGGAGCTTGTTCGAAGAACACGCGGTCTTCATCGGCGCGTTGCTCTAACCAGTTCCCCATACACGGAATTCTATCAGGATCTAGTGCGTTTTGCGGCGCTTCTTTTGGTCACGATTCTTCTTGAGTCTGGCTTCTTCCTTAAGATAGTCTTCCTTTGAGACCGTGAATAGTTTCCTAACCGCATTGTCCATGCGTTCCGCTTCCGTGTTGCCGGGTACGTCCGGGGCCGGGGCTGGTTTCATACACCACCATCATACGCCTGAAGAGTCATTTGTCGGACGGCGTAGTGGGGATATCAGCGACCGTGCCCACGGCGGAGGTCCTGTCGAGGCCAGTCTTCTGTGCGCATTCCTTTTTCCAGAGCGCTCGAAACTTGGGAGTTTCGCTGGCCGCAAATTGGCCATCTGGTGCCAGGACTGCACGGCCTACGTTCATTCCGCCGAATCCATTTTGAGCGCGGTATTCATAGCACACAGCATCATCGTCCATTATCAATACCTGTGAGAGCTTGAACGAATCTGGATTACGCATCGCCTTCTGTAGCCGCTTCGCGCCTTCGGCTGCTAACGTGACGTTGATTGCGGTTTTATTTTGTTGTTTTTGCTCGGCAGGTGTGGGCGGTTTTGTCACGAACTTTTGAATAATAGATACGGCCATTCCGATGACAAAGAACACCCCTATTACCATCAGGACGTAGTACCAACAGCCGTGGCGTTTAGAGGGTGCTCTGCCAATGCTCCCAACTTGCTGCGCTCCGCAGCGCATACAAAAACGCGTTGATGGGGCAAGTTCCTGCCCGCAATTAACGCAGGTCATCTTCGAGTCCTCCGAATGGTTTCTAAGAAACCGGGTGCATGAAGAAGCATACGCCCATGGTCTTGAGGATTGCAATACTACCCGGCGCACGCTGAAGTTGATTGCAGACACTCTCGGCGTCCGGGTTAATGAAAAGGACTTTGAGTGCTAGACTAAATGCGTCTAATAAATCGGTTCTATCGAAGGCAGAACGCTGCTATGCTTGGCGGCCCGTAGCGTTAATTCCTTCCCGCAACTGTGCTGTAGTGTAGCAAAAACTGGCACGCAGCGGAAAGGATACAGTTGTGCAATCACGCCAGCAGTCCCAAACTATCGGCCTGTCGCAGAATCGTCTCAACGAATTGCGCCATACGTTGAAGTGTTGTACTGACAGAATCTCCTTGAACGATCTGCGGCTCTCCGAACGATACGTCCAACACGAAATTCATATAATCCTCCAGTTCCGATGTGGGAACAGTCAACAGTACGTCGCCCTCTTTCAGGCGGAAAACACCTCGGCTAGGCATAATATTCACGCGACTCAAATCGCGCGGAGTCCCGCTAGGATTACCGATGAGATAGCGCTCGACCATCTGCATGCGCTGCGATGGCAAGAGTCTGTGGCTCGAAAGTTGCCCATAGACCGTCAAGAGGAGGCGATGTTTGTCGATATTGTTCAGCCTATGGAGTTGCCAGAGGATATGGCCTGCACCACCTCGGTATGGTTCGATAGCGTCGATGGCATCTATAGCATCTTGCCGCATTCCCTTTACTTTTCGGGGACTTTCGGATTTGTATTCCGTGGCCGACTCGCAGATGGGAAAGTAAGTACGGGGGAACGGTCCTTGTTGTCCCGTACCGACAGCCACCAGGTGGTAGGCGAGATGGTCAAGGACACTACGGAGGTTCTGAAGGGCATCGCCAGCGATCAAGGGAATAATCTGTGGAATGTCCTTAGCCACTGCGAGATAGTAGCTGCGCTCTCGCTTATCAGTGTCATCCTTGAACAAAATCGAATAACCACCGCCGCTGGAGAAGGATCTCCATTCGGGCTCCAAATCGCTGATGTGCTTGTTGGCCCGTTCTAGCTTTGCAAGAAGCATGTCGATTTGGGACATGCTTCATATTTTATTCCTAACGGGCTTTCTTTTTTCCGCGACCCTGTCGGGTTCGCTCCTTTTCAGTTAACTTGACTGGCAGGTTCAACCTTGCCGATCAGTTGATCGAAAGTGAGACGCTTTCCAACAATGCCCTTGACGGCCAAGTCGAAGCGCTCCGCGTCTGTCATGTGGCGATTATTGAAGCGATAGGTCTGTTCGTCCAGGTAGCGAAAAAAGTGGAACGGTTCCACGCTGATGTAGGTGCCGTGCAATCCGCGCTTCAGCAGCGACCAGAAGTTTTCCATCGAATTGGTGTGAACGTTTCCATTCGCGTACTCAACCGCGTGGTTGATGACTTGGTGTTGATAGTCGCTTTCGAGACCGTCATAGGATTTCAACTCATCGCTGAAGATCGCCGCGCCAGCTTCGACGTGCTCACGGACATTTTTCTGAAGTTCCTTTTTGCGCCGATTGTCCACCACGAAAGCGCGAACATTTCCGCCACGCTCCATCATACCCATCACGACAACTTTGTCTTTGCCGCCGGTACCTGTGATTTTGCGTGCGCGTTTGTCCTTGTGCATGTTCCGCGCTTTGCCCCCGATGAAGGATTCGTCTATCTCTACTTCGCCAGAGAGTTTCGCGCCTGGGCCCATACCTAATGCGAAACGGATGCGGTGATCCATGAACCATGCTGACTTCTGAGTTATGCCGATTGCCCGGTGAACTTCGCATGAGCTGATTCCGTTTTTCGAGTTCACAATCTGCCACATGACCATCAGCCACTTGTCGAGACCGATTGGAGAATCTTCCATCACGGTTCCGGTTTTCAAAGTGAATTGCGGACCGTTGTGTTTTTCGCGGCAATGCCAGCGGTTGTACTTCGCCAAAAACAGAACGTTAGCCGAGCCGCAACGTGGGCAGGTCACGCCATTAGGCCAGCGCCGAGCCACCAAGTATTCCCGGCAGTTGGCCGGATCGCCGAAGTACAGTATTGCCTCTTGAAGTGTGGTTGGCTCGTTCTTCATACTTCAATCTTAAGCTAGTTAGCCTATTTTGTCAACTATATAATTGCCCTAGTTTGTGGCGCTCGATGTCCTGCTCCAACACTTTCTGCATTTCAATCCAGTCGAAGCCGTGATGCGTGCGGAACCTGCCGTCTTCGGCCGCCACCACGGCATGTTGGAGATTCAGTGAAATCCTGCGCAATGGAACTGGATCATAATGCTTGTGGTAGGGACGGCCCTTCAGAATAGCGCTGACCCGGCGCTCCATCTGTACGGCGGTAGTGGGCGGATCCATCCAGCGAAGGGCCAGCACGCACACGGCGCATAGGGCATATTGTGAGAGCGCCAGCAACAAGCCGCCGATAACAATCTTGCGCAGCCATCTTTTCTTTTTCGTGACGGATGGTCGACCGCCCGCTTTCCGTTTCTTAATGGCCACGTTGAATCAGCATGCTCAGACCCTGTGAAAAAGCCACAATTGCCGAGTTGGCAGACGAAAGCGTCTGCCCCACGTTGGAGCACAACGGTTCGCGTTTGCGTGGGGCAGGCGCTTTCGCCTGCCAACCGGTTTTTTCACAACTTCTCACTGCTATGATACGAACTTCGGCAATGACTACCGTTACACACCTGGAATGCAGCGTCTGCGGAAAACGGCGCGAGGCCGCGAAAGTTCACAACCTGTGCGAATGCGGCGGACCCTTACTGGTTCTTTACGACCTGGAACGAGCGAAAGCTACTTGGAGCCGCGACTCGGTTTCCAAAGGGCCCTCCAGCATGTGGCGATATGCGCCGGTGCTGCCGGTGCGGGACCAAGCCTCCATTGTTTCTCTCGGCGAAGGAATGACGCCAATGCTCGAAACCCGCCGGCTTGGAGCACGGCTGGGCGCGCACGATTTGTGGGTGAAAGACGAAGGCATCAACCCCACCGGCTCCTTCAAGGCTCGGGGGCTTTCCTGTGCCGTGTCGATGTGCGTGGAGCTCGGCATCCGCAAAGTGGCGATTCCGTCGGCCGGAAATGCCGCGAGCGCCCTGGCTGCTTATGCCGCTGCGGCCGGAATTGAAGCGCATATTTTTATGCCGCGCGACGTTCCGCAGTCGAACTATATCGAGTGCAGGGCTTTTGGAGCGCACGTAACTTTGGTGGATGGCCTTATCAGCGATTGCGGCCGGATGGTGGGGGAACGCAAAGACGCCGAAGGCTGGTTCGACATAAGCACACTGAAGGAGCCGTACCGGATCGAAGGCAAGAAGACCATGGGTTACGAAGTGGCCGAACAAATGGACTGGACCTTGCCGGACGCGATCTTCTATCCCGCCGGTGGTGGTGTGGGGCTGATCGGAATGTGGAAGGCGTTCAGTGAAATGGAGACTCTCGGTTGGATCTCGAACAAGCGGCCTAAGATGATCGCTGTCCAAACGGAGGGCTGCCAGCCAGTGGTGCGTGCGTTCGAGCGCGGTGAATCGAAGAGCGAATTTTGGGAAAATGCGCACACCGTGGCTGCGGGATTGCGGGTGCCCAAACCGCTCGGGGATGCCTTGATGCTGGATGCCATTCGCAAGAGCGGCGGCACGGCCATCGCCGTCAGCGATGAAGAGCTGCTGGATGGGAGCCTCGAGCTCGGCGCGGACGAAGGGATTTTTGCCGCTCCTGAAGGCGGCGCCTGCGTGGCCGGCTTGAGAAAGCTTCTGGCCAGCGGATTCTTGAAACCGGAGCAGCGAATCGTGCTCTACAACACAGGCGCCGGACTCAAATACCTGGAAGCATTCTCGACGCGGTTTCCACGCGCCACCAGTTCCGAACAGGACAAGCTGGGCGGGCTTATTACACCGCGATGACAATTCCCGGCGCCCTTTTTTGACACCGCACCAGGGTTTTGGCAAACTAAGATCGTGTATTCGGAGTCAGTCCTACCCGTCGGGGTCCGCGGTCGTGAACCTGCCTCTATAGTGCAATGACGTCAAGGAGAATTCAATGAAACTATTCGTCGGGAACCTCCCCTATTCGGCGACAGAAGCCGATATAACCGATTTCTTTACGCAGGCCGGGGTCACCGTGGACAGCGTGAACGTGATGCGCGACCGATTTACTGGAGAAGCCCGCGGCTTTGGATTCGTCGAAATCAACGATGACACTGCTGCGAACCACGCCGTCGAAGCTTGCAACGGCCGCGATTTGATGGGTCGGGCAATGATAGTGAACGAAGCGCGCCCCATGGTGCCGCGCGAGGGACACGGCGGAGGTGGAGGAGGACGGCGTGAAGGCGGCGGCGGCGGAGGACGGCGTGAAGGTGGCGGCGGGCGGCGAGGCCGCTAGCCTGTAGCGCACGCACTTCTGCGTGCCGCGTTCACACTCGTGTGAACGCCTTGATGATTGTTCCGGCAAACTTGTGTTCGCAGGAGTGCGAACACGGCACGCAAAGTGCGTGCGCTACGCTAGGATTTTCGCGATCGCGTCCGCATCGTTCGGCACCACAACCGGCTGGTTCCCGAAACGAGGTTCAATCAGCCTGCCTTCGGGATCTTTCAATTGACCGGTGTGGTACTGGTAAATATAATCCGGATCTTTTAAAACATTTCCTGTCAAAACCGCAACTACATCTGCGTCCCGTCGAATGACGCCCGAGTGAGTTAGCTTGCGAAGGCCGGCCAAAGTGGCGGCTGAGGCCGGCTCGCATCCGATGCCGCAACGTCCGATGATGGCCTTGGCATCGGCAATTTCCTGCTCACTTACTTTTTCCACCACCCCGTGAGACTCTGTCACTTCATAGAGCGCCTTGGGCCAAGACACGGGATCGCCGATGCGGATGGCAGTTGCGAGCGTCCGCGGCTCCCTCACGCTTCGAAACTCACCGTCCGTTTGCATGAGCTCGTAAAATGGCGCCGCGCCTTCGGCCTGAATCACAGCCAGCCGCGGCATCTTGTGGATGAACCCAAACTGCAGCAACTCGCGCAGGGCTTTCCCAAAAGCCGAGGTGTTTCCAAGATTGCCGCCCGGTAGCACGATCCAATCCGGCGGATCCCAGTCGCGTTGATCCAGCATTTCGAAAATGATGGTCTTCTGCCCCTCGATCCGAAAAGGATTGATGGAGTTGAGCAGATAAATGCCGGCGCGCTCCGCAAGCACGCGCACCAGCGCCAGAATCTGATCGAAGTTGGCATCAATCTGTAGAGTGCGGGCGCCGTATTCCAACGCCTGCGCGAGTTTTCCATACGAAATATTGCCGCGCGGAATAAAGACGATCGGGTCCAGGCCCGCCGCGCTCGCGTAAGCTGCCATCGATGCCGAAGTGTTGCCGGTGGAAACGCAGGCAACGCGTTTGCGGCCAAGCCGGAGGGCCTGGGTGACACCGCAGGTCATACCGTTGTCTTTGAATGATCCGGTTGGGTTGTATCCCTGATGCTTGAAGGTGAGGCGATCCAAGCCGCCGTACTCGGCCGCGCGGGGAGCATCCAGCAACGGCGTGTTGCCTTCCCTCAGCGATACGGCGCGCTGATCAAATCCGTCGAAGGGCAGCAGTTCGCGATAGCGCCAGACTCCGCTCTGATCCAGCATCCGATTCGAAGTGCGGCGCTCACGCCAGAGCTTTCCGAGCAACTCCTGGTCAATCCGCGCTTCGGTGAAACGCACTTCAAGCAGCCCTCCGCAGTGCGTGCAATTGTAGATCGCCTCAGTGAGGGGAAAGGTCGCGTGACACTTCTGCTCGAAGCAGGCCAACTCGGCTAGCATGATTAAAGTATCCTCGATATGCTCGCTGTTCGTCTCGAAAAAGGCTTGGTGCAGGTGCGGGAGCAGCCGCGCCCACGCCGCCCGGAGGGATTCGCTCTCATCCGGCTGCTACTAGGCGGAATCTGCAACACAGATCTGGAACTTCAACGCGGCTATTACAATTTCCGCGGGACGCCCGGGCATGAGTTCGTAGGTGAAGTGGTTGCGGCCGATTCACCGGATTTGATCGGAGAGCGAGTGGTGGGCGAGATCAACCTGGCGTGCGGCGCCTGCGATTGGTGCACCGAAGGCCTGGGCCGCCACTGTCCACGAAGGACGGTGCTTGGCATCGTGAAACATCCCGGTGCATTTCGAGAATTGCTGACTCTGCCCGAGCGCAACTTGCATCGCGTACCGCGCGGGATTCCAACTGAGCATGCAGTGTTTGTGGAACCGCTCGCGGCCGCCTGCGAGATCCTGGATCAGGTGCGAATCCCAGCCGGCGCACGCGTGGCTGTGCTTGGCGACGGAAAGCTGGGGTTGTTGGTTGGCCAGGTGCTGAAGGCGCACGGCGCGGAGGTTCACCAATATGGACGCCACAAGGACAAGCTCCGGATTGCGGCCCAAGCGGGCATCGACGCGCGGGTGGCGCGGAAGTTGCCGCAGGCGGAGTATGGCTGGGTAGTGGATGCAACCGGATCGAGCGACGGGCTGCAGCAGGCAGTGCAAATGACCAAGCCGCGCGGCACGGTGGTGATGAAATCCACCGTCCACGGCACCGTCCCGCTGGATTCGGCGCCGGTGATCGTGAATGAAATTACTTTGGTTGGCTCGCGCTGTGGCCGTTTCGAGCCGGCTCTGCGGCTGTTGCGGACAAAGCAGGTGAATGTGGCGAGCTTGATCTCGGAGATGCTTCCGTTGAAGGACGCTCCACGCGCTTTCCAACGGGCAGCCACGCCAGGCGTCTTAAAAGTGTTATTGCAGGCATAATGGCGGCCCTTCGAAGAAGTTCGATCCTGGTGTGTTGCGTTCTGGCCGCCATCGCGCCCGCCACGCCGCAGACTCCGCTTTATGGCTATCAGGTTGTTCATGTCTATCCTCACGACCGCACTGCTTTCACGCAAGGATTGGAATTCCGGGCGGGATTCCTCTACGAAGGCACGGGATTAGAAGGCCGATCCACATTGAGGAAAGTGAAGCTCGAAACCGGCCAAGTACTGCAGCAGATAAACCTGGCGCCGGAATTTTTCGGCGAAGGGATCACGGTAGTGAACCAGCAGATCATCGAACTGACGTGGCGCTCGCAAATCGGTTTCGTCTACGAGCAATCATCTTTCCGACGCTTACGTTTCTTCAACTACCCAGGCGAAGGTTGGGGCCTGACAAATGATGGAACCCAGATCTACATGAGCGATGGTAGCGCGCAGATTCGGTGCTGGGACGCCGGTAGTCTTCTGGAGAAGCGCAGGTTCACGGTGCGTGACGCGGGACATCCTGTTTCGCTTCTGAATGAACTGGAATACGTGGGCGGCGAAATTTATGCCAATGTGTGGCAGAGCGATCGGATCGTCCGATTTTCTCCGGTGGACGGAAAGGTTCTGGGGTGGATCGATCTTTCCGGACTGCTGAGCGCCGCGGATCGAACCGAGCAAGTGGACGTTTTGAACGGCATCGCCTACGATGTCCTGGGCGATCGCCTTTTTGTCACCGGGAAGCTGTGGCCGAAGCTATTCGAGATCCGCGTCGTTCCGAAGAAGGCGACGCGCAAATAACGTAGCGCACGCACTCATGCGTGCCGTGATCGCACTCTTGCGAACACAAGTTCAGAGTAAGTCCAGGCGTTCACACGAGTGTGAACGCGGCACGCATGAGTGCGTGCGCCACATCTAATGAAATAGCCGCCGCACGCTATCTTTCATCCTTGCGAACCAGGAACGTTCCTTCGGTGCTGGCTGCGCAGGCACAGCAACAGTCTGGCTGGGAGGCTCCGCCGGCTTCGAAACTTGATACGGTTCCTTGTTGACCATTCGAACCCGGTAGCCTTCGAATGTGTATGTTTTGCGAATGAGCTGCCCACCGTCGCCCTCGAGAATCAGGGAGAATTTCGGCACGGCGCCGGAGTTGTCCACCTCCACCGGATAGTGCCCCACCACCTTCCTCTCAATGTAAGCCGTCTCGTAGCGGTGGTGTTTGCGGCTCCAGACGAACACGCGGAAACTATCGAATTCGTAGGGCTCCAGGCCTTTCGTGATGGTAGTCCAAAGCCAGTCGTTCTTATCAGAATCGCCGCCCTCCATGTGTCCCAGAGCGAAATAGGAAGTGATGCGATGACCCTCCGCGTATTGCGCCACTTCGTCGGGGATGGCCATGCTCAGCGCGCGCATCAAAACCCAGCCCACCTTTCCGTCCTTCGTGCGAACCAGGTTCCAATCATCCATCGGGACTGGCTCAGCGGCTTTCTGCTCGGGCTTGGGCGCCGCCGGTTTGATTTCTTCCGAGCCGTCTTCTCTCGGAACCGAAAGCTCCAACCAATTGTCGGGCGGCTTGGGGGCCGGCGGCAAAGGAGGCGGAGCAAACTTCGATTGAGCAGCCTTCTCTTTCGATTTTCGGCGCGGCGGTTTAGGCGGTTGCCTCGCAACCGGCGCGCTAGCTTGCGGAGCCTGCGCCCGAGGCGCGAGCTTATGGCCGATAACATCCACTTTGGCGGTGTCAGGAATCTGCCAGAAGCTGGGTGAAGCCCGGTTCGGCTCCGTGTGCATGTTCAATGGCTCGTAGGCCGAGGCCGCGCCTTGCGATGGATAATGCGAGGCACTTTCCGCCATGCGGCGAAGCCCGGCCATCTGCTCGGGTGTGAGGAGCTGACGATTATCGGTCCAACCCTCGGCTCCCTGGGCGGTGCGGACCTTCACGAAACGGCGTTTGTATTCGAGAATCTCCAGCTTCTCGCCGTGTTTCACCGTGGCTGAGACCGCCGCTTTGGGTGTCAGTTCTTTCCGAAGAAGCAGCGTCGCAGGTCCGACGTAGGCTTCGCCGATGGAATGCGTCTCGCTGGGTGGACTAGAGCAAGAAATCAGGAAACTTACCAGCAAACAAATCGCAACGCGAGGGAATGTCACGAGCAGCAGTTTCTGCTGCTAGTGTAACAGTAATGGCCACCGAAGAACGCAAACCGCAAGTCGAGTTGTATTGTCCGCGATGCCACGTGGCCGTGCCGGATCCGCTGGTCTGCGGCGACTGTTCAGCCATTATCTGCCGCCGCTGTGGTACACCGCTCGAGCAGGTGGACGAATTGGGGATCGGCTAGGTTCGGCTACCGAACCGCGACCGTGAAGGAGTCGGGGCCTGCTTAGAGAGTGTTACCGAGCCGCGACCGTAAGGGAGTCGGTGCCTGCGCCGAGGGTTCTGACACTGACGCGGATTCTCCATGCACCCTGGTGGCACTCCCCTTCCTGCCTGTGTTGTTATAAGAAGGTTCCAGTGTCCAAACTCCTGGCCGGCCCGCTCCTGCTGCTAACGCTCGCGACCTCTCAAGTCGCGCTAGGAGCACGCGGACAGGCTCAACAGGAGCGCATCCCCCGCCAAACTCCAACCACCACCGCCGCCGTTCAGGGCATCGTGCGTACCGAGGGCGGGCTGGGCTTGGGCGGCGTCCACGTCATCCTGCAGGATCTTTCCAGCGGCAAAAATTTTCCGGCCACAACTACCGGCGACGGCGTGTTTCGTTTCCTGAATCTCAAACCTGGCCGTTACCAGGTGAAGGCCACGCGGGAAGGCTTCCAGCCGTTTGCTCAGGGCGACATCGAGCTGAAGCCCGGCGATGTTTTCGCAATCGAATTCAGTTTGAAATCAATTCCAACCGGCTCCGAGGGCGTGCGCGAAGTGCCCCGTCAACCAGGACTCGGACCCGCTCCCGCCGCGCCTCCTGCCGAAGTTGCGCCCAGCTCTCCGTACCGAACTTTGCCGCAGGAGCCTCCACCTGCGGCCACCGGCGAACCGCGGCCCTTGGAGCCGTTGCCCAGCGCCGACAAAGTCTTCAACGTCATGCCGAATCGTTGGGCGTACGATTTTCCCGACTATCGCCGCTACGACCAAAAAGGCGAGTATCCATACACAAAAGGCCACTGGTACGACCCTTTTAATAAGAACAAGCTCAAGGGCGATGTCCCCATCATCGGAAATCAGACGTTCCTGAATCTCGATTTCATCAGCGATACGTTTTTGGACGGACGCCGTATTCCGGTCCCCAGCGGCGTCAGCTCCGCCAACGCCGACAGCGCTCAGTTTTTCGGTAAATTCGGCCAGTTCTTCCTGAGCGAAAATCTGACATTTTCATTCGACCTGTTTCACGGCGACACATCGTTCAAGCCCGTGGATTGGCGCATCAAAATCACGCCAGAAGTGAACATCAACTACCTCAACGTTCAGGAGAACGGCATCGTCAACGTCGACGTGCGTGACGGAACCACACGGCTGGATACCCATGTTGGCCTGCAGGAAGCTTTCGTTGAAGTCAAACTGGCCGATCTCAGCAGCAACTACGACTTCATCTCGGCCCGCGCCGGAATCCAGTCGTTTAATAGCGATTTTCGAGGCTTTATTTTTTCCGATCAGGAACCCGGGCTGCGAATCTTCGGCAATCTGGATTCCAATCGCTACCAATACAACCTCGCTTACTTCGCGATGCTCGAAAAGGACACCAATAGCGGCCTGAATAGTATGGACTATCGCAAGCAGCAGGTGATGATCGCGAACGTTTATCGACAGGATTTCTTCAAACCCGGCTACACCGTCGAGGTCAATTTCCATTACGACAAGGACGATCCGTCTTTTAAGTTTGATAACAACAACTTTCTGGCTCGTCCGGCCGCGATCGGCCTGGTGAAGCCGCACGCCATTCGCGCCTACTATTACGGATTCAACGGCGATGGCCACCTGGGCCCCATCAACATCACGCACTCTTTTTATCAGGTACTTGGCCACGACACCTTTAATTCGCTGGCCGGACGCCCAGTCTCCATCAATGCTCAGATGGCCGCGGTTGAGTTGTCGCTGGATAAGAACTGGCTGCGCTACCGCACTTCGTTCTTCTATGCGTCCGGCGACAAAAATCCTCGCGATGGAACCGCGAGCGGATTCGATACCATCTTCGACAATCCCAATTTTGCCGGCGGCTTCTTCAGCTTCTGGGACCGCGAAGGCCTGCGGCTTACAGGCACGGGCGTGGCGCTCGAAAACGGAGGGAGCCTGGTTCCCGATCTCAAGTCCAGCAAGTTAGAGGGCCAAGCAAACTTCGTGAATCCGGGCTTGTTCTTATACAATGCGGGAGTGGACGCCGACCTGACGCCGAAGTTGAAGGCGTTTTTGAACCTGAACTTGATTCGATTCGCGCATACCGAATCGCTGGAGCTGCTGCTGTTCCAGAAACCGATCCACGCCGGAGTGGGCGCGGATTCAGGCCTTGGACTCACCTACCGTCCGCCGCTATCGGAGAACATTGTCTTCACTGGCGGCATTAACGTTTTTGATCCGTTTCAAGGCTTCCGCGAAATCTCCACCAATCGAACCTTGCTCGCTCTATTTGCCAATGTCCGCTTCCGCTTCTAAGACGCTGCTGGTCACTGGCGCTTGCGGCGTCTCGGTAGCTTTTCTTTGCACGTTTTTAGTGGCACAGCAATCGGATCGCTCGCGGCTGCTGCAGTCGCAGGAAGAAGCCGATCGCAAAAGCACCGGCTGCGTTGCCTGCCACGGCCAGACCGATTCTCCATCCATGCATCCCACCGGCACGGTCCGCCTTGGTTGCATCGATTGCCACGGTGGCGATCCAGGAATCCAACCACCTTCGGGAACCAAATCCGGCGACGCGCAATATGAGCAGGCGAAAAAGCAGGCCCACCCGAAGCCGCGCAATGCCAGCATGTGGAAGAGTTCCGCTAATCCGGTCCGTCCCTTCGCCAATTGGCTGAAGGAAAGCAAGGAATACATTCAGTTCGTCAATCCCGGCGATTTGCGCGTGGCGGAGGAAACTTGCGGGACTTCAGGCTGCCACGCGCGCGAAGTGCGGGCGGTTCAAACCAGCATGATGACCCACGGAGCCATGCTATGGCAGGCCGCGCTCTACAACAACGGCGCGTTCGTGTATAAAGACGCCCGCTTCGGAGAAAGCTACTCGCCGGAAGGACTCCCGCAGCGCATCAATACGTTTCCACCGCCATCCCAGGAACAAACCCGCGCCAACGGAATACTTCCGCACCTGGAGCCGCTCGCCCGCTGGGAAGTCTCTGAGCCCGGCAACGTGCTGCGAGTTTTCGAGCGCGGTGGAGGCGAGCGATCCGAGATCGGAAATCCGAATCCCGAAGAAGATCCCGGCCGCCCCGACGTTAAGCTGAGCGATCGCGGATTTGGAACCGAGCTACGCACAGACCCGGTCTTTCTGGGCTTGCAGAAAACGCGCCTGCTGGATCCGCTTCTTTCGCTCCCGGGCACCAACGATCATCCGGGCGACTATCGGCAAAGCGGCTGCACTGCCTGCCACGTGATCTACGCCAACGATCGCTCGCCGATTCATTCCGGCCCCTATGCCGCGTTCGGCAATCAAGCTCACAGCTTCCAGATGGATCCCACCATCCCACGCAATGAATCCGGCCATCCCATCAAACACGAGTTCACGCGCTCCATCCCTACCAGCCAGTGCATCGTGTGCCACATTCACCCTGGAACCAACATGGTCGCCTCCTATCTGGGTTACATCTGGTGGGACAACGAGACCGACGGCGAGCACATGTATCCGGCCAAGCAACACAATCCGAGCGACGCGGAGCGCTACCAGGCCTGGATCGCAAATCCGGAAGGCGCAGCCGCGCGCGGCAAATGGAAGGATTTGGATTTTCTGGAAAAGATCGGCACGCCCGAATTCAACCAGCAGCTCAAGCACACTCAATTTGCCGATTTCCATGGTCACGGCTGGGTGTTCCGCGCCGTCTACAAGCGCGATCGCAAAGGCGATCTACTGGACGCGAAGGACAATGTGGTGCCTCCCGACGACAAGGACAAGTTTCAGAAGGCGGTTCACCTCCGCGATATTCATCTGGAAAAAGGCATGCACTGCGAGGACTGTCATTTTGCGCAGGACAACCACGGCAACGGCAATCTCTATGGTGAGACACGCAACGCGGTCGAAGTAGATTGCGTGGATTGCCACGGCACCATCTCAAAGAAGGCGAGCTTGAAAACTTCGGCAGCAGCCGCGCCACCCGGTGGCACCGATCTCGCTCTGCTTCGGACGCCCTGGCGCCAGCGCCGCTTCTATTGGCAGGACGGCAGGCTCTATCAGCGATCGATGGTGGAGCAGAATCGTGAACCGTGGGAGGTGGTGCAGGTGTTGGATACCATCACGCCCGGCAATCCACACTACAGCGAGAAATCACGCCTCGCAAAAACAATCCAGAAAGACGGCAAGACCTGGGGCGCCGCAACTACTGATGAATCCTCCTTGGCCCACGCCAACAGCAGCATGACTTGTTACGCCTGCCACTCCTCCTGGACCACCAGTTGTTTCGGCTGCCATCTGCCTATGATCGCCAACAAAAAGATGCCGATGCTGCACAACGAAGGGCTCACCACGCGCAACTATACGTCATACAATTTCGAAGTCCTGCGCGACGATATCTACATGCTGGGCATTGATGGCACGGTGACCAAGCATCGCATCGCGCCCACGCGGTCAACTTGCGCCGTTGTGGTTAGCTCGCAGAACGCCAACCGCGACTGGCTCTACTACATGCAGCAGACCATTTCGGCCGAGGGCTTCAGCGGCTTCGGCTTCAGCCCGTACTATCCGCACACCGTGCGCTCGACGGAAACCAAAACCTGCACGGATTGCCATGTCTCCCGCGATGGCGACAACAACGCCTGGATGGCCCAGCTCCTGATGCAAGGCACCAATCTGGTGAATTTCATGGGCCGCTACGTGTACGTGGCGGAGGGCTCCAAGGGATACGACGCAATTCCCGTGGCTGAGCACGACGATCCGCCGGCGGTCTTCGGCAGTGATCTGCAAAAGCTGGTTTACTCCCACAACTACGAAGAGCTGCAGAAACATCATGGCGAGCTGGAAGAAGCGGACCACAAGGAAGGCAACGTTTTGGATGTCCAGCTCCGGGGTGAGTATCTTTACGCAGCCCTCGGCAAGGGCGGCTTCCGCGTTTTCGACGTGGCGAACATCGACAACAAGGATTTTTCGGAGAAGATGGTCACCGCGCCTGTCTCGCCGCTCGGGCAGCGCTTCTACGTAAAGACCAAATTCGCCACCGCCGTCGGGTCGCCTTCCACTCTTGCCGTCGATCCTCTGCGCCAGCACATCCCGGCCAATGAGGAACAGCCGATCGCATTGTTCTACGGCTTCCTTTACGTGACAGATCTCGAGGAAGGTCTGGTAATAATCGGCGATCCAAACTTGAAGAGCAAAACACCCGGCGTACTGACGCTGCTCGACGGAAATCCCGCGAACAATTTCCTGAAGCGCGCTGGCGCATTTAATCCTGGCGGAATTCTGAACGGCGCGCGACGCATCACCATTGCTGGACATTACGCGTACATCCTGTGTAATCGCGGCCTGGTGGTGGTGAATATCGAAAACCCACTCGCGCCGAAAGTGGAATCGGAAATCGCATTCGCTGAACCGCAAGGCGTAGCTGTCCAATTTCGCTACGCGTTCGTGGTTGACCACGAAGGCTTGAAGGTTCTGGATGTCACCTCGCTGGCCCATCCCCGGCTGGTGCCAGGCGCGATAGTCCCGCTCGAAGACGCTCGCAATATCTACGTCGCGCGAACGTATGCGTACGTAGCCGGTGGCAAGCAGGGCCTGGTGATCGTGGATGTGGAGCGGCCGGAGCATCCTAGGCTCGATCAGACGTTTAACGCCGCCGGCGACATCAACGACACGCGCGACGTGAAACTGGGAATGACCAGCGCCAGCGCTTTCGCGTATCTCGCCGATGGCAAGAACGGCCTGCGAATCGTCCAGCTCTTCGCGCCTAACGATACGCCGAATTATCTCGGCTTCAGTCCGCGCCCCACGCCCAAACTCATCGCCACCTACCACACCAAAGGCCCGGCGCTCGCGGTATCGAAAGGCATTGACCGCGATCGCGCCGTGGATGAAGATGGCAACCAACTCACGGTATTCAACCGCCGCGGCTCGCGCCCGTTCAACCGTCCGGAGGCCGAGCGGCTCTACCTGCGTAACGGTCAGCTCTACACAGTGACGAAGGATCCGCCGGGCCCGACCGCGAAGTAGCCCATTGTGGCGCACGCACTCCTGCGTGCCGCGTTCACACCCATGTGAACGCCATGAAAATAATTGTGCTTCCTATTGTGTTCGCAAGAGTGCGAACACGGCACGCAAGAGTGCGTGCGCCACGCGTGTCTTCAACGGAGTTGGTTCTCCTCACAAATCCATCGACATTACCTTCTCAGACCCCTCCGGCCAAGTCCCACCAAAAAACTCCCGTATCGCTCCAAATACTGATTCCGGAGCCTCCACCCACGGCGCATGACCCGCATTTTCGACGCTCACCAGGCGCGCGTTCGGCAACATCATCGCCCACTCCCGTCCTCCCCCGTACAGCGCGCTCCGGTCCTTAATCCCATGAATCGTCAATACAGGAGCCTGAGCTTTTGATACGTCTTCGAACTTCAGCTCTTTGATAGACGGAAAAATACTGTCGTTCCAATACCGCATCATGTTGCGCTCGTTCGCAAGCTCACACCGTCCCCAATTGATCTTGTCCGCATCAGCAGGATTCGAGACATAGATCACCCGCAGAATGTCCCAGAACTTTTTGCAGAACTCGACGGGATCCGTGGATTCTCTTTCTTTTTGCAATTCGCCAAGCTTCGAGAACACTTCCGCTAGCGTCCCATCAGCGCACGTCAAATGGGCCGGATACTGCTTGCCGGCATGGGGCTGCATCGGACCAATCTGCACCATTCGATGAACGCATGCCGGATATTTCATTGCGTATAGGATCACCATCAGCCCCAGATACGAATGCCCGATGAGGTCAACTTGGCTGATTCCGAAATGACGGCGCACGGTTTCCAGATCATCAACATCGTTGTGGATGCCTCTGGTGAGCTTGGAGGGATCGCTGACGTGATCCGACCACCCGCGATTACGAAGATCGTAAACGATCAACGTACGATCCTCGCTTAGGCACTGGAAATCATCGATCATATGAAATCCAT
>CZKS01000463.1_pt1 | contig 17445 bp, 13 predicted proteins | sample 1122221 | NCBI WGS metagenome assembly CZKS01 (sample SAMEA3539301, study PRJEB10725) | soil metagenome | biome: tundra; feature: field; material: soil | place: USA | collected 2010-05 | depth 0.15 m
AGCAGCGTCCGTGGGATGAGCTATCGCCCAATGTCACTTCGTTTTCCCGAAACTGGTGAGCGCTGTGGGGCGGACCCCCTGGTCCGCAGCCGACGCCCTCGTCGGCTTGCTCTCCATGCACGAGCCTGATTTCGTTGTCGAAAGAAGCGGGTCCAGGGGGACCCGCGCGGACCAGGGGGTCCGCCCTTCCGCCCCACCTCTCATCACAGAGATAGCCGCGCCGCGCAGTTCCCTTTCTGCTCTACGAGACGCAATCCAGACATCACTGTCACCGTATGGTCCTCGATGGTTACGATCGGAACCACGCGACATCCGACTTATTGTTGAAACGAGGTCGGTAATCCAACTTCTAGCTCTTGGCCGGCCGATTGCACTCCACAGAGGCGGCCAAAGCTCAAAAGGATTGAAGGAAAAACTCATGAAAATACAACGTACGATATTCGCTTCCGCCGGGATCGCGGTCCTGTTTGCGGCTGCATCATTCGCACAGCAGGTGAAGACCGACTACGATCGCAGCGCAAATTTTAGCCAGTACAAAACATACTGCTGAGAAAAGGTCCAAACACAAGACCCGCTTTGGGTGGACCGGATCAAAGATGCCGTGAACTCTGCCCTGACAGCGAAAGGCTGGACGCAGGTGGAATCCGGCGCGAGTGTCGCAATCATTGCGATGGAGACGACCCAGAATCGCCAAACTCTCAACACTTTCTACGACGGCTTTGGAGGCGGCTGGCGCTGGCGGGAAGGTGCCTTCGGAGAATCAACTACAACAGCCGACACCTACAAGGTGGGTACCCTGGTCATCGATCTGTTCGATGCAAACACCAAAACACTGATCTGGCGAGGATCGTCCAGCGACACCCTTTCGGACAAGTCCGACAAGAACATCAAGAACCTCGACAAGGGCGTGCAGAAGATGTTCGATCATTTTCCGCCAGACCAGAAGAAGTGAGCTCAGACGCATAAGGAGACTATGTCGGACGGTATGCTCTATCGGACTTTGGGAAAGACGGGCGAGAAAGTATCGGCAATTGGGTTGGGCGGCTATCACATAGGACATCCGCCCGACCCGGCGGACGCCATCCAGATTGTGCGCAGCGCTATTGATCGTGGAATTACATTCATGGACAATAGTTGGGACTACCACGGCGGCGAAAGCGAGCGCCGCATGGGGATTGCGCTGCGCGATGGCCTCCGGCAGAAGGTTTTCCTCATGACCAAGTTTGACGGACGGACCAAGGACTCCACGGCCCGGCAGATCGATGAGTCATTGCAGCGCCTGCAGACCGACCATGTCGATCTCATCCAATTTCACGAAAACATTCGCATGGAAGACCCGGACCGGTTCTTTGCCGTTGACGGCCCGCTCGAAGCGCTGATGGAGGCAAAAAAGGCCGGCAAGATTCGCTACATAGGCTTCACCGGCCATAAGCACCCGTTCGTCCATCTGCGGATGCTGGAGGCGGCGGCACAGCATAACTTCCATTTTGATACCTGCCAAATGCCGCTCAACGTCATGGATGCGCACTTCCGCAGTTTCGGGCACGACGTACTTCCCAAGCTGGTGGAACAGGGCATCGCGGCGCTCGGAATGAAATCCATGGGGGATGGCAATGTCCTGAAGAGTGGACGTGTAACGCCGGTGGAGTGCCTGCACTACGCGCTGAACCTCCCGACGTCGGTAGTGATTACCGGCTGTGAGCGCATGGCGATCCTGGATCAGGCGATTGAAGCGGCTCGAACGTTCCAGCCCATGACTCCCGCGGAAGTGGCAGCGTTGCTCGCCAAGACGAAGGACGCGGCCATGACCGGGCAATTCGAGCCGTTCAAGACTACTCCTCAGTTTGATAGCACCGCGCAGAATCCTAACTGGATGAGCTGACGAACTTCGCCGTGGCGCGTTGCGTTCGAAGTACCTCGCCCAGCAGAAACACGTCAGTGAGCAACGCACGCAAATGCATCGACGCGTTCAGATTATCGATCAACTGGGAGCTGATTGAAGGCTGAGCTAGTACCAATTCCATGGCGGCCAGTGAATCGCGGGCGTCGCGATCCAATACCGTCAGGAAGGCGGGGAGGCGATCTTCTCGTTCGGGGCCCTCCTCCTGCATCGCCGTCGCGCAGCTCTCGGCAAGTCCGCTGAGTGCCTCGACCGCGCGGCTCAAGAATTCCCGGACTTGTGTGCCTGACTTGCTGCCTTCATCACTCGGGAGCCCCTGCGCCGCGTACGCGAGCATGAACTCGTAGCATTCTTCGATGGCTTCAAACCGCTCTGAGATCGTGGTGAACATACATTAGGATTCCTTGTCAGCGCGGCGGGATACTGTGGAGGACACTTCCACGTTCCACCGCTCCGGGTCGTAGTGCGTCAGGTAGAACTCACGCTTCATCGTACCGAAGATCATTGACTTGGTGATATCCCGTTTTTCCGGACGAACCGCGAAGTACACGTGCACCATGACCAGCGCGATGAGTCCAACACCGGCCAGTCCGTGCAGCACATACATCAGGCCCCATGTCATGTCGCTAAAAAGATAAGGATTCCGAGGAAAGAAGATCGTACGTACTCGGAACATCATGAACACGCCAGTTCCGATAGCGGTCAATCCGGTCGCTAGGATCGCGCCGTGGTAAAGCTTGTTCTCTAGCGGGTACTTCGCGAACCTACGCGGCGGCGGCGCCGGCAGGCCCATAAATCTGCGCACTCTTCTGGATGCATCCACCAAGTCTTCTCTGTCCGGCCAGATCGCCCAGAAGTCCAGCCAAAAAGATGCATGGATGATGTGAAAGATGATGGAAACAGTCAGAACGGTTCCTGCGATCCAATGGTAGGTCACCCAATCAAACCGGACACCTACCTTCGGGAGGAAAGCGGTGAAGAGCAGGGTGAACATTGCGGCTGCCATAATCCAGTGAAACGATCGCGCCACCAGTGAGTGTCTGGGAATCCGCGGCGGGAGAGTGGCCTCTAGCGTGGGCGAAACAGTGCCTGCAAATTCTTCCGGTTTGGCGAAATACCGCACGTAGATTGAATGCACGATGAAGAACAACAAGCCTGCGATCGCAGCCACCCAAATTAAGAAAAACGCAATATGAATGGGAACATTTTGTCCCCAGGGACTGGTGGCCCATTCCGTAATCGCGTTCACGATGCCCATTTTGCCTCCTCCACTCCGCCAATTGCGCGCTTCACCAGGTTCCGCATCAGGGGAATCTTATAGGCGTTGAACTGTAGCGGGATTGCTCCCTGCACGGCCAGTTTCCCGGCCATTTCACCGGTTGCCGCCGTTGCCGGCTTTCCGCGAACCGCGTCTTCCACAGCTCTTAAACGCAGTGGACGAGCGGCAGCGCCGTTCACGGCAATGCGGATGCGGTCGATCGTGCTACCAGAAACCTGCATTGCCGAGGCGACGTTCAACAATGGGAAATCCCAAACGTTGCGGTCCCGCACCTTCTCGAAATAGAATCGCGAGCCGGCCCATGTCGACGGAATACGAATGGCCGTCAGCAGATCGCCGGGCTTCAGTATGTGAAGGCGCGTAATGTCGATGTCAGGGCCGATGAAATAGTCCTCGGCGTCGACGATTCTTTCGCCCCTGGGAGTTCGCAAGACGAATTTCGCATCCAGTGCGATCAGCGCTGGAGCCGAATCTGATGGGTTTACCGCCACGCACCGCTCAGCGTGAAGAATGGCGTGCTCGCGGTTGCGGCCGGTGGGTGTGTCGGCATAGCAAATGTTTCCGCCCGCTCGGTAACACGGCCAACCCGCCCGGTAATACCAGCAGCGCGCGTCCTGCGATACATTGCCGCCGATGGTACCCTGATTCCGGATCTGTGGCGAAGCAACCACTTCGGCGGCTTCCACGAGGAGACTATACTTCTCCCTGATGACGGGGTGTTTTACGACTTCGGTGAGAGTAGTGGTCGCACCAATCTCGATGCCGTCGCTCGAGGTGCGAATGCCCTTGAGCTCCTCGATTCCGCTTAGGTCTACCACGAACTTCGGCTTCCTGATTCGATCCTTCAGCCAGTCGAAGGTATCCATTCCACCGGCCATTACCCAGGCGTCCTCTCCATGTTGTTGTAGAATCTTCTGCGCGTCTGCGATCGAGGCCGGCTGAAGTAGCTCAAAGGCGGCCATGACGTCTCGTATTACTGCCATAGATTCCTTTCGAATTAAATGTGCGCCATCAAAGGATGTTGCATCGGCCGCCCAGCTTCGAGCGAAGTCAGAATCGTATCGGCGTTCACCGGCGCACGCTGGAAGATCTCGTCGCCCAGAGCGTCCGATAGCGCATTCAAGATAGAGGCACACGCTCCTCCGACGGGAGGTTCGCCGATCCCGCGCGCGCCGACCGGAGTTTCAGGATCGGGAATGTCCAACGCCGCCCATTGCATGTCCACTGGAACATCCAGAATCGTCGGCGGTCTGTTTTGGTAGAACCTTTTCGAAACCATCTCGCCATAGTGAGGGTCGAAAACCCACTTCTGGCCGATTGCATGGCCGATGCCGAGGATCGACCGCCCGAGAACCTGCCCGCCGAGCGCACGCGGATGGATCACCGTGCCCACATCGGCGTAAGCGAGGAAATCGACAATGTAGTACTTGCCGGTTTCGACATCTACTTCGATTTCGGCGAAGCTCGCTACATAGGAATGCGTGTTGCCATCGCGCGGATAATTGTCACGCGCGGCCGCCACCAGGCCCTGGCCGGCGAGCGCTGCGACCGAGGCTTTGGTCATTTTATTGACGTCGGCCGGCGCTTCGTGGCCGTCGTACTTGCCACCAAGTTCAATTGCGCGCTGCGCGGCCTGTGCAAAGGTTATCCCTGAACCGGATCCTTTACGGAAGACACGCTCATTCGCCACCTCATAGTCATCGGGTTTACCGCCCAGGCTCGTCGCGGCGATCTCCTGGAGTTTCTGCTTGGCATCCATTGCCACCGCGTAGGCAGCTCGGGTCATCGCGTGCGTCGTCTGGCTGCCACCGGACACACAGGTGTAGGGAAAATGCTTCGATGTGTCACCCCACACGACATCGCACTTTTCCCAGGGAACTCCGAGAACCTCCGCACCTGCGCGATGTACGTCGATCACCGACTCCGTCCCCAGATTTCCGATTCCGGACTGAAATTGTATCCGACCCTCAGGCGTGATGACCAGAAGTCCGTCGAAGCCGATAGTGCCACCGACGTAGCAACTCAGCGCTACGCCCACTCCGCGCACTTTCGAGCCCATCCGTTTGGGACTGCGAGCAATCCTCTCCTGCCATTTGAATTGCTCCGCGCCGCGCTGAAGAGCGTCCTTGAGAAATGCGCTAGTCGCGTGCTGAAGTTTACCCTGCACCGGCGGGCCATACGGCGCTTTGCCTTCCGGACAGTTGATGTAGCGGATCGCTACCTGGTCCAAGCCGAGCTTTCGTGCGGCTTTCGCGATGATCGGTTCGGTAATCGTAATGCCCTGCAGTCCACCCGGCGAGCTCTGCGCACTGCGCGGCGGTGTGTTCGTCAGCGCTGTCACCCCGCGCCAGCGCATGGCCTGTGGCTGGTACAACAGCGAGACCATATGCCCCGATGTCGGCGCATCGCCCTGTGCGTCGTAAGGACCGTTGTCCGAAATCACGAACATATCCAGAGCTAGGATTCGTCCTTCTTTGGAAAAGCCGATTTTCATTCGTCCCTGGAAACCCGGCCGCGCGCGTCCGATAAATGTTTCCTCCTCGCGGCTGATGCGCATCATCACGGGGGCGTTCGTCTTCTTCGACAGCAGCGCCGGAATAATCATTGAGACACCGCCGGTGATCTTGCTACCGAATCCGCCGCCGGTGTATTCGCTGATGAAAACGATTTTGTCCACATCCATGTTCATCCATCGTGCGATGGCAGGCTGAGTTCGACCAGTACTCTGGGTTCCGCTGTGAAGGTAGAGCTTGCCATTTTGCCAATAAGCCATTGCACTGCGTGGCTCAAGGGTCTGATGGCTGACATCTGGCGTAACGAATGTTTCGTCCAGCAAGAGCGCGGCATTCTTAAAGCCTGCGTCGAGATCGCCATACGACCATTCGTCGGGCGTCTTGCCCATGGGCAGACGGCCGTGCTGGGCTTCGGCGAAATCCGCCTCTGTCCATTTCAGTTCGGCGACCGCGGGCTGGCCGCCGGGCGGGGTCACCCAGATGTTACCGTCGGTTCTCGGATTCGGCCCACCGGGCCGCAGCGTATCCAGGGGATCCACCACGAACGGGAGCCGTTCGAACTCAATTTGAATTCTCTCCACTGCTTCGGCGGCGGTCAGTTCATCCACCGCGGCCACGGCGAGTATCGGCTCGCCCTGGTACACCGGCTCCATAGTGAGCCCCCGCTCGCCCCACTTGCTAGCCTTGATTACTGTCCCGTTGTCGGTGAGGGTGTCAGCCGGCGCAGGCAGGTCGTCCGCCGTCAGAATCGCTCTCACGCCGGGCATCGCCAGTGCTTCGCTCGCATCGATACGCTTTACCCGGCCGTGTGGCACCGGGCTGAGTAACAGCTTACAAAACAGCATTCCTTCGGCGCGAAAATCTTCCGCGTATTTTGACTTCCCCGTGACCTTCGCATACAGATCGGCGGTCACATAGTTCTTGCCGATCAGCTTGTACTGAGGCCCGTATTGGCGCTCGTTATCCGACGTCGACATGGTTCACCTCCCGCATGTTCTCGGCGCCGCGCATCAAAGAAGTGAGGATCTTGTCATAGTCCTGGCAGCGGCACAGGTTCCCCGAAATGCCGTGCGCCAGTTCGGATCGGGTGGGGTTTGGGTTTGTTTTCAGGAATCCGACCGCGGCCATAATAAACCCGGACATGCAAAAGGCGCACTGGAATCCCTGCTCGTCGATGATGCCCTGCTGGATTGGATGTAATGTTCCGTCGGTATTCGCCAGCCCCTCGATCGTGAGGACCTTTTGGTCACGCACTGTGTGTGTGAGGACTGAGCACGAATAATGGGGTACGTCGCCGATCAGTACCGTACAGGCGCCGCATTCGCCGCGGTCGCACCCCAGCTTCGTTCCGGTGAGTCCCAACTTGTATCGCAGCGTCCAAGCCAGCGTCTCTTGCTTCATCACGTCAGCTCGCCGGCGCTGCCCATTGACGTTTAAGGTGATCAGCCGCCCGCCCGTATCGCCGGCTCCGTGGACAGCCGAGCTACGGAACAAATAGGCGGCCGAGGAGACGGCCGCACCGCCGGCGATTACACCTTGTATGAACCTGCGCCTGGATACAGCTTTCGGGGTGTCCCCGAGCAGCCTGAGCTCTTGACGATCTGCCATAACGAGTCTCAATTGTGCACTTGAGCTTCCGCGCGCTGGCCTGTGGGTTCAAGGACTTATCACCCAGTAAATCCCTGAGGCGTCAACATATGGACACGACGCCGCTATTTGGGCATCCGGTCCCATAGGCGAAGTGAGTACCTAGCACGTGGAATCAAGCGGCGAGATGTGTCGGCAAGACGTCAACCCTGACGCTCCCTTAACAACCTCCGGAAGTGCGGCCCGAAAGATATGGGCTTCTGCCTGTGCAAGCTACTGATTCCATCCGCATCGCCGGTTGGCAAGAGAGGTGCAATTACTCAGGTCGAATGGCGTATTCATCAAAGTACTGAATAGGAGAACAAATGTTACCTCATGAAAAGATCACTCTTCGCACCCGGCTGGGATTCATCGGCCTCGGATACCTGGGCTCACGGATCGCGAGGCGGCTGGCCGCTGCCGGGTTTCCCATGGTCGTCTACGATCTTGATCGCACAAAAGCCGGGGAACTCGTTACCCTCGGGGCCAAAATTGCACGGCATCCTGGAGAACTGGCTAGCGAGGTTGATGTGGTGTTGTCGTCTCTTCCAGACGATCATGCCGTCGAAGCCGTCTACCTGGGACCGGGCAATGTTCTGGGCAGCGCCAGGCCGAAGACCAGGATTATCGAGTTGAGTACTATTTCCCCAGAGGCGGCCCGCGAGTTACATCGGGCGGCACTGGAGGTTGATGTTGCAGCACTGGATGTGTCAGTCTCTGGCAGTACGCCGACCGCCGAAGCTGGGGCCCTCACACTATTCGGCGGCGGCGACCGTGAAGTCTTTGAAGCGACCGAAGCGATTTTTTCCGCTATCGCGAAGCAGTGGTTTTACATGGGCCCAAGTGGCTCCGGTGTGGCCATGAAGCTGGTGGTGAACGGCCTTTTGGGAGTGGGCATGCAAGCTATCGCTGAAGCGGCCGCGTTAGGCGAGAGGCTGGGACTGCCCCGCGATCTTCTATTGGACACACTGGCCAAGACTGCGGTGGTCGCTCCGGCCCATGCTGGAAAACTGGCTACCGCCAAAAAGAACGACTATGCGCCGCAATTTCCGATTCGTCTCATGCACAAGGATTTCGGACTGGTTCTGGCTGCGGCGGCACCGCATGGACTCTCCATGCCCGTGACCGAAGCGGCTGCGGCAGTTAATTCCGCGGAAGCGCAGTCCGGGATCGAGGAAGATTTTTCCGCCGTAATCCGGCGGATGGAGCAACAGGCTGGAGCGGAGAAGGCTCCGGCCGCTTAGGAAAAAAAGGAGACTCAAAAATGACATTGAGAAGGCTTGGACAAAGTGATTTGAAGATCACGCCGATTGGGATTGGAGCTTGGGCGATCGGCGGAGGAAGTTGGGAATTCGCCTGGGGCCCCCAGGATGACGAGGAATCCATCGCCGCGATCCGAGCAGGACTGGAGCGCGGCATAAATTGGATCGATACCGCAGCGGTCTACGGGTTGGGCCATTCGGAGACCATCGTCGGCCGCGCTGTCAAGGGGCTCCGTCAGCGCCCGTATATCTTCACGAAGTGCAGCCTGGTTTGGGACGATTCCGGAAATGTCTCGCACAACCTCGAAGCAGCTTCCATTCGTCGGGAAGCCGAGGCGAGTCTAATGCGGCTGGGAGTGGACACCATCGATCTCTATCAAATCCATTGGCCGGCTTGGCGGGGCGGCCCGGAGAGTGACTCGCCGGGCTCAATCGAAGAGGCTGTCGGCGCTCTGGCGTTACTCCAGCGCGAAGGGAAGATCCGCAACATCGGGGTGTCGAATTTCAATGCGAAGCAGATGCAGCGGGCTCTAAACGTGGCGGCCATCACGTCGCTCCAGCCGCCCTATTCCCTCCTGGCAAGGGATGTCGAGTCCTCCGTTCTTCCATTCGCTCGGGAGCACAAGATGGGCGTCATCGTTTATTCCCCCATGGCCTCTGGCCTACTTAGTGGATCTATGACTCGCGAACGGATAGCTGCACTCCCCGAAGACGATTGGCGGAAACGCAGCCCCAATTTCCAGGAACCGCTGCTCTCGCGCAATCTTCGGCTGGTCGAAACGCTACGCGCTGTCGCCAAGCGACGCGACGCGACGCCCGGTGAGGTGGCCATCGCGTGGACCTTGCGGAATCCCGCCATTACCGGCGCGATCGTTGGCGTCCGGAGCGCACGGCAAGTGAGCGGTATCGCCGGCGCCGCGGACGTAGAGCTCAGCGCCGACGACATGCTGGAAATCGAGCAGGGTCTGACACGGAGAGCAGCCTAAAACGTTCGAGAGCCATGATTCAAATCGCCATCGATGGGATTGAATACCAAACCTTGGCCGGAGACCGGCTGATCGACGTGACCAAAAGGTGTCCCGCGTGCTGCTGCGATCGGGTGTACAAAACAGGGGTCTATGAAACTTCGCATTCAAGAAAACTCGCTGCGCCTACGGCTGACCCAGAAGGAAGTTGCTCAACTCCGCGACCGGAATCGCGTGGAATCGTCCATTGAGTTTGGGCCCGGGCGAACCCTCGTTTATAAGCTGGAAGGCTCATTCCGCGACAAGGTGGTCACCGCAAATTTCGAGGGCCAAACCATTCACGTGATGGTCCCGATGCAAATGATAACGGAGTGGATTGAAAGCGACCAAGTGAGCATTGAGGCCTCGTCGCAAGCGGGCGTGCAGTTGCTTATCGAAAAGGATTTTCAGTGCCTGCACAAGTCTGATGAACAAGATCCTGATGCCTACCCGAATCCACTTGCGAATACCCTGGAGTGCGAGTGACTTTGAGATGACGCCAGGATGACATGAGTGTCATCACCACGGCGCTCAAAGTCACCCATGACACGTGTCCGTTGAGTTTTGGCTAGTCGGCCCTGGTTCGAATCAACTGAAACGTCGCCGATTTCGAATGGCTGTAAGACTGCAATGAATGTCCTTATATGTGGATCGTCCGCCTAGCGCTCCGCCGTCCTTATACCTTCATGGTGATGGCCATCCTTATCGCCATCATGGGCGGACTTTCCATGGTCACAACGCCGACCGATATTTTTCCATACATCAATATTCCGATGGTAGGCGTGATTTGGAGCTACAGCGGAATGAGTCCGGACGACATGGCCAAACGTGTCCTCATCGTTTCCGAGCGCGCGATGACGACCACAGTCAACGATATTGAACGCATCGAGTCGACTGCGTACAACGGCGTGGGGCTGATACGCGTCTACATGCAACCTGGGACCAACGTAGATCTGGCTGTCGCGCAAGTGACGGCCGTCAGCCAGACGCTGCTTCGGACCATGCCGCCCGGTATTTTCCCGCCGCTGATCGTCCAGACCGACGCCTCCAGCGTTCCGATACTTCAGCTGGGTCTTAGCAGCGGCACGCTTACCGAGCAGCAACTTTACGATTACGGCCAGAATTTCGTTCGTACCCGCCTGGCAACCATTCCGGGTATCTCCGTGCCCCTGCCCTACGGCGGGAAAGTCCGAACCGTGATGGTGGATCTGGATCCTGATGCCTTGTATGGGAAGGGACTGTCTGCCACCGACGTTTCGAACGCGCTGAATCTTCAAAATCTCATTCTTCCAACCGGCACCGTGAAGGTGGGAACGCGCGAATACCTGATTCGGCTCAACAGCAGTCCCGAATTGATATCCGCGATGAACGACATGCCGATCAAGACGGTTAATGGCAACCCGGTGTACTTCCGCGACGTCGGAACGGTCCGGGACGGCTATCAGGTGCAGACCAACATAGTTCGCATCAATGGCGGCCTCTCTTCGCTGCTGACTGTCTTGCGGCATGGCGGCGCCTCGACGCTGGCCGTGGTGCAAGGTGTGAAGGACCTGCTGCCGAGAATACAAGCGACGCTTCCGCCGGCGCTGAATATCACCCCACTCTTCGATCAGTCGTTGTTCGTGAAGGCTGCGGTTACCGGAGTGGTTCGGGAGGCGAGCATCGCCGCGTTGCTGACCGCGCTCATGATTCTGCTCTTCCTGGGAAGCTGGCGCAGCACATTGATCGTCTGTATTTCCATTCCTCTTTCGATTCTCACCTCTCTCACGGTCCTGGCTCTTCTCGGGCAGACCATCAACGTGATGACGCTGGGAGGTCTGGCGCTTGCCGTCGGAATTCTGGTGGACGATGCGACGGTGGAGATCGAAAACGTACATCGCAACATGGGAATGAAAGGCAAGACGCTGGTTCGCGCGATTCTGGACGGCGCGCAAGAGATCGCCATACCGGCGTTTGTTTCGACCCTCTGTATCTGCATTGTGTTCGTTCCCGTGCTCATGCTGTCCGGCGCGGCGAAATATCTGTTCACACCGCTGGCCATGGGCGTGGTGTTCGCGATGCTGACATCTTACTTACTGACTCGCACCGTTGTGCCTACCATGGTTCACTATCTCCTGCAGTCGGAGATGCATCTTTATCAGGACGGCGAGGGAGCTGACACACCGGCCGCACAATCCGCCGGTGCTATCTGGCGCGTTCATCAGGCTTTCGATAGGAACTTCGAGAACTTCCGGGAGGGCTATCGCCGACTGCTCGAACAGGTGCTCGCCCACCGTGTCATCGTCGGCGGAGCGTTTCTGGCGTTCGCGCTGGCGTCGGCAGGACTGGTCGCTGTCATCGGCCAGAACTTCTTTCCCTACGTCGACGCCGGGCAGATGCGGCTGCACGTCCGCACTCCGACTGGAACTCGTATCGAGGAGGCTGCGGCTATCTTTTCGTCCATCGAGAGGGAGATTCGCAAAGTGATTCCGGCGCAGGAGCTCGATTCACTTCTAGACAATATCGGACTGCCGAATTCCGGCATTAACCTGGCCTTCAGCGATAGCATCACCAACGGCAATGGTGACGGTGAGATCTTGATCTCGCTGAAGACGGATCATCACCCGACGCTCGACTATACCAGGAAGCTTCGGAAAACCCTGGCGGCAATGTTTCCGGCCGAGACGTTCTTCTTCCAGGCGGCCGACATCACAAGTGAAATCCTCAACTTCGGCTTGCCGGCTCCCGTGGACGTTCAGGTGATCGGGAACAACCTCAACCAAAGCGCTCAAGTGGCCACAAAACTACAGAACGAAATCGCCGGACTGCCCGGAGCCGTGGATGTTTTTGTCCGGCAGCGAGAGGATTACCCGACTGTAGATGTAAACGTCGATCGGATTCTGGCGAACGAATCCGGTCTGACCCAGAGAGACGTCGCAAGCAGCCTGCTTATCTCCCTGTCGGCGAGCGGCCAAGTGGCGCCGAATCAGTGGCTGGATCCGCAGAACGGCGTGAACTACCAAGTTGCGGCGCAGACTCCGCAATACAAGATCGACACTTTTGACGCGATGCGGCGCACGCCGATTACGCCACCCGCAGGCGGGGCGACGCAGTTGCTCTACAATCTTGCCGGATTGAAAAGGAACAACTCACCCGAAATTGAAAGTCATTACGATATTCAACCCGTCATCGATATCTTCGCGAGTCCGGACCAGCGCGATTTAGGAGGGCTCGCAGGTGACATCGAAAAGATTATTGCCAAAATGCGCCTGACACTTCCACGCGGGACCTCAATCGATCTGCGCGGCCAAGTGGACACTATGCGAACCTCATTCACCCGTCTGGGCCTGGGAATGATCTTTGCTGTGTTGCTGGTCTATCTTGTAATGGCCGTCAACTTTCAATCCTGGCTGGATCCCTTCATCATCCTGATGGCGCTTCCTGGAGCAATGGCGGGCATGCTCTGGATGCTGTACCTGACGCGCACTACTCTCAGCGTTCCGGCGTTGATGGGCGCCATTATGGGCATCGGCGTTGCGACCGCGAACAGTATCCTTTTGGTAACGTTTGCAAATGATGAGCGCGCAACGGGGAAGAACGCCGTGGAGTCTGCTCTCTCGGCGGGGTTCACACGAATCCGGCCGGTCACGATGACGGCGCTCGCGATGATCATCGGTATGCTTCCGATGGCGTTCGCCCTTGGCGAAGGTGGCGAACAGAACGCGCCTCTGGGTAGAGCGGTCATAGGCGGGCTGTTATTCGCAACGCCCACAACGCTGTTCTTCGTGCCGATTGTTTACACTCTGCTTCGGAAGAAAGCGCCGGTGGACATGGATCGGCAGATCGCGGAAGAAGCCGGGGAGGTTCCCAAGCCATGAGCGCGCATTCTAGGTCGTGGGGCAAGCCACTGGCCGTGGTCGCGATTCTAGGCGCGGCCGCCGCCGTTTACCTATTAGGGTATTTGCCGCGGGAGCGGACCACGAAACAGATCGACGACGCCGCTCGAATCCGCAGGATCACACCGCCGTTAGTGAATTCCGCCGTAGTAAAGCGCGCGGCTCCGAGCACCGAATTACTGCTGCCGGGAAATATCACACCCATTACGGAAGCGTATATTTATGCCCGCGCCGCTGGCTATCTAAAGCGGCGTTATGTCGATATCGGCGATCATGTGCGCACCGGCCAAAAGCTGGCCGATATCGAGGCGCCGGATCTCGATCAACAGGTATCCCAGGCGGAGGCTGCGCTGGCACAAGCCCAAGGACAGCTCGGACAGGCTCAGGCCTCGCTGGAGCAGTTCATCGCAACGCGCGATCTGGCGGAGATCACCTGGCAGAGATACAAGATTCTCACCGCCGATGGCGCGGTGTCAAGGCAGGACGGTGATAATCAATCCACCGCGGCCAAAACATCGCAGGCGAATGTTGTTGCCCAGCAAAAGACCGTGCGGGCAACCGAGGAGTTCGTCCGGGCTAGCAAGGCGACGGTGGACCGCCTATTGGCGCTGCAAGGTTACGAGCGAATCGCCGCACCATTTGACGGCGTCATCACGGCGCGGAACGTCGACGTCGGCGCGCTTATTTCGGCTAACGGAGCTACTCTTGGGCCTGCGCGCTCCAATGCTGCCGCTCCGTCCGATGTTCCCAGTGGAGGCGAAATCTTTCGCCTGGCGGAAATAGGGAAACTTCGTATTCTGATCGGGGTTCCGCAAACCAATGCGCCGGGTGTCCGGGTGGGCCAGACCGCGACGGTCAGTGTCCAGCAAATTCCCAGTCTGAGCTTTAAAGGCAACGTGACGCGAACTTCCAGCTCTCTGGACGCTCAGTCCAGAACACTGCTGACGGAAGTCGACGTGGATAATCCCAAGGGGGTGCTACTGCCGGGAATGTACGCAATGGTTTCGTTCGTTACCGACCGAATCGATCCTCCGTGTCTGGTGCCGGACGCAGCTCTTGTCGTCAGATCGAGTGGCACGGTGTTGGCGGTGCTGCAGCCTTTGACTCCTGACGAGCAGCAGAAGGTCAGGGCCGATGGAATCGACCAGGCGACGCTTGCCCGCGTCAGGCGCGTTCACTTCCAGACTGTAGAGCCAGGACGCGATTACGGGATCGAGCTTGAGATTGTGAATGGGCTTAGCGCAGGCGAAGAAGTGGTCGTCGATCCAAGCGATGTCGTCCAGGAGGGAGCACTCGTTCAAATCGCAGCTAAGAATTCAGGTCCAAGGGGAGCGCAATGAAAGGTTGGTTTCAAGCCGCGGTTCTGATGGTGGCTGTCCCTGTGCTTGGCGAAGCGCAGACCGGCTTCCTGGGGAACGCCTTCATTCGCCCGTACGAAGCGAAGCCCGTTCCTCCGGTGAACCTTAAGAATTCGGAGCGGATTTTCGATTTGATGCGCGCCGGCCAGTTGTATCTTTCATTGGCAGATGCGATCGCGCTAGCTCTGGAGAACAATTTGGATATCGAGGTGGAGCGATATCTCCCGCGAATCGCGGAAACCGACATCGGTCGCGCGAAAGGTGGCGGGTTATTGCGCGGAGTTAGCCTTTTGGTGAACGAGCCGCCTCCTGGAATCGGCGGACCGAACGGTCCGCTGCTTACGACACTCACCACCAGTTCGACGCCGGCGCCAACGGTGAACACCAACCTTTCGGACGTCGCGCTGATTACGCAACAGCAGAACGATCTATCGGTGACAGGTGCGATCCCGCTGTCCACCGGCCCGGCGATTCCACAATACGATCCAGCCCTTTCGGGTCAAATCAACTGGGCTCACCAAAGCACTCCGGAATTCAATCCACTGATAACCGGCGCATCGAACTGGCTGGTTTCAAATAATATGAACGGCAATGTGGGATGGACCCAAGGCTTTTCGCCCGGCACTCAACTCAGCATGACGTTCGACGATACCCGATTAACAACCAACGCGGCCAGATACACTTACAATCCGATTCTGAGCTCAAGCCTGGGGTTCGCCATCACGCAACCGCTGCTACGCGGCTTCGGAATCGAGTTGAATCGCCGATACATTCACATCGCGAAGAACAACGGAAGGATCGCCGATCTGGTGTTTCGACAGCAGGTGATCGACACGGTGGCCGGCATCGCCAGGCTATATACGGACCTGGTAAGTCTGAATGAAGACGTCAAGGTGAAGCGCGAAGCAATGCGGCTTGCCGAGCGGCTGTATGAGGACAACAAGAACAAGGTTCAACAAGGCGAGCAGGCGCCCATCGAGGTGACGCGGGCGCAGGCTCAAGTTGCATCCAATCGGCAGGCCCTGATCTCGGCCCAGGGTCTGGTTCAGCAGCAGGAACTGATCGTCAAGACGGCGATTACCCGCGCCGGCCTAGCGAATCCCGCCATTCGTGGAGCCCATATTATCGTTACGGACACGTTGACGGTTCCGGAGACCGAACCGGACCGACCGGTCGAGGACTTGATCGCCGAGGCCTTGCGGGACCGTCCCGATTTAGCCCAGGCAGGCATACAGGTTGAAAACTCCCAAATAAGCTTGAAGGGTTCGCTCAACGCTCTGCGGCCGGAGTTGGATGTGGTTGGAACGCTGCAGAACGGCGGTCTTTCCGGCGATGTAAACGCGCCTGGGGCGGCGCTTACGCCTGGCGCAGCGCTCTATCCCGGCGGCAACGGAACTGCGCTCGGACAGATCTTCAGGAATAATTTCCCGACGTACAGTGTTGGCATGCAGCTAACATTACCGTTGCGGAATCGCGTCGCGCAGGCGGATGCTGTTCGAGATCAACTGCAAGTCCGGCAGACTCAGTTGCGTCGACAGCAGTTCGAAGATCAAGTTCGTCTGGAAGTCGCCGACGCGTATGTAGCCATGCAACAGGCCCGGGCGGCTTACGATGCCGCCGTCCAAAGCCGCGTTCTTCAGGAGCAATCCGTAAAAGTGGAACAAGAGACTTTTGACGTTGGACTCGCGACGAATTATCTCGTGATCCAGTATCAAACTTATTTGGCACAGGCGCAGTCCAGTGAAGTTGCCGCGAAGGGGGCATACGCAAAGGCGAAGATCGCGCTCGATCGGGCCACTGCGACGACCCTCGACGTTAATCAGGTATCGGTTCAGGAAGCGCAGAACGGCCGCGTATCTCGGCCTCCGGCGCGAATTTCCCAGCCGTAGTAGGACAAGCCTCCGGCTTGTCCTTTTGGCAAGCCGGAGGCTTGCTCCACGGGAGACGCAGGATGGACACGGCGGCATCGTGGCGACACTACCGAAAGCATCGAACCCGGGTAAGTGGCTCCGATACAACATTGAGGGCGACGGCGATTCGATTGCCTCATTCCGGGTGAAGGTCCAATTGATTATGAAACGGCTACTTTATCTGATTGCGTTCTGGCCGGCCACTGTCGTTCATGCGCAACATTGCAGGATAGCAGGCCAGATCTTTTTCGCGGATGTCGTCGATCGCACAATTACTGTTAGGACCGATTCCGACGACCTGGTTAATTTCAATTACGATAACGCTACGAATTTTCTGCGGAGCAACTCGAACGCCAACCGAATACCCCCGGAGGAACTAAACAATGGGGACCGCCTATGTGTGGGGACCTCGGATCCTGTTGTGGTCACGGTTACGCCGCGCGCGGAGATCAATGCCGAGCAGAAGAAGGAACTCGCAGCGTGGCAAGCGGACAGCCTTTACGGCGTGGTGTCCGCCTTGGACACGAAGGCCCGCCGGATCACTCTTGTGGTCTCTACTGGCAACAAGGAGATCAGCGTTTCCGTCAACGTGAGTCCAAATGCTGCTTATTGGATTTTTCCGCGCAACGCTGCCAGTTTAAGCGACGCCGTTGCCGGCTCTTTGGATCGGATCTCCTCCGGAGACACACTCTACGTTCGCGGCACAAAAGGTGCAGGT
>CZKS01000235.1_pt1 | contig 17394 bp, 19 predicted proteins | sample 1122221 | NCBI WGS metagenome assembly CZKS01 (sample SAMEA3539301, study PRJEB10725) | soil metagenome | biome: tundra; feature: field; material: soil | place: USA | collected 2010-05 | depth 0.15 m
AATTGCAACCACAGGCTTCGAGACCGCCTCGGCCAGACCCTTCACCGCGGCCAAACCGATCCGAACTCCTGTGAACGAACCGGGACCAGCCGCCGCCGCAAAACAATCCATCTGGTTCACCGGAACGCCGTGCCTAGCCAGCAGCTTCTCGATCTGAGGAAACAGGATGTGGCCGAACCCGTCGGGAGAATGCAGCAGCACTTCCTCGATGACGCGGTCTCGATCCGTAAGCGCGATGCTCCCAAATTCGGAGGTCGTATCGATGGAGAGGATCACTTGGTGAGCTGGTACACCTTGTCCGCGGCGTAGGCTTTGCCATTCGCATTCAAAGCGGTTAGATGAATGCTGAGAACGGCGGGGTAATTTGTCGCGATGCTGGGTGGAATCACGAAAGTGCCCGGCGCGCCCGTGCCCAGCACGCGAAAGCCTCGCTCGTCGGCGGCCACTTCGCCGGTCCAAAGGTACATCATCGAACGAGTGGCGCGCGTTTCTCGCGTCAACTTCACCGAAAAGCGGACAGGCTTGCCCGCCTGCAGCGTGTCACCGGCGGGTTCCACGATGGCGTAGGGCACCTTCTGCGTATTTGTCTCGAGCTCCTGTACCGGCACGTCGCGCGAATCGAACTTGACGGACTTGAGCATCGATTCCTTGCGGCCTTCGCGCGCCACCAGCAGCACCCACGGATGGCTGGCGTCCGGAACCATGCCGGTGAAATGCTCACCCCTATATTTTTTCTGCTCGAGAAAATCACCGGTCGCCGGATTGAACCAATACACGTCGTATCCATGCTTCTCCACCGACACTTCCACGGGAGCGACAGAATGCTCGATGTAGTTCACATATTCGATTTCCTCGAGCGCTACTCCGCGTCCACCGTCGATGTCGAAATACGGCTCCAGCTCCCAGTGCCGCGTGTCAGCCATGAAATCGAACCAGTGGTGGCATAGAGCCGCGCCCTCGCCGCGAAACTCAGGGTATTCGCCGTCCATGGAGGAATTCCAAAGATGCTGGGCGTCGGTAACGCCGACGAATGGAACCTGATAAAGCTGATGTTCGACAGACCCCACTACATCGTCCATGGAGGCTTCGATGATGAAGTCCATCCAGCCATCGGCCAGCAGCGGCGCGGACGTTATTTTGGCGTTCGAGGAGCGCGGATGCTGGTATGGATCCAGCTTCTTGAGATCGAGTCCAAGCTCTTTCAACACCGCGCGCCCATTGGCGTAGTCTTCGAACTCCTCCAGGCCCTGCCAGGTGACGTTGAACGCTGCGTAGCGCGCCACAATGTATCGAATGAAGCGCTCCCGCGACTGCCAATCGGGAAACAGGCTAGTCACATAGGCTGGATCAGAGGCCAGGATCAGATCAATGGTAAGGCCGCGCTTGTGGATGGCAAGCATGCGGCGGTCCAGTTCATCGAAGTACTTCGTGTTGGGTTGGTCCGCTCCAACATAAACCCATCCGCGGTCGGCGGCGGTTCCCAGGATAGAGCCGCGGAAGTGAGTGAATTTGTTTTCGACCGCTTCACTGAGCTTCTGTTCCAATTCCTGCGGCGTGTTGAAAGCGAAGCGATCGTCAATGTAGCCCATCCATAAATGCGGCTGTTTATTGTCGGTGGCCCAGTGGTGTACGTTTGCAGCCTTCACGTAACCAGGTGATTCGGACGCTGTGGCATTGAACATTCCTTCTTTGGCGTCGAACGCCGGGAGGTTGCTGGTGGTCCGGTAGCTCCACTGGCCGGCTTCGGTGGGCGTGAACCGCACCATCATCTTGCGGCCGCCATCCCAGTACGCGGGCATCGCATAGGTGTGAAATCGCGGCGATTTGAACTCGGCCTGAAGCCGCACGTCCACATAAGGGTTGTGATGCGCGGCCAGATCGCCGGTGGATAATTCAAAGGCGATTTCGCAGGGCGAATAGGCGGGCGTCCCATCGCACGGGGATTGCGCGAAAACTGGTGCGGCGATCAGAAGGATGAGCGGCAGACGCGCCAGCATTATTTTCATCGTAGCGCATGCACTCGTGCGCGCCGCATTGGTAGTGGCCGATAAGCGCGTTAGTCGCTGTTAGTCGTCGCAACCAACGGGCTCACCTCTTCACTTGCGCTGCGAGTTCTTGGAGAAACGCCACTTTCCGATCGGTCTCATATTTCGGATCTTCGACCTGAAGAAATTCCATCGTAGCGGCTACGATGCTGGTGGTTACCTTCGAGAAATCAATAGACGTCTTCAGCGTTCCGTCGTCCTTGACGGGATAGACGCCAAACCATGAAAAACGCGTCCAGCGCCCCGTGAGGCGATCAGATGTATGTTGCTGAAGTCTCCTCCCTAAATTCTGGTCAGTGGCGCGGCCCACGTATACGACGCCCTGAGAATCGTGAAGCAGATACACGCCCCGTTGTTCGCAAAAATCGACGGGCTTCGATCCGGTCTGTTGCTGTCCGAATATGGGCGGGTCAGTTTTCCACTGCACTTTAGCTCGGTCCCAAAACATCCCGAACGCATTCACCAGCCCGGTAACCTCATCCGCCTCCGCCAGTTCTTCCTCCGCGAGTTCCCTCTGTGCAATTGCTGGTTCTTCTGTCAGGGCACTACGGAGACTGTAAACTCCACGGCTTACCCGGATGAATGGGGAATGCTCACCCTCATTCGTGAATGACCGGTGAATAAATGCCGCAACTGTGTTTGCTGGCGTCGCGTTCTGCTCTCTCCGTAGGCCTTGGTCGAAGATCTGCTTCGCGATCTCGACATAATGCATCGGAGCCTTAGCCGTATTGAGTACGGCTATGATCGCTTCTCTCCATCCGAGTTCGGTTTCCATACGATGTAGAATCTCCCAAGTCTTTCTCACGCAGTTCCGCGAACTCCAGGAAGTGATCTGATTCCCGCTGACTGGAATAACGCGGATCGTGCTGTGGATCCGGCCAAAATCATAATACGCGAAATGCATCTCAAGCGCGGCCTATATCCACCGCTACAGCCCCGTTCAACTCTCCCTTGGGGTCACGGTGCTGGCCTTTTCAACTGCGTCAGAGAATCTGATAATCTGATGACATGAGCACGAAGACTACAACATCAGCGCGTGAATCAGTCGGCCGGGTCGGTCAGCGCCGCCAGGTCGTTATCCCAAAGAATATGTTGGAAACGCTTCGATTGCAGGAGGGTGATTTTGTGGCCCTCACGCAACAGTCGAACGGCGTGCTTATCAAACCTAAGAGATTGGTTGATCCCGACGACGTACTTACTGCCGAAGAGAGCGCCCTCGTTTCGAAAGCCCGCCGAGAAATGCGCGAGGGGAAGTTCGTCACTTTAGCCAAATTAGAACATGACTTGGCGAACAAACGTCCACAACGCCGCCGCAAAACAGCTTGAGGCAATACCGCCGGATCGGCGGAAGCGTATCCTCGACGATGTTCGAGAGCTTGCCGAGGATTCCTTCCGCGGCTTGGTAAAGCCGCTGAAGGGCAAAGCGCACAAGGGTCTATATCGCAAGGTGTCAGGCCGGTATCGCATAATCTTCGAGCCTATACACGCAACCGGTACGGTCGAAGTATTGGGAGTCTTCCTCCGGAACGAACGCACCTACAAGTAGCAGTCATGTGCGCACGATTGCATGCGCTGCGCCTACCTTCCACCTAGAATGAAAGAGATGTCCTCGGCCGCCAAGGCGCTCACGGCGCGCCAATTCTTTTCCCGGCACGGGCTGCTGTCGAAATGGCACCCGCATTACGAGTTTCGGCCAGGCCAGCTTGAAATGGCGGAGGCCATCGAAGCGGCGCTGGCTGAAAAAAAGCATCTGTTGGTAGATGCCGGCACCGGCACCGGTAAGACGCTCGCGTATCTGGCGCCCGCCATTCTTTCCGGCAAGCGCGTGGTGATCTCCACAGGCACCAAAAACCTTCAAGAGCAGCTTTTCTACAAAGACATTCCGTTTTTACAGAAGCACTTCGAACGGCCTCTGCAGGTGTGCTGCATGAAGGGCCGCAACAATTTCGCCTGCCGCCAGAAGATCTACGACGCCGAAAAGCAGCCGATTTTGAACGGTCTCGAAGAGATCGCGGATTTCCAAATCATTCGCGAGTGGGAAAAGACCACCACCACGGGCGATCGCGCTGAGATCAAGACGCTGCCGGAATCGAGCACGGCCTGGCAAAAAGTGGACGCCCGTCGCGACTTGTGCAGCGGGCAGAAGTGCCAACAGTTCGAGCGCTGCTTTCTCACCCTGATGCACCAACGCGCGCACGAGAGCGACATTATCATCGTTAACCATCACCTGTTCTTTGCGGACCTCGCGGTGAAAGACGACGACTACGGAGGCATCATTCCGGAATACGCCGCGGTGGTTTTCGACGAGGCCCACGAAATCGAAGATGTGGTGGGCAAATACTTCGGCGCGGGTGTGAGCAACTACCAGTTTCAGGAGTTGGTTCGCGATGTCGCCTCCGTATCCAGAGCCAAGCAATTTGGATCGGGTGAGCTGGACAGAATCCTTGAAACTCTGGATGATCGCGCTGAGCAGTTTTTCGCGCTCTTCGGCGAATCCGAGGGCCGCGTCGGTTTCAAGGGCCACGTGGCGTTCTTTGAGCGCCATCAGGCGAAATACGACGACGTTCTGATGGCCTTGGAACTGGTGGCCACGCAACTTCAACTGGTGAAGAACGCGCCGGAAGACGTGCTGCCGCTGCACCGGCGGGCGACGGAGCTCAAGCTTCAGCTGGAATTCTGGAGCCGGGGCGACAACCGGAGCTTCGTGTATTGGGTTGAGCGTCGCGGACGTGGATGTTTTCTGCAGGCCACGCCGATTGATGTATCGAAGATTCTCGAAGAGAAGCTTTTCGATGCGCTCGACACCGTGATCCTCACCTCCGCCACATTGGCTGTGGGCGGAACTTTCGAATTCACGGAAAACCGTCTGGGCATCCGCCACACGCGATCGCTGGTGGTCCCCAGCCACTTCGAATATCAGAAGCAGGCGCTGCTATACGTACCGCAACATATGCCGGACCCGCGCACGCCCGCGTTCCCGAAGGCCGCCGCTGAGGAGGTCACTCGGATTTTGAAACACACGCGCGGCCGGGCGTTCGTGTTGTTCACCAGCTACCAGCAGATGCGCATGGTCTATGATCGTGTGTCGCTCGAGATCGACTATCCGACGTTGTTGCAGGGCACTGGTCCACGCAGCGCGCTGCTGGACGAGTTTCGCCGCACGCCCCACTGCGTGCTGTTCGCCACATCTTCGTTCTGGCAGGGCGTGGATGTGCAAGGCGATCAGTTGAGCTGCGTTATCATAGACAAGTTACCGTTCGCGGTTCCAAGCGACCCTGTTGTGGAAGCCAGAATCCAGCGCATCCGGGAAGACGGCGGCAATCCGTTTTACGATTATCAGATTCCCCAGGCGGCGCTGGCGTTGAAACAGGGATTCGGACGGCTGATCCGCAGCAAGACCGATCGGGGTGCGCTAGTCTTGTTGGACAATCGAATTACAAAGCAGCGATATGGGCAGGTGTTCTTCGACAGCCTGCCCAACTACAGCTTTACGACTCAGCTCAGCGACGTGGAGAAGTTTTTCGATGTTTGAGATTTCCGTGGAACAAACCTTCGCGGCCGGGCACGCGCTGCGCAACTACAAGGGCAAATGCGAGAACGTGCACGGCCACAATTACCGGGTCAGGGTGACTATTGAGGGCGAGCAGCTGGATGCGGCCGGGCTGTTAGTGGACTTCGTGGATGTAAAACGCCTGATGGGTGGAGCGATAGAATACCTGGACCATCGCTTCATCAACGATCTCGAGCCGTTCGACAAAATCAACCCCTCGGCGGAGAACATCGCGAAATATTTTTACGACCGCCTGCACGCTGGATTGAAGAACGAACTACCGGTGCGGATCTCAGAGATTCGGGTTTGGGAAACCGACACTAGCTCGGCCGTTTACCGCCCGTAGGCGTTACCGTCCAAAGTACTCGGAGTTCTTTGCGGCGAATTCCGACCACTTCTCCGGCAGGTCATCCAGGGCGAAGATCGCCGATACCGGGCACACCGGCACGCACGCGCCACAGTCAATGCATTCAACCGGATCGATGTAGATCATGTTCAGCTCGGCAAACCCGGGTTCATCTTTCTTGGGATGGATGCAATCCACCGGGCAAGCGTCGATGCACGCCGCGTCTTTAGTGCCGATACAGGGTTCTGCAATAACGTAAGCCATTCCGACTCCAGAAGTCGTCGCCGGACGTGGCGGCGAGCAGGATTAATTTTCATTATAGCCTGACTCGCTCCCCAGTCTTGTACATCGGGTCGAAATGCTCGATTTGCGCGCCAGATGGCGAAATTTTGGGGCTGTTGGGCCGTGCTATGCTTCCAGCAGATGGCCACCAAGACCCAGATCCGGGCGGAAGACTATCTGCGCATGACGTTCGAGCATGATGCCGAGTTCGTCCACGGTGAGATTGTGGAGCGCAGCATGCCGGATTTGACACATTCAAGAATTCAGACGTTAATAGCGGTTCAGTTTGAGAGCCTAAGGCAATCGCATGGTCTTTTCGGCTGCGTGGAACTTCGTATGAAGATCGCGCCTGACGTCTATCGGATACCAGACGTCACTGTCTTTGCTGGAAGACTTCCTGAGCGGGAGGTGCCTGACAAGCCTCCGCTGGTTGTTGTGGAAGTCCTCTCGAAAGACGATCGCTACTCGGACCTCATGCAAAAGCTGGACGAGTACCGCGAATGGCGTGTTCCTCACATCTGGGTCATTGATCCCTCGACGAAGCGATTCAGTATGTACACTGAACTCGGGCTCCAGCATGTCTCGTCGCTGGGTCTTTCCGATTATCCGTTTCAACTGACACCTGCTGAACTGTTCGCCAATCTTTGAAAGGTCCACCAAGACCAGATCCGGTCAGAAGATGTACCGCATCGCTGACACCCCGTGAAAAAATCGGCGCGGGCACCGACTCCCTCACGGTCGCGGTTCGGTAACGCTCTTTCCGAACCGCGAGCGTAAGCGACCGGTTGTTGTGATTTTTTCACGGACTGATAGCTGATATCGCGATCTTTGCCGGATCGCATCCGCCATCCGTCCCAGAGATCTTACTTCAGCCTCCCCGACTATCCCATCCAACTAACGCCCGCGGAACTTTTCGCCGACCTCTAGCTCTGACACAATAGTTCTGATGATCCCCAAAGTTCGCAAGGCAGTCTTCCCCGCCGCGGGACTCGGCACGCGATTCCTTCCCGCGACCAAAGCTCAGCCAAAAGAGATGCTGCCCCTGGTGGACAAGCCGCTCATCCAGTACGGAGTTGAGGAAGCCATCCATTCCGGTATTCAGAACATCATCATCGTCACCGGCCGGGGCAAAACCGCAATTGAGGATCATTTCGATGTGAGCTTTGAGCTGGAGCAAACGCTCGAAGCCAAGGGCAAGAAGGACCTGCTCGCGATTGTTCGCAGTGTTTCGGACATGATCGATGTCGCTTATGTCCGGCAAAAGGAAGCGCTCGGCTTGGGGCACGCGGTTCTGCGCTCGAAAGAACTAGTGGGCAATGAGCCATTCGCGGTAGTGCTTTCCGACGATGTGATCGATTCCGAGATCCCCTGCATCCGGCAGTTGTTGGACGTTTACGAATTCTACGGCGCGTCCGTCGTGGCGCTGATGGAAGTTCCGGGCGACGCCATCTCCGCCTATGGCGCCGTGGATGCCGAACCCGTATCGCACAACTCCGGCAAGGATCGCTTGTTCCGCATCCGGAACATGGTCGAAAAGCCGAAGCCGTCCGAAGCTCCGTCCAACTTGGCCATCATCGGCCGCTACGTGCTCACTCCCGACGTCTTTGCTTCTATCGAATCCATCGAACCGGGTAGCGGCGGCGAGCTCCAACTCACCGACGCCTTGAAGCATCTGTTGCACAACCGGCCGATCTACGGCTATCGCTTCGAAGGCACGCGCTATGATGCCGGCGACAAGCTCGGGTTCCTGAAGGCCACCGTGGAGTTCGCGCTCAAGCGTTATGACCTGGGTAGCGACTTCCGCGAGTATCTGAAGACATTGAAACTATGAGCCAACTGAAGAACAAAGTAGCCATCGTCACCGGTGCAAGCCGGGGGATCGGGAAGTCTACGGCGGAAGTTTTCGCGCGCGAGGGCGCCACGGTGGTGATCTGCGGCAGGAAGCAAAACACGCTCGATCAAGTGGCCGAAGAATTGAAGGGGCTGGCCGGCCGCATCGTGCCGGTGGCTTGCCATGTGGGAAAGATGGAGGAGCTGCAGCGGCTGGTAGACACCACCACGCGCGATTTCGGAAAGATCGACATCCTGGTGAACAACGCCGCGACCAACATCGCCCAGGGGCCCGGCATCGAGATGGACGACGGCCAGTTCGACAAGATGGTGGACGTGAATCTCAAAAGCACCTATCGCCTGATGCGTTTGGTCGCCCCCGGGATGTGCGAGCGCGGATCGGGCTCCATCATCAACATCGCGTCCATTGCCGGCATGCGTCCGCAATTCCACGGATTGCTGTACAGCATGACCAAAGCGGCTCTGATCATGATGACGCAATCGTATGCGCTGGAGCTTGGCCCCAAAGGCGTCCGCGTGAACGCAATTGCGCCCGGCCTGGTGCAGACCGTGCTGAGCGAATACTACTGGAAAGACGAGACCAGGCTGCAGCAATTGATATCACACCAGCCCATCCGGCATCTGGGCCAGCCGCCGGAGATCGCCGACGTAGCGCTGATGTTGGCAAGCGACGGGTCTTCCTATCTCACCGGCCAGACCATCGTGGTGGATGGCGGCCGCTTGTTATCCTCAATGTAGATGCTGTTGAAACTGATTCCAGCCGGCTTACTAGCGGCCGCAGCCTGGGCCAACGTGATTAATGATGTTCGCGGAGCCGCTGCCCACAATAATTTTGCGCTGGGCGATTCTATCATTCAGAAATACCGTGCCAGTCAGGGCGTGACGCCGGAGATGATCCTGGCTTTGTCCTGGCTGGGGCGCGGTGCGCTCGTAGCGAAGCAGTTGGATAAAGCCGACGCATACGCCAAGGAGACCGAGCGGCTGGCGTTGGAGGAGCTGAAGAAGCGGCCTCTCGACGCAGAGGGTGATCTCCCCATCGCGCTGGGTGCTGCTATCGAGGTGGAGGCGCAGGTGTTGAGCGCACGAGGTGAGCGGAGTGCAGCCGTCGCGTATCTGCGGGCGGAGTTGGCGAAGTATCAGGCCACATCGATCCGCACGCGCATTCAGAAAAACATCAATCTGCTCAGCCTGGAAGGTAAGGCAGCGCCGGCGCTTGACGAGCGTGAGTTTCTGGGAGCTAAGCCCGCGCCGCTAGCATCGCTGAAGGGCAAGCCGGTGGTGCTGTTCTTCTGGGCGCACTGGTGCGGCGATTGCAAGCAGGAATCGCCGATTCTAGCCGAGATCGCGAAGGAGTACGCCGCGAAGGGCCTGATCGTGGTCGCGCCCACACAACGCTACGGCTACGTCGCGCGTGGCGAGGCAGCTGCGCCCTCGGACGAGACCAAGTACATCGACGAGGTCCGCCGCAAGTTCTATTCCGACTTGCTCAATGTCACAGCGCCGATCAGCGAAGAGAATTTCAAAAACTATGGCGCCAGCACGACGCCCACAGTGGTGCTGATCGACCGGCAAGGGATCGTGCGGCTATATCATCCGGGCACGATGAGTCTGGAAGAGCTCCGCGCAGCGCTGAACCGGTTAGGCTAGGCTTGTTCTATGGCCGACGGGATCACCCGGATCGCGGTGGAAGGCTTCAAATCGATCAGCAAGAAGCAATCGATTGATATCGCCCCGCTGACGATCCTCGCCGGCGCGAATAGTTCAGGCAAGTCGAGCATCATGCAGCCGCTCCTGATGCTGAAGCAGACGCTGGAATCCACGTTTGATCCGGGACCGTTGTGGATCGGCGGCCCAAATGTGAAGTTCACATCAACGGATCAGTTCCTTTCAAAGAACGGAAACCAAGCTACCAATCTGACCATCGAAATTGCGACCAAGCACGAAGAGTTTTGCATAACGTTTCAGAAGGACGCGACGGGTATCCAGATAGTTAGACAGCGCACGGGCACAAAGGCCGGGAGCGTTACTTTGCGGCCGAACATGCGCCCCAAGGAAATCGCCGACCGACTCGGTCTGCCCAATGCTGACTGGCATGTCGCCCGCAACCGATTCTTTCTGCTCGTGAGGGGCGCCGGCGTGGCATCAGTTGAATTCACAGAACGGGAAGAACCCGTATACGCGGTGCGATTCACGTTCCGGGACTGCGGGGAAGTCCGTCACGGACCTATCCTGTCACTGCAGGCGGCACCAACTTTCCCGGAACCTTTGACTACTATGTCGCGAGCGTGATCGCGCATTGGCAATCCAAGCAAAGTAAGGACCTCGATGCGTTGAACGACGACCTGCGTCGGCTAGGCTTAGCCAACAGGGTATCGGCACACAGGCTGAACGAAGCGGAAATTGAACTGCAAGTAACGCTATCGGGCCGACTGGACGATATCGTAAGCATCGTCGATGTCGGATTCGGAGTGTCTCAGACTCTGCCGGTACTGACCGCACTTTTGGCTGCGAACGAGAGCGAACTCGTCTACCTCGAAGAGCCGGAGATCCATCTCCACCCACGCGCTCAGGTCAAGTTGGCCGATATTCTCGCCGATGCCGCAAAGCGTGGCGTAAGGGTGGTCGCAGAAACTCATAGCACGCTACTGCTGACGGCAATCCAAACCCTCGTAGCAAAGGGTGAGCTAAAGCCAGAGCTTGTCAAGTTCCACTGGTTCCAACGCGATCCGAAAACCGGCGTGACCAAGGTTACTAGTACGGACCTTGACGAAAACGGCGCGTTCAGCGACAGCGATTGGCCGGAAGATTTCGACAGTGTCATTCTGTCCGCAGACAGCGCCTACCTCGACGCAGTCGCTGAGCGGAGCCACCGTTAGTGCCAAAAAAGGTCTCGCGGCGCTTGGTGATCGATACCTCCGTGGCGCGATCTGCAACGCTGGCAGAAAATCCAACCTCAATAGCTTGCCGACGATTCCTGGAGGTCGTGCTGAGTGTATGCCACAAGGTCGTCCTAAGTCGAGACACGGAGCAGGAATGGCAAAATGTAGCTCTGCTGATTCGTAGTACGGCGGATGAAGTCAGAATCCGATTCCTCAAGGACTGGATGCTTGCGATGCAGAGAAGGGGCAAGCTTCTCCGGCCGCTGGTTGAGCGCGACAAGTCTCTCCGCTCCAAGATCAATCGCCTTGGCCTTCCAGGCAATTCCCGGCAGGAGATCGAAGAGGATCTTCACCTTGTGGAGGCAGCCCTCGCGCACGATCGGATCGTCATTTCTCGGGACGATTCCGTTCACGAACTACTGCGGAGCATCACTGGCAACTGCGTCGAGATTCGAAAGGTGGTCTGGTGCAACCCGGTTACTCTCGCCGATGAGGTTCTGGACTCGCTTAGCAAGGGAGCGCCAGTCGTCAAGGTGTGGCAATTGGGGTCCAAGCGCCAATAAATCCTAACCCCTCCACCTCACCCCCACCCCCAACGACTTCTTCGCGTACTCCAAACTCCGTTCCAGGTCCAGCCGCTGTTGCTCGCGCAAGGCGGCTGTGAATTCGGGCAGGGGTTCCGCGACGCCGTCCTCCACTACCATGAAGCCCGTGAATGGATGCCCACTCCTAGCCAGTGCGACGAACCTCGCGAACTCGGACGCCTTGGCCTTCGGAAATGCTTTCCAGAAATCCGGTTCGAGGTACGGCAGCACCTGGGGCGGGCGGCCAGTGATGATCTCGAGCTGCATCGCGGCGTTGGGGCATAGCTCGCGATAGCGCCCCATGAACTTGTGGAAGTCGATCGAGCCATCGCCCAACGCCGTCCACTGCGCCGAGGCCCCGCGTGGGTGCTCATACACCGCCGAATCCCTCACGTGCGATGTCACCACGTAAGGCGCCAGCACTTCGAGCGACACCAGCGGATCTTCCACCACCCACATTGGATTGCCGGTATCCAGGCAAGCGCCCACGGCGTCCTTGCCGCTCTCCTCGATGATGACCCGCACCTCGTGGGCCTGCATGTCCCCGGCGTGATTCTCGAGCGCGATGCGCACTCCCAAATCCAGCGCCTCCGCACGCACCGAACGAAAGACCGCGATGGTGCTCTCCATCAGCGCCTCGATCGGATCCCTGCCGCGACGGTCCGCCGCGCTACCCATATAGCAGCGCATCGAAACCGCGCCCACCGCCTTGGCCACGCGCAGCCCGCGCAGGATATTCTCCTTGGGGTCGCCAGCCTTCTGGTTCCAACTCTTCGACAGAGGACAAATGCATCCCATGCCGCCGTCGATAACGATCCCCACCTTCGCGGCGTGATCCTTCACCCGCGCGAGATACTCCGGCTCGAAGCTCTCGTAATCTTCCAGCCCGGATAGCTGGACGGTGTCCAGCTTGAGGCTGGCCGCGTAATCGAGCAGCTGGATCGCTTTCCAGTGGAAGGCTCGGATGGAATAGGAATCGAAGCCAAGACGGATTGGGGCCGTGGACACGTTACCTCCCGTGGATGCGGACCGCGCCGTTAACCCGGCTCCTGTTGCCTGAAGGAACGTTCGCCGCCGCATGCTGGCATCTTAGCGCACACAAGCGCCAGTTCAAAGTTCACAAGAGGTAGAACAGCACGAGCGGAGGAATCGCGGCACCAACAAAAATGGCCCCGATCGCTCGGGGCCGATTGCATGAACCCTAATTAAACTGCTAGCCCCTCTCGGGGCGCCCAAAACTACTTCTTCTTCTTGGGTGCTTTTTTCTTTGCTGGCTTAGCAGCTTTCTTTGTTGCGTTCTTCATCGAGTGATTCTCCCTAACATCAGATTTGCGATCTCAAGATCGCAGTGTGATTCATATATAAGGTTCTTTGAGCCGAAAGTCAAGAAAAAAATGCACATCGGACCCCGAGAGCCGGGTCGGGAGGGGTCCAAAACGAGGGTGAAACCACCAAAACCATTTCTCTGATGAATTGTTCGGGGCCTCAAAACGCCAAACAGCGCCGATTTTGTTCTTGCCCGCGCCGCGCGTCCGCGTTACGATCGGACCAAATGGTCCCTCGCGCACGCTTTGCCGCTCTCGCGTTCCCGTTGGCGTGCGTCGTGCTTTTCAGTTGCGCGAAGAAGCACCACATCACGGCAACGCCCAGCGCTCCGGCGCCGGTCCGTTCGTCAGAAACCGGATTGGCGAGCTGGTACGGCCATCCCTATCACGGACGCGCGGCCGCGAACGGCGAGATCTACGACATGGAGAAGTTGACCGCGGCTCATCGGACCCTCCCCTTCGGAACTTTCGTGCGCGTCACGAACCTTACTAATGGAAAGTCGGTGGACCTTCGCATCATCGACCGCGGACCGTTCGTGGCTGGACGGATCATCGATCTTTCGCACGCCGCGGCGGAAGTGATCGAGATGATCGGCCCGGGCGTCGCTCAAGTTCGCGTCGACATCCTCTCGCTCCAGGCGGTCGCGCCAGCCGAGAATTGGTACGCGGTCCAGGCCGGCGCGTTTCAAGATAAGGATCGGGCGCAGCGCCTGCGCGACTCACTCGAACGCGAGTATGGATCGGCACGCCTTGTACTGCGTAGAGGGTATCCGGTGCTATGGCGCGTGCTGGTTGGAAAAGAACATACTGAGGACGTGGCCAACGCCCTGGCAGAACGAGTGCGGGCAGAAGTTGGATCCGGGTTCGTGGTTCGGCTGGACCAGCCGGCATCCCCGCTTGCCGGGTCGCCCCTCTCAGGTTCCAAGCAATAAGGATAAGGTCTTCGCCGCAGGCGCGATGTCAGGAGCTGCCTACCCGTACTAATGCCGTACCCCCAAATGAGGTGGCCCCTCACCCCAAATAACCCCTCAATCCGGTACGTTGGGGTGTTGCTGAAATCCTAAAGTACTCGTAGAGTTTATGTTGGTACCAAGCACTACACACCTATGAGGGCATATTCACCCGTGAGGAAATCGAATGCTTGCGCAAGTTGAACAATCAACACATGTTCTAGTGGGGCAGTCGCCGCGGATCAAAAACGTCCTGCGAATGGTGGAGAAGCTGGGCCGCTGCCGCTGGCCAGTTTTGCTGCTGGGCGAAACCGGTACCGGCAAGGAAGTAGTCGCCCGGTCCATCCATAACGTAAATCCAGTAGGACCGTTCGTCACCATCGATTGCTCGTCAATGGTGGGTCCGCTGATGGAGAGCGAACTCTTTGGACACGTGAAGGGCTCATTCACCGGCGCCGTAGGTCAAAAAATCGGCTTGATCGAATCGGCCGACGGCGGGACGGCGTTCTTCGATGAGATTGGTGAGCTGCCGCTCGATCTGCAAGCCAAGCTGCTCCGCGTCCTTCAGGAAAAGGAGTTCCGTCCGGTGGGATCGTTAATACACCGCCGTTCGGATTTCCGAGTCATTGCGGCAACCAATCGCGACCTGGCCAAGGAAGTGGAAAAGGGAACCTTTCGCAGGGACCTGTTCTACCGGTTGAACGTGGTGAACTTGCGAATAGCTCCGTTGCGCGATCGCAAGGAAGATATTCCCGCCTTGATCGCCCATTTTCTAGCGCGCCATGGCAGGAATCATACGCTCACGCAGGAAACGCTGGAAGCCATGATCTCCTACGACTGGCCAGGCAACGTGCGGGAGCTGGAGAACTGCATCCAGCATATGGTTGCGATCAACTCCGGGCCGCTGCTGCATGCGGCTGAGCTGCCTTCCATGCTGCAGAACCATCTGTTGATCAAGAAGACGCAATATATGACGGTAGCGGTGGGCGCTCACAACCTGGCGAAACCGGCCGCGGAAGCTTCCTCGCATCAACATCGCTATGTTCCGGAAGCTGGACGGCCACCCATTCTTCCGCTCAACCAGATGGAGCGGAACGCGATCCTGGACGCTCTCGAATACACCAAGGGCGATAGGGCCATTGCCGCCAATTTGCTGGGCATCGGCCGCACTACGCTGTACCGTAAGCTCAAGGAATATCAGCTCGCAGTGTAGGACAAGTCTCTGACTTGTCCAGACAAAACCTGATACAAAACTCACCTGTCCGGCACTACAGTGCTGATGTCCACCTCACGACCACTACGAATATTGCTAGTCGAGGACGACCTGGAAAACGAGCACCTTTTGTCGGAAGTTCTCATTGAGATAGAAGGCAACCGCCAATGGTGCAATTGGCGAACTGCCAGCGTGCTGCACGTCGAACAACTCGCGGAAGCGCTCGATTGTTTGCGCGACAGTTGGTTTGACCTGGTGTTGCTGAACTTATCTCTGCCCGACAGCCCGGTTCTGTTGGATTCCTTCCGCAAGGTAAACGATTGCGCGCGCTCAGCTCCCATCGTGGTTCTGGCGGACGAGGAAGACCCGAATCTCGCCAACCTGCTGCTCCGCGAAGGAGCGCAGGATGTGTTGCTGAAATCGGAACTGGAGTCCGCGCCCCTGGCGCGATCGCTGCGATATGCAATCGAGCGCCAACACAGAGTCACGATGATGGGCCCCATGCATTTTGAGGACGATCTCACCGGAGTGCTCACCCGCTCAGGCTTTCTCTCCCTGGGAGCGCACTACGTGCATTTCTCGCGGCTGAGCCGCGTACCCTTGCTTTTGGCGTCCATAGAAATTTCGGAGCTTCCGAAAGAAACGCTGGAGGACTGTGAAGCGCGCGATCTTCTGCTTCTGCGGGCCTCGGAAGAACTCCGTTGCGCTTTCGAGCCGCCCGCCGTCATTGGCCGGGTAGGCCGGACCCGTTTCGCGCTCATGACGGCGGGCTTGACGGAGACCACGCTCGAAGCTCTGCTGAATCGGACCGCGCTTGCCATTGAGAACGCGGCCCGAGTAGATGGGCGGCCTTCCGGCACGGTCCGCTACTCGATTGCGAAGATCCAATCAGAGATCAACTTAGAGGGCAACCTGGAGGTCGACTTGGACGAGATGCTGGGCCAGGATGGAAACGAATTCGCGGAGAGCGCCCATACGCGCGCCAAAACCGCTATGCTTGCAGATTGAAAATCGCCCTGGATGCCACCTACAGCTTGGGTCCGAATCTGTCGGGAGTGGGAGTGTACTCGCGGCAAATTCTGGACGGCCTCGCGATGGCGCATCCGGAAGCAAACTTCCTCTATTGCTACCGCCCGCATCGGTTTCTTCGGTCCTTCTCGGATGCCCTTCCGCGTAACAGCAGCCGGAGGCTCTTGTGGAAGAACTGGCCCCGGCGGCCTGATCTTTTTCATGGCCTGAACCAGCGCATCGACGCTCGTTACAGCCGCACCGTGTCCACTTTTCATGACCTGTTCGTTCTGAGCGGCGACTATTCAACGCCTGACTTCCGCGCCCGATTCGCCGCCCAGGCACGAGCCGCGGCCGAGCGCTCCCATCTGATTATCGCGGTCTCCCGCTTCACCGCCGGTCAGGTAGAGCAGCTTCTCAAAGTGGATCCAGCTCGAATCCGCGTAATTCCGCATGGGACGCGGCCCCTCCCGCCGGAGGCAAAGCCGGCGAACCGCGAGCAGATGATTCTTTTCGTCGGCGCCATCCAGCGACGCAAGAATGTCGTGCGGCTGGTGGAGGCGTTCGAAGCGGTCGCACCCGGCTGGAAGCTGGTATTGGCAGGTTCCTTTGGATTCGGCGCTGAGGAAGCGCTCGCGCGGATAGAGCGAAGCCCACGCAAGAACGACATACAGGTTCTGGGCTACGTGCCGGACCAGGCGTTGGAGGATCTCTACCGTCGGGCGTCCGTCTTTGCATTTCCGTCGCTCGATGAGGGCTTCGGAATGCCGCTACTGGACGCCATGGCGCGCGGCGTGCCGATCCTCACTTCGAATGTCTCCGCGATGCCCGAGGTGGCTGGCGATGCCGCGCTATTGGTAGACCCATCGGACGTTGCCTCCCTCACTGAGGGTCTACGAAAACTAACAACCGACGGCACACTTCGGGCAGATCTGATCCAGAAGGGTTTAAGGCGAAGCGGGCAATTCAGTTGGGAAAAAGCAGTGGGGGAAACCTGGCACGTGTACCAGGAACTGCTCGACTAGCGACGGCGTCGCTAGCTATTGGTGTCGCTAACTCTTATCTTCGTCGATGGCGATTTTAAGAGCCTTCAAGAACTTGTGATCCTGCGATGTCAGTTTGATCCTGCCGGTAGACTCGAATCGCCGCTTCGGAGGCGGCGCCATGTCTGGCTCCACTTCGGCCTCATCGGATTCGTACTCGCCGGATTCGTCCCGTTTGTTAAATCCAATGGTGGCTTCCAGGACTAGGAAAACATCGTATCCAGCCCGCTTAATCTCCCCGATGGCGGCCGCAATCCGATCCGAATCTGACAACGACTCGTTGATCGCATTACCAAGCTCTTGCATCAGATCTTTCAG
>CZKS01000497.1_pt1 | contig 17185 bp, 29 predicted proteins | sample 1122221 | NCBI WGS metagenome assembly CZKS01 (sample SAMEA3539301, study PRJEB10725) | soil metagenome | biome: tundra; feature: field; material: soil | place: USA | collected 2010-05 | depth 0.15 m
AGAAGTAGCCTCCCCAACGGAACTCTCAAGTCCGATTAGAGTCCCTGGCCTCTACTGTTTATTGCCATGCTCTTCCGCGTGAGCCTTTGCAGCCTCGATAGCATGCTCGTCCGCGTGCTCGTGGTGTGCACGAGCTATGTGGGCGTGATGCGCGGCCTTCTCATGGCTGCCGGCCTGGTGATGCTTTGCCGCTTCCTTGTGGTGACGAGCCGCATGCTCGTGATGTTCTGCTGCCTTCAGATGATGCTCTGCTGCCTTTTTGGACATGTGACGTTTCTCCTTGTTGGACTGTTGCTTAAGAGCGACTTTAACGAGAAGTAAATGCGGCATCGTGAATTCCGCGTGACGATTGCGTTACACTGGCGCGAAGCTGAGTAGCCGGAAAGTGATCCGACCCACAAGTTGGAGGAAGTTTCACTTGGCCGTGTAGTCGCTATGCGCGGAATTGACCCCGAAGAGTCGTCCAGCCTATTGAACGGGGTGAGCGGCCCGCCTGTTTTGAGCCGGTTTTGATGGGACCGAGGCTGCCGCTTTGCGGCGGTTCGGAAGAACCGGTCTTGCCGGGCTTACGTCCTGGGGCGCGGTCAGCCATGTTGCGACCGCTGTCCAATCGAATCGGACAGCCGGGCCGCGTTGAAGCTGCCGACCACGCCAGCGCCCAGTATCAGGATTTTCATCGCTACCTCCGGGCGTTTGCCTGCATCACTTAGCACTGAAACTGCTGAAGACGGGCAAGATAATCAACAAATCTGCGCCGGCGTGAAACAAGACCGATCCCCACAGGCTCTCGGTTTTCTGCATCAGCCACCCCCAGGCGATCGAGAACCCGAAGAGCACGAGCAGAAATTTCCATAAGCCATTCGGCGCGTAGGTGACCTGCATGTGTGCCAGGGTGAAAACCAAGCCTGTCGAAAGAATGGCCAGCCATTTTCCGATCAGGGACTCGTATCGTCCCAGAAATAACCCGCGGAAGAGGAGTTCTTCCATGAAGGCGCCGGACACCGAAAAAAGTAGTATCCATGGGGCCAATGACATGAATCTGGCCGTGCCGAGGGCCCTAACCGCTGGTTGCAGCAGGGTCAAAACTAAACATGCGGCAGCGGCAATCAAGCCCACGCTGAGCCCGAGTAGCAAACGACCTTTCCGGATATACAGCGACGCGAAATCTTCACCGCACAGCCTTGCCACGGCGAGAATCCCGATCACGATCAGCGACGATTGCAAAAACCTCGCCACAGCGACTCCCATCGGCGTTTGCGTCGTCAGGCCAAGGAGCTTAAGCCCAGAGTCGGCCAAGAAGAACCCTAACGAAGATCCAAAAACCGCCGTGAAGTAGGCAAAGAAAACCGGACGAAAGCGGCTCAGCGGGTGCCCATCGCGGGCGACCCACCACAGAACGCCGAAGATGACAAGGAATCCAACTCTTGCGGCTTAGTTGGCCCACATCGGCAAAACGGGCACAAATGTCATGGTGAGCGCGAAGATGAGGAAACCGCAGAAGGTGAGGATTGCGAAGAGTCCGAGTCTCATGGAGTCTCCTGCTTTATAAGGGGTCCTTTGCGCAACGGAGAATGCACGCTTTGTCACACGCCCGCGACGATGAAGCCGCGATACGAAGCGCCTTTCTTGCGGTGCTGCGCCACCTCTTGATACGCCGGGCTGAAATACTAGGCCTTCGTGGCCTCCGGCGTCGGAAATTCCGCGATCACAGCGCCCTCAATCGGCGGACCTCCAGCACCTCGTGTTGGCCGTAGGCCGCTAGGACCTTTACCGAGTGACCCTCAAACGTGGCTTTGATCTTCAACCAGTAGATTTCAAGCTCGGCCTTATTCTGCGTGCTGTCACGCTCGAAAACAAGGTAAGCGGGCATGTTCCATCTCCATGAGTCATGGATACCATACAGCCCAGCCTTACGTGTTGATGGTCGTGCGCGGCCCGCCTGTTTCAGCAAGTTTTGGTGGGGCCGGACTTGCCGCCTTCCGCGGTTCGGAAGGGTCGGTCTTGCTGGCGTTGTGTCCTGGGGAGCGGTCAGCCAGGTTGCTACCGCCGTCCAATCGAATCGGACATAGCGTCCGAGACGCAGGAATGGAATCGGCCCGGTTGCGCGAACTCGCGGTTGCGCGCAAGCGCAGAGCCATGTTTCTGCGAGCGCAGAGGAACCTGATGAATTGTGCAGCGGTTGCGGGCCCGGGCTTTCGGGCGAACGCTTGCAGCGTCGGGCTGAGCTCTATCCGTTGTCTGTCAGATGTCAGCAATGCGCGTTACCCGTCAAAGTGCGATAACTTCCGAGTGCGCCACATTTACCGGCTAATGTCTCGACTAAGGGGCTCTCGGCCACAATACTACAAGGCAGCATTTTTCTTTTCTTCGAAAATGACTTACTCGGTGGGGAACCGCTTGCGTGAGCAAAAGATTGCGACCTCCAGCGCACCCCTTGCATTTTGACCTGATCCATGCGACAAGAGGTGCATCGGCACGCCACCGAAGAGCATTTTCAACCTACCAGATGACTTGGCAGAGATTGGCCGGTAAATGCCGTAATCCACCTGCAATCGGCGGCTACTTCACTGCCAGCACGAGCAGGGTAGCGTCATCCTGAAATTGCGCGCCGCAGAACTCCGTAACTTGCGCTAGCAACTGCTGATTCAGCTTCGCGGCGGAATTCGCCGCATGTGCTTTGGCGAATGCGGCGACTTTTTCCATGCCGAATTCTTCGCCATCCGGCCCCTCGGCTTCGGTAATGCCGTCGGTAAATAGAAGCAGCCTGTCGCCGGACCTGAGGTCCACGCTCGAGCCGGTTTCGCCGGCTCTACCTTCGTTACATCGAGCAGGCCTACGTGGCTGGAAAGCTGCGCTTTCACGGCCAGTTACAGCACTTGTCCCGCCCGGCAAGCTTCGCCCGCTACTTGTCTGGGCCGGTACACCCACCGAGTCGCCATCTCCAACAACCGGCTCCAACAACTGCAAGACGGTCTAGTCACGTTCGCTTACAAGGACTACAAAGACGAACAACAGCGGAAGCTCATGACTTTGCCGGCCGACGAGTTTCTGCGGCGCTTTTTGCTGCATGTACTACCGGAGGGCTTCCAGCGGATTCGCCACTATGGTCTTTTCAGCAACCGGCACCGTGCCGAAAACCTGACCCGCTGCCGAGAACTCCTCGGTGTTTCGGCCCCTGTTGCACCGCTACCGCAGGACTATTGCGAGCGCTACCGGCAACTCACAGGACAGGATCTGTTGCAATGCCCGCAGTGCAACAAAGGTCAGATGCGGCGGATCGGCGTTCTCTCGGCGAATGCCGCAATCGCCGGATGGGACAGCTCATGAGCAACGCTATCAGCTATGCCAGTGCTGGCCCAGGCTTTCCTTTCGCCCAGGTCTGCGCAGAAGTCTGTCTCGACCCGGTTTCGGCAGCGCAAGGAGTGTCTGTATCGCTCCGCAGATGCCGTTTTCTTCGGCTTCCCACATTACAAACACATCCTGCGCGCTTTTCTCAGCTCCATCCCTTCCCATCGCGATACTTTCTCGGCTTTCTCTCCAATGCCGCGACCTTCCAAAACACATAGCTTGCGGCATGCTGCAGCGGCTTAGCACAACGGAATTTTAAGCCGAGTGCCCACCCCTCCTCGACTAACTGAAGCTCTGTCTATCTTGGCACCCTGCTTAAAATCCTCTGCATTATCGGTAGCTACTCTATCCGCGATGAGACTGCGATTGAAGCGAGACGCAGCAGATTTTGGGAGACCGGCTCAGGGAGCAATCGTCCTTGCGTACCGCACAGTTTTCCCGCTACCTTACTTCTCCAGCTTCTTCCGCTTCTGCCAATACGCTTTCATCCTCTGTGACTGAGCCTTCCGTGCAGCGGGAGTGTTCATATGGTGGTTCTTGGATGGAACGGGGGTAGTGGCAACTGCTGCTGCACCCGCTGCACCCACCGGATTCTTCGGTGGGCGTCCTCTCCGCTTCGTGCCCGTTCCACCAAGGGCCTCGATAGCTCGGTTCAGCTTATCCCTCTCCGCGATCAGCAACGCGATGATGTGTTCGGTTGGCATAACTTCGCATCGTAGCATGTACGCCTAGACGCTCGGCTCAAGCGGCCCGAAGCAAAAATACCGTGAGAAAGCGCCGCCGAAACCCAGATGTCCTCAGATGTCCGGAATTCCGCGTTTAACGGGAAGCTCGATCACGTTGTTGTTGGTTCGCTTGAGTTCCGAAATCCTCTTGGTCACATCGACGATAAATATCTTGCCGCCCTTCTTAATGATGCACATGTGGGATTCGTACGAGATAGTGGAGGAGGGGAGTCCTGCCCCCTGCGCCCGGCGCTTCACCATCCGCAGCACGTCAGTGCGCGTCATAGGATTCGCCGTCAACTTCCGCTGCTTGTCCACGCTCCGAAAGAGTGGTGATTTCTTTTCGTCCCGAATTCCGACCGCTGCAAGGTACGCCTCAGCGTTATGGTGCGCCGGAACCTCGTGGCGCTTGCCGCCCTTTTCATGGAGCCGTATCCACCACCGTTTCCCCGTTCTCGTAATAATCTTCGATGCGCATGTGGACCACGGCCGAGACGCGCGCGAACGTGTAGCACATAAGGCCGATAAGCGCACGGTCTGCAAAGTTGGCAGTGTGCGACGTCAGCCGGACACATAACCTGACCACGGCGTGTCGTTGTGGCCAAACCCGAGGCTGCGCCGACCAATGGCGAGCACAAATCTCCGCCAACATGATCGGTCAGCGCGTGAAAAAGAAGAACAGGAAGACAAATAGCAATACAACCATCACCAACCACGTGACGAGCCACACACTCTGCAAGTACCAACGATTCACTGGCGTATTTGCAAGTGGGTCAACGGCGTTCATGAGTTACCTCCTACCTTCTGAGCCAACGGCCAGCGCAAACAACCAGTGGAGCGGCGGATTTGTTCCTACCCACCTGGGTTGCCCGCACGAATCTTTGTTGGACCGCAACCCGCCAGGGTTTTGCTAACCTGCACCTGGTTCAACATCTGCCGCACGATTAGAACCTCAGACAGGACTTCTTCTGCCCGCGCGCGCTCAGATTGAGAGTCGACCTCACCAAACGGGCAGAAGAAGGATGAGATCTGGGTACGGTTTGGTGGTAGGGCTGAGTCTACTCGTAGCGGGAATCTTCACCATAAGCTACATAGGCCGGCACGACAAGAAGGTGGTGGTTGATCTGCGGGAACTCCAGGCAAAGCTCGAGGTGCTAAACGGCCGAATTGAGGATCACGCTTACCAGCCATAGGGATCTTACGCCTCGTCAGGGAAGAAGGCGAAAGCCGGGATGTTGACCAGGGTCAGGCAATCAATCGATGTGTTACACCCGACGCGGCAATATCACGACGTTAAGAACGCGCGTTTAAGATTTGATTCACGAGTTGGTAGACCACATGCAGGCTTGAGAGGGAGGATCCGGATGGGATACATCGTGGCAAACTTCGGCGCAACGCAGAGAACAAAAGAGATGATCATGGAAACTGACAATAGAGTCGGCTATTTTTTCCTCGGTCTTGGCTTGGGAACCGCTGTTGGATTGCTTTTCGCTCCAAAATCTGGTGCCGAAAGCAGGAACTATTTACGATCCAAAACACAGGAAGGCACGAGCTATCTGAAGAACCAGGGCGAGCAGTTGGTCAACAGCGCGACCGAGACGGTCGAGCGTGGCAAAAGAACGCTGCAGGACCAAGTCAAGAGCTTCTCGGATGCAGTCGACGCTGGGAAGCAGGCCTATCGCGAGGCGGTAGCAACGTCACCCTCGACGGCCGGCTCAACCGGGCGCGCTTAAATTTGTTGATTCGGATGAGGGAGGCCAGCGAATCCGCTCTCCTCCATACCTTGTAGATCGTTTCTCTCCCTCATACCTCATGCTGCTGCGGCCATGGTTGGTCATGTGACCACGCATCGTCACTTAGATGAAGGGTTGTGTTGCAACTTCTGCAGGCCCGGCTGACAGGCTGCGCGACGAACGATTCAGGGCTATGAGGCGATGCACTTAATTCGGAAGGGCCAAGTGCGGTGGCTGAGCGGGCATGGCGTCCGGCGTCAGAATCGGTTCATCAACGAACTCAAAGTGGCCGCCTAAGGTTCCGGGGAACGCGTCGTCTCTGCGAACTCTTGTTCCGTTCCGAAACTTGCAACACTGCCACCTGGAAGGACAAGCCGGTCGAATTGGGATCGCATTGGGATGGCTTTGGTAAGCGCGAGGCATGAACCTGAGCGAGGCCGGAGTGAAAAACACCATGAAAGCAGGCCTGGGCGTCATCTGGGGCGAAGATCCGCGATATTCTCGTGATGCAGGTGCTCCCTTCAAGAATCGATTGGCCCATGTGATTAAGATGGCCATTCTTGCGCGGAATCGCGATGGCGACCTGATGCCGGCCTATGCTCGCTTCATTGCGATTCCCAGCAGCAGCGCGCTCGCGAGCACCTGGCGGCCCGTGAGTGAGCGCTCTTTAGGGAATGTGGGTGCGCGCAAAGGGCTGGGAGTGTTGGCCCGGATGGGAACCCACGCGTTCGCCGAGTTCTGGCCGGAGGTCTGCCAGCGCATCTTCCGAGAAAAGCACGTCTCAGCAAGCTTCGCCAGCTTGCAGCCACACTGAGGCGACGCTTTCGCAAGTCGTGCACAGAGCGCAGCTATCGTTAAGATAGATGACGAACCTGGAGTTGGTATGGGTCGTGCACTGCCTATGGCGTGCGCGACTCACAGCAGAAAGCCCATCGTGCTGCCGCAGAACGTCATGGAAAAGAAGATCACTTGACCGGACATCAACGCTCCAAACAGGGGATTTACGAAAAAATGCCCGCTGCTCAAGTCGTACGCGTTGACGCGCCTGCCTATTTCGAGACGCCCAGCCTTGCACCCGTCGCTCAGGAAACGATTCGGGACTTAGTTCACGAGTTGCGCCAGCCGCTCAGTTCGATTGAAGCCATCGCATATTTCCTGGAGATGACGTTACCCGCCGATCAAATTCAAGCGCGTCAATATATGCATAGACTTCAGCAGTTGGTGGACCAAGCGGCGTCTATCCTGGATCGGACGGGCTCGCTTGTCCGAAAACAGCCAGTTTCACCTCGCGCTTTAGTGGAGCGTGCGTGGTTTTGAGAAAAATCGTGAAAGAGGTTGAACTGTCAATGTCTACGTGATCGCGCACGAGATTGAACCGTTAGGAGGCCTGTTAACTACAGGGTGGGCCTGTTCATTCGGGTCCCCGAAGGATTGACAGATTCCGTTCGCTAGTTGACACCATGGTCTGTCATTTCCGCGCTCGATGGCGCGGCTTTCGGCACCAATTGTGCGAACGTGATACTGATCAACTCCTCTGGAACGTTTAGAAGTGTTGCTTGCTGAGTTTCTTTGACCGCCTAGTGACCAGGTTCGTAACTTGAGGCCTGATTCAGTCAGATACGAACCGGTGACAGGCGAAACTCGACGTCGTTAGGCGGGGCGAGAAGCGATTCATCGAGCAAACGCAGCGATCGGTTTCGCCTGCGCTCCTTTACGCGCCGCCGCATAGCATCGACGTACGCTCGCCGGAGTGCCGAACCGTGACCGGTTAGGGCGTCCCCGGTCAAAGAACCGCCGCGAAGACGATAGTTGTACAAGAACTTAGGTGCGTTGACGATCCTCAACAAGGGCGCTGCTCGCAGTAGGAAATCCGTATCAGCGGCGATGCGGGTAGTTCCGTCGAACCCACCTAACATAGTAAGGGCCGACCGCTTGATGACGGTGGTGGGATGAAGAAGAGTGAACGGTCTTCCCAACCGCATCCACAGATTCACGTTCCGCGGCATGCGCTTGAGAGAGATCAATGTGCCTTCTTCGGAAATGTAGCGAAAACTCGATCCCACCATATCCGCGCCTGATTTCTCGAGAATCCCCAATTGAATGGATAACCGGTCGGGCTCGCTAAGGTCGTCGGCATCCTGAAAGGCGACGAACGGTGTCTCCACTTCCGCCAGAATTCGGTTATTAAGCCGGTACGGGCCCACATTGCGATCAGAACGGTAGACGCTTAGACGAGCGTCCCGTCGGAATTGCACCAGGGAAGCAACCCAGGCGTCGCCCGGTGTAGCATCATCGATGACAACCAACCGCAAGGGGGTGTCTCGCTGCCTTAGAATCGATTCGATAGCGGCGCCAAGAAAGGGCTCACAACGGAAGTGAGGCAGCAGTACAGTAACTACCGGAGTCTGCATCGGGGCGCTCTTCGATTGTGTACCATCCAGTAGTCGGTAAGGACCACACAGACGGGTGCCGAAGTCTTCCAGCAGATCATCAGCAGAGTGGGCGACTGCGCGGCCATGTGCGTTGAGTTAAGTGTTGATCAAGTATTGAGTTAAAGGTGTGAGGGTCACGCTGAGCGTCGCTCTATTTTGCCTGCTTCTTCCGCTTTGCGGCCCAATACGCCTTCATGCGTAGGGATTGCGCTTTGCGTGCTGCCGCGGACCGTCCGCTCTTACGCTTCGTTGCGGGCGCAGTAGTCGGCGCCAACGTGGCAATGAGAGGATTCTTCGGAGGACGGCCACGCCTTTTGAGGGGCCCCTGAAGAGCTTCAATCGCCCGGTTGAGCTTGTCGCGCTCTGCAACAAGGAGTGCGATGATGTGTTCAGTCGGCATAAGCGTCTGATCCTAGCACAACACCGGTGATGGTGAGTGAGGTAATGGCCGCAACCAAACGAGTGGTTTCGATTTCGCGTTCCTATGGGTTCATCTGCGGCCTAATTTTGTTGGCTTCAGCGGGGCAGGTGCAGTTCCGCGCAGGAGCGGCGCGCCACGAGATCACACCGACCGAGCCAGGTCCCATGTGGGGTTATGGCGATCGCCACGATGCACTTTCGACTGGCATCTTGGATCCGCTCCACGCCGATGCACTGGTTCTGGAGTGCGCCGGCAAGAAACTGGCCATTGTCAGCCTGGATCTAGGCCGGGCGCCGGCGGAACGGTCGCGGCCGTTGCCATGTTGGCCCGCGCCATCTTTGAATTGGCCGAGGATATCAAGCTCATCAATGCCATTCCCGACAGCGTGAAAAAGATGCTGACGTTCACGGACGTGGAGAAGCTGCGATCAGCAAAAAGGATTGTCTCGTTCAAGAATGCAAATCCTTCGGCACAAGTGGACGCTACGATCTACGATCAATATATCGTCAACAATGGCGCCAGGATCGATGCCGAACGAGCTGCTCTTTGGCCTGGTGTCAAGACCGCGCGCTGGGAAGAAAACAACATGCGGTACTTTCGTTTCCTCAGCACAGTGTGGAGATGCAGCAGAGTTGCAGGCCTCAGAACGATGGCAGAACGAAGAAGGCGGGACGGGCCCATGAAAAAGGTGCACAGACCGGCGATAATGCGATCGGCCGGGCGCAGGTTGGGCGCACGCTTGCGTCCGCGATTGAGGATCAGGAGTTGATGTTTGACGAGCACCGATTCGGCAACCACGCAACGGGCGCCTCGAGGCATTGCCAGTCGGAGCACGGTGACAATCAAATGAACGAATAGGATCAGTAAGTCGCGCATCCCGGCAATAGTATCAGCACCTCAAAACCAACGCATTTCTGCCAAATTTGGCAATTCGTCACGGACAGGTGTGTGTTCGACAGCACCCTTTCAGCTATTCTTCAGGTCTCACGTGGACAATGGTTCGAGCGAAACGGCAGCCTCGCGGTTTGTTCCGCGAATCAGCATGGGCAATTGAAGCCAGGAGAATTCTCATGAAATGCTTGAACGGTATTGTTGCTGTCTTTGCGCTGGCGACCATCACCCTGACCGCCGACACCAAAGTAAAGATGGAAGACCTGTCTCCCGCCTTGCAGAAGGTGGTAAAGGAACAAACGGAGAATGCCACTCTCGTGGGGCTAAGCAAGGAGAGAGAAAAGGGCAAAACGATGTATGAAGTCGAGACGAAGGTAAACGGGAAGAGTCGAGACGTGCTCTTGGACGCGAACGGCGCGGTAATCGACATCGAGGAAGAAGTGGACTTGTCCAGTGTCCCCGCAGGGGCAAAGGCGGCCATCGAGAAAAATGCAGCGGGGGGAACGATTAAGAAAGTTGAGTCCGTCACCCACGGTTCCGCGGTGAGCTATGAGGCTGCGATCAAGACCAAGGCTGGCAAAAACATTGAGATTAATGTCAACGCGGACGGATCTGTTCGCAAGTAAAGGCGCTTCCTTACATGTGCGCTCCTCTTTCGGCCAAATTCACGTGGAGTGCACGAAACGTCAGAATCAGCGTGAAACAGTTCAAGTCAATGAAACATCCGAGGACTGGCGGTATGGCATGGTTCATTTTCCGTTGTTCTGTGTTCGTTGCTTTGCCTTTCATCGCGACGGCTCAAGACCGTGAGGTGAGTTGGAAAGGATTGCTGCCAAACCTCTTGGAGGATCAACAATCGATCTGGACGTTTCCTGCGCGACTCAATAAACCGCGAGACTTTCTGCCGACTCTAGCAGTAGGTGGCATTGCGGCTGGCCTCTTTCTTGGAGCAGATCCCCCTATCGCACACTACTTCCGCAACACAACCTCCTTCGGCGATTTCAATCACATCTTTAACGGCCTCAATACGTCGATAGCCCCGGCTCTGGTGCCGGCAGGGTTACTCGTCGCCGGATTGATCACAAAGGACAAGAAGATGAAAGATACGGCGCTGTTCACGGCCGAAGCGGTGGCGGACGCTGAAATTGTGGCGACGGCTCTCAAGGCCGCTACAGGAAGAGCCCGTCCAGCCGATCTATCGCCGCATTCAGGGTTCGGCGACTCATTTTTGGAAGGGAAATCGGCGTTGAACAGTGGCAGCTTCCCTTCGGGGCACACGATCGCCGCCTTTTCTGCGGCGACGATCATATCGAGGAGATATGGGAAGGCTCATCACTGGGTGCCGATCGCAGCATACGGAGTCGCGACGGCGGTCGCCTTTTCGCGGATGAGCTTGTCAGCCCATTTCGCTTCGGACGTTTTTATGGGCGGTGTAATGGGATATTCGATCAGCCGATTCACTGTACTACACGAATGAGGATTCGGGCGCCGAAAGCCCTTGTCGCCTTAGAAATCGTGCAATCACTGCTTCGTCATTGTTCAGCCAGAGAGTAAAGGCCATGCGCAACATCATTCCGACACTGATGACATTAACAACTGCGCTTTTCGCGCAGTCGGACTCCTCTTACCGCGTAACTCACACCTACACGCTTGGTGGCGACGGGAGCTGGGACTACGTCGTACCCGATCCACCCAATCACCGTCTGTTTATCGCCCGGCAGACTCGCGTGATGGTGGTCGATGAAGACAGCGGGAAGCTGCTCGGCGAAGTCGAGGGCATCCGAGGCGCGCACGGGACTGCAGTAGCGGAATCCACGGGGCATGGATTCGCTACTGAGGGCAACGGCAAGTCCGTAGTCATGTTCGATCTAAAGACGTTTAAAGTGCTCGGGCGGATTCCGGCGGCTGAGGATGCCGACGCGATCATCTATGACAGTGCGTCGAACCGGGTCTTCACGCTGAATGGCGACGCACATTCCTCCACCGTGATCGACGCTCGGGCAGGCACGCTGATCACGAATATTCCGCTCGGAGGCAAACCGGAATACGGCGTTTCCGCCGGCGACGGCAAGGTGTACGCGAATCTTACCGACACGAACGAGGTGGTGGAAATCGACGCGAGGACCGCCGTCGTGAGCCGCCGCTGGCCGACCGCGCCGTGCAAACAGCCGGTCGCGATGGCGATCGATACGGCGCACCACCGGCTGTTTAGCGGATGTCGCAGCGGAGTGATGGCGGTCTCCGATTATCCGGCGGGCAAAGTGGTGGCCACGCTCCCGATCGGCGCAGGCGTGGATGGCTCGGGATACGATTCGACGTCGGGGAATGCGTTCGCGTCGAATGCAGATGGGACGCTGACGGTGATCCGTCAGGATGGGCCGGATCAATATCACATCGTCGAGAATGTGCAGACGCCACAGGGGTCACGCAATATGGGACTCGACCCCACCAATCACCGCGTGTTCATCGTGTCAGCGAAGTTTGGACCAGTGACCGCGAGTGGTCGACGTGGTCCGGTGCTGCCGGGATCGTTCACCCTGATCGTGATTGAACGCGATTCGCCGGCACACTGACCTTCGTTATAAGTGCTGTCGTCCTCTCTCTGAGCATGTCACCTCATGGGCGCGCGGCCTTGGGCGGAAGGCTACTTCGAGGCCCTGGCTTTCGTCTTGTCTGAGTTCCTTCATCATGCGCCAGGCAGCAAGAACAAACCGAAGGACGCGCAAGCCGAACCTGACAGAACCTATCCATCGCTTGACTCTGCCACACCGACCGCCGCGACTTCGTGCTGCGTCCGTGCTATTGCTTATCGAAGACAATCGCCGCGTGAAACGCCTTGCCTTCAGGATTCTTACCGGAGCGCGAAATCGTCATCGTCTTTCCGTCCTGAGAAACGGTGCGTTTGTCCGTATAGACCACCTTGCCATCCTTCTTACCGGTGGCGTTAATCGTATAGTCATTGACCCGCTTGAGCGAGATCTCATCAAACGTCGGGGACCCTGTAGGTTTGCCGGGTTTACCATCGAGCGTAGCCTCATAGGTGAAGTTGCGAGGCTGACCCTTGTCATCGGTGGACTCAACAGATGCTTTGAAGCTGTTGCCATTGGATTCAATGTGAACTGTCCCGGTTTAATCGCTGGCTTTCGCACACACAAGAGGCGCCTAAACATCTTCTGGAATCACGGTCGAGCCAACTGATGCGAGCCGCTGCTCGCACATGCGAATGCGCAACTCGGCGCTGTGTGCCAAGTCACGGTTACGTGCAACCGCTAGCTCTGCGAACGCCTCCTTTGCGGACTGAAACCGTCCCGCATTGAACAGCGCAATTGCGCGGTCATAGATGAACAACTCGGGATCCGGTTGGGTCGCTCCTTTAGCCTCCTCACGAGTTCGATTCGACTTAGGTGCTTGCTTCCGAACCTTGTTTGGCTTTCTCGATCGCTTAGCCTTTTCGGACTGGGCTTTTCGAGATGTCTTGAGGCGAACGTTTTTTGTCATGAACACTCACGCTTTGTGCAACCAGATTACGGATTGGGCGGCGGGAGCACCAACACTGCCGAAGTTGAACCTGGTGAGATGCCCACATGTTTCCAATTGGAATGCAAGAACACGGTAACCGACCGGGCCAATCGCGTCGGCCCGACGCCGAAATGGACGTAATCGGCGCGTCTTACCACTGGAGTCACTGGCTTGCAAATATCAGCCTGATCTGAAAAACTGTCAGGACCCACTCGCCGCGGCAGCCGGCTGAGCTTGCATCTGCTTCATCATCTCCTTCATCTGCTTCTTCATTTCCTGGGGCGTCGGCTCAGCTGTGTGTGTGCCTACCATCCACGCGTACCCATCCGGATCGATCAAGTTTCCGCAACGGTCACCCCAAAACATGTCCATCACCGGCCCCTGAGGTGTGGCCCCAAGCTGAACCGCCTTGGCTACCAGTTTGTCGACGTTTTCGGCCGTAAGAAACAAAGTAACTGGCGAGGCGCCAAGCGTCTTAGCGCTGCGGGCGCCACGCTGCGGATTTTCCGGCCCTAGCATCAGAGTTGTATTCCGCAGGGTCAGCTCTGCGTGTATCGGCCTGCCGTCCGGGCCGTTCATGATTCCGCGTTTCGCAAAACCGAAGGCCTTTTGGTAAAAGCTAACCGCAGCCTTCACATCGGCCACCGTGAGCATTGCCGTTACCGCGCCGTACTGCTTTCTGTTGAGGGGGTCTATTTTCTTGGCCATAACACTCCTTTCGAACAGTAGACATTCTAGCAGAGCCGACTCTAGCAGAGTTAAAACACTTGAAACTGGATGTCGTCTGTTCAGCCCAAATTCGAACAATAAGGTAGTTCCGATTAATGACTACTGATTATCCCTATGAGCTCAATGCCGCCCAGGCTCAAGCGTTTAACACGGCGCTGAACGGGAATTTTCCCGACACCATCGCCCTGGACTCGACTATCAGCTTTCCTAATCAAAGTGCCGCGGTCCAGTTGGGCGAACCGCTAACTACAGGGTGGGCCCGTTCATCCGGGTCGCCAGACGAATCGAGTGGCCCACCGGCTAGTTAACACGAAGACCTGCGGGGCGTTCAAGCGCTTGCAAGCGGTCGCCTGCGGATCAAAAGGTTACCGCTGCATTGATTCCAGAGGAGTTGATCAGTCTCAATTGGTGCCGAAAGCCGAGCCATCGAGCGCGGGAAATGACAGACCGTCGTGTTAACTAGCGAATGGAATCTGTCAATCCTTCGGGGACCCGAACGAACGAGCCCACCCTGTAGTTAACAGTGTTTTTTGCTTCGAAACTATGTTGGTGATGCTTGCTGCGGTTCTGATTGTGTTCTTCTATTGATCATGGATGATGAGCTTGCGGGCTGAGCTGGCTGGCAGGGATCTTGTTGTTCGGGTAAGGCGTGCGGCCGACACCTGTGGTGGGATTGCCCGTGATGGGATCGTAGATCTGATAATTCGGGCTATACGCCAGCGACGCTGTAAACAAACACCTTCACGATCCGAGCGCAGGACAAGGTTTCTTTGGAGTGTGGAACTTCGATGAGACTGGCGGCTCATACTGCACCTCTTTGTACACTGACTATCCAATAGACCAAATGTCGAATATGGGCCAATCCTCGGAGCTGGCTACTCCCTCGTCAGCGCGGCCGCCAGATACCGGAGTTCGGAGTCCACTTCGGCGGGATCGGCCACAGTATCCGCGATCTCTTGGCGAAAGAGTTCGCGATATCGCTTGCGAATCCTGTGAATGGCCACCTTGAGCGCTCCCTCTGAGGTGTTCATTTCGTGAGCCAGCGCGGCGTACGGCGCGTCCGACTGCCCGACAAGGAACATCTTCACCCGCTCGAAGTGCTCCGGGCGGCCGTGCTGCACGAACTCGTTCCGCAATCTCTCAACCACTCGGTCGAGCACCGAAAGCGCCCAGCGCCGTTCGAAGATCCGCTCCGGCGTCTCATCGTGAGCAGGCTCGCGTTGGTAGCGCTCTTCGCCTGACGAGAATTCAAGCGGCACAAGCACCCCGCCGCCGCGTTTTTGCGCGCGATGGCGGTCTTCTTCGTCGGCTACAAAGAATTTCAACGAAGTCAAAATAAAGGACCGGAACCGGCCCTTTTCCGGGTCAGCGCGATCGAGATATCGCCCTTCCAGCACGCGCAAGAAGAACTCCTGCGTGAGATCCTGCGCCTGATCTGTCGGATAACCGCGCCGTCGCAGATAGGCATACAAGGGATACCAGTAGTTCTCACACAGGGAAACCAGAGCGGACCGGGCCTCCTTCTGATGTGGATCACCGGCAGCGACCACCAGGGTCCACCGCGTCGTCGGAAATTGGGATGATCCCGGCAGCGTGTGGAAGGTCTCGCCATTCGTCATTGTCTTATCCTCACGGGCATTCGGCTAAACAGGATAAGGAATCCTGAGCGCAAAGTTACACGCAACTATGGTTGCTTGGCCGACTCAGCCTTGGCTTCCTGCACGACCGGAATGTCGGGATCGGCATCCTTCCAGATAGTGAGGAGGTCCTTGTAGACGGCGGCTGATTTCTCGCGCTCTCCAGAAGCGGACAACGCTCTGGCCAGTTGGAGGCGCGCCATTGGTCCGATCGGATCGTTTAGCACAATTCCCGGATGTTCAAGAATTTTTTGAAACTCAGCCGCTGCCTCGCGATGGCGGCCCATCCGGGAGTAAGCGAGGCCGCGCACATAGACAGGATACATGGCTCCGAAGAAGGCGCCAGAGTAGAAGGCTGTACCCGGAACAGCGAGGTCGTACGGAGTTGCCACTTGTGTCATTTCGAGCGCTTTCCCTGCGTCACCCTGGTTGAGAGCTTCGAGCGTCCGCAGCGCTGGAAGATAACTGAACTGGACGGAAGTGTCCTCCGGGTAGCGCTTTTCGAGTTCCGCCGCGATCTTATGAGCTTGTGCGGACTCGTGCAGCAGCGCCAGCGCAAAGGCGGGTCCATAGTCGGCGTCCCTGCTTCGGTACAACGACAACGCCGCTGCCGTGCTTCTTTGCGCCTCCGCGCGAATCCCGAATAGCGCATTCCACGCGGCACGAGTTCCTTCAAACAAGGAGGCCCGCTCGCGCAAACCTGCCTGGCGAGATAAGCTCACGGCGCGGTCCGATAGCCGGGCCGCTTCTTTCAGGCGCCCATGATACGCCAAAGTCAGAGCTTCCTGCTGCTCAAACGATCCCTGGGCTTCCAATTTTGCCTGACGTTGGGTCGTTTCCCTTTCCATTGCCGCCTGGTCCCCCCTCAGAAAAGCGATAAAGTACCGGCATAGCGAGAACTCAATGGATTCGATTTTACGTTCCGATGCTTTACGAAGCAGCGCCTCGGCTTCGGACAGGCGGTTCTGGTAGATGTAAGCAAAGACCACATTTTGGTAGCCGATGGCGTAATCCGGATCGAGTTCGATCGCCTTCAGACCTTCTTCCGCGGCTTTGTCGTAATGACCGGATCCCTGCGTCGTAAAGGCCGCCAAAAATCCGTGGGCCAAGAGACCCCGAGGATACTTTTGCGCCCACGATTCAAGGGTCTGTCGCGCCATTTCCAGGTTTCTGGTTACCTGCCGGCTGTAGTTGAAAGTGATGAAATAGTTCTCCTGATCGCTAACCCGATTCCGTAGTTCGTAGGCCTTGGCTATATTCTGCGCTCCAAGTTCGGACTCCCCGAAGGATGCATATAGCCGGCCCAGGTTGGCATAAGCCATCGCAAATTGCGGGTCGAGCTCGATGGCCCGCTTGAGGAGTGAAATGCTTTCCGTTGTCTGTGCCCCACGCTGTTGTGCCTTCATTGCAGCGCTGAAGGACCTCCATGCCTCGATCCGATGGCGTGGTTACATCGGTCGGCTGACTCGGGTCCTTGTTCGCGAGTGGAACCGAATCCCCTGCCCGGGTGCCGAACCGGTTGGCTATTTGGCCCAGTTCCTTGAACACCTCCTCTTTCTTGGCCGCGGACGCCTGCTCTTCGTCCAGAACATCTCCAGTTCGGCAATTCCTTGCGCGCAAGCTCAACACGTACTCGCTTCCGAGACTCGTGACCGAGCCCTCTACCACTGCTCCGCTTACTGTCCGCTCACAGATTTCGGACGCAACATCAGGCGTAAGCTTCGTATCCGCGGGCCGGACCATCAGGCGC
>CZKS01000427.1_pt1 | contig 17093 bp, 20 predicted proteins | sample 1122221 | NCBI WGS metagenome assembly CZKS01 (sample SAMEA3539301, study PRJEB10725) | soil metagenome | biome: tundra; feature: field; material: soil | place: USA | collected 2010-05 | depth 0.15 m
AGAATTTCTGGGCCACAAGGTGGCGAGCACGCTGCAGATCGGCGAAGCGGCCGTCATCGCCGAGCGCGCCGGAATCGAGACTATTGCCGATTTCCGGCCTGCCGATATCGCCGCCGGCGGAAAGGGCGCGCCGCTGGTTCCATTTCTCGACTATCAGCTTTTCCGGCATCCTGAGCTCGCGCGCATCGCTCTCAACATTGGAGGAATCGCCAACGTCACGGTGATTCCGGCCAACGCTCGGCCGGAAGACGTGATCGCATTCGATACCGGCCCCGGCAACATGGTGATGGACGCTCTCGCACCACCGTTCGATCGCGATGGCGAGCGTGCCCGTGCGGGCAGCATGAACGAGGTGTTACTTGAACAATTGCTGGCCGACCCTTATTATCATCGCGACCCGCCGAAATCCTGCGGCCGCGAGCAGTACGGCGCGGAATTCGTTCGCAACACCGGCATCGATGTCGCGACCGCGATGGAGCTGACCGTCCGCACCATCGCGCTTGCCATCGAGCGCTACCCTGCGACACGTGAACTGATCGTCTCTGGCGGAGGTGCACACAATGTCTATTTGATGGAGCGGCTAAGAAGCGCACTGAAGCCGCGAGTCACAACATCGGCGGAGTTTGGCATTGACGTGGACGCGAAAGAGGCCATCCTTTTCGCCGTCCTAGCGTATGAAACGCATCACCGACGTGCGGGCAATCTGTCATCCGCTACGGGAGCGCGGAAACCAGTCATTTTGGGCAAGATCTCGAAGGGCTGAACGTAGGGCAAGCCTCCGGCTTGCCAAGCTGGACAAGCCGGAGGCTTGTCCCACGACTCATGGAACAAACCCGGCGCCGGATGCGTTTGTGATGATGGACGAGGTGATGCAATGTTCTGTACCAAATGTGGTATCGAGCTAAAGGAACGCGACAAGTTCTGTTGCGATTGTGGAAACCCAACCGGCCGAGGCTCGTCGGCGCCCACGCCCAGAGTGGACCGGCTGTCGCGGCCCATGCATGAGGCCAAGCTCGGCGGAGTTTGCGCTGGCTTTGCGCGCTACTTCGGCTTGGACGTTACGCTGGTGCGAATCCTCTGGCTGGTGCTAACAGTCCTGCCGGTGCCGTTCTGTGGAGTCATCGCATACTTCGTGTGCTGGATCGTAATGCCGAAGGACGAGGCGCCGGTCCAAGTTCCCAGCATGCATCCCGCTAGCTAGCGCGCCGAGCGCGCCAAGGGGAGTAGAATAGGCGCAGCAGGTCCCTGCATGAAGAGGCTTCGCTGCGCACTTGTCCTTTGTCTCGCTGCGGAAGCGATATTCGCTTGCTCCTCCGATTACCGCATCTGGATTCCTCGCTCTCCCTCAGCTGATCCTTTGTATCGCTTTATCAATGGCGATAAGGCCGGTTACATCGATCAAAGAGGAAAGATCGTGATTCCAGCCACCCTCCCTCACTGGGGCGGCAATAGTGGCGGCGAGTTTCACAACGGGCTACTCGAACTCGCTGTCAGCAACGGCGTCTACATCGACGCAACGGGAAAGAGGGTTATCGACAAGGGCCTCTACCGAGGTTGGGATTTCTCGGTGGGTTTAGCGGTAGCGATGCGAAAGGGCGAAAATAAGTGGGGATATATCGACAAAACCGGCGAGTTCGTCATTCGCCCCCAGTTCGACACTTTCCCGAATGGCTACGTGTGGCCGTTCGAAGATGGTTTCGCGAAAATAGAAGTTGCAGGAAGGCTCGGCTATATCGACCACTCGGGTAAATTCGCGATTCCTCCCCAACTCTTGGACGCTGAGTCCTTTGCCAACGGTATGGCCCGAGTCATTGTCGAGGGTCCGTGCGTTTATGTTAAGACCGAGTCTGCTTGCCCGAACCTTAGTGTGGTGCCCAAAGGTACAAAGGAGGACTCCAAGCTGCCGGCGTGCAAGCACACATTTATCGACAAGTCTGGCCGCGTCATAACCAGTCAACGCTACGAAGATGCGCGCAATTTTGCCGAGGGCCTAGCACCGGTTCGTGTTGGCGGGTTCTGGGGCTACATCGATGAAGAAGGTAAGATGTCGATCCTGCCCCGCTTCGATACCGCCGAATCGTTCGCCGATGGTCTGGCAGTGGTATCGGAACGCGGAATGTACGGCTTCATCGATCACACCGGCTCCTACGCAATCCGGCCGCAATGGAAATCCGCGGATGAGTTCGTGGAAGGACGCGCTGTGGTGGGTGATGGCAACATGTTCTGGTACATCGATCATGACGGCCGGCAGGCGATCCCGGGCAAATTCGAAGCTGCGAGCCCATTTTTCAAGGGTCTGGCGCATGTAGCGATCTCAGGACAGCACTCATTCGCCTACATTGACCGCACTGGCAAGCGAGTGTTTGTATATAAGCCCTAGCGGCCCGCCAACCATGTCCGAAAACCGCTGGTATATCCGGACACAATCCGCCATACTCGCCATATGGACGCGGATGCTTGTTATCGCGCCGGCTGCGCACGGGACGCCCGATTCGATGGGCTGTTCTTTACCGCCGTGCGGTCTACGCGCGTTTTCTGCCGTCCCATTTGTCCGGCACGGATTCCGTTGCGCCGCAACGTCGAGTATTTTCCGAATGCCGCGGCGGCGCTTGCTGCAGGTTACCGGCCATGCTTGCGATGCCGGCCTGAGGTTTCGCCGGAGCTTCCGGTGTGGGCTGGAACGTCTACAACCGTAAATCGTGCTTTGCGTTTGATTGAGGATGGCGCGCTCGACCAGGGTTCGACGGCTAATTTGGCGGGACGGCTGGGGCTCACCGATCGCCATCTGCGGCGGCTGTTTCTGGAGCACGTCGGCGTTCCACCCGTGGTGGTGGCGCAAACGCGCCGCGTTCTGTTCGCGAAAAGGCTCATTACCGAAACCAACCTGCCGTTTTCCCAAATCGCCTTCGCATCCGGATTCTCAAGCTTGCGGCGTTTCAACGAGGCGCTTCGCGGCGCCTATCGGAGAAACCCCAAGGAGCTGCGCCGGATCGCCCCGCCGGATACGCCAGCCGAATCCCCCATCGAACTGAAGCTGCATTACCGCCCTCCTTACGATTGGAACGCGTTCCTCGGGTTCATCGGGCCCCGCGCGATTCCGGGCCTCGAAAAAGTGGATGCGAACTCGTATCGGCGCAACGGCGTGGAAATAACGCAGTGCTCTGCGAAGAATTGGTTGGTCGCGCGCATCAGGCCCGACAACGTCAAGACCCTGCGCTCGACCGCCGAACAGATCCGATCACTCTTCGATCTCCGCGCCAATACGTTCGAGATCGCCGCGCATTTGGGAAAATCTTTGCCGTTGAAAACAGTGGTCAAGCGGCATCCGGGGCTTCGCGTGCCCGGCTGTTGGGATGGATTCGAACTCGCCGTTCGCGCGATGCTGGGACAACAGGTTACGGTAAAGGGTGCGACGACACTCGCCGGCCGGTTAGTAGAACGCTTTGGACCTCCCAAGGCGGAGATATTGGCAGACGCGAATCTAACTGTCATTGGGATCCCGAAAGCGCGCGCGGAATCGATTCGTGGTTTTGCGCGAGCAGTGGCGGATGGGCACATCCGATTCGATGGCGCCGTATCGAGTGAAGAGATGATCGGCAGAATGTGCGAGCTTCGCGGTATCGGGCCGTGGACGGCAAATTACATCGCCATGCGTGCATTAGGTGATCCAGACGCGTTTCCGGCGTCCGATCTTGGCTTGCTCAAGGCCGCGGGATTATCATCGCAACACCGGTTGGCGGAAATCGCCGAAGCGTGGCGCCCCTGGCGTTCGTATGCGGCCATGTACCTGTGGGAGACACTGCGGGAGAACCTGCGGGAGAAGGAGTAGAAACCATGCTGCTCGATTACGACGAGTTTGAGTCACCCATCGGCCGCATCGTCTTTGCATCCATTGCTGACGGCGTCTGCGGGCTCGGATTCGAAGGCTACGAAAAGCGCTGGGGCCCGATTTTCGAGCGTCGTTTTGGAGCTTTCGAATTGAGGCATGGCAGCGACCCACATGGTTTGAAGCCTGTCTTGAGGAAATACTTCGCCGGTGATTTACACGTATTTGATTCAGTCGAGGTGAGCCTGGGCGGAGCTCCCTTTCAGCAGCGGGTCTGGAAGGAGTTACGCACGATACCGCCCGGTGAGATTCGCACCTACGGGCAACTCGCCAAGATACTTGGAAACCCGCAAGCGGCGCGAGCGGTGGGGCATGCGAACGCGGTGAACCCAGTGTCGCTGATCGTGCCATGCCATCGCGTCGTCGGAACCACATCGTTGACTGGTTACGGCGGCGGCCTGGAACGAAAGCAGTGGCTGCTGCGGCACGAAGGCGCGCAATTGGCTTTAGCCGCATGGGGCTAGGGACTGGGGGCTGGGGACTGAGAAGCGAGGTGCAATAATTAAGCACGATGCGTTACTTGCTACTGGCGGTAGTTACGTGCTTCAGCGCTTTCGCCGGCACACAGGTAGTAATCCTCGGAACCGGTACTCCGCGGGCCGATCCGGATCGCTCCGGTCCGGCGGTCGCCGTCATCTACAACGATCAAGCGTACCTGTTTGATGCCGGTCCCGGGGTAGTCCGCCGCGCTGCTGCTGCGTCGCGGGTCCATGCCATCCCGGCTCTCAACGCTCCACGGCTCGGCCGCGTTTTTCTTACTCACCTGCACTCCGACCATACGCTGGGCCTGCCGGATCTTATCTTCTCTCCTTGGGTGCTCGGACGAACCGCGCCGCTGGACCTGTTTGGCCCGCCCGGCGCCAAAGCCATGGTGGATCATATTGAGGCAGCCTGGCAGCAAGATATCGATATTCGCATCCATGGCCTGGAGCACAGCAACGAAACCGGTTACAAAGTCAGCGTTCACGAGATAGAGCCGGGAGTAGTTTATCGCGATAGCGGACTGAAGATCACGGCCATTCCCGTCCACCATGGCTCCTGGCCCCAGGCCTTCGGTTATCGCATCGATGCACCAGACCGTTCCATCGTCATTTCGGGTGACTGCTCGCCGAGCCCCGCGCTGCTGGAGGCCGCGAAAGGTTGCGACCTGCTGCTGCATGAAGTTTACTCGGAGACCGAACCGGAGCACGGCCGCCGCAACGGCGTGGACTGGCCGGAGTACATGCGCCAGTTCCATACTTCAACAACGCAGGTGGCGGAAATCGCAAACCAGGCGAAGCCCAAGCTTCTGGTTGTCTACCATCAGGTGTGGGGCAGCGTCGAGGATGAAGCGCTGCTGAAGGAAATCCGGAGGACCTATCTGGGCAACGTTCGATCCGCCAAGGATCTTGACGTCTACTAAGCCGATGTGGGCGTCGATCGGGATGTTCCTCGCGATGGGACTGGTCTTGGGGCAGAAGACCAGGGCAAGCTGCTTCACGACGGCGTTGGCGAACCCCGAAGTCAGCCGCCGCATGGAGATGATCTGGTCGGGTTGCTACCATCGCCCGGATGGCGTGGGGCTCTTCTGGAGCAAGATTTTGGGCGGCGATAAGCCGATCTTCACCGAACAACCGAACGCACTCCTGGTAAGTGCCATCCAGGGACGCAAACCTGGCCGAGCGCTTGATTTCTGAATGGGACAGGGCCGCAATGCGGTGTTTCTGGCACAACAAGGTTGGGACGTGACCGGCTTCGACCCCTCGGAAGAAGCGGTTCGGATTGCAAACAGGAACGCAGCGAGCGTGGGCGTAAAAATTGGAACCGCGAGGAGAAGCATCGAGTCCAGCGGATGATCGCGCGCATTCCGTAAGCCAGCGCCGTGTTATCTTCCTTCTTTGGATGGCTCCTATCAAGCTTCTGGTACTTTCGAATCCGGCGGCGGATCACTTACGGCTTCTCGATCGGTTGAGGGAACCCGTAGATATTCTCGCGGGAAATGACCCCGAGTTCGCCACTGCTCATGCCGCGAGCGCGGAAGTGATCCTGGTGGGCAGCTCGGAAGGCGATCTGCTTCGCATGACATTTCCCCTCGCGCAGAGCGTGCGATGGATTCATTCGATGTCCGCGGGCGTGGAGAAGATCCTGTTCCCGGAGTTGGTGGAGAGCGCTGTGCCTCTGACCAACGGAAAGGGCGTCTTTACCAACGCACTGGCGGAATTCGCGCTCGCATCCATTCTGTTTTTCGCGAAGGATCTGCGGCAGTTGGTTCGCAACCAACAGGCCGGGCAATGGAAGCAATTCGACATCGAAGTGATACGCGGCCAGGTGCTCGGCATCGTTGGTTATGGCGATATTGGACGCGAATCGGCGAGGCTGGCGAGGGCTTTCGGAATGAAGGTGGTGGCCGTTCGTAGAAGGGCCGCGCTCTCAAACCAGGATCCGGATCTTGAGCGAACCTATTCGCCGGATGGGCTGCGCGACATGTTGGCCATCTGCGATTATGTGCTGGTTACAACGCCGCTCACCCCCGAGACGCGAGGAATGATCGGGGAAGGCGAGTTGGGCGTCATGAAACCTTCCGCCGTGATCATCAATGTCGGGCGAGGACCTGTGATTGTGGAATCCGCGCTTATCGCCGCGCTCGCTGCGAAGCGCATCCGAGGCGCCGTACTGGATGTTTTTGACGAAGAGCCGCTCCCGGAAGGTCACCCGTTCTACGGTCTCGATAATGTGCTGCTGTCGCCGCACTCGGCCGATCACACGGTGGGCTGGGCCGATCTGGCCATGCATGTTTTCATTGAGAATTTCGAGCGCTTCCGTAACGGGCAACCGCTTCTGAATATAGTCGACAAAAAGGCCGGTTACTGATATGAAACAATTTCTTGTGTTGATGCTTTTGGGATCTGCCGCCATGGCGCAAAATTACCAACCAAGCCCTGAGAATTTGAAAGTACGCCAGTGGTTCCAGGACGCGAAGTTTGGACTCTTCATCCACTGGGGTGTCTACAGCGTTTTGGGGCGTGGCGAATGGGTGATGAACAACGAGAAAATCACGGCGGCGGATTATGAGAAGCTACCGGCGCAGTTTAATTCCACCGAGTTCAACCCCGCCGAGTGGGTCGCGATGGCGAAAGACGCCGGGATGAAGTATATCACCATCACCAGCAAGCATCACGACGGGTTCGCGATGTGGGGCACCAAGCAGAGCGACTGGGACATCGTCGATCGCACGCCGTACCACAAAGATGTGCTCAAGATGCTGGCGGATGAGTGCCATCGGCAAGGCGTCAAGCTGTTCTTTTATCATTCTCAGCTCGATTGGCACAATCCGGATTATTTTCCGCGCGGGCACACGGGCGTTTCGAGCGGCCGGCCGGAGCAGGGCGATTGGTACAAATATATGGACTACATGGATAACCAGCTTCGCGAATTACTGACCGGCTACGGTGAGATCGCAGGCATCTGGTTCGATGGCATGTGGGACAAACCGGATGCCGACTGGCGTCTGGCCAAGACGTACGGCCTGATTCACAGCCTGCAGCCGGCCGCAATGGTTGGCAGCAATCATCATTTGAAGCCGTTCGACGGCGAAGATTTTCAGATGTTCGAAAAGGATTTGCCGGGTGGGAACACCACCGGTTTTAGCGGCAAGTCGGAAATCGGAGCTCTGCCGCTTGAAACCTGCGAGACGATGAACGACGCGTGGGGTTACAACAGTAACGACAACCATTTCAAATCCCCCAGGCAGTTGATTCAATATCTTGTGAAGGCAGCCGGTAATAACGCCAACTTCTTGCTCAATGTTGGCCCCATGCCCAACGGCAAGATTCAGTCCGAGTTCATCCAGAACCTGCATGTCATGGGCGAATGGCTAGGCAAGAACGGCGAATCGGTGTATGGAACGCGAGGGGGTCCAGTAACACCACGGCCGTGGGGCGTCACCACGCAGAAGCCTGGAAAGATCTACGTGCATGTGCTGGATTGGGGCGATGAATTGCTGGCGCTGCCGAAATTGGCGAACGTGCGAAGTGCGACTGTGCTGGGAAGCGGCCAAAAGGTGGGGGTCCGGCAGGTGGATGGTGGCACGTTGCTGCGGCTTCCGGCCGGGCGCGATGCCGTGGATACCGTTATTGTTTTGGCCACGGATGCACACGGATGAACACGGATATAACGATCGATGATATACGGGGCGCGGCTGGGCGGATTCAGGGTATTGCGCATCGGACGCCCGTGTTTACTTCGCGAACGTTCGATAAGCTGGCTGGCGCTGGCGCTTTCTTCAAGTGCGAAAATTTCCAGCGCGGCGGGGCATTCAAGATTCGCGGCGCGTCCAACTTTGTTTATTCCATTCCCAAAGATGAGTTGCAGCGTGGCGTAGTTAGCTATTCTTCGGGCAATCACGCGCAGGCCGTCGCCATTGCGGCTGCTTCGGTAGGGATTCCGGCCACCATCGTGATGCCGGAGGACGCTCCTAAATCGAAACTTGAAGCCACGCGCGGTTATGGTGCACAGGTAGTGACGTATGACCGCATGCTTGGAAGCCGTGAGAGTATCGGCAGAAAGATCGCCGCAGAGACCGGCGCGACGTTGGTGCCGCCCTACGACCATCCGTGGATCATCGCGGGCCAAGGCACCGCGGCGCTGGAGCTGCTTGAAGAAGTGCCGGATCTCGACACATTGGTGGTGTGTATCGGTGGAGGCGGGCTGCTGTCAGGATGTGCGATCGCCGCCAAAGCTCTGCGGCCCAATATCCGTATCTTCGGAGTGGAGCCGAGCGACGGCAACGATACGTATCTCTCGCTTCGCGCCGGCTCGCGGATCGAGATTCCAGTGCCGCTCACCGTTGCCGACGGACTGCGAGCGTCGAAGCCGGGCGAACTGACGTTTCCAATCATCCAAAAACATGTCGAGGACATCGTGCTGGTCAGCGACAAGGAGATTCGCGAAACCATGAGTTTCCTGCTGACGCGGATGAAGATGCTGGTGGAACCGAGCGGAGCGGTTGCAGCTGCCGCATTGTTTCATCACAAATTGCCGGAAGGCTTGGGGAAGACCGGCGTGATCGTGTCAGGCGGGAATGTGGATCTGGAGTTCTTCCAGACTATTTGGGATTGAATCCGCGGCGGTAATGAAGGCGCAATATTCAACGTGCAGCTTTGTCTTCGCCGGAATCCAGCGATAAGCAGGAACCCCAAACAACTCATGCCGCTCGATCATCTGGCGGCGGCTCTCCGCCACTGGCGAGGCGCCGAACTCCATGCCACGCGTCAGAGTGCGTCCGCTCCAGGGCGCTAACTTGCGCTCGTAATTCTCCGTCCAAAGTCCGAGCCACGGAAAATCCGAGCGGTTCCAGGCGTAGCCGAACAGCACTTTATTCCTGGGGTGGAAAGCGAAGAAGAAAGCGCGGTCGCGATGCGGATCCATCAATACGCTGTCGAAAGTTCCCGATTCCGGCGCATTGGTGTACACGCGCAAGTCGTCCTTGGCGCCATCTTTGCGCGTGGCGACCGGCCAATCGAAGTTCTGTTTCGTACTGAGCGTGTGCCCTTTCGTTCCAGGAGCGCGGAACTGCGTGACGCCTTTTTCGAGAAACGGCGGACCCAGGGTGACGTGCTCAGTCCAGGCGATGGGGCGATCGAGAATCGATACGTTCTCCACCGTTTCGGCAAACAGGACGCACTGGCCCTCCAGCCGGATGCGGCGTTCGAAGTGAAGCTGCGCGGCCGGCAATTCGCAGCTCGCGTTCAACTCGCGATCCGTGAATGAAATCTTGTAGCGCGCGATGGAAGCTTCGCCATGCACCGTCATCCCAGCGGCTGCTTCCTCCGGCGACGGGCCACCGAAAAGATCCAGGCACAGATTGTGCCCCATTAATCCCGAGAGCAGCTTGCTTTCAGCGTCGTTGCCGTACTCGGGGTGCTTTTCCAAAGTGTAGGTGGAAGGCTCGATGGACGGCCAGGGCGGACTCCACAGAGGATTTATTCCGCTTTGCTTGTGCAGGATTTCGGCAACGTGCCCGCCCTCGGCGGTCAGGGTGACGCGCAAGGCATCATTTTCGATTTGCGCGACATGGCGATTACGAAACGTTGACCAGCCCACTTACGAAACCTTTTTCTTCGCAGCGAGCGATTTGGTATAGCTGGATTGAGAGGCCGCTAGATTCGCCGCCATCTGTTGCGGCGTGACATTGGCGCCCAGCGTGTCAATTTCCTTGAAGTAGACGCGGCGCTCCTGATCCATGCAGAGGTTCGAAAGGATCACGGCGGTGGAATCGCGCAGACCGATTTCGAGATCCGCCTTGGGGTGGCCACCCGTGTGGCAATCGTTGAAGAAGCTTTCCATTTGAGTCTCCACCGGGTTGCGCTCTTCGTCGTCCGCCATGATGCCCTTTCCATAGAGCCAGCGCTGTGCGTGCTTCTTTTCGCGCTCCAGGAACGAATCGTTCGGACCGACGATAAGCTGGTCAGTGGCCATTGCGATAGGGAATCCCTTGGTTGTTCCACCGAGCGCGTAACTTGCGCCCGCGGACGTTGCCGGAGCTTTGCCTTCGGCCTTTTGCGCCGCCGTTACTTTTTCCGGCTCGCGGTACCACAACGCAGTAGGCATGGTGGATTCGCCATCGCCCACCGTTAGTTCCAGCGCGCCGGCGGTGCCCATAATCACCTCGCCGAACTCCGGACGCGTATTGTTCAGGATGGGCAGATGGCGATTGGTGGAGATCGCACTGTAGGTGAGCTTGCGGCCCTTCGGATATTGGTAGATGAGTTGGATGTTGTCGAAGACATCTCGGCCGTCTTTCCAGGTATCCAATCCTCCCAGACCAATCACAAATTCAGGTGATCCACCGAAGATCCAATCGGCAATGTCCACCTGGTGCGAGGCGAGTTCCGCTGCCAGGCCACCGGAATATTCGCGGTATAGCCGCCAGTTGAAGCCATTCATCACCCACCCGGGGTTGCGGTGCCACAGTGCGTGAATGTGGGTGACGTCGCCAAGCACGCCCTTATCTACTAGCTCCTTGGCGGTCTGGTAGAACTTGCTATAACGGCGCTGCAGGCCCACCTGCAAAACTTGTTTGGGATATTGCGGCACGAGCGCGCGGAGTGCGTGAATTTCCTCGGGCTTGAATACCAGGCTCTTTTCGCAGAAGGTGTGTTTGCCGGCCTGCAGCGTGTCCTTGGTTATCTGGTAATGCGCAAACAGCGGCACCGCGATGATCACCGCTTCCACGTTCTTGTCGGCCAGCAACTCGCGATAGTCCTTGTACTTGGAAGGACTGGTGCCGATGGTCGCGGCAGCCTTGTCCATTTTCGCGTCGTCCAAATCGCAGATGGCCGCGCATCGGCCGTTGTCCACCTTGGTGAGATGTTTCAGAAGATAACCGCCGCGGCCGCCCAGCCCGATGACGCCGTATTTCATCTGATCGGAAGCGGCGTGGACGTTCAGAATGGCGGGCGCGCTATCGAATCCGGCAACAGCGACCGCGGCAGTGACGACGCCAGCGGCTTTTACGACATCGCGGCGAGTGGGATTGGAATTTTCGGGCATGCGACTCCTCTAAACCACCGAGTCTAGCAAAGGTGGGGGGCCTAAAAGGCTGCACGTCCCCGGTTTGACGACCGTGCGCTTGTTGTTGGAGTACATTGACAGCGCGCATGAGAACGGCTGTTACAAGCTGCGTGCTCACCTTTGCGGCAGCTATTGCGGGCTGCCTGCTTATAATATTTCTTCGTGCTCCAGAGGCCTTCCAATCTAACGAGCTTCCGCCGAAGCGACCCGAGTTCCCTCCCGTAGCGGTTGCGCCACCAAACACCACAGAACAGATACTGCTGACAATCGCAAATACCAAGTTTAAGAAATTGACTAAGCCAGCCAAGGAACACACTTCGAATGGCCCGCTCATATGGGAGTGGGAAGAGCACATGACCCAACACGTTCCCTACAGGGTCGTATTGCGGGTCGCCAAGACTTTCGTGCAGGATTTCGAAGCAAATCTTCAGTAGGCAATATTTAGGGAAAAGTTCGATATTGATGTATCTGGAGTAATGGATGCGGAACTGAGAGGCGACGATTTTGAGATCGTACCGCGCCAGACTTTGAATCGGCAGTCCGTTCCAGATAGTACATACCGAGAGTGGATTTGGCAGATTACGCCTAAGCATTCTGGGAGGACTCTGCTGCTCATAACCGTACAACCGATAGCGGCTATCCCTGGGTTTGGAGCGGTCGCGGTAGGGGAGCCATACCGTGACGCCAAAAATATCCAAGTAGAATTCAACTGGTCTTACTGGAGGAGTCGCCTTTGAGAAACCAAGAGCTATGATCTGGTTCTCGCGTTACTTGTGGCAGCGATTAGCGGCACCGTTGGTTCTCTGATCACTTGGGCGGTAACCAAGAAGAACGCTGCGAAGGTCTCATCCTTACGTGCTGAATCGAGTGAGCGTGATCTAAGCCAACAACTCCCGAATCTCCAACACTCGATCCACAACCTCCGTGGCCCGCTCTACGCCACCCCGTATAACGCTTCCCACACCACATCAGTCTCGTTACGAATTGAATCAAAGGACATGATTACCCGGCCTCCAAAGTGGTCAAGATGGGCGACGACACCCTTCTCATCATCTCGGTCCTGAATCCTGCGTGTGGCCAACAATTTCCTTCCAGGCAGGTCCGTCGAAATCGCTTTGGCAATCGGGAGGAGTCCTGGACTAATGACGAAACCCATCACCTTGTCCTCGGCAGTGAATCTTTGAATGTCCTTGTACGGCTGTGCCGATCTCACCAACTTGAATTGGACCTCGTGACCATCTACGACGAGCTTGGAGTCCGCATTTCCCGGTGTGGTTTCGTAAACGTGTCTGACTTTCAGTCTCAACAATTCCACCAAACGTGGCTGTGCGAGTCTGGCAAAAAGCTCCACCATCGCTTGCTTGGTCATCGTTCGGAATTATAGCAACGGACGACGTTGTGTTTGCGGCTGGGGAGAGATTGACCTCGGTCCTGCTTTCGTTCAAGTTGCCCTTTGTGATGCGCCCACATTAGGTCTGGCGGCATGATCGGTCTGGGATCTGGAATCGTGGTTCGAATCCATGCCGGGGCCGACAGCCATAATGTTTTGAGGCCAGCGCCGCCAAAGCAGTTTCATCATCGGAGATCGTGGGCACGATCCGATTCTAGACGACGTAGCGATGGAGGCCGTTTGCTAGAATGCTGCATGGTTGGGGGAGATTCAATGGCTGAATTCGCTTCATGGAAGTCTTACCAACGTTTTTCACTCGCCGTCATTCGTGAAACTCGGTACGTATTCGACAAAGAGACTGAAGACTTTCTTGCGACCATCGTCGCTACGATGGAATCACGCATCGTTGGGGTGCCGAAAGGTGAGAAGTTTTGGAGAGCGCAGCTACATGAGCCGAACCAAAAAATATGGGAGGTGAAGGAACCCTTTGGTGCGCAGCGCATGAAACCGCTCTCCACCTGTAAAGAAGGCCGCATCAATCCGAAGAACATCCCTTGCCTATATCTGGCGATGGATGAGAAGACGGCAATGAGCGAAGTTCGCCCCTGGATCGGAGCCGTTGGAACGCTGGCTGAGTTTGTGACTGAAAAAGAACTTAATCTTGTTCACTGTGTGGGGAAGCTTTCATCCGGCGCTCCCCCCTGGTTTGCCCACTTACCGAAGGAACCCCCACCGGCTGAATCGCAAGTGTTGGCAGAGGTATTCAAGCATGCGGGTTATGGTGGCATCATGTACGGAAGTTCGGTTGGACCAGGAACGAACGTGGCGCTGTTCGACTTGGATGCGGCGAGGGTCATTCACCGAAAGCTATTTCAGACCACTAAGTTATGCTGTGAGTTTGACAGCAACTACCTACGTCGGCGAAAGCATCACAAACGACACAAGAGAAAGGCGAAGAAGGCGTGACGACGAGAATAGGGCGATAGAACCTCCGGCACCGGGTACCAACGCACCCGCCAGCGCTCCAAAATGTTGTACATTTTTCGTACTACTCTACTGAATCGTCGGCTCGAAATCTTCTCCGGCTTCGGGATCGAGTTGTACCGAAATCCCTTCCGCTTTCAAATCCCACGTCGCCGCCAATGCATCAGCAGTCGCACTCAAGAGATCAATCAAGGCGTCCACCCTTTTTGCGACTCGAACCACATTTGCTAGCTGTAACTGATCCGGCACCGAACCATCACGACGACGGTTACCGGGATGAACCTGTACGAATCCTGGGCCGTCGTCACCGGGATACCAAGTTTCCTTCCACTGCCCCGCCATGACAAACCTTCGTGGTCCTTGAGACCTTGTGATACTCTCTTGGCTTATGCCAACTGAACACATCATCGCTCTCCTGATTGCCGAGCGTGAAAAACTCGACCGGGCCATTGAAGCTCTGCAAGGATCAAAGAGACGTGGAAGACCTCCGAAGAATCCACTGGGTGTGATCCCAGATGCGCCAGGCAAGAAACGCCGTGGCATGTCTGCGGCCAACAGAAAGGCGGCGGCTGCCCGCATGAAGGCATACTGGGCAAAAAAGCGGAAACAGAAGTAACAAAAGCCACGGAAGGTTGTCTGGCGCCACCAAGGGATGAATCAAAATTTCAGAAGCAGAAAGAGGATACACCGTATTCCCGACTCCCCCTTGGAATGAAACACGCCGCAGTGCTATTGTTCTGGCATGACCGAGCTTGAGACTGCCGGAGCCGTTGCCTCCATCGTGACCACAGCCGTGGCCACCGCGACATTGATCGTTCTCACCTGGTACACCGTCGAAACCCAAAAGCTGCGTCGAGAAGCTCAACGTCAGAACGAGAACTCCATGATGCCCCTCGTGATGTTCCAGTCCGTATATATTCAGGGCCAACACGCTGGTGCCAGTCGGTTGGTGATACGCAACCTCGGCCCTGGTCCCGCATTCAACGTGTACATGGATTCGATTTCGCTTTTCGACAATTCAGTGGGTCAACACGATGATGGCAAGATCCATCACACTTATGGGTTGTTGAAGGCTCTTAAAGAGAATATGGACGCCATGGAAACCAAGGGCGTCATCACGTATAGAAGCGCACTCGGGAAGAAGTACCGAACCGACTTCACGATGGATCATAAACGTGAAGACGCTGAATCCTTCGTTGTTTTCGACCGAATGGGACCAGTATAGGATCGAAGGGCTGAGAGCGCTTCAATGGGCGAAAGAGTAGGGTCAATTGACCCTTTCACTACGCTGTGTCCAACTAGGGACATCAGCTACCCGAATCCGTATTGACTCCTCGCGGCCGGACCTTTATCATCCCACCATGCCCAAAGCCTATGCGTACCTCAGAGTCTCTGGCAAAGCCCAAGTCAGTGGTGACGGTTTCCCACGACAACTCGAAGCCATCCGCCGATACGCCAAGAACAACGATATCCGAATAGAACACTCGATCCACAACCTCCGCCTCCATAGCGGGCGTTACGCGCAGAGACCGAGGAATCCGGCAAAGGTGTACACGCCAAGTGAAGGCACAGAGACACTTCACTCGATTGACGAACGGCCTCACAAGAAGGTGGGAGAATCGCTGGGCTGTTGGTTGCTGTTTTGCGCTGTGCAACTTTTGCCGCGTTCACAAATCGTTTCGCGTGGCGCCTACGATGCGAGCCAATGTCGCCGATCACTTTCTGGAGCGTACGCGAATTATTGAAAGCCGTATCCGCTCAATACCATGGGAAAAGAACAGTTGGAGTTCTTCGCGCGGCGGGAGCAGATCTGCTTCGGGAAGTCCTTTATTCGCGCTAGGTCGCCTTGACGTTATGCCATTGATTTAACGTTGTTTATCAGCTTGAACCTTCGAGACCTGAGACCAAATCTGTTACATTGTAACGAAAGTGCTGTACGATAGAAGTATCGACTTGAGAACCAATGCTTTGCTTTGCTATCGGCTTGACGGCACCGTGAAATGGTCAAGTGGTCATCGCCAGAATGGATCACTTGACGGGTAAACTATTTTAAGGGTGTCCTCCCAAGTGAGAACTTCCGTTGTCAATCTTAGTGTTCGATTGGAAGCCGCCTTCCGTCAAGAGGGCGAATGCTGGTTGGCTTGGTGTCTGCCCCTTGATGTTATGACGCAGGCAGAAACGAAAGAAGCAGCTTTCGAATCGCTTAAAGAAGCTGTAGCGCTATGGTTTGAATCCTGCGTTGAACGTGGCGTGTTAGACGAGGCCCTAAGCGAAGTCGGATTCCAACCTATCAAGCCGGGAGAACCCGTCCCTGAAGACACCAGTATCGTTGCGGTTAATAGGCCATCGCGGGCTATCAAGAATAACTTTACCGCTTCTGAAGATTTTGAGGTGGTGATTCCCGCCTACATTGCGGCCAAACAACTAGAACCTGGTGCGACCTGTTAGTTGGCAGCAGCTTGTCGCTCTCTGCAAGTCGGAGGGATGTGTCTACGACAGAGAAAAAGGCGATCATTACATCATGACGCGTCCTGGCTTGCGACGCCCCGTGGTGATCCCCAAGAAGCGCGATCTCAAGGAAGACATCGTCCTGAGCGTTGGTCGAACACTTGGCCTCACCCGCAAGGACATTGAGGCGCGTCTCAATCCCAAGAAGGACAAAGGCAACTCCGATTAAACTCTCCGACCTATGCCGGTCGTATTAGTGGGTCGGAAACACAGATTTAGCGCACTGCCGAAGGTTGTTGGGGACGGGGTGTTATTCGATCGTTTGCTTCTTGTCGCTCAAATCGTCCTTGAGCCGTTTAACTACTCGCTCGGCGGTTTTGCTGAGTTCGCCGGGAGTTGAATCCTTGGGGCGTTCGTAAATGGACCAAATCACGTTTCGGCTTTTGCGGTCCACGATGAAGATGTTTCCCCGCCCGCGGTTGAACCCCCCAACTCGCGTAGCGGTGCCGCCATCCTCCATTTTGTCTTTTTTGTCTTTATCGTCTTTCACCGGCAAGCTGTTCGTCGCGGCCTTACTATCCTTGTCATCCTTTACGGGCTTCGTTTCGGCGGGAGGAGCCGGCGGAGGCGGCGGAGGATACAGTTCTTTGAGCTTGGCCTCGAACGGCTCGCCCAAACGGTCCGTGATAATAGCGTCCGCCTTTTGTGGGTCCGTCACTACTTGAAACACGCCCATCCTGGTCAACCGATTGGCCAGGTATTGATCCATGCCGGAGCTCATGCCCAGAATGTAGACCGTGTTGACCTGTTTCAATTGCTGGTTTACCGCTGCGG
>CZKS01000122.1_pt1 | contig 17029 bp, 10 predicted proteins | sample 1122221 | NCBI WGS metagenome assembly CZKS01 (sample SAMEA3539301, study PRJEB10725) | soil metagenome | biome: tundra; feature: field; material: soil | place: USA | collected 2010-05 | depth 0.15 m
AACTGGTTGCTCCCGCGCGTGCGCCCCGCTTGCTCACCACACCGGAACAGCGCGCTCATCTGATGCTGGGTCTGGGCGTGGACGAAATCTTGATTCTTCCCTTCACGGCGGAAGTCGCCCGGCTGACTCCTGAGGAATTCGTGCACGAAATTCTGAGCGGAAAGCTCGGCGCGCGCGCGGTTTTGGTAGGTGACAATTTCCGCTTTGGGAATCGGGCCGCCGGCGATGCTCTCGCGCTTCAGGAACTGGGGGGCGAATACGGCTTCTCCACGGAAATCATCCATGCCATTTCATGGCGAAGCCGGATAATCTCGTCGAGCGAGATTCGCCAATCCATCGAGGCCGGCCAGGTTTCGCTCGCCTGCCGCATGCTCGGCCGTCCTTACGCACTCGAAGGAAGAGTGGTCCCGGGCGCAGGCATCGGATCGAAGCAAACCGTTCCCACGCTCAACTTGGAAACAAAAGCGGAGGTTCTGCCGAAGACCGGCGTCTACATCACGCGAACGCGTGAGCGGAACAGTTCACGTGAGTGGCCATCCATCACAAACGTGGGCTATCGGCCAACTTTCAATGGACACGGGTTGACCATCGAAACATTTCTCCTATCCGCGCTGGATGGCGAAACGCCGGAAGAGATTTCGGTGGAGTTTCTGCGTTGGGTCCGCGAAGAGCGAAAATTCCCAAGCCCGGAAGAGCTGAAAGCACAAATCCTGCACGATGTAGCCCGCGCCAACGCGTATTCTCGCCGTAGGGCAAGCCTCCGGCTTGCGCAAACCCAGTAACTTACTTACCCAGCGTGTAGCGTTTTCATCCACACGTTGTGTCTTAGGGGTGTACATGCACGCTCACGTTCGCCGAGCCTTATTCGCCGTCGTCCTGCTTCTCACGTCAGGTTTTGCCCGCGCCCAGCCGGACGCAGGTGGCGTGTTGCGAAAACTCAGCATCGCCTCGCTCGGCGGCTCCGGCCAGACCTCAATCCAAGCCCTCGCTACCGATTCGAGCGGAAATATTTTCGTAGCCGGCACGACAAATGCGCCCGATTTCCCCGTCAAGAATGCCGCTCAGCCGGCCTTGGCCGATGCAACGATCGTGCGCACCAGTAACCTGGGAACCACTTGGACTCATGTGGGAAGCCCGCCCGGAGTTACCAGCGTATTGGTGCCCGACCCGGTGGCCCCGCAGGTTTTGTTCGCGGGCACCAACCAAGGCATTTTCAAGTCCTCCGATAGCGGCCAAACCTGGCGGCAGGTTTATGCTTTCCAGCTTAATCCCCAATTCGGAGGCTTCCAATTCACTGGCGCGCTGGTCATCGATCCCGCAAATCATCTTCGGTTGGCTGCGTTGGGTAACAATAACTCATCTGGCGCGTTGATCCGAAGCCTCGACAACGGCGAGACTTGGACGTCTGGTTGTCCGGTTGATACATGCGGAGGACAATTAATCGCCGACCCCAGCGGCTCCGGCGCGCTCGTGATGGTCACAAACTACCTTTATGTATCCCGCGATTGGGGCTTGACGTTCAATCCCACCAGACCCCCAACCTCGAACTCGCCAATCGCTGCAGCCATGGTTCCGTCGCGCCCCGGTTGGATTTACGCCGCTGGATCCGCCGGAACATTGGGGAATCTGTCGTTATCCACTGACTATGGGGCAACTTGGACAACTAAGGCCAACCCGCCGACCATCTTCTCAGCGATCTATGGTCTCGCTGTGGATCCGGACCAGTTCAACGTGTTGGTGGCGGCCACGGCGGATGGCTTGTACAAGAGCACAGACAGCGCGGCCTCATGGACGCGTCAGGGCGGCGCCAGCGGTGCGGATCCCGGCATGCAAGCGACTTTCGCGCTGGTAAGTCACCAGTGCAATCCGGCAGGAGGACTCTTTGCGATCGTGGAAGGGCCCGCTTACTACCAGGTTGCATTCAGCCCCGATGACGGAGCAACGTTCGGGACGCCACAGCTTAGTTATGTCGCTAGTGTCGTGACCGGCCCGAACTGCGTCGGCTACGCTGTCCGTCAACCAGCGCAGGCAGATTCGGACGCCTTCGTAGCCAAACTTGCGCCCGATGGAAGCACGCTGTGGGCAACGTATCTGGGCGGCTCAGATCAGGACACGGCAGTCGGGTTGGCAGTGGATGCGCAAGGCAATGCTTACGTCGCCGGCAACACCCTTTCGCCGGATTTTCCGTCCACCGTCCCTCACATAGGCGTCAAAGGCAGTGGCTCAGTGTTTGTCACCAAGTACTCACCTGACGGCAAGATTGCATACTCGGCAGTGATCGGCGGAGAAGCAGCTAACAATGCTTTCGCAATCGCTGTCGATCTCGGCGGGAATGCGCATCTTCTCGGGGACACCAACTCTCTGAGCTTCCCTGTTACTCCGGGCGCGCTGGACTCCACACCTGAATCGCCAAACTACGCGGGTTTCTTGATGAAACTGTCCTCCAATGCGACAGTAATCTACTCGACCTTCGTCGCAGCTGCCGGAGCAATTCTGATAGGCGCTGACGATCAACCCATCCTGGCTGGGATCGGCGCTGCCCCTGGCTTGCCGCCTCCTCCCAACGGAACCTCTCCCGACTTCGTCATGAAATTGGACTCCACCGGTTCGCATGTGGTTCAGGCCGCCTACATTCAGGGAACGGGCTTGAGCCAATCCGCTCCCAGTGCCCTGGGCGCTGATGCGTCGGGCAACCTGGTGGTATTGGGAACTGTTTACGACACGACTTTCCCCACTACACCAGGCGCATACACTTCGTCATCCGACTGTGTAGTATCGAGCGGCATTTACGTCACGAAGCTCGGAGCGTCAAATTGGAATCCGATATACAGCGCCTTCCTGCCTTGTGGCGGCCAGTCCGGAGCTGCGGTGGTTAACAGCACAGGCGCTGTCATCCTCACGTCTGTCGCTGGATCAGGGTTTCCCTTGCACAATCCGCTGCTGGCCGGGCCGGCCTGCCCCTACTACTCCAACCCGCCCACTTCGGCCGCCATTGCCCGGCTCAGTCCGGACGGGTCTACGCTTGAGTTCGGCTCGTATATCGATACCTGCGCCGCACCGCCCATCGCGCTCTCGGGCGATGGGTCCATCTATGTGGGAGTTGCCGATGACAACCCCATTCGCCGTGTGCCCAACACTGTTGCAGCTGTGTTGCATTTTAGCGTTACAAATTCCCATGCGATTTCACTGAATCAAATCTCGAACGCCTTCAGCGGCGATTCCAGCGCCGTGGTGGGCGGAGGCCTGTACTCGCTCTCCGCTTCAGGATTTCAACCGCCGACTATCGATCTCCGGCTCAACCCCAGCCAGGATCTTCCCACCGAACTGGACGGCGTGGAGGTGACATTCGACGGTGTCCCAGCCGCGATTCTCCGAACCAGCCCCGGCCAGATAATCGTCGCGCCGCCGTGGAATCTGCCCGCTCAAGCCAACGTGCGCACCAACGCCCACGCGCAGCAACTCAGCGGCGAGACCCTCTTCACTTCGATTCAGCTTTCCTACAATGGTGTTCTCTCGAATTCTGTCTGGATGCCTGTCTTGAATCAGCTTCCAGGGTTGCTACCGGACAACTTCCCTATTTCTCTTTCTTCACCCAATTCTGCCAACTTCTCCGATGGCAACGTACGTAACCAGGACGGTGTCCAGAACGACGCTGAGCATCCTGCCGCGGCCGGTTCCATGATCACGGTCTTCGTCACAGGGATGGGCGTCGCTCAGCCTTCGCTTACTCCTGGTTCGATTGCAATTTCAAAGACACTATTTTCCGTGCTCCCCATCTATTCGTCCTGGGCTGGTTATGCTGAGACGGATATGCTCGGAACGTACCCGCCGGAAGCCGCTTACTCCGTACCAGGTTTCGTATCGGCGCTACTCCAGGTCCCAATTCAGGTGCCGAATTCGATTCAGTCGCTCGGCGGCACGGATGTGGGCAACGGAGTGGAGCGCGTACCTTTTTATTTGACCCCATACTCACCGGTGGTCACGGGACTTATTCCGCCGCCATCGAGCGTGATCGGTGTATACCTCAAATAGGCAGACTCTAGCCTCAGTTTGTCGGCCTTGGCGAGCCATCCTGGAACAGAAGCGATGCGAATACAGCGAGGTTCCGTCGCCACACCATCCACGTGTGAGCGCCGGGTGTCTCGATCTCCGTAGCCCGAATATCCTTCGACTTCAGCCATTCGCGGAACTTGCGGTTGGCGGCGATCAGGCGATCGTCAGTGCCGCAAGCGATCCACAGCAGGTGTAGCTCGGAATTCGCTTTGGAGTCGAGCTTCGGAAACGTGGCGGCGAGATCCTCGGACAGGCCACCGGCGCTGAACGACCCAACCCAGCCGAAGCGGTCCAGTGCGTTGAGCCCAACGTACAGCGATTCGGCGCCGCCCATCGAGAGGCCGGCGATGGCACGCGCGTTCCGATCCTTCGTCGCACGGTACTCCTTCTCCACTTGCGGAATCACTTCTGTGAAGAGAGCATCACGGAAGCGAGTCATGTTGCGTTCGCGCAAGCCGGGAGTACGCATTCCGGTGCGCGAGACAATCTCCGGCGCCCCATAACCGAGCGTCATCACGATGATCATCGGCTTCGCTTTCCCTTGCGCGATCAGGTTGTCCAGGATCACATTGGCTCGCCCAACGGCAGTCCAGCCACTCGCATCGTCGCTGAAGCCGTGCAGCAGATACAACACCGGGTACACCTTCTTAGCGCTCGGATCGTAGCCGGGCGGCGTGTAGACGAAGTAATCGCGATCGTCACCCACAACAGTCGAACGGTAGAAGTGATGATGCACTTCCCCGTGCGGTACGTCGTTAGTCTCCCACGCGAGCGAATTCGGTCCCGGAACATGCACTTCACTCTCCGCGTTCAAAAGGTTTGGCTTCATCAGGGAATTCGAAGGATCGATCAGGCGAACGCCGTCTGCGACGAACGAATAACCATAAAAATCGGGCTCGAGCGGATCGGTAGTCACGCTCCAGACGCCCTGCTCGTCCTTTTGCATTGGAAGGCGCATCGCACCCTCGCGCGCAAGAAAGACTTCCTTTGCATTCGGATCGCGAAAACGGAATGTAACGGTTTTATCAGCGTGGACCACTGGCGAAATAATCGGCGGAGGAGGCTGCGGCGACTGTGCCAGAGCCGCGAGAGCGGTCAGCGTTAATCCTAGCAAGGTGCGCTTCATGACAGCCATCTTACCGCTCTGGACGACATAATGAAGCCGTGAGTTGGCAGCGCTTTCGCCCAATGTCACTTAGTTTTCCCAAGATTGCTCAATTTGCATTCTTAGTGGGGCGGTCCCCCTGGACCGCAGCCGACGCCCTCGTCGGCTTGCCGGGTTTTGAAGGAAGCTGATTCCGTTGGCGAAGAGCGGGTCCAGGGGGACCCGCGCAGACCTGGGGGTCTGCCCCACTATGACGGCAGTATCCCCAGTTTTGGGAAAACTAAGTGACATTGGGCGAAAGCGCCTGCCCCACAAGGATGTAAACTCCTACACGTCAATGTGGGGCAGACGCTTCCGTCTGCCAACCCGGCGATCATGCCGATTTTTTCACAGCTTCCCTGGTCCGCGCGGGTCCCCCTGGACCCCCTCTTCGGAGACACCTATTTCGTCAGCAGGCCGACGTGGGCGTCGGCTGCGGACCAGGGGGTCCGGCCCACTTTGCATTAATCAATCCGAGACCAAGTGTTTTCGACGGTGCGAACACGGCACGCATCAGGAGTCGGTCCTCACTTGGGCTCAGTGACTACTTGGATTCCATTCACCTTGGAAACGGGTATGCGTTGCAGCTTGCCGCTCGGCCAGCGGATTTCGATCTGATCATTCGCTCCGATTCCGCCGAAATGCACCGGAACCAGGCTGGACGAGGCATAGCCGGCCGCCGAAGTTCGAATCTGGTACTGGTTGCCAATGCGAATTGTGGCGCCGATTCCGTCGCGGTTCGAGGCGGTTCCGCGCAAATCGACATCTACCCACCGAGCGGTAATTTTGGTCACGTTATGCCACAGCTCGGGTGGGTCGCCCAGCGCCGTGACCACCACGTCCTGGAGCCCATCGCCATCGAAGTCGGCGAGACCGCAACCGCGGTGGGCGCGCGGAGTTTGGGCAAATTCCTGGCCGGCGCTGGCCGACACATCGCGAAACTTTCCGTTTCCCAGGTTGAGTAGTACCAGATTCGGCTCCTTGTAGCGGCTGGGTTCCATTTCCGCGATTCGATCGTTGACATGCCCGCCGGCGATGAATATGTCCTTATATCCGTCGTTGTTGAAGTCGGTAAGTGCCGCACACCAGCCGCTGTGCCGGGCGCTGGCGCTTCCTACTCCGCTCGCATAGGTGGCATCGCGAAAGGTACCGTTGCCTTGGTTGTGGAAGAGCGGAAACGTCTCGCCGGAAAGCGCGGTGATGACGATGTCAGGACGTCCGTCGTTGTCGTAGTCGCGGAAGTCGACGCCCATGCTCGAAACCGGCTTGCCATTGTCTAGGAGGGCGACGCCGGCCATGAGCCCAGTCTCTTCGAACCGCTGACCTTGAACATTCCGGAACAGGAAATTGGGCAGTTGATCGTTGGTCACCAGCGCGTCCGGAAATCCATCTCCGTCGTAATCGCCGAAGGCCACGCTCATGCCGCGACCGATATAGCGGCTGATCCCAGTGCGGTCCGAAACGTCTTCGAAGGTGCCATCACCGCGGTTCCGGTATAGATTGTTGGCGAGACCCCCGAAATCGTTCGGGTGGCAATAGATGCGGAACTGGCGCGCGGGATCGCCGCAGTACAGGTTAAACGAGGGCGTCCACTTCATGTAGTTGACGACGAACAAGTCCAGCAGGCCGTCCTTGTCGTAGTCGAACCAACCAGCGGCCACGGTCCATTTATCGCTGCGAATGCCCGCCTTGGCCGTGACGTCCTCGAACGTACCGTCCCCGCGATTGTGGTAGAGGATGTTGTGGTAAGCACCAGCCACAAACAGGTCTACGTGACCGTCGTTGTCATAATCGGCGGCGGCCGCACCGCTGGAGTATCCCTGTCCGGTCAGCCCGGCCTGCTCAGTGACGTCCGTGAACTTCAATCCGCCTTCGTTCCGGAACAGGCGATTGTAGTCCTTGGCCGACTCCTTGCGCAGTTCCGGGACTGCCGCTCCGTTGGTGAAGAAGATGTCCGGACGCCCGTCGTTGTTGTAGTCGAACACAGCCACGCCACCCGCCATGGTCTCGATGTTGTGTTTCTCCGGGGTCGGATGGTTTTCGAGCACGAAGCGCAGGCCGGCTTGCTCCGCGACGTTCTCGAATCCAATCGGCGCTGCGCCGTGGGCGCGCGGCTGGGGACATATGACAACCGCGAGCGCTATAGCGAGAATCATTACGGCGAATAATCTGGTCACGGCGTGTTTCCGTTCCACCTTAACACGCTACGTTGGTTTTAAGGACCGAAAAGTTGCCGGATTGCCGCCCGGAATTACCAGGTGTGAACGGAGACCACTTCGGGCAAGGCGGGCGCGCCGCCGACAACTTCAACGTGAAGAACCAGTTGGAGATTGCGATCAGGCCAGTCCTTTGGCAGCTTCCGCAGGATGGGGTTCAACAAATCCGGATCCGTGAGGATTCTGCCCGCCTCTTCGGTGCCATAGAAATTCAGCCCGGCGCAAATGACCACGAATCCGTTGGTCCGGGAGTGCGGCAGTCGGCAAACCAGAATGTAATCCTCGGCTGACTGGCCGTTGTCGGTTTTGGTAGTGAGCAGAAAACGACGTCCGGTAGCCGTGTCGACGATACACGGTTTGCCGTCCTGGTAAGCGAATTGAAAGCGGAAGCGCTGTGTCAACTGCACCGTCCAGCGATTGGTGAAAGCGCCGATCAGAATGGCGCCGGTCCCGACTAGATCGTTGAACTCCACTTTACTTGCCAGGCGGACGCGGGTGCTGCCGCCGTGCTGCACCAGCAAAGCCGCCAGAGGCAGCGCAGCAGCCGCATCCGAGAATCCGACGTATTGGTCGATGACCGGGACAAAGTCGGAACCATCCAACAGATTGGCTGGCACGTTGATGGGGATTTGGACCGGCAGGCTGGATTTCCCATTCCTACGCTCATTGAGCTCGGTAGCGTGACTGGAAGGGTGATAGACAATCGGATGGGCCAGTAGCACAGGCAGCGGAGTCTTCTGAGTAAATGCGGGTTGCCAGAAGACGTCGAACTCGGTCCGTAAGTGGTGCAGCATTCGCCATGACACCACCGACAAGGCCGCCACCGCCACCACAGCGGCAACCAGCCACTTCAGGCGCCCCATCGATTTGAGCGAGAATCTTCGAGCCGCGGGCGGGCTCGCTGGTTGCTCTTGGGCTGGCGCGATGGGCGGCGCCAGAAGCGGTTGATCGATTTTAGTGTGATATTGGAAAACCGCTACATAGGAGCCCGCTGGAAGATCGATACGAATCGGATCGTGGGCGCCATCGGCCACGTAGTATTGGGCCAACCGCTTGCGCACTTCTCGGGCGCCCACGCGTACGATATTGTCGTCGCCCAGGTCCCCGGCGGCGTCGCGGCCGAAAACGTCCACTGCCAGAGTGCGCTCCTTGAGCGTTTCGGCATCGCCTTCCAGCACCTTCGTGACCACGAATTGGAGGAAGTCCTGGCAGCGTTTACTGCCTCGAAAGACCGTGCTGCTCAGCACCCGCGACAGCTCAGCCCGGACCTCACTCGCTTCTGGCACAACCCGCAAATCTTGCGAATTCAACACAGACAAATCCCAGTTAACGCTATTTTTGAATTATATCCCTTCGTGTAACGTTGGATATACCTAAATTTTAAGAATCTGAAAACACGAGACTTAAACGGGTGTACTACGGTGTGCTCCTTGTAGACCTGGTTTGGAAAGCGTTGACTAGGGAAAGACCAGCGCTAGACAGCTTGCATCTCGTTAAGTCCGGCGCCATGGGAGGTTAGCTTCCAATGAGACCCAGGTTTGTCTCGCTCATCGCACTACTCGTGCTCATGTTCATGTCCGCCGGGTTCGCACAGACCCCGACCGGAACCCTACAAGGTACCATCGTAGACCAAACCGGCGGCGCCGTGGCCAACGCCACGGTCGCCGTTAGCAATGTCGACACAAACGAAACGAAGGAACTGAAAACAGATACCGCCGGGCGCTTCCTGGTTCCCTTCCTTACTCCCGGCACTTACACCGTCAACGTGCAGGCCTCAGGCTTCCGCCCGGCCGAAGAACGCGATATCAAGATCGATGTCGGTCAAAACCGCTCCGTCAACTTCTCTCTGACCGTAGGCCAGGTGACGGAGAAGATAGAAGTGACGGCTGCCGCAACGGCACTCGACATTAACACGTCTTCGCTCGGGACGGTGGTGGATAACCGGAAGATTATTGATCTGCCGTTGAATGGCCGCAACCCGTTCAACCTGGTCTTCTTGACTCCCGGCGTCTACAACAGCGTCGGTAACGCAGGTCAGGCTTCCACTCCGCACATCGGCGGTTCGCGGAATGCAGTCAACGAGCAACAATTGGACGGCATCTCCAATATCATGCCGGAAAACAACGTAGGTAACAACCTGTCCGCCTACACGCCCATCGTCGACTCGGTTCAGGAGTTCAGCGTGCAGATCAACGCGGCTTCGGCCGAGTATGGGCGGTTCGGCGGCGGCGTAATCAACTTAGTCACGAAATCGGGTACGAACGCCTGGCACGGCGGGGCCTTCGACTTCGAGCGCAACGGCGTCATGGACGCAAACAACTTTTTCTCGAACCGTGGCGGCCAGCCGCGCCCGGATTTGCACCGGCATCAATATGGCGGATCGGTGGGTGGACCGGCGGAGATCCCGCACGTATACGACGGGCACAACAAAACATTCTTCTTCTTCGCATTTGAAGGAACCAATTCGGGTTCGCTAGCAAGCTCCACCGAGACGGTACCGCTAGCGGATTTCCGGACCGGCAACTACGCCGCGCTTGGCACAACCATCTACGATCCGCTGACCGTCCATCTGCTGGATCCCGGCAATCCCAACAGCAATCTGGTGCGCGATCCGTTTCCGGGGAACCTGATTCCGGCCAGCCGGATCAATCCGGTTGGGGCGAAGGCCCTCAGCTTCTTTCCTTCTCCCAACTGTGGAGGAGCTGGAGCCCAGTTCAGCAATTACTGCGTGGCCGGCACCGCCAAGGACGACGACGATCATTTTGACACGCGCCTGGATCACAATTTCACCGACAAGTGGCATGCGTTCGTACGCTTCTCTCATGATTGGAACGACCACGCCCCGCTTAACGACTACGGCAACGTTGCCGCCACCGGCTGGGATGGTCCCGATACCGGCGGAGCCTGGAGCGTCTCCATGGATCACACCCTCACCATCAGCCCGTCTCTGCTGGCGGATTTCCGTTACGGTCTCAGCATGAGCTACGTAACCCGTACCGCTTATGGCGAGGGTTTCAACCCGACCACCGGTCTCGGCCTCCCGCAATCTCTCACGGACCTGGCTTCACAGCGGGCCCTGCTGTTCCCCCGTTTCGACATCCAGAACACCAACGGATTAGGGAGCAACGGATACGTACCCCTGATCGAAAATCCATTGGCGCACGATTTTATTGGCAACCTGACGAAGATTTCGGGTGCCCACACAATCAAGTTCGGCGGCGAATTCCGCATTTTGAGAATCAACTTTACGCAATACGGCGAACCGGACGGCCAGTTCGAGTTCGACCAGACCTGGACGCAGTACCAGACCAACAACAATAACGGAACCGGTTCGTCCTACGCTTCGCTGCTGCTGGGTCTGCCGTCATCGAGCTATGGTGGGCAAATTACGCAGGAGCCCACGGCCGCGGATCAGAGCAAGTATATGGCTTGGTACATTCAGGATGATTGGAAGATCACCCGCAAGCTCACTCTGAACCTGGGTGTGCGATGGGAGGTGGAGTTCCCGAGAACCGAACGGTTCAACCGGCTCTCTTACTGGAATCCCAATCAGCCCTCCCCGCTGGCCGGAATGGTCCCGGCCGGTGCTTGCGCGTTTTGCGGCGACCTGCTGGGCCAGATGCATTTTGTCGATGGCAGCGGCAGCAGCTACGGGCGCGCCCAGGGCCCCGTGCAATGGAAAGACTTCGGACCACGCGTGGGCTTTGCCTGGAACCCTACCAGCAAGTTCGTGGTCCGCTCCGGCTTCGGAATCGTATTCGCGCCTTCGGCCCTGCAAGCGGCCGGCACTTCCGGCGCCCAGGGCATGGAAGGGTTCAGCCTCAATAACTATATCAACAGCACCTTCGACAACGGCAAGACGATTCGGGCGACCTTAAGCAATCCCTTCCCGACTGGATTCATCCTGCCGCCGGGAACTTCCTTAGGAGCGTCCACGGACATCGGCCAGAACATCAGTGAGTCGTACTTTGATTCGTACCGGAATTCGTATTCCATTCAATGGAATTTCAACCTCCAACACGAGCTTCCGGGAGGGATGACAGTGGAGGCCGGATACCTGGGCAACCGCGGGCTATTTCTGGTGGATGGCGATCCCGGCCAGAACTACTCCCAGTTGCTTCCTTCCGCCGACGCGCTTGGCAACAAGCTTTATACGCAGATGAATAATCCGTTCTACGGCATCATCGGCAGCGCTGGTTGCCAGATCAACCAGCAGACCGTTCAGCAGGACTATCTGCTGAAGCCCTTCCCGCAATATTGCAGCGTCACTAGCTTCCGCAAACCAGTGTCGACTTCCATGTACCACGGCATGACGCTGCGGCTGAACAAACGCTTCTCGAACGGTCTGACCTTCCTGGTGTCGTTCACCGGCGGCAAAACCATGGACGACTCAGCTTCGGCCGTCACATATCTTGGACCCGTGAGCAGCACTCGCGAGGACCAGTACAACCGCCGCCTGGAGTGGGCCATTTCTCCGCAGGATGTCTCGAAGAGCCTGGTGGCTAGTTTCGTTTACGAGTTGCCTTTCGGGAAAGGTAAGATGTTCCTCAATAGCGCTCCTCGTTTCGCAAACCTGCTGATCAGCGGCTGGCAGGCCAACGGCATTGTCACTTGGCAGACCGGCACTCCAATCGTTCTGGCAGCCGCGCAAAACAGCCAGTCGGCGATTTTCGCCCTCGCCCAACGGCCGGACAATAATGGCCACAGCGCCACGATGAGCAACCCAACCATCGATGGGTGGTTCAACACGGCGGTGTTCTCTCAGCCCGCGCTCTTCACTTTTGGGACCACCAGCCGCACCTTGCCGGATGTACGGAATCCCGGCATCGCCAATGCGGACCTGTCGTTCTTCAAGAACAATTATTTCGGCAGGGAAAACAGGTACAACGTCCAGTTCCGCTGCGAGATGTTCAACTCGCTCAACCATCCTATCTTTGCCGCACCCGATACCAACGTTGCGGACGGGAACTTCGGCAAGGTCACCGGGACGCAGTCGGCGGTCGGGTCGTCGGCGTCACGCGAAATCCAGCTCGCGGTGAAGTTCAACTTTTAAATAACCGCCGAGGAGGCCGGAGTCTTGGCCGGCCTCCTCGCTCCAGCTTATGTACGGTTGAGCGAGTCGGGTAATCCGCTCGCGACGCCGCCGGGCACGGCTGAACCGGGCGCAAGTTGACTAAGTCTTACCGTCTCTCGGCCACCCCACTCCATCTTCATGGCGAAAGTGGTGCGTAGTCCATGGTCTCATCTCATGCTGCCAGCTGCCGGGAACCACTTTATATCTTTGAAATCTGAGCGCGGAATAGGACAGCATGGGAGAGACAGTTTTGACCGGCCAAAATCTTGTCCCACTCTTGTCCCAATAAATAGGCTGTTTTCGGGACATTGAGACGGTTTTTAGTCTTTGTTATGAATATGATAGCTCCACGAGAATCCAGCCCTGAAAAGACTGGCGTCGGGGGTTCGATTCCGTCCCTGGCCACCAACCCTAAGTTCCAAAGTTTCACAGAATTGTTTGTCACTTCACCCATAGTTTTGCCGGATTGGAAGCATAGTCTTGCCACTGGCAGCAGTGGCTCCACCGGATCCGAAGGAGAGTGCGCGGCAACTTCGCCCGGGATTTCTTCAGAGGAAGTGGGCTGACGTCTCGAAAGCTTCCTCGGGCGTGCCTTGATCTTCGCCGGTGATCAAAAAGCTCGGTTCGTACTTTTCGTGGGCGTAGGTGTACCAGGCGAAACTCCATCGATCTTCGTTTCCGAAGTAGCGAATCCGGCAGAGATGCAGGGGGGTATTTCGAAGCCGCTCGATCCACTGGTCACGCGTCTCGCCAGGAGGCGGAGCACTTCCGCGCGGCATGTCGGGTTCGCTGTACACGTCGATGTAGCCTAGGGCGCCGCGGAAGCGCACTTCGATTCGAGTGAACTTTCCGGGGTACTGCTTGGCCGCATAATCAAGAATGCGCCGCTCTGTCCGTGCTTTGATGCCGGGCGGGATGCTCTTCCCGCCAGTGTGAGGGCTGTAGACCCACGTGGGCATGCGTGCTCTTCCATTCTTCCGTCTGCGCGCGGAGGACGTCGGGGGAAGTACGTTGTGTTGTTCGCCATTCTAGCGCAGCCGGCGTGTCAGGAGGCAGCATGCGGTACGTTGGAGGCATGCAGACCGTGAGAGTGGAAATCCCGGCGGAGCTTGTTGTGGCGGCAGGATTGGATGCCGGCAATCTGGCTGTGGAGGCAACCCGGCTCCTAGCGCTGGAACTCTACCGGGAGGACAAGGTTTCGCTGGGGCGTGCCGCCGAACTCTGTCACACGCCAGTGGAGCAGTTCATGGAGTTCCGAGGCCGGCACAATGTTCCGCTTCATTATGGCGCCAGAGAACTGGAGGAGGATCGCCAAACGTGCGAGGAATCGGTCGTGATGGTCCCATGAACTGAGCCAACGCTTTCTCTGCCGTCTGGCGAGTAATCCGCTTCGCAGCAATAGCGGTAGCGAAGGATTGCGCCAGCTGCGTGGTGGCACACTTCTTGCGACCTTGCCCGATTTGCTTTCGCAAGACCAGCGGCTTCCAGGGCCTTGATCACGCCACTCGCCTCATTTGGTCTCAGGCGAAGTATTCTCTCAACCGTTTCCAAATCCCAGTAGAGGCGATTGGTCAGCGCGCGCACCAACTTGCGAACAAGCAATACTGGATAACTGCCCACGGTATCTTTGGAATTGATCCGCATTTTCCTGTAAGCATAGTTCAGTTCGTCTCCGCAGGGCGCTCCTTCGGCTTGTGGCCGGTAGAATGCCTTAATGACACCGTGGTATCCGATCGAAACTGACCGTTTGCTCCTTCGCGACTTTCGTTTAGAAGATGAGGGCCATATTTATGACTACGCGAGTGATCCAGAAGTTGTACGCTTCGCAGATTGGGGACCCAGCGATCTTTCGACCGTCCGGAGCAACTTGCACCGCCGTCTTGAAGACCAAGAAAGGTGGCCACTAGCGGTTGAACTCCGCAGCAACAGCTACTTGATAGGCATCATGCGGATCACGGTTTTAGACCACACCAACAGAACCGCAGATTTTGGATACACTTTCAATCGGCGCTACTGGGCCAAAGGCTATGCAACTGAAGGTACGCGGGCCCTTCTGCATTTGGCTTTCTCGAACCTTAGTCTGCATCGAGTCTGGGCAACCTGTGATGTCCGAAACATCGCCTCGTTTCGCGTGATGGAAAAGCTCGGCATTCGACGGGAGGGACTTTTCAAGCGAGCGAGAGCTTGTCGGTGGATCTCTCTCCCGCCTGGTCGGCCAGCGTCCACCTTGGAGCCCGGAAAACGGCGTTACAAAAAGGCCACTACTTGAACGTGTCCGCATCTTGCGGAAGTCTCTCCGCCGCGTCTTGTTCCGTACCGCAGCTTGCGATGAGGGTTTCCCGGTACTAATCCCAGAGGCCCGTGCGTGGGTTTGGGTTCGATGAAACTACATTCGACGGCGACGCCTCGCTTCATCCTCAAAACGGGTCCTACCCAACCAAGTACTTGCAGTGTGACACCACAGTCAGGCAACAATGGTTTTTTCGCCTGAGGCCGGGCCATTGAAGATCGCCACTTTCAACATCAACAACATCAACAAGCGTCTGAACAATCTCATGGCGTGGCTCGCGAAGGCGCAGCCCGAGGTTGTTTGCCTCCAGGAACTCAAGGTAGAGCAGGGAGCATTTCCGGCAAATGCCCTGCGTGACCTCGGCTATCGCGGAGTCTGGCTAGGCGAACGTTCCTGGAACGGTGTAGCGATCCTGGCGCGGGAGTGCGATCCGGTGCTGACGCGATCCAGCTTGCCTGGGAACCCTAACGATCGTCAGGCACGCTATATCGAGGCGGCGGTAAATGGTGTGCTGATCACTTCCATCTACCTGCCGAACGGAAATCCTCAACCCGGTCCCAAGTTCGATTACAAGTTGGCCTGGTTCGAACGTTTAATCGAGCACGGCGCGGACCTTATGAAGGCCGGGGTGCCTGTCGTCTTGGCCGGCGATTACAATGTCGTACCGACCGTCGAGGACATCTATCCAACGCGATCTCTCGATGACAACGCGTTGATTCAACCTCAGAGTCGCCAGGCGTATGCTCGGCTGCTAGCTCAGGGCTGGACGGACGCGCTGCGAAAACTGCAACCCGAGGGGCCGCTCTGGACGTTCTGGGACTACGAGCGTAATCGGTGGCCTTTAGACAAAGGGATGCGGCTGGATCATTTCCTTCTCTCTCCAACAGGGTGCGATCGACTCGTGCGCGGCGGTGTAGACCGATGGGTTCGTGGTGAGGACAACGCGAGCGACCACGCTCCGGCTTGGATAGTGCTCGATCGTTGATTTGCAGTTTTGAGTCAGAGTGACCGGCGAGACACCCATTCGGTGTTAGTAAACACTCGCCGACCAGGCGCTACCTATTCGCGCTTTCTGTTGCGAGACGCTTCTTTAGGCGTTCCCGTGACGTTTCCGCGAGAACGCGGCAGGCTGTTGGGTCAATGAGAGCATCCGGCCTGGAGCCGCGTTGCTCCAAACGATTCCAGAGGCCAGAGGCATCCGGGTGCGGCGTGATTAGGATGTCGCAAGGTGTACTGTCGAGAAACGAAAAGCTGCGCTCGAAGTCTTCGACATTCGGATATTCTTTTCTGCGACTGAAGCGGAAGCCGTCGGCCGAAACGGGTGACAAGCTATCGGCATAAACCAAGTTCAGACAGCGGCCGTTTTCGCACGATTGCCAAGTCCAACTTGTGCCACCCGGCGTGTGACCGGGAGTAAGATGCGCGGTAACCGTGACTGCCCCCGCGCGCAGGGCATCGCCATCGTTCAAGGTTTCCACTCGCGCGACGCGGGCGATGGGAGCGATGGTGCCAAACTGCGGGTCGTCGCGCGGCACTGCGCCTTTTTTCATGACATCCGCCGTCCACCGGCTTGCGGCAACCCTGGCCCCGCTGAGCCTCTTCAGTTCGGCAATGCCGCCGGCATGATCGAAATGAACGTGCGAGTTTACGATGAGCTTAACATCTTCGATACGAAATCCCAGCGAACGGATGTTGGCAACGATCAGTGGTGCAGACTCGTGCAGTGCGCCGTCGATGAGGACATGGCCTGTGCCGGAGGTGATCAGAACGGAGCTCAGGCCGTCAGTACCAACGTAGTAAGTATTGCCATAGATCCGGAAGGCCGCGTGCGGCTTGTTCCAGGCAGCGCAATTCGCGCACGAAGAATGCACGTCCCGACCGAGCAGCGGAAAGACCAACATCAGAAACAGAAGGTTTCGACAATGCATCTGACCAGTGTAGAAGAGATCGGCGGTGGCCCTGCCGGAGGCATAAACGCGGAAGCCGCCGTACCGTTTACCGATCCACACGATGTCGGCATCCCCTGGACGTGACAACTCTCGGACTAGGAACGACTAGTCGGCATGTCGAACGGACAAGGAAAACGGCGCAACTCGGGGAAACCAACTCTCAGCCGGACCACCGGCTGCCGCGGAGGTCCTTCCAACGTCCGGCCTCCCCGTACTTTTCAGGGTGTAGCACTCGTGGACGCGGGTCTTCTGCGGTGTCGAGTTGAAGGACCATCCACTTCGGATAGGGAACACCTGGGTCCG
>CZKS01000109.1_pt1 | contig 16704 bp, 13 predicted proteins | sample 1122221 | NCBI WGS metagenome assembly CZKS01 (sample SAMEA3539301, study PRJEB10725) | soil metagenome | biome: tundra; feature: field; material: soil | place: USA | collected 2010-05 | depth 0.15 m
GGAAGTGCGATTAGGCAAGGATTGGGTAAGCCGAGCCGAAGGCCTCTCCAAGAAGAGCGCAGGCCAGAAGGCCGCTCAGCAGATTCTGCAGCAGTTGGCGGACTGGGGAAGATGACGGAAGGCAGAAAGCAGAAGGCAGAAGGCAGAAGGCAGAAAGCAGAAGGCAGAAAGCAGAAGGCAGAAGGCAGAAAGCAGAAGGCAGAGGGCAGAAGGCGATCACTTTCCTGGCGGCTTGCTGCCTTCTGCCTTCTGCGTACTGCCTTCTGCCTTCTGCATTCTCTCCGGCTCTCCCTTCAATCCCGTCTCATTCAGAATGATGATGTCCACGCGCCGGTTTTTCGCGCGGCCTTCTTCAGTATCGTTGTCCTCCAACGGGTTGGTGTCGGCATAGCCGGCAATGGAAAGCCGGTCTTTCTCCACGCCAAAGCCTTTGATTGCCTCCAGCAACGCGATGCTGCGCGCCGCCGATAATTCCCAGTTGCTTCGGAAGCGCGAATTGTGGATAGGAACTGCATCGGTGTGGCCCTCCATTCGTGCCGGATTTGGGATTTTTTGCATGGCTTCCGCGATCTTTTTGATGCTGGGATAAGTGTCTCTCGCAATTTCATCCTCGCCGGAGGGAAACAGCGCCGCTTGCGTGAAGCTGATCGCCAACCCGCGCGGAACCATGCTGATTTGGAGCTTGCCGCTCTTGATTTCCTCCGCCAACTGCTTGGTCAGAATGTCGAGCGAGGGCGACAACTCCACCGCTATAGACTGCGATTTTTTGTCGTCGGCCTTCACGGGCCGCTTGTCTCCGCCGGGCCCATGCTTTTGCGCGTTCCCTTGGCCGGTATGATCGATGGTTCCTCCCAGGATTACCTTGACCACACTGTTGAATGATTCTCCCTCCAGCGCCTTCTTGACCGAATCGGACACGGCCTGCGCTTTGTTCTTGTCGGTCTGCGAAGTAGCAAACATCACCACGAAGAAGGCGAACAGCAGAGTGATGAAATCGGCGTAGGAAACCAGCCACCGTTCGTGGTTGACGTGCTCTTCATGTTTTTTGCGGGCCATGGCGTTTTATCGAGATCAGCTCTTGGCAGGGGCAGGCGCGGGGGCTGACGTCTTTTTCTCCTTGGTCACTTTCTCCTTGGCAGGGGCTTTTGCCTCATATTTGTAAGCTTCCAACTTGCTGCGAATCAATTTCGGATTCAACCCTTCCACGATGGCAATCACACCTTCGAGTTTCAGTTCTTTCAGTTCGGTTTCCCGCTCGATGCGCGCTTTGATCTTGGAGGCCGCCGGCAGCAGCAGGATGTTGGCCAGCGCCACGCCGTATACGGTGGCTACGAATGCCACAGCGATTCCGTGCCCTACCTCTTCGATGTTCGCCAGGTTCTTCATCACTTGGATAAGCCCCATCACGGCGCCTATGATACCGATAGTGGGTGAGTACCCCCCGCCGCATTCAAACACCCTGGCTTCCGCTTGCGCGCGGCTGTCGCTGATGTCCATGTCGAGCTGCATCATGTTACGTATCTCTTGCAGATCCGTGCCGTCCACGGCCAGAGTCAGCGCTTTTCTTAAGAATGTATCCTGGATCTCCATGGCTTCCGATTCGAGCGAAACCAATCCATTCTTGCGGGCCTTGGTGGCAAATCCGATCAGTTCTTCGATGGCTGTATCCGGGGGCTGCGTTTTGTCCAGCACCACGTGGATCAGGCGCAGCGCGGCGCCCTTGATCACCGACAGAGGAGTGCTTACCATCACCGCGCCTAGCGTGCCTCCCAGCACGATGATCGCAGCCGTGATCTGCGAGATGTCTTTGATTTTGCCGCCCTCCATCAGCAGACCTCCCAGAATCCCGCCGAACGCCAGCGCGATTCCGCCAATGGTGGCAATATCGGGGCGTGAACCAGCTTTCTTGGCCTGACCCGGCTTTACTTTGTCGGGCTTGGCCCCCTCGGTTTTTGGCTTTTCGATTTTAGCTGTGTCCGCCATGTCGGGTCTATGCAACTACATCCTCGGCAGGTAGGTCGTTTGTGTGCACCACTGCCGGCTCATCTCGATTCATAATCGCTCGGCGGAACTGGATTACCCTCCGGATGACTTCGTCGGCCGATTCCAGCACCATGAATTTCTGACCGCTGGTCATAGCGATCACCGTATCCGGTGTAATCTCAACGTGTTCGATTAAATCGGCATTTAAGACCAACGGAACGTGGTTGATGCGAGTGAGCCGGATCATGGAGCTGCCCACTTTTCTTATCGACTCGCTCGGGGCAACTATTAGAACTGTCAGGCTTCGAGTGCGAGGAGGTTAGTGGAGAAGTTCGAGCAGTTCGATAAGTTCTTTGCGAATCTGCTGGAGCACCGGCGCCGGATCCCGGAACAAGTCACCTTGCGAGCGGCCGGTTTTCTTCGCCGCTCCCTCGCCCGTCCGCGAAGCCGCCTCGCGCGTGCGTGTATCCAGATATTTCCGCGCGCCTTCGATGGTGTAGCGCTTATCGTAGAGGAGCCGCTTGATCTCCAGCACCAGTTCCACATCCTTGCGGCGGTACAGCCGATGACCTTTACCCGATTTCTTCGGGCCCAGGGAGGAAAACTCCGTTTCCCAGAACCGCAGAACGTACGGTTTGATTCCGGCCAGGCGGCTCACTTCGCCGATGCGAAAATAAAGCTTGTCGGGAATCTCTGGGCGGCGTTCTTCTAGCGCGGCTTCGAGCATACTGGGATTTTAGCAGAAAGCAGATTGCAGGAAACAGGCGGCAGGAGGCATTTTACGAAACAGCAACAGCGCGCGAGTGGTGTCTTGGCGGGAATACATCCGGTGCGCGAAGCGTTACGGGCGGGGCGAGGTCTTGACCGGATTTTGATTGCTCGCGGGGCGGGTGGTCCCAGGCTGCAGGAGATCATCGATCTGGCGCGACAGCAGTCGGTGCCGGTGCGGTTTGAGCCCAGAGAGGCGCTTGACCGGGCTTCGAATAGCGCCGCGCACCAGGGAGTGCTGGCGTTCGGCGCGGCCGAGCGCTACGCCGAGCTGGATGAAATTGCGGTCAACGCGCAATTGTTGGTGGTGTTGGATGGCGTGGAAGATCCGCACAATCTGGGCGCCATCATTCGCACCGCGCATGCCGCGGGCGCCGCGGCGGTTGTGGTTCCCGATCGCCGCGCGGCCGGGCTTACCGAGACGGTCGCGAAAGCGGCTGCCGGCGCGCTGGAACATTTGCCGGTGGTTCGCGTGGGCAACGTGAACCAGACACTGGAGACGCTTAAAGCGAGAGGGTTCTGGATTTATGGATTGGATGAACGCGCCACTCACCTGTACAGCGAAACTGACTATGCGAAGCCGACCGTAATAGTGTTGGGCGGCGAAGGACAAGGCTTGCACCAACTGGTTAAGAAACATTGCGACGTTCTAGTGCGCATTCCGATGGCGGGCGCCATCTCATCGCTGAACGTTTCAGTAGCAGCCGGCATCGTCCTATTCGAGTGGAACCGCCGCAGCGCTAAATAAAAAAGGCCCGCCCCGAAGGGCGGGCACTCCACATTCTGACTTCTTGAATTCTTGGATTCTCGAATTCTTCTTAGTAATCCATATCCGGACCATGCGGCCCGCCGCCCGGCGCTGCCGACGACTTCTTCTCCGGGATCTCCGCCACCATGGCTTCGGTGGTCAGCATGAGAGCCGCGATGGAAGAGGCGTTCTGCAGAGCCGAACGAGTAACCTTGGTCGGATCGATGACGCCCGACTTCACCAGATCTTCGTACTGCGCCGTGGAAGCGTTGAAGCCGAAGTTGGGATCGGTATTGGCGCGGATCTTCTCGATCACGATGGCGCCCTCGTAGCCGGCGTTGCCGACAATCTGGCGCACCGGCTCTTCACAAGCCCGCCTGACAATGTTCACGCCGATCTGCTCGTCTTCGAGAACCTTGAAGCCGTCCAAAGCTCTGACAGCGCGCAATAGGGCCACGCCGCCGCCCGGAACGATGCCTTCTTCAACGGCCGCACGTGTGGCGTGCAGCGCGTCTTCCACGCGAGCCTTCTTCTCCTTCATTTCGGTCTCGGTGGCTGCGCCGACCTTGATCACCGCTACGCCGCCGGCCAGCTTGGCCAACCGCTCTTGCAGCTTCTCGCGATCGTAATCACTGGTGGTCTCCTCGATCTGAGCGCGCAATTGCTTGATCCGCGCTTCAATGGTCTTTTGGGTTCCGCCGCCATCCACGATGGTGGTGTTGTCCTTGTCCACGGTAACACGCTTGGCGCGCCCCAGATCCTTCAGCTGCACGCCTTCCAGCTTGATGCCGGTTTCTTCAAAGATCGCCTGGCCGCCGGTCAGGACACCGATGTCCTCCAGCATGGCCTTGCGGCGGTCGCCGAAGCCGGGCGCTTTCACCGCGCAAGCATTCAATGTGCCGCGCAGCTTATTGACCACCAGCGTGGCTAGCGCTTCGCCTTCCACTTCCTCGGCAATTACCAGCAGCGGCTTCCCGGCGCGGGCGATCTGCTCGAGCAGCGGCAGAAGATCTTTCATGTTGCTGATCTTCTTTTCGTGGATCAGGATGTATGGATCTTCCAGCACGCACTCCATGCGGTCTGGATCCGAAATGAAGTAGGGCGAGAGATAGCCGCGATCAAACTGCATGCCGTCCACGGTCTGGAGCTCGGTAACCATGGTCCGCGACTCTTCGACGGTGATGACGCCGTCCTTGCCGACCTTCTTCATCGCTTCGGCAATGATGTTGCCGATGGTGGTGTCGCCGTTGGCCGAAATGGTTCCAACCTGGGCGATCATTTCGCCCGATACCGGCTTGGACAGCTTCTTCACATCCTCGACGATCACTTCCACGGCCTTCTCGACGCCGCGCTTCAGAGCCATCGGGTTCGCACCCGCGGCAACAGCTTTCACGCCTTCACGGAATATGGCTTGCGCCAGGATGGTGGCGGTGGTGGTGCCGTCGCCGGCGGTGTCGGAGGTCTTTGAAGCTACCTCGCGCACCATCTGCGCGCCCATGTTCTCGAGCGGATCCTTCAGTTCAATTTCCTTGGCGACGGTGACGCCGTCCTTGGTAATGGTCGGGCCGCCGAACTTTTTCTCAAGAACGACGTTGCGGCCCCGGGGACCAAGCGTGACCTTCACCGCGTCAGCCAACTGGTTGACGCCGCGCAGAATCGCCTGGCGGGAATTTTCGCTATATACAATCTGTTTTGCTGGCATTCCTATTTCTCCTTAAAAATTCAAAAACAAAAAAGTCAAGAACTGTTCTTACGCAACCTTTGCGGACTTGGTGGCGCCTTCCAGAATTCCGAGAATCTCGTCTTCGCGCATGATCATGTATTCTTCGCCGTCCAGACGGATCTCGCTGCCCGAATATTTGCCGAACAGGATGCGGTCGCCTTTCTGCACGTCCAACGCAACCAGCTTTCCATCTTCCAGGCGCTTGCCTTTTCCAACGGCCACTACTTCGCCTTCCTGCGGCTTCTCCTTGGCCGAATCGGGAATGAACAGGCCACCGATTTTGTTCTCTTTCTCCTCGATCCGTTTGACCACCACGCGGTCATAGAGCGGTCGAATATTCATACTTGGAACCTCCTAGCTTGAATGTTGATTAGTTGTTGCCGACTGGCGGATGTAATCACGTTCGCCTCAATCATATTAGCAGAGTCGATCGAGGAGTGACAATATTTCGTTGCAAGTTATTGATAAACAAGCAAATATTCCTGCGACCGGGGTGAGGAGAACTCGTAGCGCACGCACCTGTGGGGCAGACCCCCTGGTCTGCGCGGGTCCCCCTGGACCCGCTCTTCTGTAAACAAGATGAGCTTCATCCAATCCCAGCGAGCCGACGCGGGCGTCGGCTGCGGTCCAGGGGGACCGCCCCACGAAGCGAGCAAGCTGAGCAGTTTTGGGAGATTAGGTGGCATGAGGCACCAGTGCGTGCGCTACGCCGAGCTAGGGAGCGGTCGTTAGTACTTCTGCAGTGTTCAGAGCTTCCAGATATGCTGGAAGTATCGATGCGATACGCGCGGCCTTTGTTCCTGGTGGCCATTCTGGCAATTCTTTGGGGCCTGGGCGCAACCTATTACGCGCGGTTGCAACAGCAGGCGCGCAATGCTCCCGCCAAACCTGCGGCGCTACCGCCTGGAATAACGGGGACAGCGCGCGAATGGAAGTACACGCATACCATCAATCAGAAGACCGTAGTCACGGTTCATGCCGATGATCTGCGGGAGGTGGAGGGTAAACAGTATCTGTCCGGAGTCACCCTCGACATCCAAAACAAAGACGGCAAGGAATACAACCACGTAACCTGTGCCAAAGCCGAAGCCGACCTGGACGCGGGCATGCTCTACTCGGATGGCGAAGTCGAGATCACGATGAAAGTGCCGCTTGATCAGCCGCCGCCCCCCAATGGAAAACTGATGAAGATCAAATCCTCCGGGGTCCACGTGGAGATCAAAACCGGCAAAGCATCCACCGATCGTCTGGCCACTTTTCAATTCGATCGCGGCGAAGGCCGGGCGGTGGGGGCCAATTACGATCCCTCCACCGGCCAGTTGGACATGCGGAGCCAGGTGGAAATGTTCTGGCGCGGCACCAACCCGAAATCAATCCCGATGAAGATCGAGGGCGGCCAGGTGAGCTACAGCGAGAAGGAGTCCAAGGTCGTGCTTTCGCCTTGGTCCAGGTTAACCCGCGACACGTTGACGCTGAACGCCGGGCCGGCCGTGGTCACACTCGACCATGGCCAGATCAAGAAAGTGGAAACAGAGCAAGCTCACGGTACGGATCAGCGCCCACATCGCAATCTGGAATATGCGGCGCGTTATCTCACCATCGACTTCAACGACGACAATCAAATCCAGAAGATCACCGGAGTGGAGCAGGCCAAGCTGGTTTCCACCGCCGATACGGCCATTACAACCATGACTGGTGATCGCGTGGAATTGACCTTCGACACCTCCACCGTCGACAGTATTCTGCAGACCGCGCTGGCGCAGGGCCACGGCACGGTGGAATCAAAACCGGTGACGAAACCGGGCGCCGATCCCGCGGACACTCGGATACTGAAGAGCGAGATGATTCTGACAAAGATGCGGGAGGGCGGCCAGGAGATCGAGTCCGTGAATACGAATACGCCTGGTGAGCTCGAGTTCATTCCCAATGGTCCGGATAAGCCGCATCGCTGGATGAACGGCGAGCGTATTTCGATTGCCTACGGGCCCAAGAACCAGATCCAGTCCTTCCGCTCGAATGCGGTTACGACGCGAACCGTGAAACCAAAGCCGAAAGACGCCAAGGAGACGCCCGCTCCGGCATTGACCTGGAGCAAGGACTTGTTGGCTACATTTTTGCCGAATGCTTCACAGCTCGACAAGCTGGAGCAATCCGGCGATTTCCGCTACGAAGCGGGCGACCGGAAAGCCCGGGCGGATCACGCGTTCCTGGATCAGCCGAACAACAAGATCGATCTCACGGGCAAGGCGCGTATTTCAGACAGCCACGGCTCGGCTGATGCCGACAAGATCCTTATGGATCAGAATTCCGGCGACTTTACGGCGGAGGGCAACGTAACCTCGACGCACATGCCGGATAAGAAGGATAAGACCACCGGCGATACGCCCGACAAGAGCGCGGGCAAGAGTAAAAGCAAGGACCAGAGTCTCGCTAAGAGCACCGACAAGACCAAGGACAAAGACTCCGGCAAACAAGATTCCGGCGGCGGGATGCTGGACGAAAATGAGCCGCTGCACGCGCGCGCGAAGAAGATGATTTCCACCGATAACAATAATCAAGTCCGATACGAAGGCAATGCCGTGCTGTGGCAAGGCGCGAACCGGCTGGAGGGAGACGTGGTGGAGATCGATCGGTACGATGGCTCGCTCAAAGCGCATGGACATGTCATCAGCCAGTTGCTGGATAAAGCCAAGGACGACGACGATTCCACGGAGAAAGATCCCAAGAAACCCGCAACCACGCCGCCGCAACGCGTGTTTACTATTGTGAAGGCACCCGAGTTGTCATATGACGACAATCAGCGCATTGCGGAGTACACCGGCGGCGCCACCCTGCAGCGTTCGAATATGGATGTGAAGGCCAAGGAGATTCGTGCGTTCCTGCGCAATGACAGCAACGATTCTTCTCTCGATCGTGCGATCGCCGACGGGCAAGTGCTGATTCATTCACCTGCGCCTGGGCGTATCCGCGACGGGACATCCGATCATGTCGAATATTTTGTGGACCAGGACAAAGTGGTGCTGACCGGCGGACGCCCGAAATTTGTGGACAGCCTGCGCGGTACTACGCAGGGCGAAAAATTGACCTGGTTCTCCAAGGATGATAGGCTGCTGGTGGACGGAGTGGAAGCTCAACCTGCCAAGAGTGTTCTGCACCGCAAGGTGAAGTAACCGCCCGATGCGTACCCTTCAAACTGCCGAAATCTCGAAAAGTTACCGCGGCCGCAAAGTGGTGGACAACGTTTCTTTGTGGGTGAAGCAGGGCGAGGTGGTGGGGTTGCTGGGTCCGAACGGGGCGGGGAAGACCACATCCTTCTACATCATCGTGGGGCTCATCAGCCCAGATTCGGGGCAGGTGCTGGTATCGAACGGCGACGGCAAGGAAGAAATCACGTCCATGCCGATGTACCAGCGGGCGCGCCGCGGCATCAGTTATCTTCCGCAGGAAGCTTCGGTGTTCCGCAAGCTTACCGTGGAAGACAACCTGATGGCCATTCTCGAGACACTGCGCATGAGCGGGCGCGAGCGTCGCGAGCGGATGAACCGGCTGATCGAGCAGCTCGGTCTTGAGACCGTGCGGCATAACAAAGGCTACGCACTCTCGGGCGGCGAGCGGCGCCGCGTGGAGATAGCGCGCTCGCTTGTGATTGAGCCGAGTTTTCTATTGTTGGACGAGCCGTTTTCCGGCATCGATCCTATTCAGGTGCTGGAGCTGCAAAGGATCATCTTCGACCTGAAGAACATGGGCATCGGTATTCTGGTGACGGACCACAACGTCCGCGAGACGCTGGCGGTGACGGATCGCGCGTACATCATCAACAACGGCAAGATTTTCCGCGCGGGCACGCCGGAGGCGCTAGGAGCCGATGCGGAAGTGCGGCGCGTGTATCTGGGCGAGAATTTCAATCTGGAGTTCGAAACCGGAAGATGGAAGATTCCGGCCGAGAACTGAAAACCCATTTCTGGTTTCTCGTTTCTGGTTTCTCGTTGGGACACGCTACAATGAAGCGAGTCCTCCCCCCGGTTTTGAGATGTCATTCGTACACCTGCATTGCCATACCGATTATTCGCTGCTGGATGGAGCCTGTGAAATTGGACAGTTGATGGACCTGGTGGTCCATCAGAAAATGCCCGCCGTGGCCATGACCGACCACGGCAATCTTTTTGGCGCCGTCGAGTTCTACAACAAGGCCAAGGAGAAGGGAGTGCATCCGGTGATCGGATGCGAGGTCTACGTCTCGCAGCAGGGACACACCTCTCGCAGCGATACGGACCGCTATAACCACCTGGTGCTGCTCTGCGAGAACCAGGAAGGCTATCGCAATCTGCTGCGGCTGGTCTCCACCAGTTTCCTCGAAGGTTTTTATTACAAGCCGCGCATCGATAAAGATCTGCTGGCACAGCATTCCAAAGGCCTGATCGCGATGTCGGCGTGCCTGCGCGGCGACATCAACGAAACGCTGGTGTCGAACCGTTACGAAGAAGCCAAGCGCCTGGCCTACAGCTACGTGGACCTGTTCGGCAAGGATAATTTCTTCCTGGAGATTCAGGATCACGGGCTGGATCAGGACAAGATTCTGGTTCCGCAACTCGCCCGGCTTTCCCAGGAAACACGCATTCCGCTGGTGGCCACCAACGATTCCCACTACATGCGCAAGGAAGACGCCCGCGCGCATGAAATTCTGCTGTGCATCCAAACCGGCAAGACCATGAGCGATCCGCAGCGCATGCGTTTCTCGCAGCCGGAGTTTTATCTCAAAACGCGCGACGAAATGCTGGTCATGTTCAGCGACTTCGAAGAAGCGCTGGATCGCACCGGGCTGATCGCCGAACGGTGCCAGGTGAGCCTGGAAAAGGTTAAGGAGCCGTTCCCGAAGTTCGACGTTCCGCCCGATCAGACCACCGACACGTATTTCGAATATGTGGCGCGGCAGGGGTTCGAGAAGCGGCGCGTGAGGTTGGAGGCGCTCGAGAAAACGGGCGCGTTGAAGCACCATCTGGCGGAATACGCGGAGCGCCTGGACACCGAGATCCGCTTGATCCAACAGATGAAGTTCGCCGGATACTTCCTGATCGTCTGGGATTTCATCCGCTTCGCGAAATCGCGCGGGATTTCGGTGGGACCGGGGCGTGGATCGGCCGCCGGGAGCCTGGTGAGTTACTCCATGGACATCACCGATATCGATCCGCTGGAGTACGGGCTGATCTTCGAACGGTTCTTGAATCCGGAGCGCATCAGCATGCCGGATATCGACATCGACTTTCATACCCGCAGGCGCGGCGAGGTGATCCAATACGTCACTGAGAAGTACGGGCGCGAACAGGTAGCCCAGATCATTACTTTCGGCACGCTGGGTGCGCGCACCGCGATCAAGGATGTGGGCCGGGCGCTGGATATCAGCTTCGCCGACGTGGACCGCATCACCAAGCTGATCCCCACCCAGCTCAACATCAAACTGAAAGAAGCGATGGAGCAAGAGCCCGCCATCGAGGACGCGGCGCGCAAGGATCCGCGTTTGAAAGAAGTGCTGGAGGTAGCGGTCAAGCTGGAGGGGATGGCGCGCAACGCCTCCATGCACGCAGCCGGTGTGGTGATTTCGCCGGTGCCGCTCAAAGAGTTGGTTCCGCTCTACAAGACCAGCAAAGACGAAATTGTCACGCAGTACGACATGGTCGGGCTCGAGAAGTTGTCGCTGCTCAAGATGGATTTTCTGGGCCTGACCACGCTCGACATCATCCAGGACGCGCTGGGGTTGATTGACCAAAATCACGGCGTCAAGCTGAAAGTGGAAGATCTGCCGCTGGACGATGCCGCGACCTACCAGATGTTTTGCAAAGCCTACACCAGCGGCATTTTCCAGTTTGAATCGCGCGGGATGCGCGACATTCTGCGCAAGTACCAACCATCGCGCATGGACGATTTGTGCGCGCTGAACGCACTGTACCGGCCCGGCCCCATACAGGGCGGCATGATTGACGACTTCATCGACGGCAAGCACGGCCGCAAGCAGGTCTCCTACGACTTTCCGGAACTGAAAGAGATTCTGGAAGAGACCTACGGCGTGATCGTGTATCAGGAACAGGTGATGAAGATCTCGAATCGCCTGGCGGGTTATTCGCTCGGCGATGCCGACATCCTGCGGCGCGCCATGGGCAAGAAGAAAGCGGAGGAGATGGCGGCGCAGCGGGCGCGCTTCCTGGAGGGGGCCAAGAAAAAGGGTTTCGCGCAAAAGAAGATCGAGAAGATTTTCGATCTCATGGAGAAGTTCGCCGGATACGGCTTCCCCAAGGCGCACTCGGCCGCGTACGGATTCCTGGCGTATGTCACCGCATATCTGAAGGCGCATTATCCGCTCGAGTTCCTCTCGGCGCTGCTGACGTCGGAAATGGGCTCGACCGACAAGGTGGTGAAGTACATCAACGAGTGCCGCGAGATGGGAATTGCGGTGCTCCCGCCCGACGTAAATTCGAGCAGCCGGGACTTCACGCCGGACGGCAAGGGAATCCGGATGGGTTTATGCGCGATTCGAGCCGTGGGCGCAAACGCAGCGGATTCCATTATCGAGGCTCGCAAGACGGGTGACGCGTTTCAATCGATGTTCGACTTCTCGGAGCGCGTGGATCCGAGCTCGGTGAATCGCCGGGTTTTGGAGAACCTGATCAAGTGTGGCGCCATGAGCAGCCTGGGCGGTAATCGCGCGCAGTTGACGGCCATGATAGACGCTGCCATGGAGAGCGGCCAGCGCGCGTGGAAGGATCGCGCCAGTGGACAAACTGGTTTGTTCGGGATGGTGGCCGATGAACCGGCTCACGAGGAACATCCGTTGCCGGCGCTTCCGGATTGGACACCGCAGCAGAAACTTTCGAGCGAAAAGGAAGTCCTGGGCGTTTACGTCACCGGGCATCCGTTGGATGAACACTCCGCCAAAGTGGCGGAACTTTCCACTCACTACACCGAAACTCTGGAAGGCCTGGAGCGCGGAGCGGACGTCAGCATTTGCGGCATACTGATCGGCATCCAGCGCAAACGCAACAAGGACGGCAAGCTGTGGGCGGCCATGCAACTGGAAGATCGCACCGGAAGCGTGGAGGCGATGGTTTTCAGCACGCAATATGATCGGCTGCTGACGGCGCTGGTGGAAGACAAAGCCGTGCTGGTGCGCGGCCTGGTGCTTCCCGAGGAGAATGCGCCTCCCAAGATCTCGGTGCAGGACATTATACCGTTGGAATTGGCGCGCGTAAATCTTCCGTCGCTGATTTCCATCCGCGTCGCGGTGGGGGTGAACGGGACCAAAGATCAGGCCATGGACAAAGCCGAAGCGCTCGATCAACTGTTCGCAAAAAAGTGCGGCGATACCGAGGTGCGGCTGCGGCTTGAGAAACCCCGTGATTTTTCCGTTATTCTGGATGTGACGCGCAAGGTGCGCCCAGACAAGGAATTCTGGGCCGAAGTGGAACGGATCTGCGGACCGGAATCGGTGGAGGTCCTGGCAAGCTAGTCCCGCGCAATTCGGAATGGAAGACAACCCAGCCTCACAGCCGCACGAGAAAACCGCTGAAACGTCCGCGGTGAATTCGATTAATTCAACCTGGGCGCGTGTACAATTGGCGCGCCATCCCAAGCGGCCGCACACACTCGACTACATCACCCGCATCTTCACCGGCTTCACCGAACTGCATGGCGACCGCACCTTCGCCGACGACGCAGCCATTGTGGGCGGTATGGCGCTCTTCGAGGGACGTCCCATCATGGTGATCGGCCAGCAGAAGGGGCGCGACACCAAGCAGAAGCTGCACCGGAATTTCGGGATGCCGAAACCGGAGGGATACCGCAAGGCGCTGCGCCTGATGCGGATGGCGGACAAATTTCAGCGGCCGATCATTACCTTTCTGGATACGCCTGGAGCTTATCCGGGGATTGACGCCGAAGAGCGCGGCCAGGCGGAGGCGATTGCAGTGAACCTGCGCGAGATGTCGCGGCTGGGCGTGCCGGTAATCACCATCGTCATCGGCGAAGGCGGCAGCGGCGGTGCGTTGGGACTGGGGATTGCCAACCGCGTGTACATGCTGGAGAATGCCTACTATAGCGTGATCTCACCGGAAAGTTGCGCGGCCATCATTTACCGCGATTCGGGCAAGGCTCCCGAGGCTGCCCAGGCTTTAAAACTGGCTTCAGGCGACTTGATGGCGCTGGGGTTGATCGATGGCATCATTGCCGAACCGGCCGAGGGCGCGCACACCGACGCCGACAAAGCGGCCGAGTTTGTTAAGGACGCGATTCGCAGCGCACTGGCGGATTTGACGTCGCGTTCGTCCAAGGAACTGATTGACGATCGTTACGATAAATTCCGCCGCATGGGCAACTTTTTCGCGGAAAGTCACGGGGCATGAACAAGAAAGTTGTGCTGGCGTTCATTATCGTGCTGGGGGTGGTCCTCTTGGGCTTCTTGTTCTATTCCAGCACGAACAACGTCAAATACCGCGTGGAAGTTTGCGTCGCATTTCAGGGAAGGACGTCGTGCCGGACCGCGCGCGCGGACACAGAAGAGCATGCCTTGCGTAGCGCGCAATCGAACGCGTGCGGCTTGATCGCATCGGGGGTTACCGATACGATGCAGTGCGAGCATTCGAATCCCACCAGTGTGAAGTGGTTGGAGATGAGATAGAACGGCGAATTCAAGAATTCAGGAATTCAAGAAGTCGAGGAAGAAGGTGGCTGCGCGGCTCCTTTATTTCTTGGCTTCCGCCAGCTCCGGCTTCGCCAGCAAGAGAATTCAGGAATTTATTGACTCAGGAAGCCGCGAAGCCACCATCTTCCTTGACTTCCTCGGCTTCTTGAATTCTTGAATTCGAATTGCTAGAAGTACTTCTCCGCCAGTTCCGGTTTCGCTTCCACCGCTTGCCGCCAACAACTGCGTGCTTCCTGCTCCTGACCGAGCGCTTTCAGGGCATGCCCCAAATTGAGCAAGGCCTCGGCGAAACCTGGTTTTACGTCGGCGGCGCGGCGATAGGTACGGGCCGCGTCTTCATACAAGTTCGATTTTTCGAGCAGGACTCCGATGTTGAAGGCCAGCTCCGGAAGCGGCGCTCCCAGCTCCTGCAATTTCCCTTCAAAGTCCAGGGCCTGGATGTAATCGCCCATCGCAACGCTCAAGGCGGCTAGGGCTCGCAGAGCGTCGGTCGACGTGGGATGACACGTGACAGCTTGCGTGAGGGAAGCCTTGGCGGCTTCCAGATCTCCCGAGCGCCACTGAGCCTGGCCCAGATTTACCAGCGCCTCCAGCCAGTCCGGACGTTGGCTGACGCAGTTGCGAAAAGGCTCGATGCTTGAAGCGTGATCGCCCCGCAGCAAACGGAAATAGCCCAACCGGAACCAGGCATCTACACGTTCGGGCTCGTTCTCAACCACCTTTTCCATGCACTTCTCCGCGTCCTCCGTGTAGCCCAACTTTTCGTAGAGATGGCTAAGATTCCACAGCGCACCCGTGAGCGACGGGGCAATCTGAAGGGCGCGCTCATAAGCCTTGCGAGCGGCGGGCAGGTCGCCGCGCTCTTGCAAAGTAGTCCCAAGGTTGGCGTAGGCCAGATCGCTCTCCGGCTGTAACTTAATGGCTTCCGAATAAGCCTGGCCGGCCTGTTCCAAGCGGTTGGTCTTTTGATAGGCCACTCCAAGGTTGAACCAGGCTTCGTACGATTTGGGCGCCGCTTTCGCCAGCTGTGCGGCATGTGTCGCCGCAGTCTTATAATCGCTGCGCGCGATGGCCGCGGCCGTCAGCCCCTCGAGCGCCGCCTTGGCGCCTGGGCGCACTTTCAGCAGTTTCTCCGAGTACTCGCGAACCTTGGCATCGTTGGATTTGGCGAGCGCCAGTCCGATCATATTGGTCAGCAATTCCGCGTTGGAGCCGTTGGAGGGAAGCAGTTTCGTGTAGAGTTCCCAGGCTTCATCCACGCGCCCCAGCAACTGCAGCGCAACAGCTTTTCCGTACAGAGCGTTGTCGTAGGCCGGCCTCGACTTCAGGCATTCTTCGAACGCCGCCAACGCTTCTTCCGCGTGCTGCAGATGGAGTTGGCAAATGCCGAGGCCAAGTGCGGCCTCCGCCAGGTTCGGAGAAATTTCAGCGGCTTTGCGGAACGCTTCGGCCGCCAGTTCGAACCGTTGCAGCTTCTCCAGGCATAGCGCGGAGTTGTAAATGCCGGCCCTGTGATTCGGATAGGCGGCCAGCACTTTCCCGTAATCCTCGAGCGCAGCTTCATATTGCCCCAACTGGAATTCAAGATGCGCCTGCGTCCAATCCAGCTCCGGCAATGCTTCCCCGTTCTCGATGGCGGACCGGATCTCGCGCAACGCCTGCTCGGTTTTGCCCTCCATGTTGAGCGACAATGCCTTGGCCAGCGCCACCGACTGAACCGCCCGCTTCTTGCTCTGCGGGTCTAAGACGTCGTGCCGCGCCAGCGCCTCCACCAGTTCGTCATCGACGAACCATAACCATTGGTCGTTGGTTTGTTCCATGGAACTTTTCTCTGCCTGCAGTCTTTTCAATTCTTTCCTCCAGTCAGATACGAGATCGCCGCCGACTTGATGCGCGCCCGTTCTGCGCGTTCATTCAAGAATCCGACGCCCCCCGACTTTAATTGTTCATCCGTCCACACGTCCACCGGTTGCCCCTGCACGGAGGTGCTGAATTTCGAGCCGCGAACGTCCATGCGAACATTGAACAGCGTATCGTTTCGAGCGGCCATATCCAGCGCCACCCGACCCAGCTCCGTCTCATGTCCCTGCACCACCGCGTACTTGATAAGCGCTATCTTGGGAGACAATCCGGGCGTTACAATGGCCAGTTTCATTGCGTAGTAATTGTACGGATCCATGGCCCGAAATACCCAGCCGATGCTCTTGCTATCGATCTCGCCTTGGAATTCGATGCGATAGTCGGAGAGTTTGAGAGACGGGCGATAAATGGTAATCTGCCGTCCCGCGTGCGAGCCGTTTGTATCGCCGCCCCAGTTTTGTACCCAACCGCCTTCTCCCAACATGATGCTTGGACCCACGCCGTCTTCGGTGGTGGCGGCCGTGGGGCGTGCCGGCGGGTGCGGCTTGTTGCTCACGCTGTAAAACACGCCGCCCGCTGTCACCACCAGCAATATCGCGAGGATCAGCTTGCCTTTGAGGGATCCGATAAAGGAACCGTTCTTGCCCGATTGGATGGATGCGAAAGTGGGCATGGCCTCTTCAGAGGGCTTGGTGGCCGGTTCCGGGGCACTCGGAACCGGAAGCGGTTGAGCGGAGCCTTTAGTCTCGTGGGCTGCGGGCTGAGCCGGCGCCGCGGCCTGTGGTGTCTGCGATGTGGATTGTTTCGGCGGCGTCTGGGCACCTGCGCCGGCGGCCGTTGCGGTCTTAACCGGCGGCTGGGTTGGTTTCACCGTTTGCGCTGGTTTGCCGGCTTGCACCGGTGTCACGGGTTGCCCATGTTTCGAGGGCTGGC